>Ga0114996_10003920_pt1 | contig 18157 bp, 18 predicted proteins | sample ArcticOcean_MG_C_4_FD_87039 | JGI IMG/M metagenome (GOLD analysis project Ga0114996, IMG submission 87039) | Marine microbial communities from western Arctic Ocean - ArcticOcean_MG_CB4_134 | ecosystem: Environmental > Aquatic > Marine > Oceanic | place: Arctic Ocean: Canada Basin | collected...
ACAATCGCATCGCCATCCTGATTCCTTGCCACCGGGTGGTCGGATCGGACGGGGAGCTGACGGGATACGGTGGCGGGCTGTGGCGAAAACGGCGGTTACTGGAGATCGAACAAGGGGTTTAGGGGAACAGCTGGTCGGTTTTGGCCGCCATGATGAAGTCATTTTGGTGGAGACCGCGGATCTTATGGGTCCACCAGGTCACCGTGACGCTCCCCCACTCGGTCAGGAGCGCCGGATGATGGCCCTCTTCCTCGGCCAGGGAGCCTACGGCGTTCGTGAAAGCGAGGGCATCGGCGAAGTCCAGGAAGGCGAAGGTCCGCTCTAGACGTTGAATGCCGTCTCGTTCCACGAGCGCCCAATCGGGGACCTGCGTGTGTAGCGTTCGACTCTCCTCTGCCGTGACTCGCGGGGCTCCCCGCTGGCAGGCCTCACATTTCATGTGTTTCAGTTCGCTCATATCAAACCAATCCAAGACCCTGTTGGAGAGTTCGTACGATCCCGAGGGGGAGATATCCAACCAATATGGCTTCGTTCGAGCGGGCATGCATGCGGTCCCTTTCCGGCGCGGTCCGTTTGCACGGGCACGCCTCAGTGTCGATCTTGCCGAATGAAGATCGGCTATATCGATGGTCCTCGGCTCCGGCGGGCCCTCATCGCGGGTTGCCAATGGGCCCAGCAGCAGCGTGGGGAGCTCAATCGCATCAACGTCTTCCCTGTGCCCGACGGGGATACCGGCACCAACCTGTATCTCACAGTGCAGGTTATCACGGATCATCTCGAGAAAAGCACTGAGCGAGCTGTTGGTATGGTGGCGCATCAGGCGGCCCAGGCGGCCGTCCTGGGAGCTCGGGGGAACTGCGGTATGATGCTGTCCCACTTTCTTCTGGGTTTCGCTCGGAGCCTAGAGGGTCGGACTCGGGCCGATGCTTCGGATTTCGGTGGTGCGTTGGAGGCCGGGGTCCAAAACCTTTCCGAGGCGCTCGACGCCCCGGTGGAGGGTACGATTCTCACCGTCATGCGAGACACAGCCAGGGCCGTTTCAGGTGCACACATCGAGGACATCGCTCCGCTCGCGGAGCACATGCTCCACCGCGCCCATGACTCTTTGGAGCGGACTCCGGAGCTCCTTCCGGTGCTCTCGGCGGCGGGCGTCGTAGATGCGGGTGCGAAGGGGTTCGTGAGTCTCCTGGAAGGTGCAGTCATGTTTCTGCGTGGGGATTCGGTAGCCGCGGAGCCCGGAGCGGACTTGGTGGCTGGCGCTCCGGTGGTGGCTTCGATCGAATATCCGGATCGCGCGGAGCAATATCGGTTCTGCACCGAAGGGCTCGTCCGTGGGAACGACCTGCCCGATCAAGCAGAGGTTCGTGACAGCTTACGTTCCCGGGGCGACTCGCTCATTGTGATCCGCTCTGATGACGTGCTCAAGGTGCATATCCACACGGATGAGCCCGACGAGGTGTTCTCGTATCTGAAGGGTTTGGGAGACCTGGTCACCCATAAGGCGGAGGACATGAGAGCTCAATACGACGCGGTTGGGCGGGCGTCGGCATCACATCTCGCTCTTGCGCGCCGTCCAGTCGGTATTCTCACCGACAGTGCCGCCGACCTTCCCGAGGAGATCGTCCGTGCCCACGGTATCCAGGTGGTTCCGATGATGTTGGTCGATGGCGGCGAGGTCTACAGGGACGGGGTTGACGTCACAGCGGAGCGGTTTCACAAGATGTTGGCCTCGCAGGAGCGCTTACCGACCACTTCACAACCGCCACCGGGCTCGTTTCTGGAGGGATTCCAACGGGCGGCGGCAGATGCCGAGCAGGTTGTGGGGGTTATCTTGAGTTCCGGTCTCTCCGGTGCGTACCAGTCCGCGGAAGCGGCTCTTTCCCAGGAGCCGGATCTGCCAATTCATCTCGCGGATTCTCGGGGAGCTTCTCTTCTTCAGGGACTCTTGGTGCTCAAGGCTACAGAGTTGGCGGAGTTGGCCGTGCCCGCCGATGAGATCGTGAAGGAGTTGGCCCGTATTAGAGATCAATCGGGCATCCTGTTTACGATCGAGACGTTCGACCGCCTGTTAGCGTCGGGCAGGGTCAGCCGGAGTAAGGCGTTTTTCGGGACCTTGTTGAACCTCAAGCCGATCTTGGCCATCGATCGGGAGGGCAAGGTGGTCCCCCGCGCTACGGCGATTGGTCGAAAACGTGTCATCCTGGCGCTCTTGGATGCGATGGCTGAGGACATGGGGCGTGTGCCGGAAACGGTGCGCTTCGGAATCATACACGTCGGAATTCCGGAGATCGTATTCGAGGTGCGGGAGCTCCTGGTGGCCCGCTATGGGAGTGTGGAAATCCTCAACGCGCCCGTCACGCCCGTGCTTGCGACGCACCTTGGCATCGGGGCTTGGGGTCTCGCTTATATGGTGGAGGACCCGCCGCGATAGTGCTTTAGCGCAGCTCCGCTCGAGCTAGGGCAGAGCTTCTCCGATGGCCACGATCGCGTGCTCCGGCACGAGGTGGAGGTCGTCTTCGACCAGCCGCGCCACTTCATGGAGGATGATCACGAGTGCTCCCGGGGCGAGCCCGTCGTCCTGTCCGGGGACGTCGTACTCCTCACTCGGCGTGTGGTGAACGACCTGCCCTCGCCTCAGGCTGCGGTCCGCGCACGTTCCGACCAGGCGTACGGTCGCCCATCCCGGGCGCGGCGCCCATATGAGGTTCGTCGGAGTTCGAAATCTCGCTTCAGACATCATTAATTTCCGGGCTTCCGGCTCCTTCGTCTTGCATTTTCTGGCGTCCACCGACTAGAAGATCATAAGTAGCCGTCTGCGCCGCAGATAGTTCCGGCGGGAGGCCGATAACGAGGGCGCGGCCCTTCGATCCCTGAGGAATGTAGAGGACCATTCGATCGGCAGGTGTGGGTGGCGTGTATGAGCGCTTTCGCCCGGTCGCATCGATCTCTACGGGCGTTCCGGTGACTGTCAACTCGGCCATGCGGCACCCGAACTGCTGCCAAGCCGTCAAAGGGTCGTCGCCGGCCTCGGCGATCGAGGGGACGAGTTCGCTCTCGTAGTACGCCACCGCCTCACGGTAGGCATCCGGGTTGTCAGCCTTCATCTCACGAAGGCGCTTTCGAAAAAACTCCCTCGGATCCTTCGCGCCCGTTAGGCCCAGGGCCTCCTCGAAGATCCGCTCGGCTCGGTCGTGTAATTCCTGCTCCATCGCTCCGTCTGGCTGTTGCCCGCTGGGGTTCCCCATGCGCTCTGCTCAGAATCGCGGTAGGCGGCGAGGGGGTCAACCGTACCCCGGGAACCCTCGTGAAGGTGCCTCGTGAGAAGGCACTGTGGGCCCTCTACAAGGCACGATCGTACAGGCGCTGCGCCTCTTCCACCATCCGTACGAATTCTCTCCGATATCCCTCGTGGTCCCGGCCCACTGAACTCCGGGCCCAGCGGAGCACGGCCGCCAGGTCCGCGGCCCCGCAATACTTGGAGTCGCGGAGTACCATCCCGAATGCCGCCACAGACGCTGCGAACGTAAAGTCCGACGAAGGCACGACATCGAGGTCCCTCACCGCCGTGCTGAGCAGCCGGCTCCGGCTCCCGTTCGGGTCCTTGTACCGTAACTTGACAAAGAGCATCTCTGGGCTCTCGCGTGGTGCCACCCGCTGGTCGCTGGGCTGGTCGCTGGGCTGGTCGCTGGGCTGGTAGCGTAACTCGTCGAGGCCCCGAATGGGAGTGCTCGTATCGACCCCGGTGGGAATGACCTCGTACAACGCGGTGACGGTGTGGCCCGCCCCGAGATCCCCCGAGTCCTTTCGGTCGTCGTTGAAGTCCTCCGCAGCCAGCATACGGTTTTCATATCCGATCAGGCGATATGCCTGGACACGGGCTGGATTAAACTCCACCTGGAGTTTCACGTCTTTGGCGATCGTGTACAGCGTGCCCCCGAATTCCTGCACCAGGACCTTCTGGGCTTCGTGCGCACTGTCTATAATAGGCGAAGTTGCCGTTTCCATGATCCGCGATCTGCTCCATCTTCGCGTCCTGGAGGTTTCCTGTCCCAAAACCGAGCACCGTCAGAAATGTGCCTTGGTCCCGGCGATCCTCTATCAATCGAATCATTTCCGCGTCACTCGACGGCCCGACGTTGAAGTCGCCGTCGGTCGCCAGGATCAAGCGGTTGTTTCCGCCCTCCATGTGATGCCTCCGCGCGACATCATACGCTAGGCGTAAGCCGGCGCCCCCGGCGGTGGATCCTCCGGCCTCCAACCGTGAGAGGGCTTCGAGGATGGTCTCCTTGTCTGCACCGGATGTGGGCTCGAGGACCAGCCCGGCAGCGCCGGCGTACACAACGATCGCCACGCGGTCCTGGGGGCGCAGTTGGTTCACGAGCATACGGAGTGCCGACTTCAGCAGCGGCAGTTTGTTCGCGGGCTGCATCGAGCCCGAGACGTCCACGAGGAAGACGAGGTTGCTCGGCGGAAGGTCCGCGGTCTCGATGCGCTGTCCTTGAATTCCGATGCGCACCAGCCGGTGCATGGGATTCCACGGTGCGGGCCCGACCTCCGTTTGGACCGAAAACGGATCCGGTCCCTCCGGGTTCGGCAGGTCGTACGTGAAGTAATTGACCAACTCCTCGATACGCACTGCGTCGGCGGGCGGAAGCTGCCCGCTACGGATGAAGCGGCGGACATTGGAGTAGGACGCGCGATCCACGTCGATACCAAACGTCGAGAGCGGGTTGGCACCCACAGCCATGAACTCGTTCTCGTAGATCCGGTCGTAGCCTTCACGCTGAAAATCGGGGTTGTAACGCCCGGGAAGCCTTTGTCCCGACGGTGGCAGCCCGAGAAAGGCCTGTCCCCGTCGTCCCGACTGAGATTCGCCGCGGAGGGAGTAGAGTTCGCGTGCGGGGGCAATAGCAACGGCGTCGGCTCTTATTCTCAAGCGTTCGTCATGCGCCTCGGCGATACCGCCGATGGCCACTGCTGCGTTCCTGTCGTCGGGTGCTTCCAACGGCGTCGACGCGTGCAGGGCGAAGTCGAGGCGAAGCCACTGGGCGCCGAGGGTCACTGTCTTCGTCAACGAGGCGTACCCGATCAAATCGGCTCGAACTACGATCTCCGACCTGACTGTGCCGGGAAACCCGGCTGTGCCGGAAATCGTGAGTTGATACCGTCCGTCGTTCGCGGCCAAGGCGCTGAGGGGGAGGCCCTCCACGTGGACCTGTGCCCCCATAAGCGGGGCTCCGGATGTGGCGTCGGTGATCGTGCCCGACACGACTGTCGCGGTGGTTGCGCCCCCTCGGGCCGCATCAGTTGCGCTCGTAGCCAACGGTCCGCCTGAGATCAATCCGCTGAGCATCGCCAATACAAGTGAGAAGGCCCGCATTGTGATTCCTCCCTCTGGTGCGCTTTCGCAGGATCGAGGAATCGGTCCTGCTCACTCTGGGGGACGAACGGAGGCCTCACCTTTGCACACACGCCGTGATCGCGTGCCGCCAACCGTGTCTCGAGTCAGAGGTTCGGCGCGGAAACCGAAGGGACCGGGTCAGCCGCCCGCGGCCATGGAGTCCAGGAACTCCTGGTTGGTCTCGGTTCGGTTCATGCGCTCCAAAAGAAACTCGATCGCTTCGGTGGGCGGCATGTCAGCGAGGAAGTTGCGGAGTAGATAAATGCGGTTGAGTTCGTTGGAGGATAGGAGGAGCTCCTCCTTGCGAGTTCCGGACCGATTGATGTCGATGGCGGGGAAGATCCGCTTGTCCGATATGTGCCGGTCCAAGAGCAACTCCATGTTTCCGGTGCCCTTGAACTCCTCGAAAATGACCTCGTCCATGCGGCTACCGGTCTCGACCAGAGCCGTGGCGATGATCGTTAGGGAGCCGCCCCCGTCGATGTTCCTCGCGGCTCCGAAAAAGCGCTTGGGCTTGTGAAGTGCGTTCGCATCGACGCCACCGGAGAGGATTTTCCCAGAATGTGGGATGGTGGTGTTGTACGCCCGGGCGAGGCGGGTGATGGAGTCGAGGAGGATGATCACGTCCATCCCCGTCTCGACGAGACGCTTGGCCTTCTCCAACACCATCTCCGCCACCTGAACATGCCGGACGGCCGGTTCATCGAAGGTGGACGAAATCACCTCTCCATCGACCTGTTCCTCCATGTCGGTAACCTCCTCGGGACGCTCGTCGATGAGCAGCACGATGAGGTGCACCTCGGGATGGTTGATTGTGATGGAGTTTGCCATCCTTTGGAGCAAGATCGTCTTGCCGGCTTTCGGTGGCGAAACGATCAAGCCCCGTTGGCCCATACCGATCGGTGCGACGAGGTTCACGACCCGCATCGAAATGTCGGTGTCGGCAACCTCTAGGTTGAGCCGGGCTTCCGGGTAGCGGGGACGCAGGTTGTCGAAGGCGGTCCTTTGTTTGGCCTTGTCAGGTTCATCTCGGTTGATGCTTTCGACCTTGAGCAGTGCGAGGTAGCGCTCGCCCTCCTTCGGTGGCCGGACCTGGCCGAGCACCGTGTCGCCGGTGCGAAGGTCGAATCGTTTGATCTGCGATGGGCTGACGTAGATATCGTCCGGCCCGTACAGGTAGTTCCAATCCTGCGACCGTAGGAAACCGTAGCCCTCGGCCAGAATTTCGAGGACGCCCTCGCCTCTGAGGACCACTTCGTTGTCGAGCAGGCTCTGTTCAATCCGGAAGATCAGATCCTGTTTGCGGAGCCCGGAATAGTTGGAGATGTTGAGTTCCTCCGCCAAATCGTGGAGGTCTCCAAGGCTCTTGCTTCTCAGCTGCGCAATATCCACGACTGCTCCGGGGCCTTACCTGGGCACGGCTCGACGGCCGATACGTTGGGTCGGTGGCTGAAAAGTCACGGCGGGTGGCACGCCTGCAACCTGCGAGGAAGTGCGGTGAGTTCCGTGTTGGCGGAACACGTGGAAAAACAAGTGGGGCTTCCGAGGGAATTGATTCGATTGTAATGAGCGGAACTGAGGCAGTCAAGAGTTTTTCGGGCGTTGTAGTGCGACGGACGGTCGTCGAAGGGCTGTCAAATTTGGCATTTTTCGTCACCTTTCCACCGGTTCCTATCACCGCTCTACTAGGACGGATTGAAGGAACCCTCATCGCTCGACAAACGTGTCCCGGAAAGGGGTTCCCCAACTCCTTCGCAACGAGAACATTGACATTTTAGTGTCCCGGATAAACATTCGTTTACCTATCGTTTTTCGTAATTCTTTGGAGGTGACATGGGGCGGCACAATCGGGAGGGTAAGGGGGCGGACCAACAAGGGTACGAGTACCAGGTCAACTATCAGCCTGATTGGCTCCGGTTGGTCAAGGTCACGCGTACCCTCGACAGCGGGCGCCAGTCCACCAAGACGCTCTTCCGGAACCCCACGCGCCACAGGAGGGAGGAGCCCTCCGAGAAGGTGCGCACGAGGATCGTTTCGCCGGGACAGGGGCTGGACATGGAAGTAGTCGTGTCGGATCCCGATGGATGTGTCCACCGGATACAGGTTACCTGCATGATTCCCACCGGGGATGGCGGCTCGGAGAAAGTGGTCTACACCCTGGAGGACAACGTACCGCCCGCTATCCGAGGCTGAAATCTTCAGGCCTCGCTCCTTTCCTCCTGGGCCTGACCCCGAGGGCCGCCCACATGTTAGCATCAACCCCACCACGTAATTCTGGCCCCGTCGTTCAAGCCCTGACTATCTTTGAGTCATGAACGGTTCCGTACTGACCCTGGTTGAGTACGTCGGCCACTGGTCGATCAGTAGCGTTCGATCGCTTGGAAAGGCGGGCTACCTGACCACCGGCGCGCTGCGCGCGCTCAGGAACGTGGAAATTTGGGGTCCACGCCTCGTTCCGCAGATGGTCTCCGTGGGTGTGGCGTCCGTCCCGATCGCACTCTTCATCGCCGTGTTCACCGGCATCGTGTTAGCACTCCAGGCGTCGTACACCCTTACCGGCGCGGTCCCCATTTACCTGGTGGGCACGATGGTGGGCAAGTCGATGATCCTCGAGTTGGGCCCGGTGCTCACCGGTCTATCCCTGGCCGGCCGGGTAGGCGCCAGCACGGCCGCCGAGGTGGGGACGATGCGGGTTACCGAGCAGATCGACGCGCTGGAGACACTCGCCTACGATCCTTTGGCCTACCTGGTGGTTCCGCGCGTTCTGGCTGGCGTGTTGATGTTTCCGGTCGTGATCGTGCTCGCTTCGGCGATGGGGATTCTTACGGGATGGTCGGCATCTCTCACGCTCCTGGAAATGTCCAGCGCCGAGTTTGTCCGGGGTCTCCGGCTCTTCTTTCTGCCGTTTGACATCCAGTTCGCGGTCATAAAGAGTCTAAGCTTTGGCCTTATCGTAACCGGTGTGGGGTCGTTCTACGGGTTCCACGCCAAGGGTGGAGCGGGAGGAGTCGGAATGGCTACGACCCGCGCGGTGGTCGTGGCCAGCATGCTGATTCTGGTTCTGGACGCGTTCTGGGCGGTGATCCTGCTATGAGCATCGTGCTCAGGAATGTTCATCGGGCGTTCGGCCGAAACCAGGTCCTTCGGGGGTTGGATCTGGAGGTCCTGGATGGGGAGACACTCAGCATCATCGGGTTCTCCGGAGCCGGCAAATCGGTGGTCCTCAAACACATGGTCGGCCTGATTCGGCCGGATTCCGGTGACGTTGTCGTGGATGGCCAGAACGTGAGTGAACTCGACGTCGAGGACCTCAACGAACTCCGTCGTGACATCGGCTACGTCTTTCAATTCGCCGCACTTTTCGACTCCATGAACATTGCCGAGAACGTTGCGATGGGCCTTCGTCGTATGCCGGAGATGTACGACGACGAGATCATGGCACGTGTAAGTGAGTGTCTGGCGCTCGTCGATCTAGAGGGAACCGAAAACCAGTATCCGTCCGAGTTGTCCGGTGGGATGGTGAAGCGGGCCGGGCTCGCCCGGGCCATCGCTACGAGACCGACGTATTTACTGTATGACGAACCGACAACGGGATTAGATCCAGTCACCGTGACGGTAATCGACCGGCTGATCGTTCGGATGAAGGAGGAACTCGGTGTGACGGGTGTTGTCGTCACACACGATATAACAAGTGCGTACCGGATTTCCGACCGGATCGCGATGCTGCACGACGGACGGATCCGGACCAGCGGCACCGTTGACGAGATCAAGGAGTCGAATGACCTCCTTCTGAGGTCCTTCATCGAGGGGCGACCTGAACTGACGGAGAGGGCCTCTTGAAGCGCCGCAAGGAACTGCTGGTTGGGTCAGTAATGCTGCTCGGGATCGCCGTCGCGATTTTCGGAACGTTCTGGCTTCAGGGCAGACGTTTTGGAAGTACTGAAACGGAAGTCCACGTCCTGATGAGAGATGCCGGCCAGCTTTCGAACGGCAATGCGGTGACGTTCCGAGGTGTGAACATCGGACGTGTGGGGGACATCACCGTCGAGGATAGTGGCGCCGCCGTCCGAATCCAGCTGCTTCTCGATGGAGATTGGATTCTGGATGATGATGCCGTCGTGGTGCTCGCCCCCGCGTCCATGTTTGGGGATTGGCAGGCTGAGATCGTAACGCGCTCTCGGTTCCCTCAGTACGACTATTCTGAGGTCCCTTCCGACGCAGAGCTCCCGGAGGGTATTCGGGTACTCGGTGGATATGTACTTCCGGACCTCTCCCGTCTGACGGCGGTGGCGGATGAGGTCGCACAGAATGTGGCGTCTCTCACGGATCGCTTCGACCGTGCGTTTGGAGAGGAAACCGCGGACCAGATCACGCAGGCCATCGACAACATGGAGGAATTCACGGCGACCCTTCGACGGCTTGCCGACGAACAATCGGATCAGTTTCTGGGGATCGCAGACGACGTCCAGGACGCTACGTCCGAGATCGCCTCGGTTCTGGAGACGGCTCGTGGGTCGCTGGAGAGGATCGATGCGTTGTTGGCTTCCGGAGACTTGGATTCGATCCTCGTGAACACGAAAGTCATCACCGCTGAACTCAGCGGTGTTTCGGGGGACATCTCGGCGGCCTCGCGGAGTCTTTCCGGAACCCTCACCCTGGCGGACTCCACCTTCCTTTCGCTGAATCGGATCACGACCCGTCTCGAAAACGGAGATGGGTCGCTCGGACGCTTGATTTCCGATACCCTACTGGCGGGTCGCGTCGAACGCCTTGTGGAGGAGCTGAACCTTCTCATGGAGGACCTTCGGGCGAACCCGCGGAAGTACGTGCGCCTTTCGATTTTTTGATTGGGAATCCCTCCAGGAGGGTGATCGGCAAGGGGCGTGGGTCGCGCGACCCACGCCTTACGGCGTGGGTGCCCCGCGCTTGTGCGCGTTCAGACAAGGACCGACGACGAGGCGTAGCAACGCTACTCCGAGGAGGAGAGACGCAGGATCAACCGCACAACCGCCCTGTGCCCTCCACCATGTGGGGCACGACCTTACATGTTGAAGGGTTGCGGTGGCACGACCCCATCTCCGTTGTTGGAGCTCCTAGCCGTAGCGAATGTTATGGCGTCGTCGCTCCGCCTAGGAGCTGGGACCGTGGCATCCCGGGTACCCGTGCCTCGGCACGCAACGCGGCCCACCCCCCTTGCCGATCACCCTCCTAGTGACCAAGCGGAAGGCGAGAATCGAACACAGCTCCGGCGGCGTCGTCGCTCGGCGCCTGGAGGGGAGCGTGCACCTGCTGTTGATCCGTGATCCCTATGGCAAGTGGGGCCTGCCAAAGGGCCATGTGGAGAATGGTGAGAGTTCCTGTGAAGCTGCGTTGCGAGAGGTGCGTGAAGAGACCGGGTTGACACATCTCGATCCGGGTCCGTCGCTCGGTACGATCGATTGGTACTTCAGGCTCAAGGGTGATCTCGTGCACAAATTCTGTGACTACTTCCTTATGGCTTCTCCCGAGGGAGACACCAATCCGGAGGTCTCGGAAGGGATCACAGAGTGCCGGTGGCTCCCGGTGGAGGAGGCTGTTAGAACGGTGGCGTACGATAATGCTCGCGAGGTTGTGGTACGGGCGGCGGACGTCCTGAACTCGGGCGAAGCGGACTCATTATTGTGACGGAGGGGCGCCTCCAGGTCTGGCGGGTCCTCCAGGCAATCGTCGCACTCCTCGTGTTCGGTCTGTTGCTCTTTAGTGTGCAGGCACTGCTGAACCCGTTCGTTCTCTTTTTGATCCTGCTCGTGGTACTGCTTCCTTTCCGGCAAGTACCGGGATACGTCTTACTCGTTGTGGTGGCGGCCGTCCTCACGGCTTACTGGCTGCTGGCTACGACCGGATTCCTGCTTGCCCCCTTCGTTCTTGGCTTCGGTTTCGCATACGTGCTGGACCCACTCGTGGACGCGCTGGTGGAGCGCCGCGTGGCGCGGAGTGTTGCCATCGTCTTACTGGCGTTGCCGGTGGCTGGCGTAGCGGTGGCGGCCGTTCTGTTTGGGATCCCGGCACTGGTGGGCCAGGTCGACGAGCTCGTCCAGGCAGCTCCCGAGTTGGTCGCCCGAACCGGAGAGTGGTTCAGTGGGATTCGAGAGTTCCTTGTGGGCCTCCCGGGCGTGGATGAAGACTCCATCCCCGATCTGTCGAACCTCGATCCAGACCAGATCGTCGCTTTCCTTCAGGAGCGCCGGGAGCAGTTGGCTAGCGGCACTTGGCGGGGCGTGCTGGGCTTGGGCCGCGGTCTCGGGTCCGCCGCTACCGTGGCGGGCTACGTAATCCTGACGCCGGTCCTTACGTTCTACCTGCTCCGCGATTATGACCGCATCCTGGCTCGGCTGCGGGGGCTCCTCCCGCGTGGCCGCGAGGTGGCGGTCGTGGAGTTCGCTCGCGACTATGATGTACTACTCTCGAAGTACCTGCGCGGCCAGCTGACGGTGGCGCTCATCATCGGGGTAATGACCGGCACGTTGCTGTTTGTTGTTCAGTTTCCCTACGCCTTCCTATTGGGAGCGCTGGCTGGGGTCATGGGGCTCATCCCCTTTCTGGGGTTGGTACTCAGCCTCATACCCGCCGTGATCGTCGCCTTGGTGAGCGGCAGTGTTCTGGTGTCTCTGGTCAAAGTCGCTGTGGTCTACACATTGGTCCAGATTCTGGACGGGGGTGTTATCAGTCCCAGGATCGTCGGTGATTCGGTAGGACTCCATCCAGTGTGGATCGTCCTGGCGCTGTCCGTCGGTGGTTTCTTCTTCGGATTCGTGGGAATACTGATCAGCGTGCCGGTTGCGGTGGGTGTGAAGCTAGTGGCGGTTCGTGGTCTGGAGCGGTACCGGCGCTCCGAGTTGTACAAGGAGCCCTGAGGGCTGAACCGCGGGAACCGCCACGTATAAGGGGGGTGGAAAACAGCCCGCCGCAGAGGTGCGGGCCGAGATCATGAACACTCCAGGGAATTGGACCATGTCTGAACGTCAACACGAACAGATCGTCATCATCGGATCGGGGCCGGCAGGCTGGACCGCGGCTATTTATGCGGCTCGTGCCGATCTTTCTCCGCTCGTCATCGAGGGTGCTGGTAGCCGCACGATGATTCCCGGCGGGCAACTCATGTTCACGACGGAAGTCGAGAACTACCCGGGTTTCCCTGAGGGTGTGACGGGCATGGAGATGATGGCGGACTTCAGGGCCCAAGCCGTGCGCTTCGACACACGCGTGATCACGGAGGACGTGGCCGAGGTGGATTTTTCGGTTCGCCCATTTTTGTTGAAGACCAGCGGCGGCACGGAAATCGAGAGCGATGCTGTCATCATTGCGACGGGTGCAAATGCCAATTGGATCGGACTGGAGAACGAGGAGCGTTTGGCGCAGAGCGGTGGCGGCGTGTCGGCGTGTGCGGTCTGCGACGGTGCGCTTCCCCACTTCCGGGATCAGGTGATCGCCATCGTCGGTGGGGGCGACAGTGCGATGGAGGATGCTCTCTACATGGCGAAGTTCGCCAAGGAGGTTGTTGTTATTCACCGGCGGGAAGAGTTGCGGGCGTCCAAGATCATGCAAGAGAGGGCGTTCGCGGAAGAAAAGATCCGTTTCGAGTGGAATCAGACCGTGGTCGACGTAATAGGAGACGACGTGATCACCGCCGTGCTCCTTCGGGATACCGTTACCGCCGAGGAGCGGAAACTCGAGGTCGGTGGGCTATTCGTCGCGATCGGTCACGATCCCAACACGGGTTTCCTGAACGGTCAGTTGGCGCTCAAAGACAATGGATTCGTGGAGACGCCTACGTCATGGAGGACGACCACGTCCGTCCCAGGGGTATTTGCCGCCGGCGACGTGATGGACGATTTCTACAAGCAGGCCGTGACGGCGGCGGGAACCGGTTGTATGGCGGCCCTCGACGCCGAGCGTTGGCTCGCCCACGGCGGGCCGGAGGGCGTCGCCGCGGGTGAAGGATCTTCCGCCGCGGGCTAGGAAGACTAGGGCCTCCTAGTAGAATCCGGTTGTCTGGTCGAGTGTCCCGCCGCCGTCCACGACGATGGTCTGGCCGGTGACGAACGGAGACTGCACGAGAAAGAGCACGGTGCGCGTCACGTCCTCGGGAGTTCCGGGTCTTTGGAGCAGCGTGGACTCAATCTCTCTCTCCACCGCAGTTTCGGACATACTTTCCGGCGCGAGCACGAGGCCGGGGGCCACGGCGTTAACCCTCACTTCGGGCGCCAACGCGACGGCCTGGATCTTAGTGAGATGCATGAGTCCGGCTTTGGCGATCGAATGATGAGCGTACCGAACCCAAGGTTTCAAGCCCATGTGGTCCGCGACGTTCACAATCGACCCTCTCGATGAACGAAGAAGGGGCGCGAACTGACGTACCAGCAGGTGGGGACCCTTGAGGTTGACACCCATGACGCGGTCCCACTCCTCCGACTCGATCTCGAGCAAGGGGGTGGAGATGAATGTCGCTGCACTGTTGATGAGCACGTCGAGGCGCCCGAATCGCTCACGGACCCCCTGTCCGATCCGCTCCACCGCGGAGGCATCCGAAACATCGCCGGGTGCCTGGAGGACTTCTCGACCTTGGCCGGTGAGTTCGATCTCGAGACTTCTGGCGGGCTCCTCGGACGTGTGGTAATTCACCACCATGTCATAACCGGCGTCGGCCAGCGCAAGCGTGATGGCGCGTCCGGTGCGGATAGCACCACCTGTGACGAGGGCAACCGGAGACATGGGCTGGAACCTACGGTGCGGCTCATGGTGAGCAAGCTGGACCGAGACTCGGATAAGAGGTCTGTTGAAGAAGTGGGGTGTGGCCGCGCGAAGGGGTCTTGCGGAGATCAGGCAAGGAACGATGACGAGGCGTAGCAAAGCTACAGTGAGGAAGAGAGACGCAGTATGGTCCCGCAACCCCCCTTCGCCCTACGGGTTAGGGCGGCACGGGGCCATCTCCGTTGTTGGACCTCCTTCCCGTAGCTTAAGCTATGCGTGCGGAGTTCCGCCTAGGATCTGGCCCCGTGGCGCTCCTAACGCGGCTCGCACCACTTCTTCAACAGGCCTCTAAGGAGATGAGTAAGATGGATCTAGCAGGAAGAGCATGTCTGGTAACCGGCGCCACCAGGGGCATCGGACGTGCCATAGCCGAGGCCCTTGCAACGGCAGGGGCGGACGTTGTGATCAGTGCGCGGACTTCATCCGACCTCGAGCGCGTCGCGGCGGAGTTGGACGCCGATTCCAGCGGACGGGTGGTAGGTATCGCTGCCGACGTGTCCCGTACCGAGGACTGTAGTCGCCTTGTCCAGGAGACAGCGGATGCTTTTGGCCGCCTGGACGTTTTGGTGAACAATGCCGGCGTGGGGATTCTCGCTTCCATCGAGGAGCTCTCTGTCGAGGACTGGGAGACCCAGATCCATACCAACCTCAGAGGCGTGTTCTGCTGTTCGAAGGCGGCCGTACCGCACCTCAAATCGACGGAGGGGTGGATCATCAACATCGGATCGCTCGCGGGCCGAAACCCCTTCGCGGGCGGGAGTGGATACAACGCGAGCAAATTCGGACTGGTAGGAATGACGGAGGCCATGATGCTCGATGTACGGCATTCGGGAGTCCGCGTGAGTATGGTGATGCCTGGGAGTGTGGACACACGTTTCGGTGGGGACTACCCCGAGGGCGGACGTGCCTGGGCTTTGGGGGCTGAGGATGTCGCTTCGGCCGTGCTTCATCTTCTGTCCTATCCGGACAACGCCCATGTCAGTCGGGTGGAGATGCGGCCCAGCCGCCCGCCGAAGAAGTAGGCTAGATGAAGAAGTAGGATAGATTTAGATCCACCCCTAACGCACGAGGCAGGCATGCCGGACGGCTTTCGAATAGAAAAGGACTCTCTCGGCGAGGTCCGTGTCCCCGTAAACGCGCTGTACGGCGCGCAAACACAGCGAGCGGTCGAGAACTTCCCCATCAGCGGCCAGCGTTTCGGGCGGGGCTTCATCCAGGCGCTCGGCCTGCTCAAGAAGGCGGCAGCGCTCACCAATCAGGAGCTCGGTTACCTCGATGGAGAGATCGCCGAGGCCATTGCCGAAGCGGCGGGGGAGGTTGCGGCGGGTACCTGGGACGAGGAGTTCGTTGTGGACGTCTATCAGACCGGATCGGGCACCTCGACGAACATGAATGCCAATGAAGTCGTGACTCACCGGGCGAACCAGATCGTTGGAGACGACGGGTCTGTGCACCCCAATGATCACGTCAACTTCGGCCAGTCGTCGAACGACGTCATCCCTTCGGCCATCCACATCGCGGCGCGCGTGGCGATCGAGCGGGAGCTGATTCCGGCGCTTACCCACTTGAGGGACGCGCTCTCAGCAAAGGCCGAGGCGTTCGATCATGTGGTGAAGTCTGGCCGGACCCACCTGATGGATGCAACGCCTATAAGGCTTGGCCAGCAGTTTGGTGGGTACGCCCACCAACTCACGAAAGGGATCGAGCGCGTCCGCCATGCGTCGGAAGAGCTGGCCGAGCTAGCGCTCGGTGGAACCGCGGTGGGCACCGGCATCAATACGCACCCCGATTTCGCCGCCGGCGTGATCGCGCTGGTGTCGGAGGAACTCGAGCTGGAGTTCCGCGAGGCCGAGAACCATTTCGAGGCGCAGGCCGCCAAGGACGCCGCCGTGAACGTGGCGGGCACCTTGAATACGATTGCGACCAGCTTCTTCAAGATCGCCGACGACGTGAGATGGCTGGCGAGCGGACCGACCTCCGGGATTTCTGAGATCCTGATTCCCGCAGTCCAGCCCGGGAGCTCGATCATGCCGGGAAAGGTGAATCCGGTGATGTGTGAAGCCATGATGATGGTGGCCGCACGTGTCATGGGAAACCACACCACCGTGACCATCGCGGGCCAGCGGGGGAATTTCGAGCTGAACGTGATGATGCCGGTACTCGCTCAAGCGCTACTCGAGTCCATCACGTTGCTCTCCAACGTGGCGAGGGCGTTCGCCGACCGGTGCGTTACGGGTATCGAGGCCAATGAGCCGCGGGCGAGGCAGCTTCTCGAGAAAAATCCGTCGATCGCCACGGCGCTCAACCCGTATATCGGTTACGACAAGGCGGTGGAGGTGGCCAAGGAGGCCGCCCAGGCGGGACGATCGGTCCGCGATGTCGTGGAAGAGAAGGGGTTGCTTAAACCCGAGGAGATTGACGAAGCGCTCGACGTCCGTGTTATGACCGAACCGGGCCTGCCTGGGACCTAGAAGGGGTGATCCATACTAGCTTCCGAAAATGAATCACCCGACGCGCCGAACCGTCCACTCACTACTAGACAACCCTTGCCTCGAGGGAGGTAGCCGCAAGATGGCGCAGCCGACACGCCGGGCTCAGAAGACTCTAAGCCAGGCTCAGGCGCTCTTTAGCTGGAACTGGAGGTGTTTCTTCCCGATCTCTTTGTTCGTGACGGGAGCGGGTACACCACCGTGGGGGAGCACCCGGGTGACTGAGCCATCCAAGTAGAGCGGGTAGGCCCAGGAGGTTCCGTAGCTGACCACTTGTACCAACTTGGGGCGGTCCGAGCCCTTGCCCGGCATAATCGGTTCAGTGATACGGCGCCAAATCCGGTCGACGAGACCCATCCGCTCACTCACAGAGTCGGCCCAGATCGCGAGCTGAATCTGCTTCCGGTCGGACACGGTCATGGATCGAACGACCTTCCGATGGCCTGGAAAGGTGTGCGAAAGAAGAAAGGCTAGCGCCTCTGCGTCCCGGGCGGGCTCTACACGTAAGACGTGATTCCCAGGGGTGCGTACCCGCCGGCGGTCGGAGATGTCTAGAAAGCCATCTGCGTGAACTCGGGTTCTCATGTCGATGAGGCCTTTCGATCGAGAAGAATTTCATTCTGGTTGACGGTGTTCTTATGACAAGTCCTGTGCCGTTCGATCCCAGAACGATCGACCCGTAGCCGAAATGTTCTAACTCCTGGTACCACAACATGTTAGGCAGACAAGCGTGGATGGTTGGGTTCTGGCGCAGGTTCGGCGGGTGGGAAATTTGTGCTGAAAACCGGCAAGAAATGCCTATTTGGGGGGAAGAAATTATGGAAGAGTTTGCCGGTAGAAGGCTGTTGGAGAAATCGAGTGGGTCGCCACCCCTGCCGACGACGGGGCAACATGCTGCAGCATGGTCGAGGCCGTGCCACCGCTAGGGGTCGGTTCCGGTGCTGGACAGCCTTAGAGACGACGGTCTATATTCAATCAAGCGTACTGGAGGGCTCGTTTATTGAGCCAACACCCGTGAAGCCGGGACCGGCTCTTTCGTCCGACGTCACGCCCTGAAAGGGGAAGACCGAATTCGAGAGGAGGTCACCTTACAGTGTCCCTGGGCTTCAATAATTCCCCTCTGGTGCGTCTTCGAGAGGCCGGGACCTAACGTGGTTTCCGGCCTCTCGATACTTCTAGGAGGGCTCTGTGATCCGTCCTGAGTGGGGAGAGCACGACGCGTGATCGAGAGTGCGCGCAGGATCCTGAACGAACGCCTCGCCCTGCACGCCCTGGAGTATCAGGTGCCGAGGGTCACGCTCAGCGTGAAATACATGTTGGGTGGGTTAACGGCCTTCCTGCTCCTCGTCCTCTTCGTAACGGGCTTCTACCTGTCGCAGTATTACAACCCGACGGTTACGGGGGCTCACGACAGCGTTCTGTACCTGATCAGCCGTGCGCCGCTCGGTGATTGGATTCGCACGCTCCACTTTCTCTC
>Ga0114996_10003921_pt1 | contig 18154 bp, 13 predicted proteins | sample ArcticOcean_MG_C_4_FD_87039 | JGI IMG/M metagenome (GOLD analysis project Ga0114996, IMG submission 87039) | Marine microbial communities from western Arctic Ocean - ArcticOcean_MG_CB4_134 | ecosystem: Environmental > Aquatic > Marine > Oceanic | place: Arctic Ocean: Canada Basin | collected...
GGCACCATCGGCATCCCCGTTTTCGCCCCGAGCGCCACCGGTGATTTCTTGCACTTCGTCCTGCCCTGGGCTGGCACCAGCAGCGCTGTCTGGGACATCACCAGCGGCGGCTACATCGTCGGCTTCGTCATCGCCGCCTTTCTGGTGGGCCGTCTCGCAGAGCGGGGCTGGGACCGAGGCTGGCGCGTCACTGTCGCAATGCTCATCGGCAACATCTCCCTCTACATACCAGGGCTACTCTGGTTGGGCTACCTGATCAGCTCCGGCAACCTGAACGCAAGCCTTGGCTTCAACTTGGCTGAGGCCATCCCCGGAGAAAACACCCTCGATAAGACGCTGGTGGGAGGCCTTTACCCCTTCATCCTCGGCGACCTCATCAAGCTTTATATCGCCGCCATTGTGCTCCCAGGTGCGTGGGCGTTTATCGGCCGCACCCGCAAGGACAAATAATGGACATTACCTGGATTGGCCACGCCTCATTCCAGATTCGCACCAGCGGTTTAACGCTGCTCACCGACCCCTTCTCTCCTGCACTGGGACTCACCATACCTCCGCCCCTTGCTCAAGCTGATATCGTGACCCTGAGCAACAAGCACCCGTATTACAACGCCCTTGACCTCCTTCCTGGCGACCCCACGGCCCTTTCTGGCCCCGGAGAGTACGAGATATCCGGACTCAACTTCAAGGGCATTCGAAACCGTCTCCATCGCGAGGAGGAGTCGGAAGCGCCCCAACCCGAATGGAACACCATCTTCTTATTGGAATCCGAAGAGCTAGTCTTCTGCCACTTAGGAGCCCTTTCCACGCCACTCTCGAACCGGCAACTAGAAGAGCTGGGCAATCCCCATGTCATGCTGGTACCCATCGGCGGCCACGGAGTGCTTAACGCCGACCAGGCGGCAGAGCTGGTGAACGCATTGGAGCCTCGAATCGTCATCCCCATGGTCTATGCGCAATCGGGAAGCAAAGCGGAACTAGACTCCCTAGGCGCTTTTTTGCAGGAGTTAGGCACCAAGGAGCCGGAGTCCCAAACACGCTTGACCGTGACGCGCAGCAATCTGCCCGCTGAGACCCAGGTCGTCGTCCTCCAGCCAGCCGCAACCCTCCTCTAAAGGCTTCTGATAACCCCAGCTCTAGGCAAAGAGACAAGAGGCCGATTCCGCATCGGGCTTCCTCGCCTTCCTAAAGAAGAACACGGGATGACAGGGTAGGCGCGCTTAACGTACTCCCCGCCGCTTCACCACGTAACCGATGACGCCTGCGAGCACGACAACCCCTCCTCCCAAGGCCCACAACCCCATCCACCCAAAGCCGTCTCCGTTATCACCTGGATCACCAATTGATTCTTCGGGGAGGGGCGGCGGTGTAACGGGTAATTCCGTGGGCGTCAATTGGGGGGTCGGCGTCCCAGCCCGTTCGCTAAAATCCAACCGCACAACTAGAGCCAATGGCGCGCCTAACATAGTAAACCGCGTCCGTTGGCGGGATTCCATCTCGAGCAGATGGAAGGTCACCGGTTGGTTGGTATAGGCACCTGACGGCGGGCCGACAATCAGCAGGTCAAACACCCCGTCTATCACCGTCACCGGCCGGCTCTCCCAGTCCAGGATCCGCGCCGTCAACTCAGCTTCTCCCTGCATGAGCACGCCATCCACGTATGCCGTTCCTTGCACGATGACCGGCAGGGGTGGAGGACCTTCCGGTGGCGGCTCGTTCTGGGCATAGGCCACGCCAACGCCGCTTAAGCCAAACAAGAATAAGGAAACGGCCAGAAGAACCAGGGATAAGCGTCGCGCTCCGAAAAAAATTGTCATGATCAGTGTCCACTCCTCGCAGAAAAAGGTCTCCCCCCCCCGTAGGGGAGGGAGACCTTTCATTCGTCAAGAGTTATGCTTTGAAGCGATGGGCGTTACGGGACCAGGTGCCCCGCCTTTGTTGCCCAGACCCAGTAACCTCTACCGGTTTCCAGCAGGTTGGCTGCCGTAATCCGGACCCATGGGTTGCTCTGCGCGGTGTCGTAGGTGTAAGCGACCTTCCATGTGACCGTCGTCAGGTAGCCAGTGATGGCTGTTCCGAACGCCTGTTGGGTGTAGTCAACCACCGGCAGGAGGTTCCAACCGACCGACACTCCGAGGGTGGGAAGGCGTACCTGGGTGCCGGCGCTGGGCACTTTCAACAGCGTCTTGATAGGCGCAGCCGACGTGGTGTTAACCCAATACCCGTGCCTACCGTCAATGGTGTTCAGCGAACCGGTCCACGTGCCGTCTGCTGCCCGCTTGGCAATCAGCCAAGGGCCCAGAATATTGTTCTGGTCAAAGGCCAGTACCTGGGTTGCCGGGTGCGTGGATGGCAGCACTGCGTCAATGCTCGTGTCTACCGGAGTACCGGGGAGGGAAATCAGGTTCCAGCCAGCCCGCATGGTGACGGAGTAGGCCTTCCGGGCGACCACCGTGAACTTGGTTTCATTCAGGGTGATCTTATTCCCAGCGGTGTCCGTAGCTGAGACTAGCAGCTTGTGCGCACCCGTGGCGATGCCTGTCACAGCTAGGTCGAAGCTGCTGTTGTCCAAGGTTGAGAGGCTGGACAGCACATCAACTCCGTCCAGAGTTGCCGCCGTAATAGTTACCGCACCGTTAACGTCTAGATCCTTGTCCACGGTTCCAGCCGTGGCCAGGATCATCACGTCGGGGTCGGTGTCGGTGTTGAGTCCGTACTCCTTACCCTCAGCGGCGAAGCTGATGTTGATGAAGAACGGATCCGCAGTCTCAGTGCTGCTCCCTCCGGCCGGCGTGACCGCCGGTGCAGGAATCGCACTGTCAATGTAGAAGACGATGCTCTTCGATGTGGGGAAGGAAGCGGTCGAAATCAGGTCCCCCAAGCTTCGGGAGTTGCTAGCGGTATCTGTACCCGAAATCACAACTGCCCACACACCATTACCCGGGGTGATCTTGGATGACCACTGGTTGGTGCCGACCAACGTTACCGTCTGTGTGACGCCATTGGCCTTTACCGTAGGTGTGGAACTCAGGTTCTCGTCGGAATTCACCGTCACCGTTATGGAGGTCTTGTGCAAGGACCCCGATAGAGACGACGTTAGTGTCGGTGCAATTCCGTCTGTCGCCGCAGAGGTGGTCCCTGTGGTAACAGCGTTCCCCGCCGAGTCGCTGATCCCGAGCTTAAGCTTGACTGTCGGCTTGGAATCCGCGGCCATCGCCGGGACCGTCAAAAGGATGGTATTCGCTGCCTTAGCATGGATCACAGCAGCAGAAGGAGTTACATCATTAACGGTTGTCCCGTCCGCCTTCTTCAACGAGTCAACTTCGAAGTCGGAGGCCGAGACGGTAGTGGCATCCAGGGCCTCTTTAACACCCGAGATGATGTCAGGGAGCACCACAGCGATGCTGGTGTTCAAAGCCTTGGTTGCGGTGGTCTCGATAGCTGGCGTCGTCTTGCTAGCGTCCCACCACTGTCCCGTGATAACGGTAGCTCCAGCAAAGTTCGGGGCCTTGTTATCAACGATAAGAGTGTGGTCCTGGTTCCCTGCGGTGTCGGGAGCTGAGTCGGTCTGGCCCGTATTGCCAGCCTTGTCACTGCCCGTGGCCCTCCAAACAACTTTGTAGGACCTTCCACTTACAAACCCGCCTAGGGTCACCGATGCCTTGTAACCGTTGGTGATTGCACTAGTTGTGACCGTGCTCGCACCCGTAACGGTTGGGGAATTCCCTTGATCGTCCACCGCGCTAACGATGGTGAACGCAATCGTAGTGGACTTCACGGCCGAGTCGGCATCCGTGACATTCACCGTCAGGTCAGGGCTCAGGTCCACCACGAACGCATTGTTGGCCGGAGAGATTACCTCTGCTCCTGGCTTGATGCCTTCAACGACCACCGTGGCAGTTCGGGTCCCTGATGGGTCAGCATCAGTGTACTTAACCGTGATGGTCTGGCCAGCAACGGCGAGAATCGTTCCGTTACCTCCAGCGCCGCTCTCGTTGGCAGTGGCCGAAGCACTCACCACAAAGGTACTCGTGAATTTGCCGGAAGACACCGTGCTCTCAGTAAGCACTATCGAGAGACCAGTCCCATCTGAGGGGCTGGTTATCTTCGCGGTAGTTGTCTGCTTTGCAGCCTTGTTAAAGTCGATGACTACACTGTAAGCAACAGCAGCGGTCGTGTCGGTGTCACCCTCGGCTCCATTAGCGTCAACAAAGCTCTGGATGAAAATGGTGCCAGTCGCAGCGTTGTGCACTGAGATCACAAAGTTAGAGCTTTCATCAACTACCGTCCCGTTGACGTCATTTTTCCGCACGACTGGTGTGCCGGATATCTCTTCTCCCGAGGCGAGAGTCAGGGTGAAACCCTGGCTACCACCCGCGCCTACCGTCGTAAAGCTAACCGTTTGGTTAGCCGCGGTCACCGTGTCGAGGTCCGCGTCCGTCACTGTCACCGTGACGGTACCAGTGGGACTCGCGAACGCCTTGTCCAATGCGATGGTTCCGGAAACCGCTGCGGCCGATGCCGGCACAACGCTGACCATCAGCAGTACAAGTACTCCAATAATACTAACTATCGAAAATCTACTCTTTAGTCTCACTGACTACCCCCTTCATAATACCGGTAGTTGTTGGTTACCTGGGTCGTAGCGCGCCATGTCCTCATGGCTGGCGCGGCAGAATTGCTGAATAGGTGGGCCCGCGTGCTGAAATAGCGTGTGAAAAAGAACTCATTACCCCTTCCCTTGTTATTAAAGGGGTAAAGCCCGCGGACTTTGTATCGTAGGAGCGTATCTGTGTCAAGCCGTTATCGCACGAATCCACAGCGTCTTCCGCCGCAGCCAGTGCTCTCCTCTTTCTATGTGACTAGTCCCCATCGCCTCGGAACTGACCCTCGCTGCCGTCCTCAGGCCGAAGAACCTGGCCCGCAACTGTGCGGGTGTGCCCATGTCTGCAACTAGAGCTTCCTCCTTGAGGAACCCTCGTAGCAATGACTGGGAAGCAGGCGATGGTGAGGGCCACGCCCTAAACCGAAACGACTATAGGTCAACGAGCTAGGAGTGTCAATAGGTTGTTCCGGCCACCTTAGGCCATTTTGCTGGTTTTCCGGCGCACCTTGGCCGGAGGGACATGCTAGACCGATGCGGCAGAAAGTTTTCGCCATCTCAAGCCAGCAATCGCCCCGCTAGGCCCCCCCCTATCCTCCGGCCAATTTTCCAAATTCTTCCCGGCCTTTAGCCTGGACGGATGCAGGCCCGTACGATGGTCAAGAATCCTGGGGTCGGCACCCAGAGGGCTACGCCACATCTCGTATAGAATCCAACGCAGTCGGGGGGGAAGGGGGGGCATCTCCCGGTGGTTCCATCGGGGAGAGCGCCCTTCGCAAAGCCCAGGATGACAAAAGAAGACGAGAGGGTCTAGCAGTCTAGGTTAGACCTCTTTAGTGAGGGTGATCAGGAATTCCTGGTTATCCTTGGTGCGACTCAGCCGCTCGATGATCCGTTCGGTGGCTTCGGCGCTGTTCACAGAGTCGGAAGCGATCATAGAGCTCATCCGACGTAGCAGCCACACCTGACGCAGGGTTAGTTCGTCCAGCAACAGCTCCTCGCGCCGGGTGCCGCTGCGCTGAATATCGATGGCCGGGAAGGTCCGACGCTCGGCCAGTTTCCGGTCCAGGTGCAACTCCATGTTGCCCGTACCCTTGAACTCCTCGTAAACCACCTCGTCCATGCGGCTGCCGGTATCCACCAGGCAGGCGGCCAAAATAGTGAGGCTTCCGCCCTCTTCGATATTCCGGGCAGCGCCGAAGAAGCGCTTGGGCGGATAGAGCGCCACAGGGTCCATCCCTCCGGAAAGGGTGCGGCCGCTGCTGGGAACGGCCAAGTTGTAGGCCCGGGTAAGCCGGGTGATGCTGTCGAGTAGAATCACCACGTCGCGCCCTCCCTCCACCAGCCTCTTGGCCCGTTCCAACGCCAACTCCGCCACACGGCAGTGGTCCTCCACCGGCTCGTCGAAGGTGGAACTGAAGACCTCACCCTTAATCGAGCGCTTAACGTCGGTGACCTCCTCTGGCCGCTCGCCAATAAGGGCCACCATGAGGTGGGCGTCGCTGTGGTTCTGAGTGATACCAGCCGCGATTGACTTGAGTAACGTAGTCTTCCCCGCCTTGGGTGGGGAGACGATCATGCCCCGCTGCCCTCTGCCGACGGGCGAAAGCAGGTCAATCATACGGTTGGCCAGGTTGTCTTTCCCCGCTTCCAGTTTCATCTGCTTATCGGGGAAGATAGGCGTGAGGTTCTCGAAGTGAGGACGTCTCCGGGCCTTGTCGGGATCCATGCCGTTGACCGCCTCCACCCGGGTCAGGCCGTAGTAGCGCTCCAACTCCTTGGGAGTGCGCACCTGCCCCAGAACCAGGTCACCGGTGCGCAGGCCAAACCGCCGCACCTGGGACTGCGAGACGTAGACATCGCCCTGGCCAGGCCTCCGCCCGTTCTGGCGGAGAAAACCGTAGCCCTCCGTCATGATATCCAACACCCCGCTGGCCAGCTGATACCCCTCCTTAACCGCGTAGGCATTCAACACCGAGTACATCAACTCATCACGCAGCATGGTTTCAGGTTCCCGCCCGTTGCCCCCTCCCAAATCCCGGAGGTCTTGGGCAAGCTCCTGTTCAGACTTTCCCTCAATCTCGGCAATATTCATCTATACGTCTCTCCGTTGAAGTCCAGCATTACACGCGGCCAATGGCCGGAAACTGGCATAGTCTTTTTCTGGAATGTGGGGATGAGCAAGTCGGTTGAATGGCGTTATTTGGAGTGGTCGGGAAACGGCTGCTGGGTAAATGCTAAAGATGTACGGAACCGTTGGAACCGCGAGAGCCCTTGCGGGGCAAGCACCCGATACGGAATCTCACACCTGCACTTTATGTATTACTCGGTGGAACGGCATCTCCGCATCAAAGAGGTTTCGCCTGGCACCATGCTCGGCAATCCGATACCTACGGCACAAGATGCTGCCAGTCAATCGTTGCAAGATGGTAAGGGGAAGAAGGCGTACCATACGATAGAAACATCTAGTAGATGGTAGCCAGGATCATTATAGCATACCCTCTTACAAAATGCACCCCCCCTATTTCTCAGTCGCCTGGCCGTCGTCAAGCCCCTGCGAAAAACAGAACCCTTGGTAAGGGGACACAAAGCACCACAGCTTGCAAAGAGGAAACGTCCTCACGAAACGAATGGTCGCGCAGCACGTTCTGCCTTTGCCGGTTGCAAAGGCAGAACGTGCTGCGCACCTTCCCGCAACACCCCCGCCGCCGCGCCGATGAAATCGCGGAACAGCGGGTGGGGGGCCTGGGGCCGAGACTGGAACTCCGGGTGGAACTGGACGCCTACCATAAAGGGATGGCCCGTCTGCTCGACAATCTCCACCAGCCGCCCGTCGGGAGAGAGGCCGCTAAACAGAAGCCCAACCTCTTGGAGCGGCTCCCGGTACGCATTATTGAATTCGAACCGATGCCGGTGACGCTCCGTAACGGAACTCTCTCCGTAGGCCTTAGCCGCCAAGGAATTGGCCCTGAGCTCACACGGGTAATTCCCCAACCGCATGGTCCCCCCCATTTCCCTCACGTCCCGCTGGCCGGGCATCAGGTCGATGACAGGGTCCGGGGTGTTGGAATCGAACTCTGTGGAGTTAGCAGCCTCGCGCTGGAGCAGCCCCCTGGCATGCTCGATGACCATAACCTGCATGCCCAGACAAAGGCCCAAGTAAGGTATCTGGCTGACCCGGGCGTAGTGCTCAGCCTGGATCATCCCCTCAATGCCCCGGCTACCGAATCCACCGGGAACCAGAATTCCCGACGCTTGGCTCAACAGCTCATGGGGCCCCACCCTCTCCACATCCTCAGATTGAATCCATGCAATCTGAACGTCACGGGCGTGGTACAGCCCGGCGTGTTTAAGTGCCTCCCTCACAGAAAAGTAGGCATCGGGCAAATCGGCATACTTGCCGACTACCGCGATCTGCAACGGAGCCTTGGGCTCTGCCATCCGCTTCACCATGACGCTCCAATCGTGCATGTCTCTGGAACTAAGAGGCAGACTCAGCGCTTCCACCAAAAGATCGCCTAAACCTTCCTCTTCGAGGATCAGGGGCACCTGATAGATATTGGGCACCGTGCCCAAGGGCACCACCGCGTTACGGGGGACGTCGCAGAAAAGCGCGATTTTATCCTTAATCTCGTCTGCAATGGGCAGGTCGGCCCTGCAGATGATTGCGTCGGGCTGGATGCCGATGCTCCGCAGCTCCTTCACACTGTGCTGCGTGGGTTTGGTCTTCAGTTCCCCCGTAGCGCCGATGAAGGGAAGCAAGGTGACGTGGACATAGAAGACGTTGTCGCGGCCCACTTGGCTGCGCAGTTGGCGGATTGCCTCCAAAAAGGGCTGGCCTTCGATGTCGCCAACGGTCCCGCCCACCTCAACTACGATGACATCGGCCTTGGACTCTTCGGCCAAGCCTAAAATGCAGTCCTTGATGGCATTAGTGACATGGGGCACCGACTGAATGGTGCCACCAAGGTAGTCACCCTTACGTTCCTTCGCAATCACTTTAGTGTATATCTGGCCAGCGGTGACATTGGAGCTTTTGGTCAGCTCAATGTCGATGAATCGCTCGTAATGGCCTAGGTCGAGGTCAGTCTCACTGCCGTCCATGGTGACAAACACCTCACCGTGCTGGTAGGGCGACATCGTGCCGGGATCGACGTTGAGGTACGGGTCCAGCTTCTGGACAGAAACGCTGATACCCCGGCTCTTAAGGAGCCTGCCTATTGAGGCGGTGCTGATGCCCTTCCCCACTGAGCTGACCACTCCACCTGTTACGAAAATGTACTTTGTAGGCATCAGGGGCTATCTACCTCCACGAGATGCAATTCAACAAAGGAGCATCGCAAATCCCCACCGGGTCGTAGGACGGACGGTGAAACAAGCGAGATGGCGACGAGACAATGGGATGCGGAAGTCCGCCCCTGGGTGCGCGGTTGGCTTTTAGAAAAGTGGGAATTCAGAGGGGACACTGACCATGATAGGGGCGGGACGGAAGAGGTGTCAAGGCAGAAAATCCGTCCCAAATAACCAATTCGCGTTGGCCGTTTGCCCTTTCGAACCGGGCTCAATTCCCCTGAGCAGAAGTATCACCCCGCAGACTCCTCAGGAAGTGCTCGGTGTCCCTAACTGCCTCATCGGGTTCCGGCATTTCCACCGCGGCGGAGCGTGAACGTCCTCTGCGTCTGTCATACTGGCTTTCCAGCTTTTTCACGTATTCATTCAACGCAGGCTCATCTTCCAATGCTTGGGCGACTCGCAGGTCGAAACTACTCTCTTGCGAGCGCAAGGGTTCCACGTCGATATCGACCCGCAACACCTGTTCCACCGCTTTAACCAGACCAAGGGTCACCTTGGGGTTCGGCGCAATGTGCAGGTAGTGGGGCGAATGACCCCACAGACTCACGCAGGGAATATCCGACCGTCGGAGCGCATCACCGAACACGCCAGTGATGCCCGTGGGTCCGGAGTAGCGGGAGCGCCGCACTTCCACCCCTTGCAGCAGATCTTGGAGCTCCGGAGCCATAGCGGTGCCGGTGATTCTGGGTTCTCGGGTGTGGGGCACCGCGTCCAGGAGCGCACCGATCTGCAGCGCTTTCGTCACCCCCAGGTCCTTGGCCACTCCGACAAGCTGCTCGCAGAAGGTCCGCCACCGCAGACTCGGCTCGGTCCCCAGGAAGATCACAACATCGCTATAGGCCGGCTGGCCCTTCCAGGCAAAGAACTCGTTGGCAGGCCAGGTAAGTTCCCTGTCGCCCTGCTTGTCGAACCCAGTATGTGGACGCGCTTGGGTGAAGTTGTAAAACTCCTCGGGGTCCACCGCCGCGAACTTTTTGGCTCCCAGCCGCTTGACCAAGTAGCGCAGGGCGTGCGTCGCTGATTCGGCGGCATCGGCCCATCCCGAAAAGGCAAAGAGCATCACCGGACCATCAACGTCTGGGCGCTCATAGCTCTGGAAATATTCCATACTCACCTCCGGAGAAGACCAACAAGCCTAGTCTAGCACTCAGCCCTGAGTACGGCATTGACAAAGGTTGGATTTCTAGACGGCTAGAAGCACTCATCCGCCAAGTACGACGTTGTCGAGAAGCCGGGTGTCGCCGAACCGGACGGCCACCAAAAACAACACAGGATTACCGTCCGCTGGACTCGCCGGAGCAAAGGTGATGGGATCCACCAGCGCCACGTAGTCGATGCGATCAATACGCGGTTCCGACTCCAGGACATGGCGGCAACCGGCCTCCAACTCACTGGCTTCCATCTGGCCCCTCCCATACAGGTCCACCACGGCTGAAAGCGACCGGTAGACCACCCGGGCCGCCGCCCGGTCTTCCGGTGAGAGCGCGGAGTTGCGGCTGCTCATGGCCAAGCCGTCAGCCTCCCGCACCGTGGACACAGCCTGAATCCTTACAGGGATATTGAGGTCCGTTACCAACCGTCTGACCACCGCCAACTGTTGGGCATCCTTCTGGCCGAAATATGCAGCGTCGGGCTGCGCCATGGCCAGAAGCTTTGTCACTACCGTGGTTACGCCCTGGAAGTGGCCCGGCCGCGCCGCGCCCTCCAGACCGAGCGCAGGCCCGGAGCATTCCACCAGGGTGACAAAACCCTCTGGGTAAACCTCCTCCACTGAAGGGGCGAATACGATGTCGGCCCCCGCCTGCCGAAGTAGTGCCATGTCCTCTTCGAGGGGGCGGGGGTATCGTTCCAGGTCACGACTGGCATCGAACTGCGTTGGGTTCACGAAAACGCTGACCGCAACCGTAGCGCAGTCTGAGCGGGCCTGACGAACCAAACTCGCGTGGCCTTCGTGGAGCGCGCCCAAGGTCGGCACCAAGGCCAGGGGACGCCGCGCATGCTGACAGAAGTCCTGGAACGCCCCGACCGTAGTGACGAGCTCCGTCACCGGTCTGGCCCAATTTCGGCCAAAAGCGCCTCAAGTACCCCCTCGTCCAAGTCCTGGTGGCTGTGCTTTCCATCGGGGAAGGCGTGCGACTGGACCTCTTGCACATAGGAGCGCATGGCGTTTCCCATGACCTCCCCCACCTCGGCATAGCGCTTGGCGTGACGGGGTCGAAATGCGCCGAAACCCAGCATGTCATGCACCACGAGGATCTGGCCGTCGCAGTGGGGTCCGGCGCCTACGCCGATGGTAGGCACACGCAACCGGTCGGTGATGACCTTGGCCAGGGGTGCGGGCACCGTCTCCAAGACCACTGCGAACACCCCCGCTTGCTCCAGCTCCAAGGCATCCTGCAACAGATCTCGGGCTGCGGCTAAGCCGCTCCCCTGCACCTTATAGCCTCCCAGTTGATTCACCGATTGGGGCGTCAGCCCGATGTGCCCCATGACCGGAATGCCCGCATCAGTCATCCGCTGCACCGTCGGCGCCGAGCGATGCCCTCCCTCCAGCTTCACCGCCTGGGCGTCGCCCTCCTGCAAGAAGCGGCCAGCGTTCCGAAGGGCGTCATCCTCGCTCACCTGATAGCTCATAAAAGGCATGTCTGCCACCACCAGCGCCCGCTCCGGTCCGCGCACCACCGGCTTCACGTGGTGCAACATCTCCTCCATGGTCACCAACACTGTGGAGTCGTAGCCCAGCACCACGTTGGCTAGGCTATCGCCGACCAGGATGAGCGGAATACCAACCTCATCCGCAATGCGCGCCGTGGGGTAGTCATAGGCAGTCAGACAAGGGATGGGCTCTCTTGCGGTTTTCATCTTCTGGAAGTGGTCAATCCTCAGACGCATCGCCCTAACTCCTTCACAACCAAACCAACAATGCGCCAATCGCGCTCCAAACTCTTGGCACTCCCCTCGGCTACAACTTCTATGACCTCGCAGCGCCTTTGGCGTCAGGCACATCTCACCAAGCGGGAACGCCGTCGAGACTCGTAGCCTTGTCCAGCCCGCAAAACGCAAAACACCCGCTGCATCGCGGGCGCTGAAAGCCAATGACTAGCGACGTCCCATCGACGCCGTCTAGGTCCAGCGGCTCCCAGCGGCTACAGGGCGGTCAGACTTTTCTTTATACGGAACAGGCTCGCCTCCGATTTCCACCGGTAGACGGCAAGCATCAGCATACGGCGGCGAATAACGCTCCGTCAACGCTTGAACCCTGACTACGGCGCCTCCAATGCCTTGGCACAGACGTACAACCCGCCGAACAACGCTCCGCGACTCATAGAAGCGGTGGGCATCTTTGCGAGGGCAGCTGGAGGAGAGGGCCAACAATTCACAGGCGGTGTTTTAGGCCATCACCTCCAACATCCGCGTGCCGTAACCCTGAGAGCGTACGACCCCTGCGGTCACCCAGTCATGCACGCACAGATGACGCAAAACGTTGAGGCTCGTGAGCACTGCAACCCTCGCCAGCACCAGGGTACGTCCCACGTCTCGCAACTCCATAGCCGGTAGCCGTAAGAGCCATGGCCTGGAGGAGCGCCCTATACTCCGCCTCCGACAGGTCGGTCCGAAGCTGCCGCATCACCGTGCAGGAATCGCGAGACTCTTCGTCAGACTCAAGCTCTACAATCTCCAAGGTCCAGTTTTCTCCTCAACAAAAAGCGGCCCCTGTGACGGGGCCGCTTTAAGCTTGCATGCTCGTTATCTTTAGATCAGGCCGGCCCGCTGATAGCTCTTACCCTCGGTGGCAATGGTGGGAGCAACCACTAGCTCCGCCTTCTCGTGGAACTCGGCGATGGTCGTGGCGCCCACATAACTCATGCAAATCTTGAGCGCGCCAATCAAATTCATTGTCCCGTCGGTGCGGTGGCTCGGGCCGAGCAGCACCTCCTCCAACGTACCCCGTACACCCACATTTATGCGGGTACCCCGCGGCAGCGCCGGATGTGGGCTGGCCATGCCCCAGTTGAAGCCCTTGCCGGGCGCCTCCTCTGTCTGCGCCATGGGCGTACCTATCATCACCCCGTCAGCCCCAGCGGCCAAGGCCTTGCACAGGTCACCACCGGTGCGGATACCACCATCGGTGATGATGACCACATGCTTCCCTCCATTGGCGTAGAAATCGTCCCGAGCCGCCGCGCAGTCCAGCGTTCCCGAGACCTGAGGCACCCCAATGCCCGTCACCTCGCGGGTGGTGCATGCAGCGCCGGGCCCCACGCCCACTAGCAGCCCGTCGATGCCCTGCTCCATGAGCTCCATGGCCGCGCTGTAAGTAACCACGTTGCCCACCAGCACCGGCACCTTCAACTCAGCGATAATCTCCGAGAGCACCAGCCCTCGGTAACTTCGGGAAATGTGGCGGGCGGTGGTAACCGTCGATTGAACCACCAGGATGTCAGCGCCCGCTTCCACCGCCATGGGCGCATACTTCTTGGTCATCGCCGGCGTGAGGGACACAGCACACACCGCGCCCGTCTTTTTAACCTCGGCAACGCGCTTGGCAATCAAATCTTCACGAATGGGCTGAAGGTAGAGCCTCTGGAAGACGGTGGTCACGTCGTCCTTATCCGCGGCGATGATTTCCTCGATGGCATCGGTGGGGTCGTCGTAACGGGTCTGGATACCCTCCAGGTTAATGACGCTGAGTCCGCCCAGCCGGGACATATGGCCAGCGAAGGCAGGATTGGCCACGGCGTCCATGGCCGAAGCCAGAACGGGTGTGGAAAAGGAAAACGGCCCTATCGTAAGATCCGTTACACTCAGCTCAGGGTTGGTGGTGACATCTCCTGGGACGATGGCGACCTCTTCAAATCCGTAGGTCCTCCGTAGCTCCGTGGTCCTGACTTCCCGATGCACGACCATGGTATCGCCCCCTTTCCATATTGATGATATTCCAGTGAATGTAGCACTACGGAAACCGTAGAGTCAACCCGTAAATGAAGACTTCCACCAGACTATATGGGCACTTTTTATTCCACCTTCTCGTTTCTTGGCACCGTTGGGCCAGCCCCAATGACTTAAGAGCGGTAATGGATGCTTGCGCAGGCGGCGAAAGTGCTTTGGAATTAATTCGGAACCGCCCCTTAACGCTCTAGAGCACCGGTGCTGCGTTGGCGCTCAAAGCAGTGGTCTGCCACCGGGAGGCCGCGCCTAACTCTTCTACGCAGAGCGGGTGATGCACCATGCCGCGTCTCCCAAGTCGGCCCACAACTGGGCGCAGAGCACCGCTCTGCGAACCTCCAGCCCTTCGGGGCCGTACTCACTCAATACAAAATACCGGGCGTGGTAACCGGCGTTATTGGCACCCTGGGCCACACCCGCATGGCCTACTCCTAATCCACCGCTAGCGTCCGTTACCACGCCCTGTTTCTCTCCGCCCTCTTGGCCACCCTAGACCAAACCAACACCAAACCCTGATTGTCGGGTGGCCAAGGCCATGATAGCCTGGGAACCAGAGGGCTTGTAAACTTGCCTACGGTTGCCCCTGAGCGCTGGCCATGACCACCAAACGAGATTACTACGACATACTCGGCGTCCCTCGCGGCGCCACGGAAGAGGAAGTCCGCAAGGCCTTTCGTAAAAAGGCGCTGGAGTTCCACCCCGACCGGAACAAAGAGCCTGCCGCCGCGGAACGATTCAAGGAAGTCAATGAGGCCTACCAGGTGCTCACTGACCCTCAGCGCCGGGCCGAGTACGACCGCTTCGGTCACGCCGGTGTGGGCACACAGGCAGGCGGCGGCCAAGCTGGGCGCGGCTTCGACTCCGAAGACCTACTGGGCGGAGTCGGCTCTGTATTCGATTCCTTTTTCGGGACCCGGACCCGGACTCCCTCCTATGCCGGCGACGACATCCAAACGGAGCTCCGCATCACCTTCGAAGAGGCTGCCTTCGGTACTTCTAAGGAGGTCGCGGTCGACCGCTCCGAGAACTGCGAACGATGCGACGGCTCTCGGACGGAGCCTGGACATGCCACTGAGACCTGCCCAAACTGCAGAGGTGCCGGCCAGGTGCGCCGCGCCCATAGAAGTATATTCGGCCAGTTTGTGCAGCAGAGCGTCTGCAATGTTTGCCGCGGTACCGGGGAACGCATCAGTCACCCCTGCAAGCAGTGCCGCGGCCGAGGGAGCGAAAGGCATCGCAGGGACATCCGAGTGGATGTTCCGCCGGGTGTGGAGGACCGCATCAATCTCCAGCTTCGCGGACAGGGAGACCAGGGCGGGCGAGGCAGATCCAGCGGCGATTTGTACATCTCCCTACGCGTGGCCGCTCACCCCATGTTCAGGCGCTCCGGCGACGATCTGCTCTACAACCTGGACCTGACCTTTCCCCAGGTGGCGTTGGGCGACGAGGTATCGGTGCCCACCCTTGATGGCGCGGTGGCGTTGAAGGTCCCGGCGGGCACCCAAACCAACACAGTCTTCCGGTTGAAGGGCAAGGGAATTCCCCATTTGGGGAGGGCGTCGCGGCGCGGCGACGAGTTGGTGACGGTTCACGTGGCGACTCCCGGCAAACTGACGGAGGAACAGCAGCAACTACTCAAGAAGCTCCACGAGTCCTTCGATAACAACGGCCACCGGAGCTAGCAGCACCGTGGCTAACTGGCTTGAGATGAGCATCCGTGTTCCCGCTGAGTATGTTGAACCCGTGGCCGCGCTGTTCCAGCGCTACGGCGAAGGAGGAGTGGTCATCGAAGAACCGGGCGGTTTCAACCCCGACGAGGGGGAACAGCCTCCTAGTCCGTCCACCCCAACCCTGAGGACCTACCTGCCCAACACCCCTGACTCCCAGCCCAACCGGGAGATGATTCACATCGGCATCAGCCTCTTCGGCCATCTCCATTCCCTACCATCCCTCCAAGTCCGCGAGGTGCAACAGGCGGAGTGGGAATCGGCGTGGAAAGCCCACTTCCCGCTGTTACATGTGAGTAAACATCTGGTGATCACCGCGCCTTTTCACGAATATCAGCAAAGAAAAGACGAGGTGGTCATCACCGTGGACCCAGGCATGGCTTTCGGCACGGGCCACCACCCCACCACCCGGCGCTGCCTGCTCAGCATCGAACGGCTTATCACCCCTGGAGCCCGCGTACTAGATGTGGGCTCCGGTTCGGGCATCCTGGCCATCGCGGCGGCCAAGCTGGGCGCTGGGACGGTGGTTGCGCTGGAGACCGACGAAGTGGCTTACCGCGTTGGCGCCGACAATGTCCGAGCCAACGGCGTCGAGAGCAGGGTCCGGTGTCACCACGCGAGCCTGCCTTATACGGAAGCGCCAACCGGCAGCGCAGACCTTGTCCTGGCCAATATCAGCGCAAAGGCGCTGGCTGAACTGGCCCCGGCGCTGCGAGATGCCTTGAAGACGGACGGCTGGCTAGTGGCTGCGGGTATCCTCCAAGAACGGCCTGGCAATGTGGAGCAGGCCTTCGCTGCCGCCGGCTTGGCAGTCCGCGAGACGTTTGTGGACGACGACTGGGTAACCCTTCTCGCTCAATGCGAGGAAAAGATTAAATAGCCCACCCTCCCACCTGTCAATGATATAAAGGGTGGGTGTCGCACCCCCCCCCCGACAAGTTGGAACACTCCCGCCAGTGAACAACTGCTAAGAGTACCAAACTACTGGCAAGCAGGAAGGCACATCTTGGAAGTCCCGCCAGCATCCAATACTTTTGAGCGTACAGGTATGCAGTTAACCGTTTCCGATAGGGCAGCAGAGCACGTCCGCTCCAAGAGTGGCGTGATCAACATCCACTTCATCCCGCCCCTCGGCTGAGGCGGTCACAGCCAGGTGTCGGTCGACACCATCAGCCGAGGCAGCAGGACGCGGGGATATCAGGTGACGCAGGTAAACGGGCTCGATGTCCTGGTGTCCCATACCATGGCCCAGTTCGTAACGCAGATTTTCATCGACGTGAAACGCAAGCTCTGGTGGAACTCCGTAGTGCTTAGCTTCGAGGAGGACCAGCAGTGTCTGGACGGGCTCTGAGGAGTGTAAACGCCTGTCGGTGACAGGCCCCCCAGGGCACGCCCTCGACCCACTTACGGGACTCAGACGCCGATCTCGCCCGACCTTCGGTGGGCCCACGGCCGAAACCCCACTGTCATCGAAGAGTGGGAATCCACTGCCCCCCTGCGCTTGCCGGAGGATCTTTCACAGGTGTAACCATCGAAAGATGCATCGCGGATGCTTATCCTGACCGCAGGCGAAAACCTCAGCATGACACTGCGCTCAATAGCGCCAGCCCTAAGGTGTCGACTCCACCAGTTGCATTAAACTCGGGTCCAGCGAATAGGCTGGTATGGGTGCAGGTCAAAGACTCGCGCCTTGTCAGCGGGCAACCTGTTGCTTCACTCGGGCCTGGGTGCGCGCCCCATGAGCTCGGAAATGGCCTCGCGCAGGTCAAGACCCTCGAAGAGCACCCGATGCGTGAGCTGTACGATCGGCATTTCGACCGCTCGCCGCTCGGCCAGCGCCAACGCCGCGGGTGTGGTGGTCACGCCCTCCGCCACCTCGCCGCCCAGGCTAGCCATAGCCTCAACCACGCTCTTGCCCCGGGCAAGCTGTTCACCCACCATCCGGTTGCGACTTAGAGGACTGTAGCAGGTTGCGATGAGGTCGCCCAAACCGGCCAAGCCAGAGAAGGTCAGGGGATCGGCGCCCTCGGCCACGCCCAACCGGGTGATTTCAGCGATACCCCGGCTAACAAAGGCCGCCTTGGCGTTGTTGCCTGCCTGCAGCCCGTCGCTCATGCCAGCCCCCAACGCAACGATGTTCTTCAACGCCCCTCCCATCTCCACGCCCACCAGGTCGGTGTTGGTGTAGACCCGGAAGCTGTTGGAGTTCAGCAGTTTCTGCGCGACGGTTGCCGCCTCCGCGTTGGCAGAAGCTATGACAGTAGAGGCGGGAAATCCCGCGACGATTTCCCGAGCCAAATTCGGCCCGGAGAGGCAGCAAACACGCTCCGCAGACGCAGACGGAAGCTCTTCGATCAATACCTGGCTCATGCGCAACATGGTGTCTCGTTCCAGCCCCTTGCAAGCGGAGATAATGACAGCCGCGCCGCTCAGATGGGACGCCGCCGCGCGCGCGTTGTCCCGCAGGGTGTGACTAGGTACGGCGAAGAGGACGACACCTACATCGCTCAGGGCCTCGGATAATGAC
>Ga0114996_10003922_pt1 | contig 18153 bp, 20 predicted proteins | sample ArcticOcean_MG_C_4_FD_87039 | JGI IMG/M metagenome (GOLD analysis project Ga0114996, IMG submission 87039) | Marine microbial communities from western Arctic Ocean - ArcticOcean_MG_CB4_134 | ecosystem: Environmental > Aquatic > Marine > Oceanic | place: Arctic Ocean: Canada Basin | collected...
AATTAAAAAAATTACTTAAAAAATCTGATGACCAATCATATAGATATCTCGGCGGAGCAGGAGGCGTTGTAAACTATAATTCCATAAGATTGGTAGAAGATATTTCTGATTCTCATAATTCAATACAACCGTTAATGGAGTTTGGGGTGTATGATGATGGAATAATTTATGATAATGTACACAAGAAATTGTTTTATTTTTATCACAATGAAAATAGATTTGAAAAATTAATAATGAATGCAGATACATTTGGAGAATTTCATTCAAGTGAAGTAACTCCAAACATGGACCAAGAAAAATTTTCAAACATAGTAAACAAAGCAAAAAAACTAATCCATGATGGAGACATATTCCAAGTTGTTCTATCTAGGAAATTTGCTTTTGATGTAACCGGAGATAATCTAACACTATACAAAACTTTACGAAAACTAAATCCATCACCTTACATGTATCATTTAAAACAAGATTCTAAAACAATTATCGGAGCATCACCTGAAATGTTAGTACGAATAACTGATGATAAAGTAGAAACATTCCCAATTGCAGGTACTAGAAAAATCACTGAAAATGAAGAGAAAAATAAACAACTAGCTGAGGAATTAATTAATGATGAAAAAGAACTGGCAGAGCATACAATGTTAGTAGATTTGGGGAGAAATGATATTGGTAGAGTTTGTAAATATGGTACAGTCCATCCAGAATCACTAATGCAAATTAAGCGATTTAGTCATGTTCAACATATAGTTAGTCATGTTGTAGGCAATTTAGCGCCTGAAAATGACATGTTTGATGCGTTTCAAGCAGTATTTCCAGCAGGAACAGTATCAGGAGCTCCCAAAGTTAGAGCTATGCAAATTATTGATGAATTAGAAACTGAATCTCGTGGACCATATGCAGGAGCAGTTGGATATTTCTCATACAACGGATGCTGTGATTTTGCGATTGCAATTAGAAGTATATTCATTGAAAATGACAAAGGCTTTGTACAATCTGGCGCAGGTATTGTGTCTGACTCTCTTGCAGAAAATGAATTCAAAGAAACTGAACATAAAGCAGGTGCCATGCTTCAAGCACTAAAGGAGGCAAATTGAAATTTTTAATTATTGATAATTATGATTCATTTGTGTACAACATTGCACAGTATTTGGGGGAGTTAGGAGTTGACTGTGAAGTAATTAGAAATGACAAAATTACCATCCCACAAATTAAAGAAAAAAGTTATGATGCAATAATAATATCACCAGGTCCCGGAACTCCTGAAGACAAAAAATATTTTGGAATATGTTCAGAAGTCATCAATACAATGGGAAAAGATACACCAATCTTTGGTGTGTGTCTTGGACATCAAGGAATTATTGCAGCATTTGGCGGTAAAGTAACTAATGCTGGATGTGTAAGACATGGAAAGACCAGTCCAGTAAATCATACAGATACAAAATTATTCAATGGAGTAAAAAATCCATTTAGAGCTACACGGTATCATAGTTTAGTCGGAGATAAAACAGTAATTCCAGATATTTTAGAAGTTACTGCAACTGCAGGGGATGATGGAGAAGTAATGGCAATTGAACATAAAGAATATCTAATTCAAGGAGTTCAATTTCATCCAGAATCAATAATGACTGAAGATGGTAAAAAAATTTTAGGTAACTTTGTTTCTCAAGTAAAGGAGAAAAAATGATTTCTGAATTAATTTCAAAACTACAAGAAAAAACTGACTTGAGTTATGATCAAATGAACAATATCATGACAGACATGTTATCTGGAAGAACTACAGACATTGAAAATGCAGATTTCTTGTCAAAACTTGCACAAAAAGGAGAAACTAATGATGAATTACTTGGTATGCTAGATAAAATGCAGGAATTTTCCCTTAAAGTTGAGACAAAAAACTCAGGAACTGTTATTGACATGTGCGGTACAGGTGGAGATTCACTGCAGACATTCAATATTTCTACAACGGCATCATTTGTAGTAGCAGCAGCTGGCGGCATAGTTGCAAAACATGGGAATCGTTCAAGTTCGGGAATATCAGGAAGTGCAGATATTTTTGAAAATTTAGGATATAATTTGAATATGAATCCCGTTCAGATTTCAGAAATTCTACAAAAACACAATATCTGCTTTATGTTTGCACAAAAATTTCATCCTGCAATGAGATATGTTTCATCTGCAAGAAAACAATTGGGAATTAGAACTGCATTTAATTTACTAGGACCATTATCAAATCCAGCTGGGGTAAAAAATCAACTAGTAGGAGTATTCTCAATAGATTTTCTTGATAGATTACCGGCATTACTTAAGAGAAAAGGGGCACAAAATATTATGACCGTACGGTCAGATGACGGGATGGATGAATTTTCAACTAGTGCAACAAATCGTGTATGTGTTTTACGAGATGATAAAGTGTTAATGAACGCAATTGATCCAGAAGTTGTAGGATTACACAAATCATCATTAAAGGATATTCAGATAGAATCAAAGCAAGATGCAATGAAATCATTTGTTAGTGTACTAAACAACACTGCAAATCAAGCAATGATTGAAACTACTGTACTTAATGCAGCTGGAGGATTAATTGTTGCAAATATTGCAGAGAATTTTGAAGAAGGAGTAGAAATTGCATTAAATACAATTAAAGATGGAAAAGCATTTTCATTGCTAGAGAAATTTGTTGCAGACACAGGAGATACATCAAAACTAAAGGAGATCATTGATGGCTGAAAATATTTTGAAAAAATTGGTGAATAATTCACAAATGGCAATAGATGATGGAGTTTATGATGTAGATTGTAAATTAGAAAGATCAACTAAAGATTTCAAACAAATCATTAAAACAAATTCTCATGCAACACTTCTAACAGAAGTTAAATTTGCATCACCATCGCTTGGAAAAATTAGAACACAAAGTGATCCTGTAAGTATTGCAAACCAAATGATTGCAGGAGGCTCTAAAGCATTATCAGTATTAACTCAACCACATCTATTTCACGGGTCACCAGAATATTTCATGAAAGTAAGAAATGCAGTAAATGTACCTTTACTAATGAAAGACATAATGATTGATAAAATTCAGATAGATACTGCAAAGAAGATAGGGGCAGACTACATGCTAGTAATTCAGTCACTATTTGATCAGAAATTCTTGTCAGATATTGATGAATTTATTGGGTATGGACATAAACAAGGATTAGAAATTTTACTTGAAGTTCACACCAAAGAAGAATTTGTAAATGCCATTAAAACAGATGCAGATATCATCGTAATCACTAATAGAATTTTCGATACATTAGAAATTGATCTTAAAACTACAGAGACATTATTGAAAGAACAAGATAAATCAAAAATAATTTTATCAGAAAGTGGAATTGAGACACCAGAAGATATTCAATATCTAAAAAAGTGTGGAGCTGATGCATTTCTAATAGGATCTAGCATTATGAAAAGTGATAACATTGAAGAACAGGTAAAAAAATTGGTGAATGCATATTGAAATATCCAAAAAATGGTAAATTTGGAGAATTTGGTGGAAAATATATTCCTGAAACTCTGGTGCCAGCAATTGAAGAATTAGAAGAAAATTATCTTAAATTTAAAAATGATAAAAAATTCAAAAAAGAACTTGATTATTATCTTACCATATATGCAGGACGTCCAACACCGCTGTATTATGCAAAAAATTTATCTGAAAAAATAGGAGGAGGTAAAATCTATCTCAAACGAGAGGATTTGTTACATGGTGGAGCTCATAAAATTAACAATACACTAGGCCAAGCATTACTTGCAAAAAAAATGAATAAGAAAAGAATCATTGCAGAAACAGGAGCCGGTCAACATGGAGTTGCAACTGCAATGGCATGTGCAGCTTTAGGATTAAAAGCTGAAGTATACATGGGATACAAAGATACAATTCGTCAAAAGCTAAATGTGTTTAGAATGAATATGCTGGGGTCTAAAGTTCACCCAGTAAAATCAGGTTCAAAAACTCTTAAAGATGCAATTAATGAGGCAATTCGAGATTGGATCACAAATGTTGAGAATACATACTATTTGTTAGGGTCGGCAGTTGGACCTCATCCATATCCTGTAATGGTTCGTGACTTTCAAAGTGTTATTGGAAATGAAATAAAATCTCAAATGAAAGAAATTAACAACAAGACACCGGATAGTGTAATTGCATGTGTTGGTGGTGGTTCAAATGCCATTGGTACATTTTATCCTCTAGTAGATACTAATTCTGAAATGATTGGAGTAGAGGCAGCAGGTCATGGATTAAGATCAGGTAAACATTCAGCTACATTATCAGCAGGTTCCAAGGGAGTAATTCATGGAATGATGACATATCTATTACAAGATAACGAAGGACAAGTAACTGAAACTCATAGTATTTCAGCAGGATTAGATTATCCAGGAGTAGGGCCTGAGCATTCATACTATAAAGATACAAAACGTATAAAATATCATTCAGCAACAGATGCAGAAGTAATTGATGCATTTCTAATGTTAACTAGAACCGAAGGAATTATTCCAGCTTTGGAATCAGCTCATGCAATTGTAGAGGCAATCAAAGTAGCAAGAAAATTAAAACCATCTGAAACAATTGTAGTTACACTGTCAGGTAGGGGAGACAAAGATGTTGAAGAAGTACAAAATTATTTGAATAAACATAACAAAAACTCGAACTAATAATATATGACTTAATATTTTTTATGATTTATTTTGTATTTCATACAATCATTTATTCTTGAATTTCTTCAATTTCCCATTGATCATTTATCCATACTCCAATAACGGTTACAGGACAATTCCAAGATTTTATTATATTGATTGATTTTTTTATTTGTGTCAAATGCGTTTCTTTGGAAACAGGATTTCCTGCACAATCATGATGGCCCGAAATTACAACAAGTTTTGAATTATGGGCATTAATTGAAACAAGAGTTTTGGATTTTATTTCAGAAATACCCTCAATGTTTTTTTCACCCATAATTTTATCTGAGCCTGGGTGAGTAATCACATCTACATAGTCAATAGAATATTTTTGTTTAATCCAATTTGAAATAGGTAACTGGATTCTACCATCTATACAATTTATGGAAGTAGCAAAAATCATTTTTCTTAATCCCTATCCATTTTGAATTAATGAATGCATAGTAAAAAATGTTTGAAGAATATAGGATAATGTAGTTTTAGAAACGGTTTTAATTATATCCAATAACATCTGTTAGTGAGTAAACAAATGACAAGAATTAATGAAAAATTTGCATCACTTGAATCTGAAAATCAAAAGGCATTGATTGCATATATCATGGCAGGATTTCCTAATGAAAAAGCCACCATAGCAACAATTAGAGGATTAGTAAAAGGCGGGGCAGATATTATTGAACTAGGATTTCCATTCTCAGACCCTTTAGCAGACGGTCCTGTAATTCAAAATGCCAGTACTATCTCACTAGAAAAAGGAACAAAAATTGACAAATTCTTGACATTAGTAAAAAAAATCAGAAAAGAGACAGACATTCCATTAGTACTCATGACATATACCAACATACTATATCACAAGGGATATGTAAAATTCATCTCTGAGGCAAAAAAAGCAGGTATTGATGGATTTATTCTACCAGATATGTCAATTGAGGAATCAAAAGAATATCTGCAAGCTGCAAAAAATAAAGTAGATACAATTTTTCTAATTTCCCCAAATACCAGTAAAAAAAGAATAGAAAGAATATCAAAAGCAACATCTGGATTTTTGTATCTTGTTGCAGTTTATGGAACCACGGGTGTAAAAACTGGAATCAAATCATATACAATTGATGCCATCAAAAATGTCAAAAAACAAACTAAAGGGAAAATTCCAATTGGAGTTGGATTTGGAATCTCAACTCCTGATGATGTTAAAAAATATATCAAAGCAGGAGCAGATGCAGTAATTGTAGGTAGTGCATATCTAAAACTAATTGAAAAAACACCTCAAGAAAAACTTGAAGCAAGAATTACATCATTTACAAAATCACTCAAAAATCAAACAAAGAGATAACTCCGTCTAAGTGTGATGGTCTCGCCTTATAGTTATTGAGGGAAACTCTCGCAGCTATAGACCATCAGACTAGAGGTTATCAGAAAACAATATACAAATAAAAAATAAAATACCTTCGATAAAAATTTCTTAAAGTTGTTTAAAAATTAATAATTTTTTCCACATATGTAAAGTTTAAAAATTAATTTCTCATTTTAGAAAATGATTTTTCATTGTTAATATCTAACATTAAGGAGGAGTGGATTTTTAGAAATCTAATTCACAACTAAAATTTTCTCATTAATCAAATACTTATTGCATTAAGTAATTCATCTTCTGAAACTATACCTTCACCAAACCATACAAAAATATTCTTAACCCAACTAGGAATCTTTTCAATAGACTGAACAGTATCGACACTGCTAATGACATGAACTGTTCCTCTCATCGGAGGGTGAAGGCTACAAAAATAATCAAAATTACCTAAATCATTGAATTTCTGAGTATATGACTCACCAGCAGAAAAAACACTACTATCAAATATTCCATCTAATTCACCGGAAGGGGTAATCGATGTAATAGTATGAAATGCAGTATCTGAATTTTTCCAGGTAACTGAATCTCCAGGATTAACAGTGATCTGGCCAGTAGTGATTCCAGTAGATTCTTCAAACCAAAAATTTGAAGAATATGCTGCACCGTATGGAATAACAATTTCATAGGTAGTCTCAGCAAAAACCATAGTTCCTGAGCCTAAAATAATTAACAAAGACAAGACAAAAAGTATTTTTATGTTGCCAAGAAGTTAAAACGAATATTTCAACTGATCTCATATAACAAAACATACAAAAACTAGATAATCGTTTCATTAATGTGCAGACGAAGTTTATTTTTGTCACAGGTGGTGTGATGTCTGGCCTTGGAAAAGGTGTTACAACTTCCTCGATTGCAAAGTTATTACAATTAGCTGATCAAAAAGTATCCTGTGTCAAAATAGATCCATATTTGAATTACGATGCAGGAACAATGAATCCAGTTGCTCACGGTGAAGTCTTTGTCACAGATGATGGTGGAGAATGTGATATGGATATTGGAAATTATGAACGATTCTTAAACCAAGATATTCCAAAGAGTCACAATATTACAACGGCTCAAGTGTACTCTTCAGTAATTGATGCAGAAAGGAAAGGAGAGTATTTGGGAGCATGTGTTCAGATTATTCCACATGTTACTGATGAGATTAAAAATAGAATTAGAAACATTGCCCAAAATGAAGAATTGGATTTTTTGATAGTAGAATGTGGTGGAACAGTAGGAGATATTGAATCATTACCATTTCTTGAGGCATTAAGACAGATGAAAGTAGAAGAAGGACCACAAGGAGTGATCTTTGTCCATGTTACTTTAGCTCCATCATTAGATGTGGTGGGGGAGCAAAAAACAAAACCTACACAACACAGTGCACAAGAATTAAGAAGGATTGGTATTCAACCTGACTTTTTAGCAGTAAGATGTTCACTACCACTAGAAGAAAAAACAAAAAAGAAGATTGCAATGTTTACCAATGTTACTGCAAGTGATGTATTATCATGTCATGATGCAAAAACAATTTTTGAGGTTCCACAGATACTTTATGACCAAGGAATTATGGATTCAATATTTACTAAGTTTGGTAAAGTTGGAATGCTCAATACTGCATCAAATTGGGATAAATGGAATGAAATTGCCCAAAATATGGTAAACCATGAAGATCAAAAAATAAAAATTGCAATGGTTGGAAAATACGTAACACTTGCAGATAGTTATGTTAGTGTAAATCACGCACTAAAACACGCAGGAGCTGAGATTGGAAAATCAGTTGAAATTGGCTTAATAGATTCTGAATCAATCAAAGATTATTCAATTCTATCAAAGTATGATGGGGTGCTAGTACCAGGAGGGTTTGGAACACGTGGTTCAGAGGGAATTATAAGCACTGCAAACTATGCACGTGAAAAAAATATTCCGTATCTTGGAATATGTTTTGGATTTCAATTAGCTGCAATTGCATTTGGACGAAGTGTATTAAAATTAGAAGATAGTAATTCAACTGAAATTAAACCAAATACAAAAAATCCAATTATAGATTTACTTCCAGAACAAAAAGATGTGTCAAATATGGGTGGTTCATTAAGACTAGGTGCAAACGATGTTCAAATTAAAGATGGAACTAATGCACAAAAAATCTACAACATGAAAATAATCAGTAAACGTCACAGACACAGATACGAGATTAATAAACAATACATTCCAGAATTTGAGAGAAATGGATTAATTTTTTCAGCAGATAGTGATGAAGGGAAACGAATGGAAATGCTTGAAATTCCTTCCCATAAATTTTACCTAGGGGTTCAATTTCATCCAGAGTTTAACAGTAGGCCAGGATTTCCTGAAGAATCATTTTCTGCATTTATTAAAGCTGCATCAGAATAACAGTAAAAAATTGGGCTATTCTATTTTTGATATTTGGTAAATTTTTTGTCTTGCATCTCTAATTGAAACTTTCTTTTTTACATAACCTTTTTTCAATAAATGACTTAATGCCAATCTAACTGTTCTATCAGGAAGTAATGTTTTGTTTACCAAAACTTTTTGTGTTAATTCACCTTCATACTCTAAAGTTTTAAGTAATAATTTTGAACTTGGAGGCATGCTAAGTAAATCTTTTGCCAAATGAACTTTTTTTGCAAGTGCAGAAATTGCAGTGGAATCTTTTTTGAGACGAATAATTTTTGCAGGAGGAGAAAATAGTGTACATTCTACAGTTTTTTCTACCTTGTATCTATCCAATCCATCTAAAACCACTTCACAATGTAATCTCGCAGAAATATCATCAATCTCAATTGAGCTATTATTGGATACAATAATTGGACGTCGTGTCACATCCAAAGAATTTACAGAGATTATTTCAAAAACTGCAGAATCTTGAAATAAAATAGGGCCACCTGCAGACATCGAATAAGCTGATGAACCAATCGGAGTAGACACAATAATCCCATCCCCATTATCATGCCATACTTCTTCTCCATTTACACGAAGTGTATGTTCCATGAGTATTGCACTTTTTGATGAAAATACTGCAACGTCATTTAGAACAGGGTATACATTTCTCCCATCAATTTTTACACCAAGTCTTGGGACGTTTTCAATTGTATATTTTTGTTTTTTTAAAATATCAACATATGCTCTAAATTCTTTAAGATCGATTTGAGCTAAAAATCCACTGGCTTCACCTTCACTTATACCTAAAATCGGAAGAGTTGCATCAAATGTTCTATGAAAATAATTTCTTACACCTTTATCACCGCCTAATACAATTATACAATCAGCCTGTTTTCCTTTTGATTTTGTAAGAGGAAATGATTTGATATCAGAATCATCAAGGATTTTTTTTATTGTTTTAGCTGCAGTCTCAGTTAATTGTGAACTGTAAATACCTATTTGCATAGATGGGATTAGATTATCAGTTTAATAAAAGAATAATTTAGTACAAATCTCGAAATTTTACAAGATTGTAAAAATATGAAGCATTATTTTGTACAGTTCCTCTTTTAGGAATTTTTTGCAAACCAATATTTTTTGAATCAAGGGCGGCCTGGGCTGCACCACCTGCAAAACATAATGCCCACAAAAAGTCCTTTTCTTTGAGCATGGTACAACAAAATGTAGAGCAAAAGATATCACCAATTCCAGTAGTATCACGAATTTGTTTATTGGGTAATGAAATAGAATAGACTTTATCTTTAGCTAAAAGAGATACTTCTGTTTTGTTTGTTAGAATTACATATTCTGCTCCTTTTTTTTGTAATGCCACCATCATTTCATCATGGGTTCCAGAAACAATTCGTTGTGCTTCTTCAGGATTAACCTTTATTGCATTTACACTAGATAAATCAAAATCATTATCTTCTAAAAATATATTATTTTGAGAATCTTTTTGTCTCAAAAATCCTTGAGGATCAATGAACAAAAAATTAGAATCTTTTTTAATATTTTTTAGAGTATCGTTAGTTATCTCATGATAAATTGGACTAACAAGATGTCCATCTGCATCTACAGTTGAATAATCGACAGGATCACATTCGTTTTCAAGTTTTAGAGTTCGGTCAGCACCAGTAATCGAAATTGCGAACTTGGTAGTATTTTTTTGAGATTCAGAATTTATGAAATTTATTTTATTTTCTGAAAGATATTGTTTTGGAAAATCAGAACCAAATTTTGTAAATAAATCAACATCAAACTTGAACTGCCTTGCAGTAATACCACAATAACAAGCAGAGCCACCAATTTGTTCATAGTTAGTATCATTTATGGTAATTGTATCAACTGCACAATTGGCCGCTATTGCTAATTTCATTTCTATTAATTTAAAATATAATATATTTAGTTATTTACTTTTTTTATCCACACAAGATTTACAAATAATATTGCCTTTTGATATAATTACCTCTACATTTGATGCATAGCAAATATGACATAGGCCTCGCATTACTAATCAATTACAATAGTACGATCTAGAATTAAAAGATAAATAATTTTTAAAGAATTACAGGCACAAGAAAGCATTACAAAATAAAGACTCAGTACAGTAGTTTATAGGGTAAAGAGAGCAAATTAGATTAGAATGATTTTTTGGAATACTGTTCAATTGAAAGCTAAATTAGCTCGAGTCCATCTAGGCTCGTTGTTTTAATGAATTTGATACCAGAGCTTATTGCTCCTGAAAAAAAATCAAATATTCATTTTTCAAAAATTGCATCAAACTATAAAGAATTGAGAACCACTGATATTGATCACATAAAATACATAAAAAATCATCTTGGTAAAGAATCAAAAATCAATATTGCAGATATTGGTTGTGGGGATGGTCGTTATTCCTTAGAAATTTTAAAATCTTTTAAAAATTGTTACCTTCATTGTATTGATTATAATGAAAATATGATCAAATACTTGAAAAGTTATTTAACAGAAAAAAAATTTACAAATTTTTGTGCACGATCTGGTGATGCTAGCAAATTGTCTTTAGAAAATAATTCTATGGATTACATTATGACATTTAATGCCATACATCATTTTGATCTTGAAAAATTTTTCTCAGAAGTGTATGGAATTTTAAAAGATAATGGACGTTTGTTTATTTATACCCGATTAAGAAATCAAAATTATAGAAGCATATGGGGAGAATATTTTCCAGTATTTGGAGATATGGAAGATCGTTTGTATGAATTAAATGAATTAGAAGAATATGTTAAAAATGCAGAAATGACTATCAAGTCTACAAGAGTATTTGGACATGCTAGAATCTCTACTCTAGACAGACTAGTTCATCAGGCTAAAAATAATCATTATTCTACTTTTGCCCTATATGATGATGAGACATTTAATGAGTCTCTTAGCATATTTCAGAAAAATATTAGGAAAAATTTTACTGATCTGGGGCAAGTTACGTGGCATGATGAGAATATTCTACTAGAGATTGAGAAAGATTAAACAATTAAAAAATGAGTATGATAGATTTTAGATCCATTATTTTAGTAGGTATCGCTTCTGCTCGTCAAGAATATAAGTAGGATTATAGAAATTATTTTCATGCCACTAAAACGTGCAAGTAGAGGACGTACCAAAGGAGGAAAAGGATCATCAGGTGTTGTACAATGTACAAACTGTGGACAAACAGTTCCTAAAGACAAAGCAAAAAAGGTCACATCCAAACTAAATTTGGTTGAACACACATTGGCAAAAGAATTACGTGCACAAGGTGCTTACATTGCATCACCAACAGTTCTAAAACACTATTGTATTTCATGTGCAATCCATTTCAAAATTCTTAAGATTAGATCTGCCGATAGTAGAAGAAAACGTGGAAAACTTCGTTAGTCTTCTTTAATATTTTTTGTAGTTACAATCATTCTTTGAATTAGAGTAATTCCAGCAATTATTACAACAATAATTACAGCATAATCCATAAATCCAATAATTCCAATAATTGCAATTACCAATAATCTTTCTGCACGTTCACCAATTCCAATTCCCTGTAATTTTACATTAATGATGTCAGATTTTGCACGAGCATAACTTACTAGTAATGATAAAGTAATTGCAAGCAATACCAAATACGGTTCTGCGTATCCACCAATTAAAATTCCCAAAAAGATTGCAACTTCGGCAATTTTATCAAACATTGAATCAAGGTATGAGCCCTTTTTAGATGTCTTACCAGTAACTCTAGCGACTTGTCCATCAACCATATCAAAGAATCCAGAAACCAATAACAAAACTCCACCAATAATTAATCCAAATTCAAACCCTAAACCGTAAACTACAGCTGATAACAATGCAAACACAAGAGCCACAGATGTCCAAAAGTTAGGGGATAGTCCAGTTGCGGCAAATCCCTTTCCCATTTTTTCAAGTGCAGGTTTGAGAGCATCTCGTAGATTATTTAACACGAAATATCCCCAAAACACCATCTAATAAAGTCAACAGAATCAATTACACACTATTTTGAAAAAAACCGAGAAACAAGGGTGTAAAGTAATTAATTTTGAGATAGATTCATTGCAATTAATGTAGACATTATTTTTGCAGCAAGTGATGCAGTTGAACCATTATCATGATATGGGTTTAATTCTACAATATCCACACCTGTAACCTTGGTGTCACTAAATGATGAAATCATATCAAAGAGTTCTCGAGATGTAATCCCTACAGCTTCTGGATTTCCTACACCTGGGGCAAATGCAGGATCCAATACATCTAGATCAAAACTAGAATAAATTGAATCAAATGAAGATACATGATCTCGTAATAATTGAGAGCCCTTACCATCACGGATTTCTTTATCAGTGATTGTTTTGATATTATTTTCCTGTAAAAATTCTAGTTCTTCTGCAACAAATGCACGAGCACCAACATGTAAAATATTATCAGACCCTCTTTCCTCAACTATTCGTCTTAGATATGATGCGTGGCTTAGTTTGGTATCAGCAAACTCATCTCTCAAATCATAATGTGCGTCAAATACAACATAACCAGTCTCTTTTGGAAAACTTGTATACGTTCCATATGTAATGGAATGTTCACCACCTAAAATGAAGAGTTGTTTTTGTTTTGCAATAAGTTCAGTAGTGATTTTTTTTACCATATCAATCATTTCAGATACAACAACTGTATGACGGGTATTACCCAAATCTTCAATGTTAGCAGTTTCTAAATCAACTTTAAGTTCTGGATGAAAAACTTCAATGTTGTTAAAAGAATCACGAATTGCATCAGCTCCAAATCTACATCCAGGTTTGTATGAGTGTGTTGAATCAAATGGAATTCCAAAAACCGTGGCCACAGGATCTCCCCCATCATCTGATGAAGTGATTAGAGGGTTTTTGTTCATGTATAAATCAAGAAAACTCATAATTTTACACCATTAATTGTGGTCTCTTTGAGAGATATTTAGGCATATTCAATCCAGTGAAAGGTTTCCCTTTTGTATGTTCATTAATTTCATTTAAGAAATCATCAAAAGAAATCTCTTTGACATTTCCTGTCTGTCTGTCTCTAACACTTAGATTCTCAGAATTTGCTTCCTTTTCACCAATTACCAAAATATATTGAATCCATTCTTTTTCTGCTTCACGAATTCTCTTTCCAATACTTTCATTTCGGTCATCAATATCAACACGAATATTATTTGCAGATAATCTATCAGTAAGGGTTTCACAAAAATCATAAAATTCTTCATTAAGTGGTATTATTCGGATTTGTGTTGGTGCAAGCCATAATGGAAGTTGTGCTTTTCTACCTTCCTTGGAGTCTTTGGCAGCTTTTTCTAGTAATACGTAGATAATTCTCTCAATTGCACCACTAGGGGAATTGTGTAAGATTATTGGGTGTTGTGCAGTGTTATTTTCATCAATGAATTCAATTCCATACCTATCACCGTTTTCAACATCTATTTGATCAGTGGATAATGCAGATGCCTTTCCTAAATTATCGATAAAATTAAATTCCCATTTCAATACAAAGTAAAAGAATTTTTCTTTCCACATTTCAACAAGTACAGGTCTTCCCTGTTTTTTTACTAATTCTTCAATAGAAGATTTGTTTTCATTGTAAAAGTCCTCAGTAAATCTAATTGCCATCTCATAGTCAGATTCTTCAATTCCTAATTCATGTAAAACACTCCGAGACAAATCAAATCTGACCTTTATCTCATCTACTGCTTGAGGAATATCTTTACAAAATGCATGACAATCAGGCATAGTAAATGCTCTAAGACGTCTCAATCCAACTAATTCTCCAGATTGCTCTCGACGAAAACTATACCTTGTTAATTCATAGAGTTTGTATGGTAAATTTTTGTAGGATAATTGAAAATGATTTACCATCAAAAATTGTCCAAAACAAGCTGCAAATCTTAAAAAGAGTTTCTTTCCTTCTGAATCAATATTGTATTGTCTTGCAGGGAATCGATTAAAGTAGCTAACCATACTTGGGTGTTCTGAATCATACATGATTGGAGTTTCAACTTCATAACCACCATACTCTTTTACTCTATCAGTAACATAACGCTCAATCAAAGATTTGATCAATCTACCATTTGGAAAAAATCTCATGTTACCAGAATCAGATGCAGGTTCATAATCTGCAATTCCTAATTTCTTCATCAATGCAACATGTGGAGGGGGTTGATCAACTGCACGACTTTTTGCAGATTCATACTTTGCTAAAATCTCAAGTTTTTTGTGATTGGAAAAATCAAAATCTCCAATGTTTGTTAGAGTGCCATCAGGGGAAAGTATCTTCCAATAAGAACGAATTGTAGATTCACCTTTTAGAGCATCAGAGGTAATTTCTGAATCTTTTGAATCAGAGTCCTTTATCACAACTTTAGAGCTCTCAGCTAATGGGTGCCCTTTTACCTGAATTTTATAAGATTTAGTCCAACCAAATGGGGAGTGAGATACTTCAAGTTCAGATGCACCATCCTCCATTTCTTTAAGTAAAGAAATTGCAACAGAAGGTTTTGCTAAATTTGAGCTAAGATGAGCATATGGGTATAATAGTAATTTTTTGCAACCAATTTTTTCCATGGAATTTTTAATCTGATTAATGGCATTTTGTGCAACTGATGAATCATCACCATCTTCAATTGCAACAAAGACTACCACAAGTTCTTCAAGTCTTTGGGTCTCAGGATTTTCAATCTCCTCAGCGGATTTGATCTCTTTTTTTGTAGGAGTATACTCAATACTATCACAATGTAATTGTAATATTCTCATGATTACATTATTGATAGTTTTACTTATGAACTATTAGTTTGGCAATATCATAAAAATAACAATAATTCATCTTGAAAAGCCTTAAGTTGACAAATAAATTATAACTTCCAATGAAGAGAAGTTCACTCTTAGGATTAACCATAATCAGTTGTATCGGAGTTATTTTTGCAGTAATTGTTAGTGATGATTCAGAACCAATAGATAACAACATCGAGGAAGAAATAGAAATTAGTGAATTTGAATTAGATCAGATAAGAGTGGATGAATTACAATTACAATATGATGAAATAATTGAATATTCTTGTATGGAGGCAAAACCGCAATCATATTTTGAAGTGAAAATAAATGAAAGAATTCTAGAAGCTGAACATCGATTGAGATATTTGTCTGACCAACAATCAGAGATGAAAAATATCAAAAATGAAGTCATAGTATTAAATGAAAAATATTCTGAATCAGAACCATTTACACTCTATGAGTGGGAATGTGTTAATCAAAAATTTTGGGTTGAAGAATACCCTCACTTACAAAATATTCTAGATTCTAATTAAAGAATAGAAAAGATGTTTAGAAAAGGTACAGATTAAATCAGGACTGATAGATTTTATTTTGTTCCACGTAGAGAAATAACTGAACGTAAAATTAAACCAGATATACCCAAATTTGATGTTAAAAACTGAACAGCTCTTGAAAGAGATTCTTCGCCCCGAAACCCTTCATCATAAATCATCTCTACTGAACCCTTATTGGTTTCAACAAAAGAAGTAATCAAAGAATAAACACCAAGTTTTTCATCAGTTCTTTCACAGTATAAGCGCAATTCAACTCTAGAAATTTTAAATTCATCTTGAATAAATTGCCCTGAAGAAAATAAGACATTCACATCATCAGGAGATTTGTCTACTCTGGTAGGATCATGTAAATCAATAATATTCATGTGTAATTGTTTCAACGCATTCCTAATTAAGTAATATTTAATTTTCTATACACAAGGATTTACGCAAGTATTATTTACAGTAAAAAATAATTTTTTGCCGTGGACCCACACAAATTTCATGGTAAAGATATCCCTCACATAAAATTAGATGAAAAAATGACTATCGAGGATCTAATCAATGTATTTGCAAGTTCTGGATTTAATGGACGACAATTAGGAGATGCTGCAAAACTTTATGCAAAAATGATTAAAGAAAATGCAACAATTTGTCTTACAGTTTCAGGAGCTTTAACACCGGTAGGATTTGGAGGAATAATTAAAACACTAATCGAAAGAGGGTTTGTTGATTGGATAATTACAACAGGTGCCAACGTATATCATGAAGATCATTTTGCATGGGGCTTACCCATTAAACAAGGAAGTTTTAACGTTGATGATATGAAATTATATGAAAATGAGATTGTAAGAATTCGAGATATTTACATTAAATTTTATGAAACATTAGAAGCAGAAGATCAAGTAATTCAAAAAATGTTTGGAATTGATTTTCCAGACAAGCCATTTACAACTGCAGAATTTTGTAATCTAATGGGCAAAATGAGTAAAGAAAATTCAAAATATCCTGAAAAAAGTTTCATTACGGCAGCATACGAATATGATGTTCCAGTATACATATCAACAATTAAGGACTCATCACTTGCACTAAACTTAGCAGTTCACAGACTTGCAGATAAAACATACAATTTAGATTTTGTAAGAGAGATTATTGAGCAAGCAGCAATTCTTTATGATTCAAAAAAATCAGGGATTGTAGAATTAGGTGGAGGTGTTCCAAAGAATACGGCACAACAAACAGGTCCACTATTAGATCAAATCTTAAGAAGAAACAATGGAGGACAAGACTACATTATTCAAATTACAGATGCCAGACCAGATACAGGAGGATTATCAGGAGCTACACTTCAAGAAGGGAAGAGTTGGGGCAAAGTTCAAGATGCACATAATGGAATGGTGACAGTTTATGCTGATGCAACAATTGCATTTCCAATTCTGGCATTGTATGTCCTTAGTAATCAAAAAACAAGAAAACCTAAAAGATTGTACAAAAAAATTGGTAAATTATACGACAATCTAAAAGACGATTATTTTAAAAATCCAGCAAATAATATAAAAAAATCAAAAAAAGATAACTAAAACTTGTCAAATCTAGCACGTTCTAGATCTCGGTCGTCTTTTGATTCCTTTTTGTATTCCTTATAATGTGTTTTACAAAGAATTGATTTTTTACCAGACGAGTTTACTCTGAGACCCGCATTTTCAACTTTTAAGCTGTTAAGTGAACGTGCACCATCTTGGTCACAACCTTCAACATTACATTTTGCACCCTTTGAAACCAATCCCATACAAATTACTAATTGAGATGTTATTTATATTTGAAAAAAAGTGGGATCATTTCAAATATTTAATATTCATTAAAGTAGGTTCATCGTTTATAAGAGGAATATTTTTTTCTCAATTTATGGGTGGAGCAAAAAAACCAACTACTGTAAAAAAGGACAAGACACCTAAAGATTCCAAAAAAAGTAAAAAGGACAAAGGCGAGGGGGGTCCAAGAAAAGCAGAGATCACAGTAATGGTAAATGAAAAACAAGGTTTGAAAATAATTGAAAACTCTAAAGTAATTACAGTGCAAGACTTGGCAAGACAAACAGGTGTTAAGATTTCTGCAGCAAATGCTTTTCTTATAGAATCAACAAAGAAGGGAATTGTAAAACGAGTTGGCGGTTATTCAGGACACCATTTGTATCAATCAGTGTCCTCATAGAGACACAATACATCTCCAGATTTAACATCCTTTAATGCATCAATATTTTCACCTA
>Ga0114996_10003923_pt1 | contig 18150 bp, 14 predicted proteins | sample ArcticOcean_MG_C_4_FD_87039 | JGI IMG/M metagenome (GOLD analysis project Ga0114996, IMG submission 87039) | Marine microbial communities from western Arctic Ocean - ArcticOcean_MG_CB4_134 | ecosystem: Environmental > Aquatic > Marine > Oceanic | place: Arctic Ocean: Canada Basin | collected...
ATCATAAATCATAAATCATAAATCATAAATCATAAATCATAAATCATAAATCATAAATCATAAATCATAAATCATAAATCATAAATCATAAATCATAAATCATAAATCATAAATCATAAATCCGAAGAGCCCAGGAAACCTGTCCATGTCTGACCAACGACGGATCGTATTGACCGGCTGTAGCCGAGGGCTGGGTGAGGCGATGACGGCCGGATTCGTCGAGGCGGGGCATACGGTCTTTGGTTGTGCCCGCTCGGTCGAAGCGATTGCCTCCCTCGCCGAGCGATTCCCTGCGCCGCATCGGTTCGATGTGGTCGACGTCACGTCGGACGAGGGCGTACGAGAGTGGGCCGTGCAAGTAATTGCCGAGGGTGGGCCGCCCGATTTGCTGATCAACAACGCGGCGGTGGTTAACACCAACGCGCCGCTGTGGGAAGTCTCGGCCGACGATTTCTCGCACGTGATCGACGTCAACATCAAGGGCGTGAACAACGTCCTGCGTGCTTTTCTTCCCGCGATGATCGAGGCGGGCCGCGGCATCGTCGTCAATTTTAGCTCTGGCTGGGGTCGTAGCGTGTCGAGCAAAGTCGCCCCTTACTGTGCGACCAAGTGGGCCATCGAGGGACTCACCCAGGCGTTGGCCCGCGATCTTCCTGCAGGCTTAGCCGCTGTGCCGCTCAATCCCGGCATCATCAACACGGATCTGTTGCAAAGTTGCCTCGGTGCAGGTGCGAGCCATTTTCCCACCACCGACGCATGGGCCAAATCGGCTGTGCCGTATCTCCTTTCGCTCGATACGAGCGACAATGGTCGTCCGCTGAGCGTGCCGGTTTGATGTCCTCCTCGCCCGTGCATCCTGCGTCGATCAACGTCGAATCGCTACTCCCTGACTGCGACGTAACCCGCGGTCGTCGTAGCGGCCCCGGCGGCCAGCATCGCAACAAGGTCGAAACCGCGATCGTGATCACGCATCGCCCGACCGGCGTGATCGGGCAAGCCTCGGAACGACGTAGCCAAGACGCGAATCGGCAGGTCGCGGTGTTTCGTCTGCGGGTGAATCTGGCACTGGAAGTCAGGTCGCCCCTCGCTGACCCCGACTCGCCCAGCCAGTTGTGGCAATCCCGTTGCCAGCGCCGCCGAATCGCGATCAACCCACAGCACGACGACTTTCCGGCGATACTTGCCGAGGCACTTGATCGCCTCGCAACGTGTCAGTTCGATGTCAAAGCCGCAGCCAAGTTGCTGGAGTGCAGCGCGTCGCAGTTGGTCAAACTATTGGCGATCGAGCAACGTGCCCTGGGGCTGGTTAACTCCGCGAGGGCCGAGCGGGGATTGAATCGGCTCTTATGACCGCGCAGTTGTCAATTGCCGACTGCCTTCGCTGCCGCGAGACCTTTCTGAGTGCTTGCATCTGTGCCCGCCGAGTGCCATGATGCTGGGCGTGTCTCGGCACGACCTTTCACAAACCAACTGACGAGGTGACCTATGCGATCGCGATCGTTATTGACTCGAACAAGCCGGGCGGCACTCGCCCTACTGGTCTGCGGCGTTCTGACGACATGTCCTGCGGCATTGTTTGCTGTGGACGGTTCGCCCAAACCAGTTGCGAAAAAGATCGTTCAGGCTTGGCAGGGCGCCGGGGCCGGGGTCGGTTGGATGGGAGAGAACAAGGCAGGCTATTTATTGTTCCGCGGGGAGCCAGCGGGGTTATCCGACGCGCTGCCGGCGTTTCAATTCCGCGTGTGGAAACACGGCGTGGTCGCCAAGCTACCTGACCCGGGCGCGCCATCCGCACTCGACCTTAGCCGTGCGAAGGTGACCGACGCGGCAGTAAAGGAACTAGTCCGGCACAAGAGTTTGCAATCACTCAACCTTGGCAGCACGCAAGTGACCGATGCGGGGCTCAAGAGTCTGGCCGGGCTGACGGGCCTGCGAGTGCTACACCTTTATCGAACGCAGGTGGGCGATGCGGGGCTCAAGCAACTGGTCGGGCTAAAGAACTTGCAATCGCTGAGTCTTCACGGAACAAAAGTCACGAACGCGGGACTCAAACAACTGGCCGGATTGAAAAACTTGCAGAAGCTGGTCCTTGGCAGCACGCAAGTGACAGGGCCCGGACTAAAGGAACTGGCCGGACTACCAAAACTGCGATCGTTGTACCTTGCCGGCACGCCCGTGACCGACGCGGGTCTAAAGGAGTTGGCGGGCCTGAAGAGTCTGCGGTCGCTGAACCTCAGTCGCACCAAGGTAACCGACGCGGGCGTAGAGGGGTTGAAAAAAGCGTTACCGGAGTGCGTTATTCGCCGCTAGAATCGCCTTAATGTCCCGCACTTTTTGCGGAACTGCCAACAACGACTATACTCCCGCGGGACCACCGGAAACAGGGTCACGGCTCAAATTAATGTAAATTGAGCCGTGACCAACTCGATGCAGATCTATGGGAATACTAGCCCTTCTCGCGTATCTCGCTCTTTGCCTAATCATCGCCTATTCGGCGTTCAGGCATCGTCGACCAGGTTGGCGGACAGGGGCGTTTCTGGCATTGCTCCTGCTCACGTTACCAGCGTGGGTGGGCGGCTTGATGTGGTTGTTCCTAAGATTTGGGACCTGGTTTTTCGGGAGATAGCACTAGAACGCCGCAGTCGGCCGAGAAGCGTTCGACGCGAGAGCGTCAATGAAAACTAAACTGAGTCACCCATTTCGCTTGTAGATGATTCATGATTAACTTCGATTTATCCTCCTGGACTTTTTGGGTCAGCGCATTCGCGCTGATGTTTGGCGTCCTCATCCTGCAAAAGATTTTTTACAGCGCAAAGTCTTTCGTGCCACTGCCCGACAGAAAACCTCTGGTCTGCTTGCTCCCCAAGTATTTCCTCGCGTTGCCGCTGAATATCGCCAAGGCGACGCAAGACGAGTTGGAATCGCGACTCGCTATGTACGGATTTCGAGTAAACAGTGCGGACGACAACAGCGTTCGATTCACGAGGGGCTCTGTTCTTGGAGATTTCTCGATTAAGATCACCAAAGTCAACGTGATCGCCGCGCTGCCGCTAACGGATCCGGTTCAGCTCAAGGTCGAATATGGTGTTATTTTCGGCTGTGCGTTCGACACCGGCGACCTTTGGAAGTTTTGTCGCGAGCTTACGCAACAAGTCGAAGCAAACGCCCGGCGCGTGGCGACTGCCGATTACATTGAAACGGGAAATCCCTATCAATCGCCGCCGAGGTAAGCTGGTATCGTCACGACTCTCCGGTTCGATGAAAAAACATGTGGAACGATTTCCTTACGGTCGCCCTTTTTATACTCGCCTGTCCGGTGATCCTTTGCGGGCCGCTCACCTTTTACTTGTTGGCGATTTCGTGGCAGCAATCTTCGCTCAGAAAACGGCTGGCAAACTCGATCATGATTGCCGCGATGGTTGTCGCAAGTTACGTGGTGATCGTTGGCGGGTCTGATTCTCAGGGCGAATATCTTTTTATCGTGGCGCTGTTTTGGCTCATAGTCGTGGCCGTTTTCTGGCTCATGAACATACCGCTGATTGCTCTAATTGCTGTCCTCCGCCGCTCGGATCGACTGGTTCAACAGGCCGCGCGCGAACTGGAGAGAAAATCTTCGGTGTTGCTTTAACAGCCAGAGAAAACCCTCACCGCTGTTCTCTGACAAACGCGAACCTCTCGTTGCGTTGCAACACCGACGATTTTCGGAAGACGTTGAAAGAAGTGGAGTGTCCCCCGCCGAACAATCATCGCTGCCACCCGCGCACAGGCAATGACACTCTTTGGCTCGTCCTATACAAAAACGCCCCGTGAATTGCTCACGGGGCGTTGAGTAGGTTCTTTAAGATACAAACAACCGTTACGGCTCGCCTTCCCAGGGCTCATGGTCGCCCATCAGGTCCGACGAAAACTGTCGTTCGGCGGCCCGACCAAGGTCGTCGAGACGTCGGCGTTGGCCTGCTTCGTGCCAGGGAGTTACACACTCTAGTTCCGGCATGATCTCGATCAGACCGTCGACCATACGTTGGGCCATGCGACAGTACTCACTGCCCGGCGCTTTTTCCAACAGCGACATCGCCGTCTTCATCATCCGCAACAGCTGTGCCCGCCGCATGACCGGCATCGACAGCGGTGCGTCGAGGTCCACTAGCAGATTGGCCACCGGAACATCAAGCGCTTTTTGCCAAGCATAAAGCGTACTCAGATGCAGGTCCGCCTCACCGTCTTCTTGAAGTCGGGCCTGACGCACGGTCGTGCCCATCTGTCGGGCAGCCGCTCGCAATGTAACGCCCTGTTGAGCCCGCACCTCCGAGATGCGATGCAAGGGACGATCGGTTTCGGTCTCCTGGTTCTCGTCGTGATCGGCGGGCGATACGACGGGTGCCATCAATGACTGGGTCGGGTCAAAGTCGGCGATGCTCATGATAAGCCTCCTGTTCCACTCAGGGGGAAAAACAAAAAGATGAGATTCGGGTCATTAGATTCAGGTCATAAATCGCCGCGTCGATCGGCGAGGTGTATCCAGGTTGCAGGTTCGTCGATCAGAACATCCGTCGCCGGATCGACGCGACGCTAGTAAGTGAAAGCAAAGCGGATGCCGGAGAGATGAGAAATCGTTGGCCAGCATCTGACATAAGATACAACCCCTTGCTAAACACCAAGTTACGAAAAATTAAGGTGACTTTCCTGGTGACGAAATATGGTCAATCCGATGGTTTCTCCATCTCGTAATGAGATACGAGTCTCAGAATGAGATGACCACAGCGGTATTGAACGGCCAAGTTTGCCTCACCATGCCAACCATTATGTTGGGACCTGCGTAGAGAAGATCAGCACCAGAACCACCCCAATGAGGTGTTGCGGAGGTTATTGTCCTAATCGTCCTCCGGCATCGGCAATTACGGGTACTGCTAACGGCTGTACAGGTGACTCTGGCGGTGCCGTCTGCTCGGTCCGCTGTCGCAAACCTGCCCCAAACTGCGGGCAAATTCGTCCTCTAGGGGATTTGAAACGGTCGAGGATTACTGTTAGGCTGGAAAGTCTGCGCCGCGCTAGTGGGGACAGACCGGACCGGCGTGTCCACGGATGGGGCATCAAAATTCCTCGTTCCTTTTTTCGCCCCCCCAATCAACCTAGTAAACCGGCGTAACGCCGCTGTCTGTGCTCCGTCACCACGGCAGCGGGCGAGGTCCGCGTTTTCTCCTTGTAACCGAGCACGCAGGATGACCGAGCATCCGGATCAACTCCCTGGTTCATATTTTGGACCGTCCACCTTGGTCGACCTGATCCGCCATCGCGCGGTGCATCAGGACAAGGATGTTGCGCTAACCTATCTTGTCGACGGAGAAAACGAAAAAGTCACGATCACCTACGGCGAACTGGACCGCCGTGCCCGAGCCATCGCGGTGATGTTGCAGGAAAAAGGCCTCGAGGGCCAACGCGCGCTGCTGCTCTACCCGGCGGGGTTAGAATTTCTCGCGTCGTTCTTTGGTTGTATGTATGCCGGCGTCGTTGCGGTGCCCGCATATCCACCGCGACGCAATCGCAAGCTGTCGCGAATCGAGTCAATCGTCGCAGACTCGGGCGCTAAGATCGCGCTAATGACCGACGCCGTGCTGGAACAAGTCTTGCCTGTGATCGACCAAACGCCGGACCTCATGGAGGTCGAATGGACTTCGACCGACAACATCCCCAACGACCAGCATCACAGGTGGCAAGAACCCGACATCCATACCGACACGATGGCGTTTTTGCAATACACGTCGGGCTCGACGGGCGAACCGAAGGGCGTGATGGTTAGCCACGCCAATCTGATTCACAACGCGGCGTTGATCGCCGAATCATTTGAGGTATTCTCGACGGTACATGGCCTGTTTTGGTTGCCCACGTATCATGACATGGGTCTGATCGGCGGTGTGTTGGTACCGCTTTACGTCGGCGGAACCTCGACTCTGATGTCGCCGATGTCATTTCTACAACGTCCAGTGCGCTGGCTCCAAGCGATCTCTCGCATGGGCGCGATGGTCAGCGGCGGGCCGAATTTCGCCTATGACCTATGCGTCGACAAGATCAAAGACGAACAGAAAGAAAAACTCGACCTGAGCAACTGGGGCCTCGCCTTTAATGGGGCCGAACCGGTTCGTCAGGAGACGATTGATCGCTTCAGCAAGGCGTTTGAGCAGTGCGGGTTCCGTCGCGATGCATTTTACCCCTGTTACGGCATGGCCGAAACAACGCTGATGGTCACGGGCGGTCGCCGCAGCCGGCCACCGGTATTCGGCGCCTTTGACGCCGAGGCGTTGCAAAACGATGACGTCGTCGAAGCAATCGAAGACGACGAGGATGCCCGACTGCTGGTGAGCAGCGGAACGGCGTGCCGTGATCATCGCATTATCATCGCTGATCCCGAAACGTGTCGCGAAGTAAAGTCGGGCCGCGTCGGTGAAATTTGGGTCACCGGCCCAAGTGTCGCCCAGGGCTACTGGCGAAAAGAGGAATTGACCAATGAGATTTTTCACGCGCGAACGACCGACACCAACGAGGGGCCGTTTCTGAGAACCGGCGATCTCGGGTTCTTGCACGACAGAGAACTCTATGTGACCGGGCGTCTCAAGGACCTGATCATTGTTCGCGGCGCGAACCACTATCCGCAAGATATCGAACTGACGGCCGAGAAGAGTCATTCCCGCCTGCGCACGGCAGGCGGTGCCGCCTTTACCGTCGATTCGGACGGCCAGGAACGACTTTATCTGGTTCACGAAATCGAACGCCGTCGCCAGGGTGAGTTGGACGAAGTATTCGAGGCGATTCGGCGCGATGTGTCCGCCGAACATCAGTTGGCGATCGACGCCATCGTGTTGGTCAAGGCGGGGAGCATCCCCAAGACCTCCAGCGGAAAGATCCAGCGGCGAGCGACTCGCGACGTCCTGATCGCCGGCGAGTTAACGATCATCGCCGAGTGGGGTACCGACGGAGCAGACGCCGCAACGATCGGGCCGATGGCGGTGCGCACCTCGATGCCCGCACCCGAAAGCAACGTCGCGCCGCCCATGGCAGAGATGATCGAGGGAGATTCGCCGGCATTGGCACCGCCCGAGTTGCGTGCCCTACGCCTCGGGGAGGAGATCGGCGGGGTCAGCGAGAAAACACTCGAAATCGTCATGGAGAAGGTCCGTGGCGTGGCCCGCGAACGAGCAACCGAACTCACGGCGGAATCGAACATCGTGGAACTCGGACTGGACTCGCTCGAACGGATGGAAATTGTCGCCGAACTCGAAGATGCCTTTGGGGGCCATTTTCCGGAAAAAGTGCTGACCGAAATGGAAACCTGTGGCGAAGTAGCGATCGCCGTCGAGCAATACCTGGGCCGTGAACTGCGACTGCCTCGCGATAACAGCATTCCGATCGAGATTCCGATCGAAAACTACCGATTTGATAAGTACCCCGAATACGTGCAGCTTCGCCGCAGCTTCAAAATGATGGAAGCGGCCGGCATGCACAATCCGTTCTTTAACGTCCACCAAAGTGTCACCAACGACACCACCATGATCGACGGTCGCGAGTTGGTGAACTTCTCCAGCTACAATTACCTCGGCATGTCCGGTGACCAAGACGTTACCGACGCCGCCAAACAGGCGATCGATCAATACGGCACCAGTGTCTCTGCCAGCCGCCTAGTCTCTGGAGAAAAAACGGTTCACCGCGAGTTAGAACGCGCCATCGCCGGCTGGGTCGGCGTCGAGGACTCGATCGTCTACGTCGGCGGCCATGCTACGAACGAGACCACCATTGGCCACTTGTTCGGGCCGGGCGACCTGATTCTGCACGATTCGCTGGCCCACAATAGCATCATCCAGGGTTGCATCTTGTCGGGAGCACGCCGTCGTCCCTTCCCGCATAACGACTGGAAGACTCTCGACAAGCTACTGACCGACCTGCGCTGCGACTATCGGCGAGTGCTGATCGCGATCGAAGGTGTCTACAGCATGGACGGCGACTTCCCCGAACTGCCAAAGTTCGTCGAGCTCAAACAGCGCCACCGTGTAATGTTGATGGTCGACGAGGCCCATTCGATCGGCACGATGGGCACGCACGGCCGAGGGCTGAGCGAGCACTTTCAGCTCGATCCGACCGGCGTTGATCTGTGGATGGGAACGCTCAGCAAGTCGTTTGGCAGTTGTGGCGGATATATCGCCGGTTGTCGCGAGGTGGTTGAATATCTGAAATACACTGCCCCAGGATTCGTCTACAGCGTGGGGCTCTCACCGCCCAATGCGGCTGCCGCACTCGCTGCGCTGCGAACCCTAGAAGCAGAGCCCGAGCGAGTCGCCCGATTACAGGATCGATCCGCACTTTTCTTGTCGTTGGCCAGAGAGCAAGGCCTGAACACAGGCATGAGCGACGGGACGCCGGTGATCCCCGTGATCCTGGGCAATTCGATGCATTGTATGATGCTTTCCCAGGCGCTCGCCGAGCAAGGGATCAACGTGCAACCGATTCTTTACCCGGCGGTCGAAGAAAGCGCCGCTCGCCTGCGGTTCTTTATCACAGCCGACCACAACGATGAGCAGATCCGCACGACGGTCGACGCCGTGGTCGAGCAACTTCGACAGATCGATCCCTCCTATCTGGACGACTCCACTGAGCAGGTCGAGAAGGCGATGGAAAGCAAGGAAAGCACCGCCGGGCGACCTCGCTAGGAAGTCCTGAGAAGCATTGCCAGCGCCTCCAGTGGTGTGTCGAATCTATGGATCGCCGATAGTCTTTCTGCGTCTGCTATTGCGACAGTTCGAGACCCCGTTATACTGAAAGCACTCTCCAGGACTTTTTCCCCACGCTTCTTACGAGGAGGATGTAGCTTGCTTACCGAGAACGAGGTATCAAGATCTTGGCGGCGGCTTTTTCAAGATACGGAGATCACTGGTGGCATTCTCGACAGGGCAGAGGCCCTGTTGGATGAATTGCGGCCGGAAAGTCCATTGCGACATCGACTGACCAGCGAACTCGAAGAGTTACGCCAGTTGGCCGCCTCGCAAGCTTAGACGCTCTGCAGCGAATGATGCAGAAATCTGAAACGCGATGGTGTCTTGTTTCAGCCAGGGTGATTCTGTGCGCCCGAAGTGTCGCTACGCGATGGACGGTATCGCGTTCGACAAGCTGCTTTCGCGAAAGCACCACGACATGATCGTGGCGGCGGTCTAACGGCTCATGTTGAACCCGAAGACCACACCGGTGGCGGATAGGTCTTCGTCGCCGTTTCCGTTCACACGCGCGACTCCACAGCCGATGTAGAGAAGTTCCCAGCCGACCTGAAGAGAAAAATCTCGTGTGATTTGATACGCAGCGGTCACTCGCGCTTCACCGCCTACGACGAACTCTTCGTTCAAGTTATTGATGCTGAACTGATAATTGTTGCCGGCAAATCCCCGGGCCTCGCCCGAGATCGTCCAGCGCTCGGTCCTCTTGTAGAGGCGGCAACCAACTTGGCCGAGAATCATGTCGTTCTCTCGCTTGAGTTGGGGATTTGCGACGAACACGCTGTCGACCAAGGTGTAACCGTTGTCGTTGAAACCGATATATCGAAGCCCCATCATCGGTTCAATGATCGCGCCATTGTGAAACGGTTTGTGCCGCCAGATCTTGCTCACCTCGATACTATTAAGCTCGGCAAGATTACTAATGGGATTCGGATTGTTGTTGGGTGGATCGGGGGCGACGGCCGGATTAGGGTCGACCCAAGTATTTTCCGGCCTCAGATCAGGACCGTTGATAATCAGACCGCTAATGAGCCATCCCTGCGGCTTGTCTTGGGACATATAACCGAGATCGAAACGGTGGCCGAGCGTTGGGTCCCCTTCCCAAGGATTTACGTTATTTCGATTGGGGACATTGCCCTGGTTTTGGGCGCGGCTGACGAATAGATACGTCCGGTCATAGCTGGCAAAGTAACCCGTGTAGCCTTTCCACTGACCGTCGAATTCGCCAAGGTTGTCCAGGTTCAACGTCTGGAACATTTGGGCATCTGATTCGAAATCGACCGGACCAAACGGCTGGTGTTGCTGAGCCTTGCTGCTGGTCGCAAGAAATAGCACCGCCGCTGCTGCGGCTACCCTGATCATTGTGCGATAAAACGCCATGGAATCTGCCTTTGGTCGATTGGCCGGATTTGCCCGTACGTGCTCTCCACCGCGAAGAGACAGCGCAATGGTTGTAGCGGTAATATCGGACGTGATGGTCGCAGGAGTTGAGCAGCAACGGTAAACTTTGCGGAATGGGTCCAGATTGCGGGGCAATCGCGAGGCAGCCCTGGAAGTCTGGAGAAAACAGGAAGCCACGAAAGCGGTTAGATGCCCTCCGGCACTGGACCGGCAGAACCTGAATCCACGGCCTATTCGGCCCGAGAATTTGGGCGTTTTTTGGCAAAAGCGCGCCATCTAAGACGCACGAAAGTGTATTTCCGAGCAGATTTCGCTGAAATTGATTCGTTGTCGCTCGCGACAGTCGGGCGTATACTTCGGGAGACGCCTGCGACGAGTCCGTTTGGATTTTTTAATGCGCCTTTGCGCACCGAGGAAACACCATGCATCGATTCTTGATTACCGTACTCTTGCTTTTCAGTGTCTCGGTTGGCCAGTATGTCTGGGCCGCACCGCCAAAGGCCAATGCGCAAGCAAAACAAAACGTCCCCGGAGAAAAGAAGGCCAAGGCCCCGGCAGCACATAAATTCGTCCGGGTGACCAAGGACAAGGACGGCCAGCTCGAGGCGCTGCAGACCTCGATTGCTAGCTACACGATGAAGGACAAGGCTGGCAACGAGGTTCGGGTCGATCTAATCGGAGCGGTCCATGTCGGCGAAAAGTCATACTACGAGGCGCTGAACAAGCAATTCGAGAAGTACGATGCGCTGCTCTTTGAATTGGTGGCGCCCGAGGGAACGAAAATCCCCAAAGGCGGACGCGACAGCGGACATCCGGTCGGGGCCCTGCAACGTGGCATGAAGAGTATGCTGAAGTTGGAGTTTCAGCTCGAAGCGGTGGACTATTCGAAGAAGAACTTTGTCCACGCGGACATGACGCCGGACCAGTTTTCCAAGTCGATGAAGGACCGCGGCGAAAGTTTCTTCAAAATGTTTCTTCGAGTGATCGGTCACAGCATCACCAAAGGGCAGCCGGCCGGGAGCGTGTCAGAAGTCGAAATCCTGCTGGCTCTGTTCGACAAGAACCGTGCGCTGAAACTCAAGCGACTGATGGCCCGACAGTTTGATAGCATGGAGGTCATGATGGAGGCGATCAACGGTCCCAATGGCTCGACGATATTGACCGAACGCAACAAAGTAGCGATCAAAGTACTGAAAAAACAGCTCGCGGCTGGAAAAAAACATGTCGGCGTGTTCTACGGTGCCGCGCACATGCCAGATATGGAAAAGCGATTGCTGACGGAACTCAAGCTGAAACACACCGGCGACCGTTGGGTTTCAGCCTGGGATCTGCGGGGCCCCGCCGCTGTTCCAGCCAAAAAACCCGCCCCCAAGGCCAAAGCCGTGGCGCCGTAGTGGCGATAGGCGTGGCACCGCAGTGGTGATAGCGGTGGCGAAAGATGCTTTCTTGACAATCTTTTCTTTACACCGCGACGTGATTTTCGCATACTATCACCTCGTTATGTCACGCACCCCCACGCGCAGTGCTCACGGTGGAGTCCGCCTCGGATGGCCTTGCTTTCGATTAACGAATTGACAACGTATCGCTGGTCGTTCGAGCAGGACGTCGCTCGGTACAAGGCCGCGGGGATTCCCGCGATGGGTGTCTGGCGCCAGAAGCTGGCGGACTTCGGCGAAGAAAAGGGCGCGGAGTTGCTCGCCGACGAGGGGCTCAAGGCGTCGAGTCTGCTCTGGGCTGGCGGATTCACCGGCAGCGACGGGCGATCGCATCGCGACAGTATCGACGATGCCAGCGAGGCGCTGCGCTCGGCGGCCACTCTCGGGGCGGAGACGCTGGTCGTCTATAGCGGCGCTCGAGGCGGCCACACTCACAACCACGCACGGCGTCTGGTGACCGGGGCGCTCAAGGAACTTGCGCCGCTGGCTGAGGAACAGAATATCACGCTGGCCATCGAGCCGATGCACGAGGGGTGCGCTGACGAGTGGACCTTTCTCACGAATGTCGAAGAAGTGCTCGCTCTGATCGAGACCATCGATAGCCCTCGGGTGAAACTGGTCCTGGACACCTATCACCTGGGGCAACGCGATGGCTTTGTCGAGCAGATCGGCGAGTTGGTGCCGCACGTTGCGATCGTCCATCTGGGCGACGCCAAACAGCCGCCCAAACAGGAACAGAACCGCTGTCGCCTGGGCGAAGGAACCGTCCCTCTTGGCCCGATCATCGCGGCCCTGACCGAAGCCGGGTACACCGGCTACTACGACATCGAGTTGCTAGGCGAAGAGATCGAAGCGAGCGACTACGACGAACTGCTCGCCCACGCGCGCCAGACGTTTGAGCAATTGACCGCGTCGTAACGTTGATCTGAGAAGCCTTATTTCGGCAATGCCTTGTTCTTCGCCGGGATCAATTCCAGGCAAACCAACCGATCCGTTCCGCGAGCATAGAGCAGGCCGTGCGAAAGTATCGGCGCCGACCAAGCCGGATAACGCAGCAGCCGGGGCTGCGGCAACCCTAGTTCCTTGCGCTCTTTCTCGTGACGCCGATCCTTCAGCAGCAGCTTGCTCACCAGGTCATACTTCTTCGGATTGGCCCGCAGAAGTCGCAGCGTGCCATGTTCGCTCAAGCAGATCAGACAGCCATCGACCAACAACAGCGATGATCGGCCCAATCGGGGCTCGCTCCACTGCACTTTGCCGGTTGCCAACTCGATACAGCGCAGTTCCGCCTCGCGGGTATGGCGCCCGCTGCTGCCGTAGAGATATCCGTCGGCATAAACCGGGGTGTTCCAATGGGCCTTCATCGCCTTGGCCCGCTTGCGCACGTCGTCTTTCCAGACCACTTCGTGTCCACCCGGTTTGACTCGCAATAGCGAACTACCGGGGCCGTAGGTTTCAGAGATAAAGACTTGATCGTCGACCACCACAGGGGTGCTGGCGTTGACGCTTTCGAGGACCTTGGACCGCCAGGGATACGTGAAATCAACTTTTCCAGTCGAGGGCTCAAATCCGATCAGTCCCCCGCGTGCAAAGACAAAGCACCAACGGCGACCATTGATCGTGGCCAGCTTCGGCCCCGAATAGCTGGCCAATTCGTTCGAGAATTTGTAAACGACCTTGCCCGTATATTTATTGAAGGCCACGACGGCACTGCCATTGCCTTTGGTTCGGCCGGTAAAGACTTCGGCGCTAGTTTTCGGACTGCCGCCGACCTGCGCGATCAACAGGTCGCCTTCGATGACCGGGGTGCTGCCGACACCAAAGAAATTCTGTTTCACGCCGAAGTCGGCCGACGTGTTCACCCGCCAGAGCATCGTTCCGTCAATCACCCGCAAGCAGTGCAACTGCCCCTCGGCGCCATAAAGATAGACACGACCGTCATCCACGACGGGGCTGCATCTCGGCCCGTTATCGTAACCGAGAAAATCTCGGTAGGCCGTCTCATAGCCAAATTCCCATAGCTTCTTGCCGGTCTCGCTATGAACACACGAGAGCGTCGCCTGGTCCTTGATCTGATGAAACTGAAATAGTCGGCCTCGACTGGTGGTCGGCATACCGTAACCGTCGCCAAGCGGCATCTGCCAGACGACCTTTAGGCCATCCTTCGGCCAAGGCTTGAGGATCCCCGTCTCTCGCGATCTCGAGTCGCCGGTCGGGCCAAGAAACTGCGGCCAGTCATCGCCCGATTTACGGCTGCGCAGATCGGCCACTTCAGACTTCTTGGGCGGGGCGTCGAGAGTCTTGGTAGGTGGATAAGCGGCCCACGCTTGTCGGTGCGTGAGCAAGACCATGATCGTTATCATCAAAAAGCGTCGCATCGAGCGGAATTCCTTCTGGTGTTTTGACCAGCGAACCTGACAGGGTAGTGCGGTGTCCCGTTCATTTGGCCGCCGTGTGGCCTATACTATAACGCGCGTCACCGGGCCGCGGTACTCGCGGCCGCAGTCGTCTCCCGATCCGTCCGTCGACCGAGCAATAGCCATGTTGGTTGTTAACCCCCGTCTCAGTATTCCGCTCCGAGAATTCGTGTTCACCTTTGCGCGCAGCAGTGGGCCGGGTGGCCAAAACGTCAACAAGCTCAACACTAAAGCGACACTTCGTTGGAACGTGACCGCTAGCGGGAGTTTGCCCGAGGCGGTGAAGGCGCGTTTTTTGGCGAAGTACCGCCGCCGTATCACCAACGAAGGCCATCTGGTGATTCAGAGCCAGCGATTCCGCGACCAGGGGCGCAACATCGCGGACTGTCTGGAAAAGCTCCGCGCGATGCTCGCCGAAGCGGCCATTGCCCCCAAACGTCGAAAACCGACCAAGCCATCACGGGCATCCAAACAGCGACGGCTCAAAGCCAAGAACGAACGCTCGTCGCTCAAGCAGCAGCGCGGCGAACGATTCGACCGGTCGTGAGCGGCAATCCATCGCGACTTGAATAGCCAGATGCTTCGGTTCCGGGCAGATTGGTTGGCGACGGTACAACAAACCTCGCCGGCTCGTGAAGCGTTTTCAATTTCTTCAGCCAGACCAACGGCACGGTGGGCAACGTTCTCGCCTGAGACCAGGTGCCCCGATTCCCGAATTTCGCGGAGCAGCGGCCAGAGCCCTTGTTTCGCGCGGCCGTTTTTTTGCGGTAGGTGGTTCTCGTTAGGGGTGCCTTTCAAAGGCAGGGAGACAGGCCATTTTTCGTAAAACTCCGCGTCTTAACGGTGGTGTCGCAGACGGAGGTTTGGTTTATAATTGGGTGCACCTGCTGCCAGTGCTCGCTTCGCGCACCTTGAGGACCCGATGGCAGAACGCCGACAAGACATTGACCGCCTACTCAATCAGTGGCCGTTCGAGCCAGGTGAGGTGACTGCGCGCATTGTCGAGGCCACCGGTGATCGCGAAGTGCTACAGATGCGCGTCGAGATGGGCGTGTTGCAGATGGAGGTAACCGGCCGCCCTGACGGCACGAAGCCCCATGGTAGCGAGTCGTATCTCGATTATCTGATTCATCAAACGCTCTATGAGGACGACGATTTTCAGCTCAGCGAGGAGCAATGCGGAGAGGTTGACCGGGAATTTGTCCTTTATTATCACCGTCGTATCTGCTGGTTGGCGCTGCGCCGTTTCGCCGACGCCGCTGCCGACGCCGATCATACGTTGGCACTGATGGACCTTGGCCGACGATATTCGCCGGACGAGAGTTGGTCTGTTTCGCACGAGCAATATCGGCCCTTTGTGCTGTTTCACCGAGTTCAAGCCGCGGCGCTGGCGAAGCTCGAGGACGATGGCCCTGACAACGCGATTGGCGAGATCAACGAGGGTCTCGATATGTTTCGCGCAATGTTTGTCGAATACGAAGCCGAAGAACGGTTCGAAGAGGACGAGCTGGTCACGCGGCTTGTCGAACTGCGCGAGTCGTTGCGAGACCACTACACGGTGGGCCGAACGCTTGACGAGCAGTTGACCGACGCGGTGGCGAGAGAACAGTACGAGCTAGCGGCTCAGATTCGCGACAAAATCTCGAAGCGCGACGATCCACAGATCTGAGCGGCGTTTTCGCTAATACGTCGCATTCCGCCGTTCGGTTCGTTTCACCGCCGATTTTCTCGAATTTGCAAAATCGTCGTCGATCTTGCCGAATTTCTCGCGTCCGCTACCGACCCACAAAATTTGCGACGAGTTTTCTGTAACTCCTTGCAGCGAAACGCCCAACGCCCGGTCGAGAGCATGCTATCACGCACGTTTGGCACGCCGAGTGCATAGCGTATGACTATCTCATCATCGCGATTGTCACTTCAACGCGAATCATGTCCGGTTAGAAAAAGGAGTCTCGTCATGTTGGTTCTCAGCAGAAAAAAAGAGCAGCAAATTCACATCGGTGACAACATCATCGTCACCGTGCTGCACATCAAAGGCTCGTCGGTCCGCTTAGGCATTCAAGCACCTAAAGAAGTTCGCGTGATGCGCAGCGAATTGTCCCAGAGGACCGACGAGTCGGTCGGCGAATCAGAGAGTCAAGAGACTGGCACCAGCGCTCCGACGGTTCGCGCGGCCGGAGCAGCAGGTCCTCGTGAGGAGACAACCGCCGCCGGCGAAAATCCGGCCGAACCTCCGCATCAACGCGACCGCCGCCAGCGCGGTGCGCGGTCGCTCGCTGTCGGCAGCTAACGTCGTCGACCTCAATACGCCCGCCAAGATGCAGCTCTTGCCGGGGCATACCGCGACGGTGCCGCAGACGGTGCCGCAGTGTAAGGCACTTGCGGAGGTCGCCAGCGACCGTTGAGTTCGCCGAGGTGCTGCAACAGAACTCGGCGAACCTCGAGCACCGCCAGCGGATGCGTATGCACCCTGATATGGTCGGACGGCACCGTGATCTCGCTCGCTGCGTTCTCCAAGTGAGCGCTTTCAAAAGCCACAACGCCATCGGTGCCGCCGGCCACTTTTCCGACCCAACCCTCGTCGGGGACAATACCTACGATGTTGTGATAACGGACCCAGCGGGGACGACGGGCCGCCAACATCGTCGGCAGAATCGGCGACTCCGGCGCCAGCGAATCAATGCTCGTTTCGATCCCCAGCAGCCGGCTGCCTCGAAACAACTCGGGGTTATCCCTCGCCAACTTCGACCGCACAATCCGCGGCATCTCCGGCAACTCGATCAACTTGCGCCCCAGCCATCGCGTCGTTGTGTTGGCAAACTTGCTACCGCGATGTGGTGTGCTAATGGTGACGACTCGTTGCACCGCCGGGTTGGGTTCGAAGTAGAACGTCGCGGCAAGATGCCCCTTGGTCTCGTCATCGGCTTTGATCTGCGCCAGAGATTCCGAACTGACCAGCCGCCAGAATTCATCGCCGGAGCTGAGTGTCTGTAATTTGCCGACCAACCCGCCCATACTGTGGCCAACAAGGATCATCTGATTCAGCGCGGCGGACTGTGCAGAGGGGTCGATCTTGCGACGCATCACTGCCAAATCCTCGCGCATCTGACGGGCACTGTACCAGAACGGTTGTCCGGTGGGATAAAGGTAGAACCAAAACTGATAGTGATCGCGAATTTCCTTCTCTGCCCGTAGATCATTGAACATCTCCATCCACGTCACCGGACTGGACCAAAGGCCGTGAATCATGATCACGGGGATCTTCTGCGGATCATACGGCTCGACCATGTACAGCCCGCGAATTTTTTGTGCTTCGTCGGGATCCAATAGTCCACTGGTCGCGAGCTTCGTATCGTCAAACTCCGGTTGGGCAAGAAAATAGGCCAGCGGAGTGCTCAGATCGTTTTCCAGAGGAACCTGCTGCCCGGCGACCGTGATGTCCGAGGACGCGAGCGGATCGTGCAGCTCGAGCACGGCTTGATGCCGACCGTTGTTGGCTCGTTGAGGCACCACGCGCAAAAACGCCGTAAGCGGCACCGAAAGTTCCGGCGGATAGAAGTGTTCGGCCGGATCGCCAAGCTGCTCCTTGCTGCACACTGCGACCAGCGGCACCCCGAGACCATAGGTGCGGTGGTGATTTCGCAGACCGGTCAGATCATAGTCGGACGTGAACTCGAACCGCTCAAAATCGCCGTTCTTCCAGCGGTTGGTCTGGAGCTCGACGCGGATCTCCCATGTTTCGCCACATGCTTGCATCGTGTAAGACTTGCCGGGTAGCAATTCGCCGCGGCTGCGAATGATACGCATCACGCTCTCAAGCGATCCGTTGTAGAGGTCACAGGCGGTACGAAAATTGGGATCATAAGGATTGCGGCCCCGATCAAACAGCGGATCAAACAGATAGTGATACGCATGGGCAACGCTCAGGCCGTACAGATCGAGACACGCTTCGGCACCGTCCGCCTCGGCTCGCTTGCCGGCCACATAGGCCAACTCGGCCATGGCATAGACTTTATCGGCAGTCGGATCGGCGTCGATGGTTGTGCCAAATCGAGTGAGCGCTTCGATCGGCGACTTTTCGAATTGCTGCTCGAGGGCATATCGGCGCAGTAACATCCGAGTTCGTTCCGTCGGGCGAGGACC
>Ga0114996_10003924_pt1 | contig 18147 bp, 17 predicted proteins | sample ArcticOcean_MG_C_4_FD_87039 | JGI IMG/M metagenome (GOLD analysis project Ga0114996, IMG submission 87039) | Marine microbial communities from western Arctic Ocean - ArcticOcean_MG_CB4_134 | ecosystem: Environmental > Aquatic > Marine > Oceanic | place: Arctic Ocean: Canada Basin | collected...
GACGGCAAAACGACTGCACTGCAGGTTAACCTGGCAGAAAACACGCAGTTAATCGAGTTACAAGCCGAGCGTGACCAGCTACTGTTGCGAAGCCAGAAAGCTAACTTCGCAGTCAGCAAGAAAGAATCGCTCAACCGCGTTGAGCAGGCTTACATCTTGGCAAAAGACCACGCCGATCAGCATAACCACCAGCTGATCGGACAACTTCGCGGCGTCATGGATCAGCACCGAGATCATGGGCAACTGGTGTTAGGCGGCGTGCCAATGGTGGTCGATGACATGATTACCTTCATAAGGAACGATCTGTTGGTTTTTGGTTGTGGTGTCTTTTTGTTTCTGGTTTTGATTTTGAGTCTGATCTTTCGCCAGCCACGTTGGGTGTTGTTACCGTTGATCAGTTGTGCCTATGCCGGTCTGACGATGGTAGGACTTCTGGGGTTCATGGACTGGCCGGTCACAGTAATTTCGTCAAACTTCGTTGCACTGATGCTGATTATTACCATGTCTATGACAGTCCATCTGATTGTTCGATATCGGCAACTCGAGCGGGATGAATCAGGTTGGTCGCAGCAGGAGTTGGTGTTTAAAACGACACGGAAAATGTTCTGGCCATGTCTCTATACTGCGTTGACCACAATCATTGCCTTTGGATCGCTAGTATTCAGTGATATCAAGCCGGTGATTGATTTCGGCTGGATGATGTCTTTGGGCCTTGGCGTTACTTTCCTGACCTGTTTTCTGTTATTCCCGGTCATGTTGGTGTTGCTTGGGCACGCGTCACGAACTCAAATACGAACCGCCCGGCCGTTTCATCTTACGTTGGGTTTGGCTCGGCTGACCGAGCATCATGGCAGGTGGATACTGGTGTTGGCTGCCGTGCTGGTTGGGTTGAGTTTTATCGGCATGATGCGCCTTGAAGTGGAAAACAGTTTTGTGAACTACTTTGGCAAGGACACTGAAATTCATCGTGGCCTGCGGGTCATCGACGAACAGCTTGGAGGCACTACACCGTTGGACATCCTGATTCGGTTTCCAGAAGCCGAACGCTCGCTGGCATTAGAAGAGGAAGATGAAGAACTTAAGTTACTGTTGGGGACGACGGATACCGGCGGTGATCAAGACTACTGGTTCACCCCGGACAAGATAGAACTTGTCAAAAAGGCCCACGACTACATCGAGACAGTCTACGGGATCGGAAAGGTGATGTCGGTGGCGTCGCTCGTTCGTGTGGGTGAAGAGATCAACAAAGGACCCTTTGATGCGTTTGAACTGGCTATTGTGTACAAGCGAATGCCCCAGGATCTAAAGTCGACACTGGTAGACCCCTTCATCTCAGTTGCAGACAACGAAGCCAGAATCAGTGTCAGAGTCAAGGATTCGCTTGCTGATCTTCGTCGCGCTGAGTTGCTTAAACAGTTGCGAGTCGGGCTTGTTCAGGATGTGGGACTAGCCGAGGATCGTCTGCAGATTACCGGACTGCTTGTGCTATACAACAATATGCTGCAGAGCCTGTTTAAGTCACAGATTGAAGCACTGGGTGTCGTGATGCTGGGAATTGCAATTATGTTGCTCATACTTTTTCGATCGTGGGCACTGGCCATCATCGGAATCATCCCCAGCCTGCTGGCCGCTGTGTCGATTCTGGGTCTAATGGGGTTGATCGGAATTCCACTGGATATGATGACCATCACAATTGCCTCGATTACAATTGGTGTTGCTGTCGACAACAGCATTCATTATCTGTACCGGTTCAGAGAAGAGTTTCGACATCACCGTGACTACGTGATAACGCTGCGCAACTGCCACGCGAGTATTGGCAATGCAATCTCGTATACGGCCATAACGATCATTGCGGGGTTCTCTATATTGACACTGTCGAATTTTGTGCCAACCGTTCATTTTGGTATGCTGACCGCATTGGCAATGTTAATTGCACTGCTGGCATCCTTGACGTTGTTGCCTAAATTGCTCCTGATCTTTAAACCATTGTGAGTCTCACAATCGTGACTACTCAGCTGCTGCGTCTTAACAACCGCCTTGGAATGCGTTTATTTGGGATCGTGTTGTCAGCTGTTATGTTATTTGTTGTTTTGGCAGCGCAGCCTGCTCGAGCAGAGCAACGACCTGACACGATACTGCATGAAACGGTGGAGCAGTTATTGGCGGAGCTGGACAGCAACCGGTCGGCACTGGCAGCTGATAAGTGCCAGCTTTATTCCCTGGTAAATCGTCTTGTGCTGCCACTATTTACGGTCGACAAGATCAGTCGACTCATACTGGGCGCACATTTCAAGACAGCCAGCCCTGATCTGCGAAATCGTTTCACCCGTGCTTTTATGGACCTGATGATCAGAACCTATGCCACTGCCATGTTCGAATACACCGGCCAGGAAGAAATCGAATACCTGCCCTTCGTTCTGGATGAGGCAGCCCGGACTGCCTTGGTACAGACCCGGGTGCGGGTTCCCGGGCAGGTGCCAGTGCCAGTCGATTATGCTTTCCTGCGTAGTGTGGACGGCCGCTGGCAGATTTATGATGTTAGACTTGACGGTATCAGCTTGGTGTTGAGTTATCGTCGCAGCTACGACCAGATCATTAGGTCCAAAGGGCTCGAGGTCCTCGTCCATGCGTTGGAGACACAGGACACAGCCTGCTGAGGGCCTGTGCCGAAGTGGTTTGTTCTTCGGCAGGGTTGTCATCAGTCCGACGGGGAGTCGAATCGCTTACTTTTTGTAGGTTTCCTTTTTGGGCCTATCGATATATTCTTGACACCGTATCGAGATTTAATGTCCTGGTGCGGGGACGATCGTAATAAAATTGCCGAATTATGCCAACACCTGAAGACATCAAGGGCTGGATCGAGCAGAATCTGCCAGGGTCGCAGGTCGAGATCTCAGGTGACGGTCGACATTTTGAGGCGGTCGTGGTTTACGCCGGGTTTGAAGGGAAAAACCGTGTTCAGCAGCAGCAGATGGTGTATGCGGCGCTAGGAGACAAGATGGACGAAGAGATTCATGCGCTGTCGATGCAAACGTTGATGCCACAGTAACGTTTGAGCCGACGGGTTTATAAACGAGCAGGTAAGCAAAGGGGACGCTAATGGACGTGCAGGAACAGATCAAAAACATTGTCGAGGAAAACAGTGTCATGCTGTTTATGAAGGGAAGTCCTGACTTTCCGCAGTGTGGTTTTTCCGGCAGGCTTGTGCAGATACTGCAGGCGTGCGGAGCGCAATTCGCCTCAGCCGACGTGCTTTCAGATGACAACATTCGCCAGGGAATTAAAGATTTTTCGAACTGGCCGACCATCCCGCAACTCTATGTCAACGGAGAATTTGTCGGCGGCAGTGACATCGTGACAGAAATGTATGAAAGCGGTGAACTCCAGACCAAACTAGAGACAGTCGCAAACTGACAGCGCGGGGTTGAGTCGGTGAGTTAATAAAGGCGCCTGCGGGCGCCTTTTGCTTGATTGTGGTCGGAACAACTGGACAGGCGTAACTACTCGAACCAGAATCAACGGACAGAGTAAACAGCACTCAAATGTTTTAGCCCGTGGACAAACTTTTGATCAGTGGCGGTATTCCGCTAGAGGGTGAGATTCGAATCTCAGGCGCAAAGAATGCAGCGCTGCCGGTTCTCATTGCGTCGCTGCTGACTGATCAGAATCTGGTCGTTAGCAACGTGCCACATCTACAGGACGTCACGACAACACTGGAACTGCTCGGCCACCTTGGAGTACGTATTGAGGTCGACGATAAGTTGGCGATAGACGTTAATGCGGCAGAATTGACCAGTCATCGGGCGCCTTATGAGCTGGTCAGAACAATGCGTGCCTCCATTTTAGTTTTGGGACCGCTGCTAACGCGCTTCGGCGCAGCTGAGGTGTCGCTCCCCGGTGGTTGTGCGATCGGCTCACGGCCAGTCGATCTGCATATCCAGGGGTTCGAGATGATGGGGGCGCAAGTCACGGTAGAAGGTGGCTACATCCGGGCCAGCATACCGGCGGGTCGTTTACAGGGGTGCCGGATTGTTTTTGACACGGTGACTGTGACGGGCACCGAAAACCTGATGATGGCAGCCGTACTGGCCGACGGTCGGACAATTCTGGAAAACGCGGCCAGAGAACCCGAAGTCGTAGACCTCGCTAAATGCTTGGTCGCGATGGGAGCAAGGATCAGTGGTGCCGGTACCGGTCAGATCGAAATAGAGGGTGTGGCAAGGTTAAGTGGCGCATACCATAGAGTTGCGCCTGACAGAATTGAAGCCGGTACTTATCTTGCAGCAGCGGCTGCAACCGGCGGCCAGATTCAACTTAGTGGCATAGAAGCGAATTTGCTTGATGCCGTACTGGTGAAACTCGACGCCATGGGTGCCTCGATCATGGTTGATCAGGACACTATAGTCCTGTCTGTGGATGGGTGTCGATTAAAGGCAGTTGACCTGAAAACTGAGCCATTTCCCGGGTTTCCAACAGATTTGCAGGCACAGTTCATTCTGCTCAACAGTATTGCTCAGGGTACAGCAGTAGTCACGGAGACGATATTTGAGAGTCGATTTATGCATGTCCAGGAATTGCAGCGGATGGGTGCCGATATAGAGTTGCGGGGTAATACAGCGCTGGTGCGTGGTGTGAAAAACTTAAGTGGTGCCCAGGTGATGGCAACAGATCTTAGGGCGTCTGCCTGTCTGGTCCTGGCCGGATTGGCTGCTAAAGGCCAGACGGTTGTGGATCGTATCTACCATATTGATCGTGGGTATGACTGCATCGAAGAAAAACTCGCCCAGTGTGGTGCCCGTATCCAGCGGATCTCCAGTGGCCGGTATCCCCACGCGGCCGTGCACACATCGTAATTTTCTCTGCGGCATGAACGTGGTTCATGACGAAATGATCGGCGTGAGTCAGTGTTGGGCGTTGAAGAGTAGCCACTTAATCTGGTGCAGGTACTTAGGTTGAAGATCATAGGAAACCGATGAAATCCGGGTTACTGGGCCCTCAGTAGGGCGCTGTGGCTGCTTTTTCAGGTGTTTGACGGGTACATTTACGTGGATTTTTGGAAAAAGGGTTATTATTCAATTATCAGGGTGCGCTCCATCGGTGGGTTCAGGTGGGTCGTGATCCTGTCAAAATAGCAGATTAAAAAGAGGAGAATCTCATGGGTGTTGGAGGCATAAGCATTTGGCAGCTGCTGATCGTACTGGTCATTGTGCTGTTGTTGTTTGGAACCAAGAAGCTACGCAACATGGGTGGTGATCTGGGTGGCGCAATCAAAGGGTTCCGTAGTTCAATCAAAGAGGTCAAGGCTGGGGATAGTGACAGTGACAGCGAGGATCCCGAGACAGCGGATCAGCAGGCTGAAGCGACCCAGGACGACCTTGCCGATGTAGAGGCGACTGAGGACGTGAAGACGGAAAAAGTCTGACCGTAACCTGAGGCCGCATCATGTTTGACGTCGGATTTTCCGAGGTCGTAATCATTGCGATTATTGCCCTGGTGATTTTGGGCCCCGAGCGGCTGCCCAAAGTCGCACGCACGATCGGTTTCTGGGTCGGGAAAGCTCGCAGAATGGTTGCTGACGTCAAGACCGACATTGATCGGGAGATGCGTGAGAGCGAGCTGGCTGACCTCCGAAAGTTGGGCGACGAAATCAGTGACGTGAAAAATGAATTCCAGAGTGCTGCTGGGAAGGTTGCCGATGACAGCGGCGTAGAGTCAGTCGTTGAGTCCATCAAGAAATCAGCTGATGATATCCAATCGTCAGTGAGCGATGTCACAGCAGCCGACGATTCGGCTCAGTCGTCAGTGAGCGATGTCACAGCAGCAGATGATATCCAATCGTCAGTGAGCGATGTCACAGCAGCCGACGATTCGGCTCAGTCGGCAGAAAACGAGTCTCCCGTGGATGACACGACAGACACTTCACAGACCAAAGACAAGCAGATCCCCACGTCCTGACCGATTAGACCATGGCTGAACCGAGCACACGACCCGGAGAAGAGGCAACGACGTTTATGTCTCACCTGCTGGAGCTGCGTAATCGCATCATGCGTGGTGGGGGCTCTATTTTGATCGTGTTTCTGATCGCTGCACCCTTCGCAAACGATCTTTATGAGTACTTGGCGGCCCCACTGATGGACGCGTTGCCGGAAGGGAACAGCATGATCTCAACCGAGCCCCACGGTCCGTTTTTCGTGCCGTTCAAGTTTGCTTTTGCGTTAGCAGTGGCAGTCGCCATGCCCTATCTGTTGTACCAGTTGTGGGCGTTTGTGGCCCCGGGGCTCTATCGTCACGAAAAACGGTTGACAGTACCCCTGCTGGTATCCAGCAGTATCCTGTTTTACCTCGGAATTTTGTTTGCCTACTACGCAGTTTTCCCGATTATTTTTGCTTTTTTCACCAGTACCGCACCCGAAGGGGTGTTGGTGATGACCGATATCAATGCCTACCTCAGTTTTGTGCTGAAGCTATTTTTCGCCTTTGGCCTGGCGTTCGAGGTGCCGGTTGCCACCGTGTTGATGGTCAAGATCGGCATGACCACACCGGATAGTTTGGCCAGCAAGCGGCCTTACATCATTGTGGGTGCATTTTTGGTGGGTATGGTGCTGACGCCGCCCGATATTTTTTCACAAACTATGCTGGCCGTGCCGGTTTGGTTGCTGTTTGAAGCGGGTTTGTACTGTTCACGCATAATCAAATCCAAGGAGACCAAAGAGGCCGAGTCTGGACCGGACCTTAATGATCAGCAAGCCTGAACTCAGAGCAGGGAGTCGTCGAACAAATGACCACACCCCGTTAATTTGATATTTTACCGAGCAGTCCGTTGGCGCTGAAACTTTAGATGGTGCCACACCACGAAGGGTGTTAACGACGTAGCGCTGATGAAATCGTTTTTTTTGCAGGGAGCCTATCTCGATCGACCACCGGGGATCTGTAGACGAGGTTGGTTGAGCGCAAATTTAATTCGCGAAACTTGGTTTGATGTGAAGATTTCTGGGCCTTGCCTGCTGAGTGCAGCCTGCTAGTAATCACGGAGGTGCTGCGGTGGCAGATCTGACCAGCTGGGAGTACATTGCATTTGGACTGATCTTCCTGTGGAGTGGATTTGTCCGATCTGGTCTGGGTTTTGGGGGTGCAGCACTGGCCTTGCCACTGTTGCTGTTGCTGGTAGACAACCCGTTAACCGTAATGCCGATTCTGGCTGTTCAGCTGCTGGTGTTTGGTGCGGTCAGTGTCATCACACGCCTCGACTACGTGGACTGGCATTATCTGGTACGGTCCCTGCCCTGGTTGTTGCCATTTACGATCGCAGGTGTGGTCGGCTTGCTGAACCTGCCAGGGACTCTGTTATCCGCAATAGTTTACGCCGTGAGTGCTGTTTATGCGGTGAGCTATATTCTGGCAGTTGAATTTAAGAGCCATAACCCGATTACCGATAGGGCTCTGTTGGCGCTGGGTGGGTATGCCAGCGGTACATCATTGATCGGGGCACCTCTGATTGCAGCGGTTTACTTGCGCCATGTATCGCGTCAGAACCTGCGGGAAACTCTGATCGTTCTGTGGGGAATTCTGGTGGTGTTCAAGATGAGCGCTTTTGTCTATACCGGCATTGACCTGCAACTGCTACACCAAGTTTGGTTATTGCCCTGCGCGGTAATCGGTCATGTTATGGGTTTGAAGGTCCATCAGAAACTTCTCACCAGCACGGGCAATCTATTCATGCGCCTGCTGGGCAGTGGGCTACTGGTGGTAACCTTGGTCGGAGTGTGGCTGAATTTTCTGTGACGGTCTCTATACCGGGTTGCGCGGTATAATCCCCGACCCTTTTAATCATCGCGTGGCACTTTGTGACAGATCCTCTCAAAACAGCAGTCGAGACATTGCTTGAGCCCTCCGGTCTTGAGCGCACCGATATAGACGGCCTGCTGGCCAGAATGATGTCTCATCAGCTGGACTACGCTGATCTTTATTTTCAATACAGCCGTCACGAGGCCTGGTCACTGGAAGACGGCGCTGTCAAATCCGGCAGTCGAAGTACCGATCAAGGTGTCGGTGTGCGGGCAATCAGTGGTGAGAAGACCGGTTTTGCCTATTCGGATGAGTTTCAGCTGCCAGTGTTGACGCAGGCTGCGAATGCCGCACGCGCTATCGCACAGGCAGGCTATGACGCAACCCAGGCGGTCGACCGTCAGAGTAATGCCGGCACCGCGTTATACACTTCGGCCGATCCACTCGCGTCGATGGAAGAAAAATCAAAAATAAAACTGCTGGAAAAAGTTGAAGCTGAAGCGCGACAACAAGATCCTCGAGTGAGTCAGGTCATGGCGAGCCTCGCCGGATCCCACGAAGTGATGCTGGTGGCCCGGCACGATGGAAGTCTGGTTGCCGATGTGCGGCCCCTGGTCCGGCTCAATGTGACGGTGATCGTCGAGAGTGAGGGTCGTCGTGAACAGGGCAGCGCCGGCGGCGGTGGCCGATTTGGCTACAACTGGTTTATGGAAGCCGAACGCGCTGAGGAATTTGCCCGCGACGCGGTACGTCAGGCGTTGATCAGTCTAGAAGCCACAGATTCTCCTGCTGGCACCATGACCGTGGTTCTGGGGCCAGGCTGGCCCGGTATCCTATTGCACGAGGCAATTGGTCACGGTCTCGAGGGAGATTTCAACCGAAAACAAACATCGGCGTTTTCTGGACGAGTCGGTGAACAGGTCGCCTCTACACAGTGTACCGTGGTTGACGACGGGACATTGCCAGACCGCCGGGGATCATTGTCGGTAGATGACGAGGGGACCCCCACGGCCTCTACGGTACTCATCGAAAATGGCATTCTCAAAGGTTATATGCAGGACACGCTCAATGCGCGTCTGATGGGGGTTAATACGACTGGCAATGGCCGCCGGGAATCGTACGCCCATTTGCCGATGCCGCGTATGACCAATACCTATATGCTGGCCGGCGAGTATGATCCTGGAGAAGTCATCGAATCTGTCAGTAATGGGCTGTACGCGGTCAATTTTGGTGGTGGACAAGTCGATATCACATCTGGCAAGTTTGTGTTTTCGGCCAGTGAGGCTTATCTCATTGAAAACGGAAAAGTCACGACCCCGGTCAAGGGTGCGACTCTGATTGGGAATGGGCCCGATGTGCTGACGCGCGTATCGATGGTTGGCAATGATTTAGGCCTGGATACCGGTGTTGGTACTTGCGGCAAGGAAGGACAGAGCGTACCTGTAGGTGTCGGTCAGCCCACCTTGAAAATTGATAGCCTGACGGTTGGCGGGGTTGAAGTCTGATTGACCGTAAAAAGAAGTAACCCCAGTGAATAATAGCATCGAACCAGTAGCACCTGCTTCAAGCCGACTTGATCCGTCAGACCTTGGCCCTGTGGTCGAGATGATTCTCGCCGAAGCAACGCGACAGGGTGCGAGTGGGGCAGAAGCGGCAGCTGCCCTGAGTCAGGGGTTGTCGGTCAATGTCCGCATGGGCGAGCTTGAAACTGTAGAGCATACCCGCGACCGAGGTCTGATCATCACAGTTTATTTCGAACAGCGAACCGGGAGTGCCAGTACGTCGGACTATTCGCCAACGTCGGTTAAAGATACCGTCCAGGCCGCGTGCAGGATTGCTGAATATACTGAGGCTGATTCGTGCAATGGGCTGGCAGATCCGAATCGTCTGGCGACGGACTTTCCCAATCTTGATCTTTTCCATCCCTGGAATCCATCGGTCGATGATGCTTGCGACATGGCACTGGAGTGTGAGCAAACGGCTATGGATCATGATCGCCGAATCGAAAACTCTGAAGGGGCTTCGGTCAGTTCGCATGAAGGACACGAGGTTTATGCCACCACCAGTGGCTTCTGGGGAGAGAGTCGACAGACCCGGCACGGCCTGAGTTGTTCGGTTATCGGTCGGGACGACAGCGGGATGCAGAGGGATTACTGGTTTAGTTCATCACGACAGGCCGCACAACTGGACAAACCGGATATTGTGGGTCTGGAGGCTGCCAGGCGAACGGTGCGACGACTCGATGCCCGGAAAATAGACACCTGCCAGGTCCCTGTGCTTTTTGAAGCACCGGTCGCCTCTAGCCTGATATCCCATTTTGTTGGGGCGATCAGCGGCGGTGCACTTTACCGCAAGGCGTCGTTTCTGCTGGACCAGGTCGGCCAGCAGATTTTCCCGGATTTTGTACAGATCTATGAACAGCCGCTGCTCAAGTGTGCCATGGGCAGTGCTGCTTACGACAGCGAAGGTGTCACCACCTCAGCTAACAATGTCATTACCGATGGTGTGCTACAGCGTTACTTGCTGGGATCCTACTCTGCGCGGCGTCTTGGGCTCGAGACGACCGGTAACGCGGGGGGCATTCACAATCTCACCGCCGCGTCAGGAGACCAGGATCTGACCGATCTGATCAGTGGGCTGGAAAAAGGGTTGCTGGTAACCGAACTGATTGGTTTTGGCGTCAACATGGTCACTGGGGACTATTCCCGGGGTGCCGCCGGCTTCTGGATTGAGAACGGTCAGATCCAATATCCGGTTGATGAAGTGACAATTGCCGGTAACCTCAAAGAAATCTTTAGCGGCTTGTGTGCGATCGGCAAGGATGTGGATACGCGGCACAACATTCGCTGCGGTTCGATATTGATTGATGGACTGACTGTTGCCGGCAACTGATTGCTCGAAACAAATCAGATTTGATCCGCAGGTAGGTCTGCAGTAGTAGTTTTTAAGATTTAATGCCGCTGTGGCACAATGCCTTATCTGACTTACCTGACAAGTCACTTAAATTAAGTTAGGCGACCGTCTACGGTTGCCCACCGATTTTTTACAGACCTTCAGGAGAGTATTAATGGCCATTAAGCGAGTCTGGATTGAGGAAGGTTGTATAAGTTGTGGTCTGTCGGAAATGAACTGCCCAGAGGTCTTTAAAGTCGATGATAAACAAGACTCGTCAACTGTTATCGAAGGTGTCGATTACTCACTCTACGAAGCAGCTATTAAAGAAGCCGCTGAAGGTTGCCCCGTAGAGGTTATTAAGTACGAAGTATCCTAAACTTATTTTAGAAAGCAGAAAGGTTTACAGTTCTAGTGGGATGTTGGGAATGAGGGTGGTGGTAATGGATGGGTAATGGGCCTTTACGGTTTTACCCAAGCCCACAGAGCATAAGCTACTCTGCATACTGCTCCCCAGCAGTACCCTTCACCAGAGGAATTACTCACCCAAACAATGGCTCATCACACCATTGTTCCACCACCTTTATTTGTTTCCAACCCCAAGATTTTGGAATGCTCTTTTAGGTGCTATTTGATCCTGATTGAAATCCATCCTGTTGTTCGATATCGTAAAAGTTCACTACAACAAAACCAGTGGTAGGTGATGCTATCGAAGAGTCGGGGTGGTTAATTACAATTGAAGACGCCAACGACCGCTCAGCGCTTCGTCTGCGGTTGGAACCTGTATAAACGGGCACTTACTTCTCTGCCGAGAGATAGCAGATCCATGCGGCGTCGGCTTCACCGGATTTGGTTGGCGTATAGATGCCGTTTCCTTCCCCTGATTTCCGGTCGGTACCTTCCCAATATACCTGTGTTCGGGCGAACCCGGCTTCTGTAAGCAGTTCTTGTAGCTCGGGCAAGGTCCACAGACGCCAGTCGTACGCAAAGGCTCGGTTTATCTTCGACCCGTCCGGGAACGTAAAGTGGATGTAGCAAAGAATATCGCCAGTCACAGGATGGTATCGAGACTGATCCCAAACGTAAGTGAAGTCGTCATGCTCGGTTTCTTCTTCCATTTCCCGATAAGTTTCGTAACCGCCGAAAGCATCCAAGAAAAATACGCCGTCATCAACTAGGGCTGTGTAAACTTGGCCAAAGTAGTTGCGAAGCTGGGCTCTTGTTTTAAAGAGTTGATAACTGAAGTTCATCGCCAAAACCATGTCTGCAGGCGGCACATCGACTGTCAGAACATCATCATTGAGCAGGTGTATTCGGCCTGCTGCGTCATCGTTCAGTTTTGAAATGTTGTGTTTCTCACCCCACCGTATTACCTTTTTATCCAGGTCGACTGCGTAAGCCTGGTTGTTGTCACGACGCCGCACCCACTCGCAGCTGGTGTTGGCTGTGCCGCAGAAATCCTCACGTAAAATTCGTGCCGTTCGGCCGCGTAAAGACTGAAAGGTTTCGTCGACCATGTCGATTTCCGCTTCCACACACTGTACGGCTTTCTCATACAGCACATAGCGATCAGCCTGGCCGGCCAGTGTCGTACCTTTGCCTCTTTGATTATTCTGGTATTTGTTATTACGACTCATAATGAAGTAACTTCGGGCTCACCTACAATCGTGTAGAAATCTCAGGATTGGCCTGTTTTCAGGTTGTGGTCTCGCAGGCTGTTAGAAATACTGCGCATTATCATGGCCAAAGCATCGGTAAGATTGTCGTTAATAATGATCGAAAGGTCCGATGTCTTCGCTTCTGCAAGCAGTGCTTTTTGCAGCTCCCAGATGGCGTCGAAACTTTCCAGATATCGATCTGCTCGTCGATCCTGCGAGCTTTTTGATCGCCCTTGGAACTGACGCTGGAGTTGTTTCTTGTTGGTGACCCCGAGAATGATCTGGATCACAATGGCATTGGAGTCGTGCGGAATTTTGTCGATCAGACTCGGCCGAACATGCACACCTTCAAGCAAAAGCGATACGTTTTCCCGTAAAGCCCGCTGCAGAACGGCCTCAGCGGCCACCTCGACCAGGTCTGCCTGACGATGAAAGCCATCGATCACGTGCTTGCTGCTGGGAGAATGTTCTTGATGCGCCGGTAATGCTTTCCAGGCATTAAAGCTGGATTCATGTAGTTCCGGCATCAACTGTACAGCGACCATCGTCCGCATGACTTCCCGCAGCATATCTGTGGATTGGTAACGGGTTATATTAAAACGTGTTGCAATTTCCGCTGAAAGCGTACTTTTACCGACACCCGCCGTCCCGCCAATCATGATGATCAGCGGCTGGCCCGACTTCAAGAAATAGTGCCAGGCTGTGTAGTTGTCGGCAAACTTGTCGCCGGCCTCCTCGCGCAGAACGTTAACGGTATAGTCACGCAGCACATCCCGGTCTATTCTTGTCTGGCGAAGCTCGAGCAAACCATCATGGATCTTATGCGTTAACCGTTCCGCTTCTTCCATGTGCAGACCGCAGATTTCCAGACGTCGCTGGTGCAGATTGCGTGAGAACCATTCCTCATAACCAGCTGTGTCGCGAACCAATATCCATGCTGCATCGCGCTGGCCTGTAATGTAACTGTGTGTAGTGTTCGGGCCGAACTGCACACTAATCAAAGTTGAAGTCTTATCGAGAATCTGTTTTGTTGAAATAGTTTCGTCCTGATCAAAAGTATCTCGAACCTCGCACGCGATCTGATACGCTTCGCTAAAGGAGAGTCCCGCTTTTTGCAGCGATCGGGTCAATATCCCGCGTAGAAACGGCTGGGCAGCGCCGTCTTGATTGGTGACATTGATCGTGGACACAAGCGCGTTTCGAGTTTTATCCGTAGTGGAGTCAGGTATTGGGTATAGATTCTACAGATTCTTTACAAACCTGATGCACTGACAGTGCAATCCCTTATTTCGACACTCGTGTGCATTGATATTGAGTTGCCCTGAAAACGAGTGAGTCAGGTGCGTTAAAACTGTTCCTTTGACGACAAACATGAACCACCAGCAGACCTTTGGCTAGAGCATAGCCCGCCCGAAGTCCAATAGGGGTTGGACTACAATTTTGAGCACAACCATAAATACGATGAAAACTGCGATGGGCGAAAAATCCAGACCGCCTGTAACGGGCAGAAAACGTCGGAATATTTTCAGCATGGGCTCAGTAAAGGTGTGCATCAAGCGCAATACCGGTGTAGATCCGGCACCACTGAACCAACTCAGCATGGCGCGAATAAAAATAGAGAAAATAATGATGTAGATTGCAAGTTTAAGAAGTTCACCCACACTAAGGAGTACAAGTCCGACTATAGCGGGGGAGTGACCAGACAACAGATTGATGCCGGCGATTCGACACATTTCCAAAATCAGCAATAGCACCACCGCAGCAGTATCGATTCCGGGAAGACTGGGTACGACCCGGCGCAGTCGAACCAGCGGTGGGTTACTGAGTTTAACGACTGTCTGTGATATGGGGTTATAGAAGTCTGCGCCCGTCAACTGAAACAGGAACCGCAGCATCACAACGAGGGTATACAGGCCAATGACGGTGTCAATCAGGAATATACCGGTATCACTGGCGTAATCGGTTCGCATCATTGTTCTCCCAGCAGTTTGGCGAGTTCTATAGAACGCTCGCGTGCAGCATGCACCGCGCGGATCAGGATGTCTTCACAACCATTTTTGTCCAGCAATTCAACAGCAGCCTGTGTTGTACCGCCAGGAGACGTCACCCGCCTGCGGAGTTCTGTTGGTGATTCGTCTGAGGCGAGTGCCAGCTGTGCTGCGCCCAGGGCTGTCTGGAGGGTCAGTTGTCTGGAAGCTTCTGGGTTCAACCCACCTTCCTGAGCAGCCTTGACCATTGCATCCATCAGGTAGAAAAAATAAGCTGGGCCACTTCCAGAAACAGCTGTGACAGTGTCGATCAAGGACTCCTCATCGACCCACACGGCAATTCCGATCGCTTCCATGATTTTCTGGGCCTGGGCACGCTGGCTTTCGCTGACCCGGGGGTTAGCATACATTCCCGATGCACCGTTGCCGGTCACCGCCGGGGTGTTGGGCATGACGCGGATCAGTGGCAATGGACTACCCGCCCACGATTCGATACTGGCAATAGGGATTCCCGCAGCAATGGACACGACCAGAGGTTGTCGTTGAAGTAGGTTCTTAGCAATATCCTCTACGGCACACTGCATGACCTGAGGTTTCACGGCCAGTACCAGGATATCTGCGACGTGGGCAGCAGAAGAATTGTCGGCGCAGGTCTGTACCGAAAAATCCTCGGTAAGCGCCTGTCGGATGCTGTCATCCGGGTCTGAGACAATTATGCTTTCGGGTGCTATGCCGGAATTGATCAATCCGCCGACCAGGCTTCTTGCCATATTGCCGCCACCGATTAACCCCAGTCGTTGATCAGTCATGGGTTGTATGCCAATGGTTTCGTGTTGTTGCGCTTAGGGTCGTTATTTGGCATCACTGTCGTGACCCAAAGATAGCGGTGCCAATCCGGACATGGGTTGCCCCTTCTGCGATTGCGGCATCCATATCATCGGTCATGCCCATTGATAGGCAGTCCAGTGGAAGCCCTTTGCTTCGAAGGTGATTTTGCAGTTTGAAAAGCATTCTAAACACTCGGCGCTGGGTGTCGAAGTCGGTGGCAGGTTTTGGGATTGCCATCAGACCACACAGACGAATATGGGGTAGTGCGAGCACGCTGTTGGCAAGATCTTCGAGGTTGCCGGCCGTGACACCTGATTTTGTCTGTTCTTCCTGAAGGTTGACCTGCAGAAAAAGGTTCAGCGGTCCACGACTCTGGGGTCGCATCTGTGAAAGGCGCTGGGCTATTTTAAACCGGTCAATACTATGTACCCAGTCAAAATTAGCGGCAATATCACGACATTTGTTGCTCTGGATGGCGCCAATGAAATGCCAGGACAGCGCCATGTCTGCCAGTAGATGAATTTTGTTCACCGCTTCCTGGACCTGGTTTTCCCCAAAATCTCGTTGTCCTAGGTTCGCCACAGCACGCACCTCGTCTGCCGACCGGGTTTTACTGACGGCCACCAGTGTGACACTGCCTTCGGGACGGCTGAATCTTTTCCCAGCCGCACCGATTGCTGAGCACACTTGGCTATAACGTGTTGCGAGATCGGTATGACCGTCTATGTTTGTGCGTACAGCAGGTTTCATGGAGACATCTCGTGGCGTAAGGTGTTGTGACAATGTCTAAAATATCTAACTTGGAAGGCACAGTGCCGTAAAATGCAGACTTAAGAGTTTAATGTGGGATTATAGGCGACACGAAACCGCTTAGGGGTCGGGTCTGCGGCGGTTCTACGAACTGAGGGAGACACTCATGGATCTGTCTGAACTCTTGGGGTTTGCGGTCAAAAACGGTGCGTCTGATATTCATTTGTCGTCAGGACTGCCGCCACTGATCCGAATCGACGGAGAAATCCGTCGGATCAAAGTGGATCCGTTAGGTGATCATGGGGTGCTCGATATGATCACGGGAATAATGCTGGATCATCAGCGCAAGGAATTCGAGGAACGTTGGGAGTGTGATTTTGCATTCGAGATTCCCAACGTTGCGCGCTTTCGGGTCAATGCATTCAATCAAGCACGAGGACCAGCAGCGGCTTTTCGGGTTATTCCTCGCGATGTGCTGACGCTAGAAGCTATTAATGCGCCGGCTGTGTTTAAGAAACTGGCTGATCGTCCACGCGGACTCGTGCTGGTGACAGGGCCCACCGGGTTCGCAAAATCGACCACGCTGGCCGCGATAATCGACTACATCAATGCCAATCGTCAGGCCCACATCCTGACCCTTGAGGATCCGATCGAGTTCGTGCATCAGAGCAGGAACTGTCTGATCAACCAACGTGAAGTGGGTCGCCACACGCAGAGTTTCAGTGCAGCGCTGAGATCTGCACTGCGTGAAGATCCAGATGTTATCCTCGTGGGTGAGATGCGGGACGTGGATACGATCGGGCTTGCATTGACAGCCGCAGAAACTGGTCACCTCGTGTTTGGTACGCTTCACACTTCCTCAGCCGCGAAGACGGTCGACAGAATTATCGACGTATTTCCAGCCGATCAGCAGAACATGACCCGGACGATGCTCTCGGAGTCACTCGAGGCTGTAGTGGCACAGCGCTTAGTGAAAAAAACTGGAGGGGGGCGATGTGCTGCCTACGAAATCATGATCGGCACACCGGCAATTCGTAATCTGATACGTGAGGCGAAGGTGCCTCAGATTTACGGGATGATACAGGTCGGTCGAGAATTCGGAATGGTGACTATGGACCAGTCGCTTGATGCTTTGGTGACACAGAATTTGATATCTGCTGACAGTGCAAAGACCATTGCGGTCGAGGCAGGGAACTTCGAAACTCAAGGTGGCACATGATCACTACTCTAAAAGATCTGGATGTTTGAAGATGACGATGCATGACCTGTTCAGGTTGATGGTCAAGCAAAACGCTTCGGACTTACTTATCTCGGTGGGTGCACCACCGAGCTTGAAAATTGATGGCCAGGTTCTCCCCATCAAGACGGATCCCTTAACACCTGATGTCGCACGGGATCTGGTATTCTCGATTATGACGGAAGTGCAACATGCTGAGTTCGAGTTAGACAACGAACTCAACTTTGCGGTGACTCCCGCAGACATAGGCCGGTTCCGAATCAACGTTTTTCGTCAGCGTAACCATGTCGGTCTGGTTGCGCGTCGGATCAGCAGTGAGATTCCCAGCCTTGAAGCACTTGGACTGCCCGTGGCAACACTCGAGAAGATCGCGATGACCAAGATTGGTCTGGTTCTCTTTGTGGGAGGCACCGGTACCGGCAAGACAACAACCCAGGCTGCGATGGTCGGATACCGCAATCAGCATACACGGGGACATATCATCACCATAGAAGACCCCATTGAATTTGTTCACGATCATATTAAGTGCATTGTGAATCAGCGTGAGGTGGGTGTAGATACGGAATCTTTCGACACCGCGTTGGTTAATGCAATGCGGCAGGCGCCGGATCTGATTCAGATCGGCGAGATTCGCGACTCAGAGACGCTGCGTTCGGCTCTGGTGTTTGCCCAGACGGGTCACCTGTGTTTCGCGACCCTACATGCCGCCAATACCTATCAGGCGCTTGAAAGAATCATCAGCCTGTATCCCGGCGGGGAAAGAGACTCACTATTGATGGATCTGTCCATGAATCTCTGTGCGGTTGTTTCGCAGAGACTCGTACCCAGCAAAGGCGGATCCGGGCACGTGGCTGCGGTGGAGATTCTGCGCAACCTGCCCTGGTTTCGAGATCTCATTACCAAGGGGGAGATCGATCACTTGCAGGAAGCGATGGAACGCCCCTCGACCGACGGTGTCGTCACTTTCGATCAGTCCCTTTATGAGCTCCACCAGAATGGTCAGATCTCA
>Ga0114996_10003925_pt1 | contig 18146 bp, 18 predicted proteins | sample ArcticOcean_MG_C_4_FD_87039 | JGI IMG/M metagenome (GOLD analysis project Ga0114996, IMG submission 87039) | Marine microbial communities from western Arctic Ocean - ArcticOcean_MG_CB4_134 | ecosystem: Environmental > Aquatic > Marine > Oceanic | place: Arctic Ocean: Canada Basin | collected...
CTTCCAAGTCTTCGGGCAACAAATAATCCCTTTCCTCTTCTGTAATTCGGGATATGTTTTCCCTTCCTTCCAGCACAGTGACTTCGCAAACACCGCAGGTTCCTTCTGTGCAACCAAAGGATAATGAAACCTCAACCTCATCACAGAAATCTATAAGGGGAGTCCCATCCTCCACTTCATGGGTTACATCATCTGTTTTAAAGTAAACACGTGCCACAAACAACTCCATAAAATAACAATATTAAAAGGATGCTTAACATCCTTCATTGGATTCGCCTTTCCTAAAGAAAAGCAGATATTTTTATACAGGTCAAATACCCGTATCCCGCAAAAACTGAATATGCGGAATTTGCTCTTCCGTTAAATTATTGGGAATATTGACAATTATCCGGACCAGTTGGTCGCCACGAGCTCCTGATGGCAATTTAATTCCTACCCCTTTCAATCGCAGTTTACTATTATTCTGGGTTCCAGGAGGAACCTTGACGGACTTGATGCCGTTTAAAGTTTCAACCTCTATCGATGTTCCCAAAAGTGCTTGGGTTAATTTTATTTTTGCCTCCACCACTACATCCCGGCCTTCCCGTCGGAAAAGAGGATGTGGAAGTACGTTTATTAAAAGATGGAGATCACCACGACGGTTTCCTGTAAGAGACATTTGGCCCTTACCCTGTAAGCGAAGAACTTTTCCATGGGTAATCCCGGAGGGTATTTTTACATTTATTTCCTCAAGAACTCCATTTCTGGAAATGGAGAGAGTGCGCTGACTGCCCAATGCGGCTTCCTCAAAATTAACAGAGAGCTCTTTTTTCAATGGAGGAATTGGGCCTTGGCGTTGAGAAGGCCTCCCTTGAGAAAATGGATTGCCAAACCCACCTCCACCGAAAGGACTTCCCTGGCTGTGAAAGGGATTTCCTCCACCACCTCTAAAACCAAAGCCCCTAAGAATTTCATTGATATCAAAATCGCGAAAAATATCTTCCTGGGAAAACTTTTGGCGGAATCCTTCAGAACCAAACTGATCGTACTGGCCTCGTTTCTTTTTGTCGCTAAGAACTGCGTATGCTTCGCTGACCTCTTTGAACTTTTCCTCCGCCTTGCTATCATCAGCATTTCGATCGGGATGGTATTGCATGGCCAATTTGCGATAAGCCTTTTTAATATCTTCGTCAGAAGCTCCTTTATTGAGCCCTAGAACAGAATAGTAGTTTTTCATTTCTCTAATAAGTTGATAAATAAGGGGTAATTAGATAAACTGTAGCCGGATTAAATATAAATTATTATATAACGCTGAGCGATGAAAAGTGCAGAGAAAAATATTTTCATTTTTGTGATAGTCGGCATTTTGGCTGCTTGCAGTAGCTATCTGCCGGAAGAAAGGACCCATTGGCCCGTAAATCCAGCGGAAATGCATTCCTGGCAACCGCCTGATGAAACAACTTTGTCTGCAAGAAGGGCCAACCAATTGCGGCTTGACGTCCTGACCTCGGAAATTGAGATTCTTTTTGTAAACCATGCGACCTTGTCCCGTCAGGAACTCGCCATGTTTAAATCCATGCTCCAAATTGATCCTAAAATTAACGAGATGGATTCTACCTATAACCGGCGCATTGAATCGGAGCAAGAACGGAAAAAGAGGATGGAGAAGGATCTCGAAATGTCAAAAGCAGGGTTTTTAAATGCGGAAGCAAGGTTAAAAAAAATAATGGCAACTAAACCTCCCATATTTTTTTCAATCTCTGACTATAATTCAGCCATGAAAAGCTTTCGCAATGGGCAATTCAAGAAAAGCCTGCAATTGTTTTTCAAACTTACCAAACAAAAGCCTCCTTTATTTTTGCAGGACAATATCCAGTTTGGTATGGGATCCGCGTATTTTCGGTTAAAAAATTATCCCAAAGCTATGAAGCATTTCCAAATAATTCTGGATGATTATGCCCAGGGCGATAAAAGATTTATTTCTTATTTCATGATGGGAGTCATTCATAACCGTCAGGGGGAAAAAAGTCGTGCTGTTTTTTTGCTTGACGAGGCCCTAAGGAAAAACCCCTCTAAAAAAATGCGCAACATGATCAATCATTTAATTGACGTTATCAACGATGAGCCCACCCATGCCGCTGGTTGATTCTCCCGCCATTGATTTAGATATTGAAGAATGGATGTTGGGTCCTTCCACTAATATCAGTAATGAACTTGGTAAACCAATACTTATAAAAGTATTTCAGGTGAATTGCCCCGGGTGTTTTACCCATGGAATCCCTGAGGTTCTTGAAATCAGGGCTAAGTTTATTGACTCTCCTCTTTTAATCTGGGGACTGGCCACCGCATTCGAAGATTTTCACCTCAACAATTTGGACAATTTAAAGAAACTAATTGATTCAGGGGAGGTGGTGGGAGAAACTCTGGCAGTTTTAAGTGCCAAGGGCCTGCTTAATAACAACCGCCTGGATTATTCTATACCCTTCCCGGTAGCCTTGGACAATGTGGTTCCTTATAATCCTTCTGATTATTTATCGGAGGCTCAAAATTTTATTAAAAAAGACTTCCCTCAATTTGACTCTTTCCCTGTAAAAAACCAGAAGCTCATCTCGGATCAGGTCATGACCTATTTGAAGCAGAAAAAGTTTGAGGCAAAAACTTTTGAGACCTATCAGCTCAAGGGGACACCATCGACCCTATTGATCGATAATAAGGGGATTCTACGTGGAAAGTGGTTCGGTTCAGATTATGGTTTAGGGAAGGAAGTCGAAAAGCTTTTATCTTTATGAACACACATCCCAAATCAATATGACCTTTTTAAGTTTTAAACAGCTTGTTAATAAAATCGATCAGTTGGAAGAAGCCAATATCCTTATTACTGCTTTAGAGTTTCGGGTTTTTACGCACTTGGGGAAAAGGCGTTTAACCAGCCGGGCTTTTGCTCAGAAAAGGAGAATTCATCCTGAAGGGGCAGAAGCTTTGCTGAATGCGCTGGTTTCCCTCGGCGCATTAAAAAAATCTGGAAACACTTTCGCTAATACGGCAGAAACCTTTAGGCATTTTTGTGAACACAGCCCACAATATAAAATTGGCACAGTGTTTTTGCGCAAAGAGAACCGGGACGAATGGTCTCATTTACTTGATATTATAAAAAACGGCAGAAACCCATCAGGAAATGATGATGACGATCCAGAATTCCGTGAACCTTTCACCTATGCGATGCATGAAAGGAGCCAGAATTTTTCCAAGCCTCTGGCACAATTTATAACACGCAAACCGGTTGGCATATTGGTGGATATTGGAGGAGGACCGGGGTCCTATTCGGCTGAAATTCTAAAGCAGGATAAATCAGCAAGAGCAGTCTTAATAGACCGGTCGGCGAGTCTTAAAATCGCTAAAAAAATCCTGAAAAATTCAGCAGTCATTGAACGATTTGATTTCGTATCGGGTGACCTGTTTAAGGTCAGCTTCGGCAATGAAACAGATACTGTTTTGTATTCCAACATTCTCCATATTTACAATGAATCCGAAAATTTGAGATTATTTGAAAAAATATATAAATCTCTCAAACCAGGAGGCAGATTCATTCTTGTCGATTTATTTTTAAAAAATAATCGCACAGAACCTCAGGATGCCGCCCTGTTTTCATTAACGATGTTGCTCTTCACAGCTACAGGAAGAACTTATACCTTTGAGGAAACCAAAAAACTCCTGAAAAAAAGTGGATTCGGAAAATTCACGCACTGTGAATTGGGGCAGGGGAGTAGTGTAATCGAAACGGTAAAAATCTAATCCCCATCACTGGGATAGGGCTTTTTCAAAATTAACCATGAGATAGTCCACGGATCCCACCAATACATCAAAAAACTTAAGATCCCGCTCAAACTCTTCATCCAATAAACTACAATCCTCGGACAATTCCTTTTTTCTCAAGATCTGACAATTCGAACGATACCAATCTGAAAATCCAGCAAAATCATATCCCTGAAGTAAAAAAGCGGTTTCTTTATTTTCCAGGATATCTTTATAAAGGATTTCCATTTCATTAATGAATGACTGCTTGCCTTCGGGACCAGGGCTCCGTGAATTCAAATAATTCAATTCGAGAGCATTTAGTTTTCCAGAAATATCTTTCAATAGCTGAATTTGCCTCGACACAGAATCCTGTAAAGATTTTAAGGAGTTTCTTTCACTTAGATGAGGGGCACTCAATAGATTCTGTTTATCCTTAACCAATTTCCTGCAGTAAACATGAAGAGATTCTCTCAATGATATATTTATTGCTCCCTCTATGGGGACGCCTCCCTCGGTGGAATTGATAATATTTTGAGAGCCCTCAAAGTTTTTTGAGAATATATAGTTGTAACTTTCCATAGCAAGGGTGCTGGCAACGTGTTTCCCAAAAAGGTCCATGCCATGTGTTAAATTCGGACCAAAATTTAAATATTTCATACGTTCCCAATATGAACGCGGATTCAATCGAGCTACCTTGTCCATACGTTCCTCATGATAAAAAGAATGAAGGCAGTGCATACGTTGTTGGAAAAAAGACAGATCTTGGCCAACCAAAATGATTGGAGAACATGCTAAAAATTGAGAAAATTTTAAAGCGGCGTGGGCTACAGAAGATATTTTTCCCAGATTTCCTTTTTCTTCTGTGTGCTTTTTGAACCACTTGGCAAGATATACTTCCGAATCAAATGCAATTCGATTGTTGGGAAACGCTTTAGGAATAGCATTCGGAACAGCCTGATTGTAAACCAGTAAAAAATCACTTGTATCGGTTAAGAAATCAAAAGAATTTATAGTTAGTTCATCGGGATCTATGGAAATGACAACATCGGGCTGAATCCCGTTATGAAGTAATGGCTTCAGGGCTGTCGCTACAGCGATTAAAAAAAATCTTTCCCGAGCAGATTTAAGAAGCTGAATATTTTTATCCAGGGATGGGCCTGCAGAACAAATTATTGCTGGGATATCTGGCAAACAATCCTTGAAAGAGGTTATACCCGAGCTTTCCAGTAAACTACTGAAATTTGAAAAAATATTTTTATAATAAAGTTTTGAGTGAATGGACTGTGTTTTAAAATTGATTTGGCTTTCTTTAAAATAATTTTCAATTTCTCCCAACAAAACTCCATAATACTCCCAGTTTCCGTCTACAAGAGGTCTCTGTCTAACAAGGCAGTATTTATTCAGGGTGAAATTAATTTGTTCGGGCTCCAGCAGAGTTCCTAAACCAAGGGGATTAGCATCGACAAACAGTTTCACCCCTGGATGCTCAAAAATTAAGGAAAAATCAACCTCGCGCATAGCAAGTGCAAATAATTCAGGATCTTTTTCAAATATATAAATTTTGGCCCGGTTCGATGTTTGCCGAATTATCTCCATTACCTGATAACCCAAGCCTAACCCCAGAACGATAAAGTTTATTGACTCGCAAATATTTGATGTTTCCAGGTAGCGGGAGGATTCTCCAACTGGATCGTAATTGCTATGGATTCGTTTTTTTATACCCCGACTGTCAGTATGTGTAAGGGAAGGAGGCCCTGACTTGGATTGTGTCACTTCATACTTCTTTGAACCATTTAAGGGAGCGATTCTCGCGTATAAAGCGGGATCCAATTTCTTTAAAGAGGCAAGATTTTTACTTAGAGAAGGATTGCTCATTTTCCCAGTGTTCCTTTTTGTTGGATATGAAATCCATCTTTCCCCGAAGCGTCAAATAATGTGAAATGGAAATCCGGATTAATCTCCACGGACCAAAGTAAAGTAATACAACTCCCAGGTTGCATAAACCCCTTGTGAGGTTGAAAATTTGGAATCATAGTCACGCATTAATTTTCGAAGCCCTCCGGTTTTTAGCATTCGGATTGGCGCGGCCCCAATTTGTTGTAGGTTTTTTAAAAGTGTCAGGGTGCTGGGGAAAAATATTTTTCGGATTTCAACATCACAATTCTTTATGGCAAAACCCGAATTATGAATCATTTTTGTCCAAGTTTCATTTGTATAAAGGTTAATAGGACTCACCAAACTTGCCGCCTCTCTGAATTCTACAAGTGTCCGGGGACCGAAGGTACTAAAGATCAATCTCCCCTTGCCCTTTAAAGCCTGGTTTAATTTTTTCAATGTCTCTTGTGGTTTCCGAAACCATTGGAATACAGCATTTGCGCAAATCAGGTCCATATTTTCAAAATCAATATGTTCTGCATTTCCGGAGATAATTTTTGTGTTTTTTGGCAATGATAGGGAGTTGTTCAAAATTTCCAGCATTCCTGGAGCGATATCATTCAGAATGAGCTGTCTTATAGGTTGAGTTAGCAGGTGTCTGGTAAATAGTCCCGTTCCGCTTCCTATCTCAAGAACATAATCGGGCAATGGAATAGGAAGGAGCGATGCCATCCTTTCTGCCATTGATTTCTGCAGTTGCGCATAACGGTCATATGATTTTGCGTGTTTAGAAAAACTATCTATTAAACTCTCATCATTTATTAAATGCTTATTAATAGAATTCAAGGAGCACTTCCTGATTTTTGAAAACCAAAATTAATGCGGGATGTGGCAAAAGGTTGACTGAAAGTGGTAAGAACTAAAAGTATGGAGTTACCGATCGCTGGCCCGTCGCCGAAGGGCAGTTTCGAGTACAACCTTAACGGGCATTTCTATGGTAAAAGTTGATCCTTCACCCTCAACACTTTTAACGGTTATATCTCCGCCCATCATCAGGCAAAATCTTCTATTTATGGCAAGCCCCAGCCCCGTCCCACCAAATTTCAGTTTCAGGGTGTCATCCAAAAAAATTTTAAACTTAAAGTCTCGTTCAAGTTCAGGAGTTTTTAATCCTTTTATAATTTCTTTATGAAGGGATTCGATATCCACACTTTTCAGCCTTGCCCCCAAATCATGCACTGCAAAACGTTGGGCCACAAGATCAGGAAAGGTTTCCAACACTACACGTGTATCTTTTTTGGGATTACAAGGGAGTACGGATACGCCTGATTTAAGAAGACAATTCGTCCCTTCATAAAATTGCATGGCTAATTGTTTTTGAGTAAATTTTAATGGGCTTTCGGCCCCAGCCATTGTATCGGTTAGGCGTAAAGGTTCTTTGGCGTTATTAGGTGATTTGGCTTTAAACTGTTTTACCTTTTTTTCAAACCCATCGAGCTTCCAACGGTTTATATCTTTTATATAACTGCTCCACTTCTCGGGCAGATTCATTTTTTTACAAAAATATTTGGTTGGCCTAAGGGGAAGTTGACACCCGCAAACCAAGGGTCCTTTTGTTTTAAAAAAGCATCAAATTCCTTTAATCCGTATATAGGCTCTACCTTTAATACAGACAAATTCTGACTTTTTTTGAAATCACAAACTGCAATAGTGATTGGCTTTTTTTGGCTTGGGGAACAATTAAAATTTATGCCAAATATTTTCATAAGTTATGGGTATTCAGCCGTCCGGCCAGGCGCTTTAACAGGTTTCCGGGAGCATGTCCAACTCCTTGAATAATATCCAAATTGGGAATATGCCTTCTGAGTAAATCCCCGTCAATGAAAATATCATTTTCTCCGACGATGGACAAAAATATTTTAGCATCTTCTCCTTTTGCTCTGCATGTTTTCAGAAATTCCAACCCCCGCAATAAGATTTCTCTATCAGGCACATCTTCAATCATTTTTTCCGGGAATGGAAGATCGGAGTAAGAAAAGAAATCCTTTAAGCTCTTATCCGGATTCTGCTGTAGAGTCCTGGCCAGGTATTTCAATTGTGTTTCTGAGGTGGTGCCTCCCATTCCATCTTTAACCAGGAATGATAAAATGGGAGCAAGCAAGGCTTTTATGGAGGAGCTGGGCAATAAATCTTTATATTTCAGCAACCAGAGGCTTCCCAGGGAATAACCTATATAGAGGTCGGCAGGATATCGCCGCAACAATATTTCTGCTTCCTCAGGTTTTTCCGGGGTTTCCGGGTAAATAACTTCTATCTGGGAACCTGGAAAAGCGGCGGCCACTTCTTCAGCAAACCATTGCCGTGGCAGTGCCCATCCAGAAACAGCTGTTATGGTTAAGATTTCAGCCATGGGTTAATTATATTTCCCAATTCCTCGAGGGTTTGCGAGGTTACTCCCGTGTGCAGGGATATTCTCAGGCGCGATGTGTGAGGGGGCACGGTAGGTGGCCGGATAGCCCCCACCATAATTCCCTTTTGCAAAAGATGATTCCTCAACTCCAGTGTCTTGGAAGGATCTTCAATCAATACAGGGACAATAGGGGAGGGGGTGTTAATCCCGTCTAATTCCTCTATATTAAGGATTTTTCTGCAGCTTCTTGAAATTTTCTGTAAATATTTACGCTTCTCTTGCGCCGATTGTAATATTTGCAATGCGATTTCAGCAGAACCTACCTGAGCCGGAGATAAAAATGTGGAATAAATGAATTCTCCTGCCCGGTTCACAAGGAAATCAATGATTGTTGACGAGTCTGAAAGAATATACGCACCCATACTTGCCAATGATTTCCCTAGTGTACCTATAAGAATATCTACCTGATCCTGTACCTGCATTTCCTCCGCAAGTCCGCCGCCAGTTTCCCCAAAAACACCGGTAGCGTGAGCTTCGTCCAATATCAGTATAAAAGGGTAGTCCTTCTTCAGCTCAACGAGTTTTTTTAGGTCTGGATAGTCTCCATCCATGCTAAAAACACTTTCCGTAACAACAAAAACTGTCTCATAATTCTTAAAATTGGCATCCAGCAGTTCTCGCAAATGCTCCAAATCAAGATGATGGTAACGCTTGAATCGGGCAGCACCTTGAACAAGGGCTTGGGCAATGGAATGATGAATCAACTTGTCTGCAAGCACGAGATCATTTTTTCCAGGTAAATGTTTTAAAACTGCTTGATTAGCCATAAAACCTGTATTGAAGAGCAGGCCATAAGATTTATGTTTCCATTTGCGCAGTTGGCCGAGCAAACTCTGATGACAGGGAAGGAATCCTGAGAGGAGGGGAGAGGCGCCACTTCCTGTTCCATATGTCTCACAGGCTTTTTGAGCGCCCGCAATAACCCGGGGATCATGCCGCAACTGAAAATAATCATTGGCACAAAGGTTAAGCCGACATTCAGGATAAAGCTGTACTTCGCGATAAAGGTTCTTATCTCGGCTGGAGTTTAATTCGTCTTCGAGACGGTTAAAAAATTGTTTGCTCAATGAATTCCACACCTGACAGGAAAGGTCAACAATTCCAAAATTATGGTATAAATCACTTCACAAGTCCAGCGTGATACCCCATGAGGGTCGAGGGGATTTGATTTTTATTTCTGGAAATACTATGAAAGAGATTCAGGATTCAGGAAAAGTCTGGTGCAAGGGTTCCAATCGTCCGGTTCATGCCGTGCGAGTTGGAAACAAGATATTCGCCACAGGTAAAGGGGAAGACCAAACCAGTGAGTGCTGGGTGGATGGCGATGTACTGTGTGTTGACCTGCATGAACGGGAAATCAGGATTGCCAGGAAGATTCCCCTTGACCTTGAACCCACTCTTCAGGGAACCCTATTCAATGGTTTCACCCACACCAAACATGCGGATGTCCTCATCGTCAGTTCAGACCATGACCGGATCGAAGAAAAAATAGTTTCAGGAGAAGCTTACAGGACGGGTCAATACAATAGTATGAGTTCCAGAGAATTCTGGAACAAAGCCACTGGGCGTGGGACCAATGAGCAATAACTTTTACCGCACTCAAACCGTGTGGGCGGCTAAATAAGTCATTGCTAGCCAAATAGAGTTATTGCTCACTGCCACCGGCGGCTACGCCGGTATCCCGCACCAGCCTTACCGACTGATGGTCCTGGGTATTGCGGTCAATAAATTCCACTTCACCATTTCTGAGATTGATCCGGCAGACTTCCTGCTTGTCATTCGTTTCGCTGGTCCACATGAAATGGGCACATCGGGTAACAAATAATGAATCGATATGGACAACTTCTTCATCCCAGTCTTTTTGATTCAATTCCGGCGTGTAAAAATTCTCGGCCTCTTCCCGGGTTGGAAACCGCCAATCGCTGAACCCTCCCGCATAAACCTGGTTCATCGTCTGGGCATATCTTCGTGCATCCTCAAAGGTTCTCCATTGGCCCAAATCTCCCCATGAATCTTTAGGGAGCCAATTCTTTTTATATTTGGTATCGGTAATTATCCCGGAAGAGTTATCCTGAAAACGGTTTTGTTGACTCATAGTTATATCCGAAAAAATTGAGATGAGTGAATCTCTAAAAATTATTTTTGGCGCGGTCCTTATGAAATAAAGACCGTTGCCTCAGAAAAATTACTAACTAACCAGAAAGATCAACGGGAAGCTATCATGTTTAACGGGTCTCTTCAATACCTTTTAAAAACTCATCTTGTAAAAAGCAGGTTAGGATACCGGGCTTTTTGTTTCCAATACCTGTGCCGTCCACACGAATCACAGGAACAATATCAATTCCGGAATTGGTAATGAACACCTCATCTGCAGTCAGGATATCTTCTGGCATCAGTGAGCCTTCTTCTATAGGGATTTTATGATTTCTTGCAATTTCAATGACAACTCGGCGGGTGATTCCATCTAGCACCAAACCGTTTACAGCAGGAGTTTTAAGCACACCATGTTTTGCAATAAAAAGGTTGCTGGTCGCGCCTTCCGTCACACCTATATCCGGATCAACAATTATCCCCTCCATACTTCCCGTCCGCATGGAAATTTCTCGGACTAGAATATTTGCAAGAAAGTTGCAAGTCTTCAGGCCCCGTTTCACCTTTGGCAAACCAGATGCCCTCATGGTGAGCAAAGTAATCTGAACCCCTTTGCGGTACACAGCCTTGGGCAAAGAATGATGAGGTCTTGCATGAACCACCAAAGTAGGAGAGACCTCGGAGTCTATCTGAAAATTTGACGAACCAATGCCTCGGGTAACTGTCAATCTGATGATTGCGTTTTTATATTTGTTCCGGGCCTGGGTTTCCTGTACTACCGCTTTAACCTCCTCAGGTGTCATGGGTAAATCAAGGAAAATTAAGGGTAGGGAGCTAAATAGCCTTTCGATATGTTGGCCAAGTCTGAAAACCTTCCCATTACAGACACGCATGGTTTCAAACAGGCCATCTCCATAACAGAAACCCCGATCCAATATGGACACTTTTGCATTTTCAAGAGGGGTGAACAATCCGTTCAAATAAACAATGGAATCTTGCATGCCTTCCCTCATTTAACGTGATAGGGCTTGTATCATTGCCGTAGCCTTGTCCAATGTTTCTTGATATTCCTTTTGTGGGTTGGAATCCGCCACAATGCCCGCTCCCACATGGAAACTGGCTGTTCCATCGCAAATCACTATGGAACGTATGATGATGTTTAAATCCATATAAGGCCCGAAGCCAATATATCCAAAAGAGCCGGAATAGGGGCCCCTCACAACCGGCTCCAGCTCAGAAATGATTTCCATACAACGAATCTTGGGACAACCCGTAATAGTTCCTCCAGGGAAGACGGACTTTAAAATATCATAAACACGAGCTCCAGGGGCAAGATTTCCAGTTATATTGGAGACGATATGACTGACATGTGAATATTTTTCCAGAAACATGAAATCGGTAACACAAACCGATCCATCCTGGCAGATGCGTCCTAAATCATTGCGTTCTAAATCAACCAGCATCAAATGTTCGGCACGTTCCTTTGGGTTCGATAACAATTCCACCAAGAGAACCCGGTCTTCTTCCTCCTTTTGTCCACGAGGACGGGTGCCCGCTATGGGCCGTGTCTCAATGCGGTGTTCGTGAACTTTCACCAACCGTTCGGGAGATGAACTAACCAATGAAAAGTTGCTAAAATTTAAATATCCTGAAAAAGGAGAAGGGTTTACCTGCATGAGCTTCTTATATAATTGAAACGAACACCCGGCAAAAGGTGTTTCAAATTTTTGTGCAAGGTTGGCCTGATAAATATCTCCTTCACGGATATAGTTCTTGGCCTTTTCCACTCGTTCTGTATAGTCTGCTTGACTTAAATTAGACTTCAGTCCATTAGAAGAGGGTGGACTTAATTGAGAGTTGGGGCTAGTGGATTTTGATCTTTCGCCAATGTCCTCCAAAACCCGATGAAGCTTCTTCCAGATTTTTTTGATTTCCCCGCTGAGTTCGTCATAGTCACGACCTGTTCCTTGCGTTTTTGGGGAAAGAATAAATTTTAATTCTTCAGTAACATGGTCATATAAAAACAAGCGTTCTATTTGCATGAACAAAAGGTCGGGCACATTCCTTTCAGGAGATTTTCTGACGGGTAAAGATTCGAACCAGGCACCTGCTTCATAACCAATGAACCCCACCCATCCTCCCCAAAAATGGGGAAGATAATCCACTGGCTGGATATTTTTTTCGAAATTCAGCAGGGCCAGAGCCGAGTCGGGTTGGTCCCATTCTTCCACTAACACATCTTTTTGAAACAGTCTTGCCTGTTGCCCCTTGATCTCCAAAATTTTGGAGCTGGCACTACCCATTAAGGAATAACGGGCTGTCTCCTCTGGGCCTTTTCCGCTTTCAAACAAAAAGGTGTTTTCAGCATTAAGAAAAAGCTGCTGAAATAAATTGGACAGGTTCAAACCGGGAATTTTTTGCTGACCACAGACAGGAACACGCGGTGAGAATGCCGCCAATCGGTCAAATGTATTTCTATCAGGTAGAATGTCCATGTTTTAAGACCCACTCTGCCACTAGCCAGAATATTGAAGGCTCATTATGCCGAGACAACACTTTGTTCGCCAAATAAAGCTAATGCCAGTAGTCACCGGCGGCTCGCCGGATTATTCGTAGCGGAGGGCTTCAATAGGGTTCAAGTTTGCCGCTTTATTGGCAGGATAGAATCCAAAAAAAACACCAATTGCCACAGAAAATCCAAAGGACAGGATAATGGATTGGGTCGAGACTATGGTCTCCCAACCACCAATATTAGAAACAACACGCGATATTCCCAAACCTAACAAGATACCTATGCCACCACCCAGGAAACTGATTAAAACAGATTCTATCAGGAATTGTTCTAGAATTTCCCTTTTCTTGGCGCCAATTGCTTTACGAATACCTATTTCCCGGGTCCGTTCCGTGACAGAAACCAGCATGATATTCATAATACCAATGCCCCCGACCATCAGGGAAATGGCGGCAATACCCCCCAACAAATAAGTAAAAGTTTTGGCCGCGTCTCCCCAGCTATTCAACCACTGCGCAGAATTCTGCACATAAAAGTCGTCTTCTTTTCCTTCCAGAATATTATGCCGCTGCCTGAGAAGCCGGGAAATATCTTCTTTAATAATTTCCAGGTCCTCAATTTTTTCTGCCTGCACATCGATGGATTGGACATGTTTCATCCCGAAAACCCGTTTCTGCGCCGTGGTGACCGGGATAAATATCTGATCGTCAGGATCATACCAGCTCAGTGCACCTTTCGGTACCGTAGTTCCAATGACCAGGAAATTTTTTCCGTCCACTTTAACGGTTTTACCTAAAGGATTAATGCCTTCAAAAAGATTCTTCAATACGGTAGCACCCACGACACATACCCTTCGCGCGGGCCTTATTTCTTCGTTATTGAAATAACGCCCACGATCCATCTCAAAGTTGGCTAAACGTGCATAACTGGCTCCCGTTCCCCGAACGGTCGTATTGGTATTTTTATTTTCAAATTTAAGTTGAGCGGACCTGTAAACCTGCGCTGCGACACCCATAATAAGGGGGACATTTTTTTCAACAAACTCCGCATCTTCCAAGGTGAGGGTATCGACCCTGCCCGTTGTCACATGCCGGGATTTCTTTTGTCCTGGTTTTATAGTGATGATGTTTGTACCAAACTTTGAAATCGTATTCAGAGTCTGGCGTCTGGCCCCTTCGCCAATAGAAATCATCGAAATCACCGATGCCACACCGATGATAATTCCCAGAGCCGTTAAAAACGTCCTGAGTTTATGCGTCATGAGGCTTCTAACAGCCATCTTAAACATAACCCATATCAGCATGACACCACTCCATTAATCGTGTCGCTTATGATTTTTCCATCTCTCATTTGCATGATTCTCTTTGCCTGCTCTGCGATTTTCTGTTCATGGGTAACAAGAATCAGGGTCACACCTTCCTGGTTCAACTCCAGGAAAAGGTTCAATATCTCCTTACCCGTTGTGGAGTCAAGGTTTCCTGTAGGTTCATCTGCCAGAATGATAGCAGGGCTATTCACCAGGGCTCTCGCTATGGCGACTCTCTGGCGTTCTCCTCCGGATAATTCCGTGGGTTTATGTTTGGAACGGTGAGCCAGGCCAACCCGCTCAAGGGCCTGAAACGCGATTTCAGTGGATTGTGGGACCCGACCATAGAGGAGTGGCAATTCGGTATTTTCCAGTGCGGTGGCACGAGGCAGAAGGTTGAAACTCTGAAAAACAAAACCGATCCTACGGTTACGGACTTCTGCCAATTGGTCGGGTTTCAAGTCTTGGATATCAAGGTTTTCCAGCCGATAAATACCGGAAGAGGGCAGATCCAGGCATCCCAATAGATTCATGAGGGTGGATTTTCCACTCCCCGAAGGCCCCATGATGGCAACAAACTCGCCTTTTTCGATGCTGAAATCAACGCCATCCAAGGCAGACACCTTTTGCTCGCCCATTTGATAGGTTTTTGCAAGCTTTTCGACCTTGATCAAAACAACCTCATGCCGAGCATATTTTTCAAAACCTCCCTATGACACTTCCCTTGCGACCTCAATCAAAACAACCTCACTTCGAGCGTATCATCCAGAGAATTTTCCTTAAAGAAGAACCCTTCTTTTCCTTGGCTTCCTGGAGAGCTTTTTCCCAGTCTCCCAATATTACCTCTTCATCCGGATTCAATCCGCTAATGATCTGGATATGAATCGGATTCTTGATACCGGTCTTTATTCGGACTTTTTCTGGTTGATCATTTTTTAATATAACCGCAAATTCCCCTTCTTCATCTTTGCGAATTCCGGCCCGGGTGACATAAACCGTATCCTTGACCTGATGCGTAACTATATCAATATTTGCCGACATCATGGGTTTAAGCAGGATTTTTCCCGTCCCCTTAATCTCGATTTTAGCTTTGAAAATGGTAATGCTGTTATCAATCACTCCCTGTGGAGCAATACGGGTAATCTTGCCCTTAAAAACCTCATTGGGGAAAGCATCGGCCGTGATCTGGACGGCATGGCCTATTTTGACAGAGCCAATATCTGTTTCATCAATATCTGCAATGATGAACAACCGCGACATATCGGCAATGGTCGCGATGGCAGTTCCACCACTTACATTAGAAATTCCTGAGGCAATTATCTGCCCTTCCTCCACGAGTTTTTCAATGATGACCCCATTAATGGGAGCAAAGATTTCCGTTTCATCAAGTCTTTCTTCCGCCTCATCCACGGCAATGTCCGAGCGTTTGACTTCAGACAGGACCAACTCGATCTCATTTTCCTTCATCGTGATATCGTGGATGGAATCCTTGGCCGCCTGATGCCGGGTTTGCGCCTGAACGAGTTTTTCCTGATTCACCTTGAAAAGGGTTTTAGCCGTATCCAAAGACTCTTGTGAAACAAACTTTTTTTCAAACAATTCACTTTGGCGTTTCAGTTTATCCTCCGACTCCTTGAGGTTGGCAAGAGCGGTTTCAATTTCTGATTGGGAAGATTTGATATCGGTATCGTATTTAGTTTTTTGTAACAGGAGAGCGGTTTCGGCTTTTTTTAGTTTTGCAGACGAACTGGCCAATTCTGTACGGGCTTTGGCGACATTGCGCTTTTCATCAGATTTATCCAATTGCAGAAGAAGCGCCCCCTTTTTTACATGGTCTCCCTCTTCAAAAGGGAAGGACAAGACCTCACCACTGGCTTTGGACTTAACCTCTACTTTAAAATTGGGCTCAACAATACCAGTGGCCGAAATTTTAATCAACAGGTCGCCGTGTAGTATTTCAGAGGTTTTAAATACAGGTTTTTGGGGTTCCTCGGAACCATTGGAGGGAAACAAATAGAACCAGGTCAGGAAAAGTGCCACCCCGACAAAAATCAGGGCTTTTTTCATGAGTCCTCTTTGGAAAACAGTTTTATATCATGCGCCTCCAGAGTCCGGGCCATTACCTGATTCAACCGGTTAAGGGATTTGTTGTAATCGATGACAGCTTTAATCTCATTACTCTGTTCTTCAGCGAGATCCTCCTGGAATTCCAGCACATTAAAGCTGGTTGATAACCCGACCTTGAATTTTTTCTCCTCGGCATTCAATTTTTCTTCAGCAAGTTTTCGGGCAACTCTTGTGGCTTGAACCCTTTTGATGTCTGTTTTAATTTGCCGGTGGGCTTCGCGGACCTCAACCACAATGGTTTTCTCCAAATCCTTGATGTTCAATAACAACTGAGCCACTTCCAGCCGTTTTATCGCCAGCTTGCTCTTTGCGGCGCGGTTTCCAAGCGGGTAACTCAGGTTGATGCCAAACTGCCATAAACGAAAGTCAGTTGAGAATGCTTCAGACAGGGTCGAATCGTAGGAACCATTTTTTGTGGAAGAATCGCCGCTTAATCCGTTCAGTCCCAGACTCCCAACCAGATCTAGAGTCGGGAGTGTTTGATTCTCATTATATTTGGCTTCAATATTCCTGTTTTCCAGTTCCATTTTTTGTGCCAGCAGATCGGGCCGGTGGATCAGGGCAGTTTTTAATGCTTCTTCCAAAGAATTTTCAGCTCCCGGCTCAAAGACAGGGCTGTCTGCCGGGATTATTTCTTTCAAGCCTTCTTCTGAATCAAAGGAAAAATTGAGGATACTTTTTAAATTATCCCCATTATCATCAATTAAGTTTTGCGCGTTTAAAAGTCGTTCCTCCCTTGATGCCACATTCGATTTTGCCTGAAGAATTTCCAATTCCGCAAGAGTTCCCACATCGACCTGGGCTTTCACCTGTTTTTCCAGATCCCGGGCTCTTTGCAGGGAGGTTTCCTTGACCTTCAGGTCTTCAATGCTGAAAACCAAGTCCCAATAAATATTTTCGGTCTCCGCAATGGTAGCAATGACTTTTTCTGTGAATTGATGATCGGAAATTTTTTGATCGTTTTTAGCAATATAGATTTCCCGTTTATTAAGATCGATTCCAAAATCCTTGAGTAACGGTTGGGTGACTGTCAGGGCCAGATCCGATGAATAGATGGGATTGAGAGAGGTGCGAGACGAACTGCTCTGGTTTTTGTTGTTGTCCATAGTTAACTCGTAATCTCCACCTGTGACAAATTTCTGGGAAACAGAAAAATCCCAGTCGTAATCCAGATCCCTGGTCTTCGAGTCGGCAAGAGTTGATGCGCTTTGCCGGGTTTCTTCACCGACCGTAAACTCGAAATCAACAGTAGGGTCAAAATCAGCTTCCTTTTCGAAAATAAATTGTTCATTAATTTTCGAATTATAACTTTGAACGGAAATGCTGATATTATTTTTTAAAACTGTCTCAATAGTTTCCTGCAAAGTGAGGGATAAAGGCTCATTGGCATTTGCAACGGAAACAGGGATAAGAAATAATGAGAAAAAATATAAAGAGCGTTTGAAAAACAAAATCTTCTTCATGAGCCGCAGAACTCCAAAGGGTGAAAGGGTAAAAACTATTTTATAGGGAATCTCTATTTATTCGGTAATTTTCTCTAAAGCACCCTCGGCCACTGACCTCAATGAGCAATGGCTCATTAAGCCGAGACAACTCTTTGCTCACCAAAGAAGGTTATTACCCCTTCGGGGCAGGCGTGGTTTCCCCAACCATAAATTTCATACCCGGTACGGGTAAAAGCAAAGAAAAATATCACGTGCACATTGGCCCCACGCTTAGCGGCCAAAAGCAATTTTCAGAGGTACCCAATGGTCCTTCAAAATAAACAGCAAATGAGGACCCTTTTATGGCGATTTATCCCAAGTTTCAGCAAACCCAATGATCTTATAAAACAGTTGTTTTACAGTATTTTATCGGACTTTCAGGGGAGGGGCTTAACAAATTTCTATCAACAAAAAAATGAATGGCAAGGAAAGTATTAAAATAGGTAATATTTAATATTTTACATTATATAACTGCTTATAAATTTAAAAATAGTTATATTATTTTAA
>Ga0114996_10003929_pt1 | contig 18139 bp, 17 predicted proteins | sample ArcticOcean_MG_C_4_FD_87039 | JGI IMG/M metagenome (GOLD analysis project Ga0114996, IMG submission 87039) | Marine microbial communities from western Arctic Ocean - ArcticOcean_MG_CB4_134 | ecosystem: Environmental > Aquatic > Marine > Oceanic | place: Arctic Ocean: Canada Basin | collected...
CGCCGGCGTAGATGTCGACTCAATGCGAACTGATATCAGTTCGTACGAAGCAAAAAAACGACTCGGTCTTGAAGGTCGTTTTGTTGTGACCTATTCAGGAACAGTCGGAAATGCCCACGGGCTCGACTCAATGTTAGGCGTATCAAAACTACTAAGACAGGATCAACCCGATGTAATGATTCTCATTGTCGGCTCGGGAGCAGAAGAAGAAACTCTTCGCTCGCATTTTGTCGAATATCAGGCACACAACCTGCAACTCCTCGGTCAGAAGCCCCGGGCTGAACTGCCAGCTATCCTCGCTGGATCAGATATCGGGCTTGCCGTACTAAAGCCGTCTCCCATATTCCGAACAGTCGTGCCCACGAAAATCTACGAATACATGGCAACCGGTCTTCCCGTCCTGACAAATGTCGCGGGAGAAACCGAAAATATTATTACAGAATCAGGCGCAGGAATTGCCGTTCCGAATGGTGACGATATCGCTCTTGCCAAACAAATCGCCAAATTGCGTGAGAACCCGGACGCACTTAAATCAATGTCGGTTGCAGGAATAAATTACGCACGGGAATCGGCCTCATGGGTAACCAGAGCCGAACAATACGAAGAAGTATTAGGAAAAACTGTTCGAAACTAACCATTCCCCCTCCGCAAACTGTGGTCATCCCGATTGTGTAACAACAAGGGGTATTAGCGAGGATCAACTTTTAATATCTGGCCAGGAGATTTTCTGAATGATGTCGCCGAAAAGGTTTTCACTTATAAACTCGTGAAAGAGTTTGTGAATCTTTATGCCCTCACACTAATACTTTTGAGGTTATGTACGATCGCACTAGGCAATCGAAGGGCTGGCACGAGGTACTAGAAACCAATCTCACCGATGTCTTGGAACGTGACGGCAGTAGCATCTCAATGTACTTCGACGGAAACTTCGAGCCGTTCCAGCATGATGACAGGGCACTTTTCTACCTAATGTCGGCAGTGATTTCGTAACAGCCAACGCCAGTACCATAGGGATTTTTGGAGACTCTCGATCTTGATGACGCTTAGTATCACCACATTCCTGTTGGTGCTCTGACAGCTGACAAACGATCCATATATCACTCTAGCAGCCGCGTTTATAGGCGTCGTTCTATATGTATTGAACCGGCAAATCCACCAGATGGCCAGCCGCCATTCGATAAAGCGTAAAGAACTTCGACCAATTTACTAACCAAAAAATAGCTTAAGTCTGCGGAATAACTGATTTTTTCAAGTCCAGCTGAAGTACTTGTGCGCATATAATTTTCCTGTAACCCCAACAGTCCTCTTCTCGAGGCTAGACACGCTCTAACATTTCTGGAGAATGACGGATTGAACCGTGCCACAGACAACATCAAACAGGTAGATTGGTCGAATTCCAGAAACCTTGTCACCGGCGGAACAGGATCTTTCGGCCAACGATTCGTCAGACGAATCATCGACAAATACAACCCTGCAAGGTTGGCAGTGCTTTCTCGCGACGAGCTCAAACAGAGCGAAATGAGACAGCAAAATAGTAGCAAGCCAGATGACTCAATCCGATACTTTCTCGGAGATGTTCGCGACTACGATCGACTACGCAGAGCATTCAGTGGCGTAGATATAGTTATTCACGCTGCTGCACTCAAGCAGGTTCCTGCCGCTGAAGCCGACCCATTTGAAGCCGTGATGACTAACATCATGGGCGCTAAAAACGTTATCGACGCCGCTATCGATACAGGCGTCTCCAAAGTTTTGGCTCTCTCAACTGACAAGGCTGTTGGACCGGCGAGTCTTTACGGCGGCACAAAATTTGTGGCCGAAAAATTGTTCATACAAGGCAACGCATATTCAACAGGCGAGACACAATTCGCCTGTTCGAGATATGGCAATGTCATCGGAAGCCGCGGGTCAGTTATTCCGCTCTTCAAACTTCAGCGCGAAAACGGCAGTCTGACCATCACCGATCCTCGAATGACTCGTTTTTGGATAACACTTGATCAAGGCGTAGATTTCGTTATCAGTTGCGTCGAGATGATGAACGGCGGCGAGATATTTGTTCCAAAGCTACCGGCAATGAAAATTACCGACCTCGCCAACGCGGTGGCACCTAACAGCAAAATCAAAATTACTGGAGTAAGAGCCGGCGAAAAAATCCACGAAGAAATGATCTCGATCAACGAGGCCCGAACTACGCTCGAATACGATGATTTCTACTGCATCATGCCCGCATATCACAGCTGGCCTGTAAATCCTCCCCGAGGCGGAATCAAAGTCGACGACGAATTTATCTACTCAAGTGAAACATCATCGCTGAGTATTCCTCCTGAAGACCTAAAGAACATAGTTGATCAGCTATGACAACGTCGAGACTGGCGATAGAAGGTGGAACACCCGTCAGGAAACAACTACTCCCCTACGGCCGCCAAACGATCACTGAAACTGATATTCAAGCCGTAGTCGAAGTACTCAAGTCCGATTTCCTCACAACGGGCCCCGCGGTAAACCAATTCGAGGACAATCTCGCCACCGTAACCGGTACACCCCAGGTCGCAGCAGTAAGTAGTGGCACAGCTGCGTTACACACTATGTACGCAAGCTGCGGCATCAAGTCGGGAGACGAAGTCATTGTCCCGGCGATCACATTTGCAGCGACCGCAAACGCAGTGGCTTACCTTGGGGCTAAACCGATCTTCGCAGATGTAAAACCTGACACTCTGCTCATAGATCCAAAATCTGTCGAAAACTTAATATCAGCAAAAACCAGAGCGATTGTTGGGGTCGACTTTGCCGGTCAGATAGCCGACTATCCCACACTCCGAGATATTGCCGCCGATCGCCCCATCCACATCCTCGCTGACGCCGCACACTCGCTTGGTGCCACTCGAGATAGCGAACGCGTTGGGCAGATATCCGATGCAGCAATATTCAGCTTTCACCCCGTAAAACACGTGGCCGCAGGTGAAGGCGGAGCGATCGCATCAACCAATCCAGATCTCATCGAACGATGCAAAACGTTCCGAAATCACGGCATCAATGCCGATCACCGCACTAGAGCGGAAAAAGGAACCTGGTTCTACGAAATGCGAGAGCTTGGTTTCAACTATCGACTCTCCGATATTCATGCAGCCCTTGGCTCCTCGCAGCTTGCCACGCTCGACTCCAACATCCGACGTCGAAATGAAATAGCGAAAATTTACGACACCGCCTTCGCAGACAGTGAAGTGGTAACACCGCTCGCCACTGCGCCAAACTCACTCAATTCCTATCACATCTACGTCGTACAACTCGAGCTCGACTCGCTTAAGGTCGGCAGAAGCGAAGTATTTGCTGCCCTGCGTGCAGAAAACATCGGAGTCAACGTTCACTACATCCCAGTTCCGTGGCATCCCTACTATCAACGCCAAGGATTCGAACCCGGCAATTGGCCATCAGCAGAAAATGCATATGAACGAATGATCACGCTACCGATTTGGCCGGGAATGACCGACAGTGATGCGAACGATGTAATTGCAGCCATTGAAAAAATAGTCCATGCTTTTAGGCGGTAGACATGCAAACCGTAATACGAACGGATGCCAATCACACGATTGGGGTAGGACACTTCACTCGCTGTTTAACCCTTGCCCGAGAGCTAAAGGCCACAGGTCACGAAGTTAACTTTCAGAGCCGATGTGAGATTCCCGAGCTCATTCAACAAGCGGACGAATTCGGCATCGTCGTTACTGAACTTCAGAATGATGAAAGTCTTCCAGAATCAACATTTCTCTCAGTGGAAGCCCAGCAGGACTGGGCAGTAATCGACGGATATCACTTTAAGACTGCTCACTATCAAGCGGCACTGAAAATCGCCGACAATCTTCTTGTGATCGATGACAAACCTCGTCACACCGAATACCCGGCCAATCTCTTAGTAGACCAGAACTACGGAGCTGAACATCATCGGTATCCCTTACCGAATAATGCTCAGCTTTTGGGAACGAATTACGCCTTAATACGACCAGAAATTCTGGCACTGCGTGATAAGTCACGATCCCGAACGCGGTCGAACATCCACTCAATCGTCGTCACGTTTGGAGGATCAGATCCAGCACACGCGACTGGGCAGGTCGTTACCGCCTTATCGGCGGTCGAATTAACCGATCTTCACGTCAATGTGATCGCGGGTCCAGCGAACTCGGAGATACCACACCTACAACAATTGTGTGATGCAGCCGGGTTCATCCTCCACGTAAATCCATCGAACATGCCTGATATTCTCAGCACATCCGATCTCGCTATCAGTGGAGCTGGAACCACAATTTGGGAACTTATGTGTCTGGGAGTCCCAGTTATTTCTCTCACAATAGCTGAAAATCAAATCCCGGCAGCCCGTTCACTCGAAAAGGACGGTCTAATCGGCTATCTCGGCCAATCGACCGATCTTTCCACAGCCGATCTCGCATCAAACATAACCGGCTGGCTCGGTGCTCCCGATAAACTCGAACGCATGGCAAAGTCTTCGTCCAAAAAGATCGATGGTCAGGGAACCTTACGAGTGATTGCAGCCATGGCGAAACTCACAAACAATAATTCTGGTGATGGGGCATGAGAGTCGTAACCTTCGTAAATAACACTGTTGGCCTTGAAACCCTTAGAGCGATCCAACGAAATGGCGACACAATTGTCGCGGTAGTAGTTCATCCGTTCAAATCGGCAACTTTACACCGTGAGATTCTAGATTTTGCAGCCGACAACAATTCAGCGATCATCGAAGCAACTGCTCTCGCCGACGGCAGCACAATTCGACAACTTGTTGATCTAGCACCCGATATCGGCGTATCGGCATTCTTCGGGTATATTCTCCGCTCCGAAATAATCGACATCTTCAAGCGAGGGATAATCAACGTGCACCCCTCGTTCCTTCCATATAATCGTGGTTCTTACCCAAACGTATGGTCGATCGTCGATGGCACGCCAACAGGAGCAACTATCCACTACATCGACGAGGGAATCGATACGGGCGCAATAATCGATCAATCCCAGATCGAAATTACTCCCGAAGATACTGGAGAATCTCTCTATGTCAGGCTGGAATCTGCCTGCAACGAACTATTCTCCAAAACCTGGCCGAAAATATCGCAAGCTGACGGAGTCTTACCCGCAAGCACTCAGCAGCTCGCAGACGGCACAACCCACCGAATCAAAGACACCGAGCAAATCGATCGCATAGATATCGATGCACAGTACAAGGCCAGCGATCTGTTGAACGTAATACGCTCAAGAACCTTTACCGGATACCATGGTGCCTACTTTGAATCGGGTGGCACCAAATACTTCCTACAAATCAAAATCGAAAAAGAACATATCGGGGACGATAACTAATGACATACGAGGCACGTTTCATCGATATTGCCGGTCGACGAGTTGGATATGGTTCGCCTGTTTACGTCATCGCCGAAATTTCTGGTAATCACAACGGCAGTTTCGATAGAGCCGTCAAAATTCTCGAAGAGTGCGCTGCTGCCGGTGTCGATGCCGTCAAACTCCAAACCTACACAGCCGATACTCTAACGATCGACTCCGACAGCGACATCTTCAAAGTTGGCGACAATAACACTTGGGCCGGCCGAACACTTTACGACCTATACGAAGAAGCTCACACACCTTGGGACTGGCAGCCCAAACTAAAGCAGCGAGCCGATGAACTAGGGGTTCATTTATTCTCAAGCCCCTTCGATTTCTCAGCTGTAGATTTTCTTGATGAGATGAACGTGCCAGCATTCAAAGTGGCTTCGTTCGAATGCATCGACACCCCGCTCGTGGGATACATGGCGTCGAAAGGCAAGCCGATTCTGATGTCAACAGGAATGGCTACCATGGAGCAGATAGATCGAGCTGTTCGGGCAGCACAAGAAAATGGCACCGGTACAGGGAACCTGCTGCTTTTCAAATGCGTAAGTTCGTACCCTGCACCGCCTGAGTCGATGAATCTGAAAACAATCGCACATCTGGCTGATACGTACGATCTCCCGGTGGGCCTATCTGATCACACCCTAGGAACCCACATTCCGGTCGCAGCAGTCGCTCTGGGCGCGGTAGCAATCGAAAAACACGTAACGCTCGATCGAGGTGAAGGCGGACCCGACGCTGAATTCTCGCTTGAACCAGCTGAATTAAAACGAATGGTCAACGAAATTCGAGACGTTGAAAAGGCCATGGGCAAAGTAACTTACGGCCCAACTGAATGGGAAAAACCAAACAAGGTTTTCCAGCGCTCGCTGATAGCAACTGCCGATATTCCCGCAGGCAGTTTGTTCACCGATAAGAATCTCCGTTCAATCAGGCCAGGCAATGGACTATCCCCACACCTGATCAGCGATATTATGGGGCGCAGCGCAGCGCAGACAATTAAGCGTGGAACTCCACTCAGTTGGGAACTTGTTGGCGGCTAATGCCACATGTAGACGGGTCTAGTCGACTACTCGACTGGGAGAACTACCATTGAAAATAACTGTGTTCGGATGCGGATCTATCGGCAGTCGCCACGCCAAAAACATATCCAAAATTGGTGGTCACGATCTATGTCTATACGACACCGTTCTCACTAATGCTGAAAAACTCAGCGTCGAAACAGGTGGAAAAATAGCCACAACCATCGAAGAAGCCTTCGAAGCATCGCCCGATGCAGTTCTTATCTGTACCCCCCCAGACACTCACATCGAAATAGCTAAACAAGCGCTGGAATCTGGCGCACACTGCTTCATCGAAAAACCTCTCGCTGTCGAATACGTCGCGGCAAGCGAGATCACTGAACTCGCCGAACAGCGAGGGCTTGTTTGTATGGTTGGATTCAATCTCCGCTTCCACCCTGGCCTTGTCAAAATCCGCCAGTTGATCGACGACGGTTCGTTAGGACGAATCATGATGATTCGAGCTGAATACGGGCAGTTTCTACCAGACTGGCGACCAGGATCAGACTATCGAAACAATTACATCGCCAATAAATCTCGCGGTGGGGGGATCATTCGGGAAGAATCTCACGAGGTCGACTATGTACAGTGGCTGGGCGGTCCGATCGAGGACATTTACGTCGCTGCCGGACAGCTTTCCGATCTAGAACTAGAATCGGAAGATTCGGCCGTCATGATAATTCGACTAAAATCGGGTGCTCTGGCAGAAGTGCATGTCGATTGCGTCCAGCGTGGCTACTCACGCAAGTGCAAAGTGATTGGAACCGAGGGCACAGCCGAGTGGGTGTATGAAACAGGTGTAACAGTCACTCACGCTGCAGGTGATGTCGAATCAATCGATATCTCACCAGAACCAAATCTCATGTATTTCGATGAAATATCACACTTCCTAAAATGCTGTACAGGAACAGCTGAGGTTCCGGTCGACGGACGATCTGCACTCACCACAATCGCTGTGATCGATGCGGCACACCGATCAGTGATTTCACATAAATCCGAGCGAGTATTGTGAAAATATTATGCGTCATACAGGCAAGAATGAGCTCATCACGCCTGCCCGGCAAAGTGCTCGCCAACATCGCAGGTAAAACTATGCTGGAAAGAGTTGTAGAAAGGGTTCGGTCGATCAAAAATATCGACGACGTAGTAGTCGCAACCACGACGGATATTAACGATGATCCAATCGTCAATGAAGCCACCAGGCTAGGTGTCGAAGCGTTTAAAGGGCACCCCACCGACGTTCTCGACCGCTACTTCGAAGCTGCAAATACACATAACGCAGAAGTTATTGTGCGCGTTACAGCCGACTGCCCTCTGTTCGACCCTCACGTAGCCGAAAATGTGATCGAGCGATTCCTGCAAACCAAGGTCGACTACTGCTCGAACATTCGCCCTCCTACTTACCCGGATGGGCTGGATGTTGAGGTGCTTACTGCACAAGCTCTAGAAATCAGCTGGCATGATGCAAAGCTCGAATCCGATCGTGAGCACGTTACGACGTATATTCGACGAACCAATCCAGATCGCTTTACCAAGTCCAACGTGGAACATCATGTCGATCTTTCCTCGATGCGCTGGACAATCGACGAACCACAAGATCTCGAATTTATGCGTACATTGCTTCCCCGACTAGAAGATAAGCATGAGAATGCAACAAGACTAGAAAATGTACTTGAAATACTTCGAGGCTATCCCGACGTCGCAATTCTCAATAGTTCCATAATCCGCAACGAAGGCTGGAACCAGTCACTCGCCAACGATCACCCAAACTAGACCGTGTCAGCTATGAAAATCGAAGAGTTTCGATAGGGCGCTTCACACTATCACATTGGCCTCGCAAATTTGGATGACACATCGATTCCACCAGATATGCGAACCCATCTTCCACGAAAATAACAATCATGGCAACCCAGCCATTCTCGAGTGGTAATGTGGAAAATTGAATTTCTTCAAACATTGGCATTGTGATATCCGAAACCCGGAAACCAGGACCATAACGATGAATCATGGCCCCGTACTCACCCACCAATTCTTCAGGCGTTAGATTTCCACTATTTCGTATTCGTCGAATTCGGATACCAGTTCCATACCCCCACGATTTAGGTCCTAATGATGCAGGATCCAAAATTTCTTCGTGAGTCGGAAACGAAATTACTACATCGATTGAATTCCGCACTACAACTGCGTCGTGGCTAATCTCCATCTCGAACCCTAATGTACCGAGACCCAAGGTTCGATCGATAGGCTCGACTGGAGATTCGATGTAGCTATCCAATTTGGATACCAATACGGCGGAAGCACGTCTGATTTCGTTCGATGTCAATGAAAGTCCGTGGGTGTAGTAGTCCGATTGCGCAGATCCACAACAAACCAGCCCATCGAGAGCTAACGACACCCATGCATGACTAATACGTACCGACTCCGCGAGCGCCGAAGTCTCGTCCAAAATCTCTAGTGGAATAGTCAACAAGCTCGCCGCCGAACACAACTGACCAAGGCGATTGCCGAATACTTGTAGTACCCCCGCCTGCTGTTCTATCGTCTCAGCATGTGGCCAGCTGGCCTGCATAGCCTCACTGAAGTCCACCAGTGAGTTCATGACCGGGCCGACCCCGTAGGCGAACTGACGCAACTCCTGTTCGACAATTTCGGGATCGCGAACCGGAGTCTCCGATGCGGGAATTGATGTAGGAGCCGGTGCTGTTCCCTGCCGAGACTCCCCAGCCCTGTGCAGATCGCCTGTCAAGCGACACACGCCAAGTTCCACATCCACCAGCAGGTAATTAGCTAGCACGATACTTGGTGTTGCGGTCGGAATAACCACGGTTGGCTCCGGCTTCGGTGTGGTGGGCGAAACAACAACTGTTGTCGACGTCGGTGCTGAAATCACGGTGTGAACGGGAATCACAGCAGTCGGAATGAATTCCACGGTTGCGGATGCAGATACGCGTGATGCAGCAACTGTCGGAGTTTCAGGTTCTGGATCGTCATCCGAACTGCAAGCAGCTACAGCCAACAATATTAAGGCCAGCCCCAAGATCAAATATGAGCTAAGTTTCAGTGGAAATAACCGCAAAAATTACGACCTGCCCACCGAGTATATGAATACGAGATTTGTTGACAATTCACAGTAGATCAAGGTACCGATAGCTCCAGAAGCTGCAAGCGCCGTGCATAGCTATACGGAACGATTTCTCAAGAGGATTCCCTGAACACCAACTTGAACACATCGTTCGCATCTGGGCGAATTGTAAATTCGATCAGATTCGTCGTTATTTCGACGATATTTTCAGCTTCTATTATTTCATGCCCCACCGGAAGAATCACAGACACTACACCATTCCGGCCACGGGTTCCGGCTTGAACAATTACGTCAAGACGGTATTCAATGTTTTCGCCATTTCGAGTCAATATCTCCGTGGGCAAACTGTAACTAAACCACGCTCTGCCAGTGCTATCAGGCTCTACAGTCAATAATCCCGAAACGTACGTTCCGTTGTCATCATGCATCTGTTGAACAGTACCACTTCCAGCAGGAAGACCCACTACTCGTGCAGCAATCGCTCCCTCTCTAAGAGGCAATGGGTCACTGTCTTCCAACTCGGAACCAAACGCCGTGTATACCCTCAAAAGATTCCAGTAACAATCGTTAGCTAGCTGCTGATATCCCACACCCGGGACATGCGCTTGAATTCCACAATAATTATCGTCTACGGTCGACCTATTTTCGTACTCCAACTGCAATTCGGCTTTAGGCATGTTTAGATCCGAAAGATCTACCTGGTACTTGAATGACCGAACGATATTCCTATCGACTTTATTCCATCCTACGTTCGAATCGACGATCGCCAAACGATCATGATTCAGGACAGGCATCTCACCGCTCCACCCGTTGTCGCTGATGATATCTTGAATCTCTGAATTCCGAGTATAAATCATCAAGTCTCTGCTATCGAACAGGGTGACGATCCTCCTCAGCACAGCTACCCCGCCGGTCTTCAGAGTCTCACCATCCAGCGAATCCAACAGGGCATCAAATGATGATTCTAGAAACCCTGTTCCTTCTTTATCAGTGCCGTCCTCAATAGTGGTAAGCACATCATCCTGATCCAAGCCACCAAGTACTGATACAAGATCGACGAAGGCCCACTGGGTCAATGCAATCACACCGTCAAGCTTTACATCATGATTGATTTCAAATAGCTCAGCAGCAAGTTTGCCGACGTTTGGGAAGTGCGGATCCCAACCGACGTCCCTCATATACATCTGCCCCGCGTCCATGTGCAACTGAAGACTAGCGGCTGCTAGGGGATATTGATCCGGCGAATAAAGATCATCAATCCTTGCTACATTGAAATACTCGCTCTTGATTAAACTTCCGTATCGAAACGTCAACAACCACACACTTGACGTGAATCCACCCGCTGCCCTCAGTTCATCAGACGTCTGACCGAGTACCAAGTATTTTTTTGTGCTGCCGTCAATCCCAAACACCTCTCCAGCTACGCGAGGTGAACTTGTTATCGTCGACGATAACTGCAATATAGGTTCGATTCGTTGCTCCAGAACATCTCCGAGCGAGCCCAACGAAATCAGACTGTTATCGTCAAGCTCAAGCAATACCACTACATTCTCTTCCATACTCGAAATCGCCGCCCGCAGACTATCTTCCTTATCTACGAGTGTGTTCAAGGTATTGGCGAGAGCATCACTCCCGGCAAATAACGACTGTTCTGTAGCCCCGAGTGTATCGATCGACCCACCTATGGCATTGAAAACGGTGTCAATTGACCTGATTAAACCATCTACAGATTGGTTTAATTTTGCGAGCGTTGTAACTATTTTGCCATATTCAGTATCAAGCACACCCGGAGGTGCTGTTTCCACCATCAACACGGCGTGAGTATTCGCTTCGCTCGTTTGAGTTGCCAAATCTGCAATAACAGCGCTCACTTCACTGATCGCCATCTCACCATTCACGAAACCGCTCAACTCGTCGAACGTAGCGTTCATATTCTGCACAAGTAAAATATCGGCGAGAAGCACATTCGATAGGTGCAAATAAAAACTAGCAATCTGTTCGAGTCGAATTTCCTGAGCTGACATACGCTGATCGAAAGATCTAAGTAGTGAATGCGGATCCAACTTTTTTATTTCTGCTTGGGCACCTAATCTTCCGTCAAGAATTTCAATTACCCTTCTAGAATCGCTGCGAAGGTCTACAAGATCACTTTTTAAATCTGATAACTCATCGCTCTTCGAAATTGAAATCGTTCCGCTGAGCGCGCTCTCTTTCAGTTCGAACATCGATCTACCAAGCGTTAGCGTCGCTTGTGCTGCATCGCTGTCAATATCAACTCGTTCGAGTAGCAGATCAACTGCCTTGCTCTGTCTATCCACATACGGAACGAAGAACAATATCTTCGCTGATCGAGTGATCGGAGAAATCCAGAATTTCAGCAATCCAATTCGTCTATCGAACGTCTTCAACTTATCCTCGAGGTTATCCAGCCCGCTAGGACCCGAAGACAATGTAGATCCAATACCCACCGTCGTAATAGAATTGGCAGCACGCATCGTTGATATCCCAGATATCAAAGTAATAAGTACATGTGCCGTCAGCACCACGACGAGCACTTTCATTGACGCTTGCCACGTAATGTCCGGCGAACCAGTAATCTCAACTAATTTTGCTATCGGTCTGACCCGATTTTTAAAGGTCATATACATCCAGTGTTAAAAACACTTGGGTAAGTAAGTAAATACATCATGGTAAAAAAATGCCCGCCGGGCATCAGTAAAGTTTCTACCGGTTTATCATCTAATCCTGTCATTCTCGAACACATCGGTCGATAAACAAATTATCCTGCAATCCAGTCAACACATGTTGCTCAAATGTTTCATATAACTAAGCAAACGTTGAGAATATCCACAGGTATTTCAGTTTTGCTCATAGGTCTGATTCTATCGGGATGCAATGATAAGACCGAACCAGCGACTGATACTCCAACAGTTTTGTCAACCACCAAAATCGCGAGCGCTCTGCCAACGTCGACTCCTGAAGCCGAATTACCCACACCACGTCAAAGCGTTACGCCGCATCCTTCTAATTCACCCACTTCTGTTCCCTCATCACCGACCGCCACAATCTCCTCACCCACAACGCCGACACCAATAACGCTTCCCACTCCCACGAGCCCAACAACAACTCAAACACCGATCATATTGCCGACCCCAACGGGAGTACATACGCCCGTCCCGTCAGTTCCGACTTCTTCAACACCGACATCAATAGCTACATCAATAGCTACATCAATAGCTACATGGGTACCAACTCCATCACCCGTTTCCGTTCCTTCACCAACACCAATATCAACGACGCCTCCCACTCAAAACCCCATTCCTGCACCGACAAGCGGGTCACAACCCTCCCCTACAGCCATCCCAACAAGTACCCCAGATCCTTACGTTTCAACAAAAAAAGCAGGTTCTAATTCCGACCGATACGGAGTGATCGTCGACGGTGTTGGTCGTGCTTCGACAATCGGTGCGCAGCTACAAAAGTTGAATTCAGATTGGTATTTACAATTCAACTCCGAGGTCTCAGCAATACCTGACGGCAGATCTCGCCCAATTTACATAAATGGCGCACCAACAAACGGGTTGCTGACTCCAAACGAAATACAAGCCTTAGCTAACGAAGTTCCAAGCGGGGTTTGGTACGTGCTAGGAGAACCGAACCGTCGATTTACAGTTGATGAAATCATCGAAGACCTACGCTACTACTATATTGAAATAAAACTGGCGGATCCAACGGCAAGAATCACCAGTCCTTCGATCCTCAATTGGGAATTCACTTGCCTAGGCTGTGGTGGTTACGTAAGTGGGCAAGTGTGGATGACTGAGTTTGTTAACCGCTATCAAGATCTGTACGGAACTCTACCGCCGTGGGACATCTGGGCAATCGATTTGTACCCGATTGACTGGCGGAATCTTCCCAATACTGGATTCCTTCCCGAAACTATTCAGCAATATGCTCCAAATCTACCACCAAACAGCATGTCGATACCAGCAGTGCAATTACAAGGATATCGCGACTACATCGACTCACTTTCCGGCAGAACTGGCGAACCAATTATCGTGACCGAACTCGGACTTCATTGGGGATGGACTGAACTTGAATTCGTTACCGGATGCCCCTCTGGTAGCCCATCCGGACAATACAAGCCTCTAGTGATACGTGACTTCTTCGATTCGATATTTACGTGGCTTGAAGATAACGCTGTATCGCACAACATTGAACGCTGGTTCACCTACACAACGTACTCAGACGTGTACAGCTGTCGATACGATGGGTACTCAGGCATGAGCCTATTCGATTCAGCGGCGTTTAACGCCGAACTGTCCGATCTTGGGCGCTGGTACGTTTCCCGCTCGGCACAGTAGACATCACATGCGTACGGGCCTGATATTTACCTCGCCGCTGCGGATTTTACCGATCCAAGAACTTCGAACTTAATTCCATTGGAAATCAGTGATGTTTGATCAAATACCCCACGTGTGTCTATCACGTACGGGGTTGTTCCTGTCGATATAACTCCCGACCAGTCGATTTCTTTGTAAATCTCCTCAGAGTTCAGCCCAACGACCACATCTACGCCCGTTAATACCTGGTCGAGGTCGGCCGAAGCACTCAGCCTTGGCTCCAAATCAATTGCCTCCTCTACAGCAAGCAAATCATGCCCAATAACGGTCGCACCTTGCTCGCTTAGTAGCTGATACAACCTAAGCGACAACGAATGCCTCACGTCGTTAGTACCCTCTTTGAACGCCAACCCCAGTAAAGCTATCCGCTTCTGGTACAGGCTAGTACCCACACCTTCAGAGATCTTGTTCATCACAACCCGCAGCTGCAATTCATTTCGCTGAAGCACTCCATTGAACATCACCGGATCGTACGAATTCTCACCGGCCACCGTTATCAATGCCCGCAGGTCTTTATCGAGGCATGGTCCACCAAAACCAATCCCTGGCTGCATATATCCAGGACCAATACGCGGATCCAACCCGAGCCCCTCAACAATATCGCGGATACTCCCGCCGACCTTCTCCGAAATCCCCGCAATCTCATTAATGAACGAAATTCGAGTCGCTAAAAACGCATTCGCCGCATACTTCGTCAGTTGCGCAGAAACAGCATCAGTCTCCACATAAGGGATATTACGCCCGGAATCGATCCACGGCACGTCTACGACAGTCGTACCAGCCAATAACGGCTCATATATTTCATGCATCATAGCCTTCGCTCGTCCCGAACTAGATCCGACAATAATCCGGGAAGGAGCAAAAAAATCAATCAGCCCATTGCCCTCTCGCAAGAACTCAGGGTTGGAAACCACATCAAAGTCTTCCCCTTCAATGAGCTTCTGCGAAAGAATATCGGTCACGATGTTCAACGTGCCCACAGGAACGGTACTCTTTACGATAATGACCGTGTACTTCGATATTTCGTCTCGCAATTGTTCGGCGACAGCGATCACAGCTGATAAATCGGCAGCACCATCAGTCAATGACGGTGTACCAACAGCAATGAATAGGACATCGGAGTTCCGAACAACCTCACTCTGATCATCGGTGAATGAAATCTGTTTCATCTCGTTCAGCTGTTCAAGAATCGTCTCAAGCCCATCTTCGTAAGCTGCGGACTTCCCATCCCGTAGCATCGCAAGACGTTTCTGATCGAGATCCATCGAGATAACTTTGTGACCAAGTACAGCTAGGCCGACCCCAGTCACGAGTCCAACGTATCCAGCTCCGCCGATTACACCGATATTCGTCAACTAATAACCCTCTATCTACAATTTCCAGAAACGCACATCAAAATCAACCAACTCAGATGATCTAAAAGAGCCAGTAAGGTCGACCAAAACCCCACCTGGCGCGACTAGTTTACGAACAGCACCGATCGATTCGACGAACTGCGAGTGCGGAACTGCAAGCACAACCGCATCAAATCTCGCATCGTCTTCGAACGGATTTCGATTGGCATTGCTTTGCTCACCATATGGATCAAACGATCTTACTGATTTGAATGATCCAGTCATCGCATCGGATAGACGGATTGCCTTGCTATTGCGAAAATCGGCGACATCGCCCTTAAACGTCTGTCCTAGCACCAAAACATCCACACCACTCGGCGATTTGCCCATTTCAGTGGATAACTGCTGAATTTTCTCAACAATCTTAGCCACCATGCCCTCGTTAACACTGCGCCCGGCGAGAATAACGTTAGCGTCATAGCCGACTTGCTTCGCAGCATAAGTCAGATAGTACGGATCAACCGGGATACAGTGCCCACCAACGAGACCCGGCTGGTAACGATGAAAATTCCACTTCGTACCTGCAGCATCGAACACATCAGATGATTTAACCCCCAAGCGGTCGAAAATCATTGCGCTCTCATTGAACAGTGCAATGTTCAAATCTCGCTGAACATTCTCGATAACTTTTGAAGCCTCCGCCGTCTTAATATTCGGCGTCATATGAACGCCAGCTTTGGCGATACGCGAATAGACATCGCTGACAACTCGGGCAGTCTCATCGGTTTGCCCCGAAACAACCTTCACAACTGTTTCGAGAGTGTGCTCAACATCTCCGAAATTTGTACGTTCCGGCGAGTACCCGAGAAAGAACCCTTCACCCGATTTCAGGCCTGACGCCTGTTCGATGATCGGACCACAAAAATCTTCCGTGCACCCAGGGTAAGTGGTCGATTCAAAAACGATTATCGGCGGTGGTGCGCCTTGAGATCGGTCTCGAAGGCATCTACCGATCATAGAACTAGCCGACTCCAACAAACTCAAATCTGGGCGATTGTCCTCAGTCACCGGTGTAGGGACAGTAACCACGATGAACTCAGCTTCAGCGATGCAACTTTCATCTGTTGTAAGAGACAAATCGGATGCATTGATAAGCGAAGTTTCAACTTCACGATTCTGGTCGTCCCCCGCCCGCAATTGCTCTATGCGAGATTTATCGTTATCGAAGCCCGTAGTCGGCAGCTCCGCCGCAAATGCCAGCGCAAGAGGCAACCCAACGTATCCCAATCCAACAACGGTGACATCACTAGGAAATTTCACAAATAAGTCCTTCAAATACCGAAACTACAATTTGCCGTTCTAGAGCGATATCTCTTTTGCCCAATCTCGATTCTCCATATACCAATCAACTACTGTGGCCACACCTTGTTTCAGGCTAACTTGTGGCTCCCAGTCCAATAACTCTCGGGCTCGACTAATATTCGCCCATGTAGCCATCACATCGGTTGCAGGGAACGGGTGGTGTTCGATATTTGCAGTTTTACCAACCAAAGATTCGATTTCATCAATCACAGCATTAAGTTCAACAGGACTATCTGAACCCAAATTAATCGTCTCGTACCCAGGCGATCGATCGACCGCTGCGACAACCCCACGTGCCACATCGTCCACATGCGTGAAATCTCGTTGCTGAGTGCCGTCACCGTTCAGTTGCAGCGTATCGCCTTCGACAATCCACCGTACAAATCGGAAAAGGCTCATGTCAGGGCGACCTGACGGCCCATAGACCGTAAAGAACCTGAACACTGTTACATCGAAATCGAATAGATAGTTGTACAGTCGGCACAGATCTTCGGCGGCCTTCTTTGAAGTCGCATACGGAGACAACAGAGAATCGATTACAGCGTCCTCGGAAAAGGGCATCTGATTTTTGCCATAAACGCTAGATGTTGACGCCAGTAGGAACCGTGAGACCCCGGCGTCCTTACATGCCTCGAGCAAATTCAATGTGCCCGTCACGTTTGTCTCGTAGTACACCCAGGGATCATCTATCGACTGCCGAACCCCGGCACGAGCCGCCAGATTTATCACAGCCTCAGGCCTGAAGTCTTCGATCAAGCCCCGCACGGTGTCGCGATCTGTGATGTCACCGTTTACCCACTCGACACCATTTCGAGCCAAGAGATTATCCACGCGCCAATTCTTCATCCGCACGTCGTACGCGTCACTCAGATTGTCGATTCCCCGAACGGTGTGACCACGCTCAACGAGAAGCGAAGCCACCCGCGAGCCGATAAAGCCCGCACAACCTGTAACAATAATTTTCAACCACAATTCCTGACGTCTAGAAGTGCCTGACCGGAACCTGTCGTAGACTCAATAGTTAGACAAGAATACAACTGGTCAGATAATCCAAGCTGTAGTTTATTTAATATTGTTGAACGCAAACAAGTACGAATCATTTACCACTTTGAGCTGGATGCAGCGATTCACTGTAGATTCCCTATTCTCCCGTACCCTCTGATCGATGGGGGCAGGTAACGTTATTCCATTATTTTTTCACGAGTGACTTGATGTGGGCCCTGTGACTGAATCGACAAAAGTTTTAATAACTGGCGCCAGCGGGCTTCTAGGTTCAAACCTAGTTCGGCACTACGCGCCCTTAACCCACTGCACAGGTTGGTATGGGAAAAATCCGGTGAATATTGCCGACGCCACTACGCTGAGCATGGACATCACAGATCGATCTTCGGTTTCACGTGCCATTCAAGCCGATCGACCGAATCTCATCATCCACTGCGCCGCAGCAACAGATGTCGAATGGTGCGAGCGAAACCCAGAACTTGCCAAAACAATCAATGAAGATGCAAC
>Ga0114996_10003931_pt1 | contig 18125 bp, 14 predicted proteins | sample ArcticOcean_MG_C_4_FD_87039 | JGI IMG/M metagenome (GOLD analysis project Ga0114996, IMG submission 87039) | Marine microbial communities from western Arctic Ocean - ArcticOcean_MG_CB4_134 | ecosystem: Environmental > Aquatic > Marine > Oceanic | place: Arctic Ocean: Canada Basin | collected...
ATGCAACCCCACGTCAACAAACACACCAAAATCGACCACGTTGAGCACGGTGCCGACCAGCTCCATGCCGGGCGAAAGGTCTTCGAGCTTGACGACTCCCTGTTTGAACATCGGCAGCGGCAGGTCTTCACGCGGGTCGCGGCCCGGCCGAGTGAGCTGCGTGACGACGTCACGCAGCAAGATCTCGCCCACCTCCATCGCAGCAGCCGATTCGGCCAGATTCAGGGTCGACAGCCTCTCGGAGAGCGGTGGGGTAGGCGGCGAATCGCCCTCACCGTCGACGGGCGGGTTCGACTTGGGTGCCGTCAATTCGGCGGTTGTCGCGCTAATCTGCTGCATCACTGCATCAGCCACAAGGTAGCTCTCAGGATGAATCCACGTGCTATCGAGTGGATTGTCCGCTTCGGCGATTTTCAAGAACCCAGCCGCCTGCTGAAACGATTTCTCGCCCAGACCGGGCACCTGCTTGAGTTGCTCACGGTTGGTAAACGGGCCGTGTTCAGCGCGGTACTCGCAAACCCGCCGCGCGGTCAATTGATTGAGCCCCGATACATAACGTAGCAGTGCGACACTCGCCGTGTTTAGATCGACCCCGACGTAGTTCACACACGACTCAACGACCGCGTCGAGTGACGACTGCAGATGCTTTGCCTTCACATCGTGTTGATACAGCCCGACGCCGATACTCGCCGGCTCGATCTTTACCAGTTCGCTCAACGGGTCGAGCAACCGACGTCCGATCGATATCGCGCTGCGGACCATCGAATCGCATTCGGGCAATTCCTCGCGACCTAAGGGGCTAGTTGAATAGACGCTTGCGCCGGCCTCGTTGACGATCACATAGGAGACGCCTTTGTCTTGAAGCTCTTCGGTCATCATCTCGCTGAGCAACTGTTCCGTCTGCCGACAGGCGGTGCCATTGCCCACGGCCACAGTCGTTAGATTATGCTCGGCGATTAGCTCGGCAATCTTCTGTTTTGCCCGCTGCCGATTTTCGTCCTTGCCGACCAGGCGCACGATTCCATCGACAACCAAATTACCGAACTCATCAATCCCGGCGAGCTTGCAACCATTGCGAAAACCAGGGTCGATCGCCAATACCCGGCGGCCGCGCACCGGAGGTTGCAGCAACAGGTGTTTCAGATTTCGGGCGAATACCTCTACCGCGTGCGACTCGGCCCTTTCGGTCAATTCGCGCCGGGCCTCGCGTTCGAGACTAGGGACCAACAGTCGCTCCAGGGCATCGCGTCCACAAGCCCTGAGAAACTCCGCGTGCGGATGCTCGTCGGCCGCCGATAGTTCGTCCGCGAGGGTCTGCATCGCTGAGACATCCGCTTCGACCTTGACCCGAAGAATTTTTGCCTTTTCTCCACGGTTGATCGCCAGTAGCCGGTGAGGTGGCACACGAGAAAGCTTTTCGCGGTAGTCGTAATAGTCGCGATAGTGTTTGGCTTTCTTGACCAGCTTCTCGTTTTTCTTTTGCTTTTCGGTCAGTTCAATCTGTGTGCTAACCAGTTGTGCCGCGCGGCGATAGATTTTTCGCAGCTTTCCGCGCAACTCGGCCTGTTCGCTCAGATGTTCGGCCAACAGGTGGCCCACACCGATCAACACGTCGGCCACGCTGGTCAGTTGCTGATCCTCGTTCACAAACGCAGCCGCCCGTGCGTCAAGGTCTTCGCAGGCCGGATCAGAAGAGAGAATCTCTTGGGCCAGCGGATCCAGGCCACGCTGTCGGGCAGCATCGGCCAGGGTCTGCTTCTTTGGCTTGAACGGCAGATAAAGGTCCTCGATCCGCTTCACGCTGTCGGCCGACCGAATCTGAGCGGCCAGTTCGTCGGTCAGCTTGCCTTGTGACTCGATCGAGCGGAGGATCGTCTGTTTGCGCTCCGAGAGCATCTTGGCCTGAGTCCAGGCCGCCTGAATCGCCCGAATCTGCTCCTCGTCCAACCCGCCGGTCTGCTGGCGACGATAGCGTGAGATAAACGGCACGGTGTTGTCGTCCGACAATAGATCGACAGCCGCACGAACCTGGTCCTCGGGCAGTTGGACCTCTCGGGCGAGACGTGCCAGATCGATTTGGACGGCTTCGACGATCGCCATCAAAAATAAGCAGCCGGAGAGACGGGGCGAGAGACACAGTTGGCGTCCAATAAAGGACGTGGCCGCCCGGCAATCTAGCGCTTTACCACAGAAATGTCAAGGTTCTCTGGTTTCGCTGGATTCGCCAGTCCGTGGCCGTGCGGGCAACAGCCCGACCTCAACATGATCGCGACACGCTCATCGTGGCACCGCTACCATCGCCAGCAGATGGCCCGGAACCGGTTTTTTCTACCGATTCGGTGAATTGGATTAAACCTGCGCTACGGGTTGTTCCGATAATCGCGGTGCAGGGAGGGCGAACAACACGATGGTAGCGCCGTGGCGGCAAGAAGCCCCCGCGGCGACGACAGCAATTCACCTCTCCCCCATGCAAGGATGCAACACCATGGCACAAAGCCACTTACGAGTTTATTACGGTCCCGAAGGTGCTCCTGCGGAAGTCGCTGACTGGGATGCTTCGGCCGATTCTGAAACGGTCAAAGTGACCGCCGGCGAGATCTTTCCGATGTTGGCCGACGCCGTGCGAAGCGAGCGGACGTGGCTGAAGGATTTCGAGGACGAAGAGATTTCGATCTCCAGCGACCTTTACGACGTGATTCTCGCCTATCAGCACTATCGCCGCCCGTCGGCATAGGGTTCGATTGACCGAGAACCGAAGCGAATTTTCAAAGCGGTCCGGCCCAAGTCACGGTGTCGGGCCGCTTTTTTGTGCGCGAACCTGGGTGTGGTCAAATGGTGTCCTCGAAAAAACACGGTAATTCCAGCGGAATTCATCGTTTCTACGCCAAATTAGCCGCCAAGGATCCCCGGCTGCCATGGTATAATGGTAGGGATCTTTTCCATGCAGACCGCACCGGGACCATTCGTGCCCCGCACGCGACTCTTCTTTTCTGACCAGAGGGTCCTGAACGAGGACAATCAACAATGAGCGACACCCTTTCTTCCAGTGATACCGGACCGACGCCCGAACAACAATTCGCGGCCCCCACACCAGACATCGACCGCAACGCCGACCTGATCGACCGCATCAAAGAGTCGGCCGATCGTCTGGCGAGCAACCACACGACCCGCGGCGATCTGAAGATTCTCAGCCGGGCCATGCGAGAGTTGGGCTATGCCTTCAAGGTGTTTCGGCCCTATCGCCAGCACCGCAAAGTGACCGTCTTTGGCTCAGCCCGCACGCCGAGTGATCATCCGAATTACCGGCAGGCAGTCGATTTCGGCCGCGCCATGGCCGATCAGGGCTGGCTGATCATGACCGGCGCCGCCAGCGGCATCATGGAGGCGGGTCACGTCGGAGCGGGCCGCGAGAAGTCGATGGGTCTGAACATCATGCTGCCCTTCGAGCAAGACTCGAACCCGGTGATCGCCGGCGATCACAAGCTGGTGCATATGAAGTATTTTTTCACCCGCAAGCTGGTATTCGTCAAAGAATGCGACGCCGTGGTCTGTCTGCCCGGCGGTTTTGGCACGCTGGACGAAGGGCTCGAGGTGCTCACGCTATTGCAGACCGGCAAGCGGGACATGGTGCCGGTCGTGTTTCTTGATTCGCCCGGCGGCAACTTCTGGCGACCGTTCATCGATTACGTCGAGAACACGCTGCTGGATCAGGGGATGATCTCGCCGGAAGATCTCTCGCTCTACCGACTAACGGACAGCGTGGAGGAGGCGGTCGACGAGATTCGCGACTTCTACACGGTCTATCACAGCATGCGGTATGTTCGTGATCGTCTGGTGTTGCGACTCACCCGCCAGCCGGAGCCAGCGTTGATCGAGGCGCTCAACCACGAGTTCACCGACATTTTGGCCGACGGCCGGTTCACGCTTAGTGATGCCTTGCCGGAAGAGAGTGATGAACCGGAACTGGCCAAGATGAAGCGCCTCGTGATGCACTTCAATCGCCGGAGCCTCGGCCGGCTGAGGCAGTTGATCGATTGCTTGAATCGAGGGCGGCTCGACGGTTAGCCGAAACCGAGATCCACATCGTTCTGATCGCAGAGATCAGCGAAGATTACACGCCCGCCATCGCGAATGCCGGCGTAAAGGGGAATTCCAGCGCGAACGCGGCTCCTTTTCCCGGGCCATCGCTGGTCGCCTGAAGCTGAGCGCCCATCTCGGTGGCAAGGTTGGCGCTGTTGTGTAATCCATACCCGAGACCATCTTTTTTCGTGGTCGAGCCGGCCGCGAATATCTCCACCAGGCGTTCCTTCGCGATCCCCACTCCTTGATCTTCAAGCGTGATGCGAATCGTATCATCACCGGTCCGTTGCAGACGGACACGGATTGGCTCATCGATCCGCTCGGCAAGGACCATCGAGTCGGCGGCGTTGCTCAAGAGGTGAACGACGATCTGTGACAACTTGTATTGGTCAAGGCGAACTTCCGGTAACTGATCGAAATCGCGCTCAACGCGAACCTCATCGGACCGATTCTGTATGACGCTCGTGATCGCCTCGTCAACGATCTGCTGAAGCGATACGACTTGATCGACGTGCCCCCGCCCCGCCAGTGATTGCTGAACGGTAACAAGCTCCTTAATTTGACCGATGTGGTGCTCCATCTCATCAATATGCTGGAGCACTCGGTCTTGCCGGACGTCATAGTGTTCGCTCACATGACGAAGATATTCGGGGAGATGACGTCCCTGTTCATCGTGGGCGACGAAGTGGGCCAGGTCGTCGGCATGTTCATCCAAGAGGTCAACGGCGCGGACTAATGGCCGGACGTCCAATTCGCGGGCGCTCTCTCGCACCAAGTTAGCCGCAACGTTGACGCTATTGAGTATGTTTCCGAGATTGTGCATTACGCCCGTCGCAACCTCGGCCATGCCGGCTTGCCTTGCGGATTTTGAATCCTTATCGGCAAGCTGCCGAAGTTTCTTTTCCAGACCAAGGACACGTCGTCCGGCGTAAAGGCGAGCGAGCAAGATCGACCGATCAAGCGGTTTGGCAATAAAGTCGTCGGCGCCGGCTTGCATGGCATCGATCAGGGAATCATCGGCCGAGCGACCGGTCGCCATCACCACATAGACATAGTGCGGCAACGAGAGTTCTCGCAAGCGGCGACAGAACTCGACGCCGTCCATCTGCGGCATCATCCAGTCTGTGATGATGAAGTCAGGACACTCAGCTTGAACTGCCTCGAGTGCTTTGACGCCATCGACTGCGCTACGAACCTCGAAGCCGGCGTGCTTTAGCCACTCGGTCATCAAGAGCGTGATTACACGATCATCGTCGACAACCAGAATCTTGTAACCATTATCAGACATCCAGGGTGTCTCCGCCCAAAGAGCTGTCTGCAATCAAGGGTGAGTGTTTCTTCCTTGACGACATTTCAAAACCAATACACGCGCGAAGCGCAAGCGAGTCGATCGGTCTGACACGAATCCACTCGCTTGCGCTTCGTGCTTGTATTGGCCGCCGCAAGCGGGTCTTGAAACGCTATCCGATCACTTCCGCGAAAATATAGGTCGCCTTCAATGTCAGACCGGGTTGCGATGCACAGCCAAGGGCATTTACACCATCTCCCGGTCAAGCAGAGACCATAACATCGGGCGAATCGTTGCAATCGTCAGACCACCGGGACGAAGAAATCTGCCGCTACTTTGCCTCGATCCATTCAATGATCCGTACGCCGACTGGACCGCCACGATTGTAGAGTTGGGTCACTTCGTCGGGGCAAAGGGCCCGGCTGTAGATCCGCGCGTCGTCCAATGGGCCATCGAAGTGATAGTCGGACGAAGTGTAGTTTCGACCGAGCGAATTTTCTGTCAGCCAGCCGGTGCTCGTCGCTTCGGTCGAGAGAGCGCCTTGATCGACCCCGTCGACATAGACCTTATTGGTCGAGCCGTCCCAAACCGCCACGACGTGTCGCCAGCGGCGAGTGATCAGCGCCCCGTCAGCGGTATAGCTGATCCCGTCGGCGTCGTTGCCGGCTGATCGCCAATTGGCGAAATGAATCGCGCCATCATCGTCGACCGACAGAAAGAAGTCGCCAATGTTCTCGCCTGTCGTCGAGCGAATCAGCCCGGCACCATACGTCGTGTTGTTACTGCTCAGATCGCGCGGCCGAGCCCAGATCGACACCGAGAACGGGCCTGTGCCGTGCTCCGGCTGCTGAGTCATCGTTACGTAGTCCGACGTGCCGAAAAAGTCGAGGGCCCCGTCCACCACGTTGTTCTCGTCACGCCACACGGGACTACCTTGCAGGGTGCCGTCGTTTTGGTACGCGGTGTCGTCATCGGCGGTCGTACCCGACGTTTCGTTCAGTTTCCAGTGACCCACCAGACCGAAGAGTGCGCTAATCTGTTTGTCCGACCGACCATAGCCGTAAAGCCGAATGTCATCGATCAAGCCGTCAAAAGAGTTGGCGGTGCTGTCGTCGACCAATCGACCGATGAAGCCGAATTCGCCGCTGTCGCTAAGCGATTGGCTGCCGGTTTCGGTCTGACGCACACCGTCGACGAATAGATAGTTCGCCCCGCCGCGGCGCATTCCGACCACATGATGCCAGCCGCCGTCAGCGACCGCTTCATTGCCGGTAATCACCTCGTCGGTGCCGCCACCAGAGGCATGGAAGCGGAACTTGTTGCTGGCGTCGATCGACAGAGCAAATCCATAACCGGCGTTGCGCTTTCCGGCGATACCCATTTCGACATCGACCGTGCTGGTCTTGACCCAGGCCGACAACGTCAGCTCGTCGGTCAGCTGTAAGGTGCTGTCGTTGCCGACGTCGATGTAGTCGTTTGATCCGTCGAAGTCGACCGTGATTCGGCAGCCGTCGTCATCCCAGGTTGGGCCGCCCGTCAAAGTGCCGTCGTTGCCGTTACCGGTCGCGTCAGTGGCCGTCGTGCCGCTGCCATCGTCAAGCCGCCAATGTCCCACCAGCGGATATTCATAGGCACCAGCGTCGTGCGCTCCGCCAATCGGCCGGGGAACGCCGTCGATGTCATCGTCCGGGGCCCCAGTGGCGGTGCCAAAGTTAGTCGCCGCCGAATTATCGTCGAGCTGATAGTCACGACCGTCGGCGTCGACGAACTTAGGATCCGACTCGCTTTCGGTGCCGCCTTTGGTCGTGCCCTCGAAGTTACTGCCGCTGTTGCTATAGGAGACGTTGTAGGTATGTGTCAGGTTCCCGGCGTCTTTATCGAGTCCGTCGTCGCCGTTGTACGCCAAGATGCAGTTGGTGACGGTGTTCGTGCCGTGATAGAGTTCGATGCCGTCCCCGTCGTTGTGTGCTATCGTCGAGTTGATCACCGTGCAGGACGAGATCGAACCTTGCACCGTAATGCCACTGCCACCTTGGTCATGGATTAGACAGTTGACGATGGTGATCAAGCCGGACCCCTCGGACACGCGGATGCCGGCTTCGGCACCGTTAACGATCTCGCACTGGTCGAAGGTGACGCCACCACAATCATAAAGTAAGACCGTGTGTTTTCCGCTGCCGCCATCGGTGCCATCGATGCGAAAACCGATGAAATGCAGGTAGTCGACAGAATCCATGTCGATCGCCTCATTGCCGCTAGAGGCCATTAGCGTGACGTCCCCCCCCGAGCCGCCGAAGATAACCCCATCGCGATCGGCGATGATCGAGAGCGAAACACACTCGTCCCCGGAAACTGTGGGAACGATCGCTTCGGTGTAGGTCCCCGTTTTGACATAGATGATGTCCTGGGCGCGAACATCGGCGTTGGTCAGGGCGCCGTGGACCGTCTGCCACGCATCGCTATCGCCGATGCCCGTCCCGTCGTTGCTGTCACTGCCATTAGGCTGCACATAGTACGTCGTGACCGTCGCATCGACCTCATAGGCTCCCATGTCGGTGCTGTCGCCGATTGGTCGGGTCGTGCCCTCGATATCGTCGGTGGGCGCCCCGGTGTCAGTGCCGGCGTCGACCACGTCGGAAACGACGCATGGACGGTATGTACTGTCAGAGAGCTTGGGGTCGACGCTCAGTTCGGAGGTGTCGATCGTCAGGCCGTCGAAATCGCTTTCGCTGTTTCCCCAGACCAGATTGTATGTGTGGTTGAACGTGCCGCCGTCTTTCTCGAGGCCGTCCTTTCCATTCGAGGCAATGATACTGTTGGTGACCGTCAGCGTGCCTTCGGTGCAGAGAATCCCATCGTCGTCGTTGTCCGCGATCGTGCAGTTCATCAACGTCACGTCGGTGCCGGAGCCAGCCGTTTCGTCTTTGGCGTAGATCATGACGCCGCTCATCGTATTTCCGGTGATCAGACAGTTTGTAAATGAAAAGGTGCCCAGGTCGACATGAATTCCATGATCGCTACAGTTTTCGATCAACGTACGCCGTACCGTAAGATTCGTTCCGGCATCGTCGTACGCTTCGATGCCACTGGAGCCCATCCCCGAGATCGTCGAGTCTTCGATGACCACCGTGCCGACGCCTTTGATCTCGATTCCGACGTCCGACCCGCCACTGATCGCGCAGTTGTAAATGTCCGCGTCGGCGTCTTCGATCTTCATGCCTTGCTTGCCGCTGGAGATCGTGAGATCACGCAGCACGACCCCCGTCGCGTTCTTCCATTTGATAGTTTCCTTGTTGCTACCGGTGACGGTGAAGCCGTTGAATTCCCAGTAGTCTTCTCCATCGGAATCAATTGCTTTCTTATCTGATTTGGCGGCCAACGTCACGATGCCCGCGTCGCCCGTTTGAGCACCGTCCGTATCGGCGACGATTCGAATCGGATTGCCAGACGTGCCGTCACCGTCCGGCTTGATTTCCTCGGTGTAGGTTCCCGCGCCGATGTAGACCGTGTCGCCAGCCGAGACGCTCGTGACCGCCTTGACGACCGTTCTCCACGCACCGCCCGCCGACGTGCCAGCATTGCCGTCATTGCCTGAGGTGCGAACGTAATACGTGGTCGCCAGTGCTTTGCCGACCGGCAGCAACAGGAACAGCAGGATCGCCGTGAAAAACCCGGAACCGATTCCGGCTTGGATTATTCCGCCGCTGGCCGATTCGACAGCCAGAAGTAAGTCTTCGCCGCCAATGGTGACGATTAGCATGACCGTCACAAGCCACACGACCGAACCGTTGGGCGGAAATCGCAGCGAGGAAGCGATTCTCTTGGCCATCTGTCCGTCCATCCTTACCTGGTACAAAGCACAGAACCGGCACAGCCGGACACAATTGCCCCCACAAGCTTAGCATGCGCAGCGCGCCGTTGACGGTTGGGCAGTTTTTAACCAAGTACAAGTAACGGGCAACCGCTGGACGATAGGAGTTAGCAGCCCGTTGAAAAAGTGGAAGGAAGGGGTCAGGTCCAAGTTTTCTGTCATCGCTGTGCGACGAAAAACGTCATCACGCCGAAAATTGGAACAGACCCCGACTATTTCAACGGGCTGTTAGAACAAGATTGACGCTTGATGCCCATTCTCTTCGCTCCATCTTCAGGGTTCTGACGCCGATGACTGCTAGCACCGACAGCAACATGCCGACCGAGAACGACTATGACCAGGTGCCGTATCCGCAGATGACACATGCCCATAGTCATCCGCGGCACCTAGAGGCCATCGCCACGCTGTTCGGAATGCGGCCCGAGCCGGTGCCAAACGCTCGTGTGTTGGAATTGGGCTGTGCCTCGGGCACGAACCTGATGCCGATCGCGCTCGACTATCCCGAAAGCCAGTGCCTGGGAATCGATCTCTCGGAGCGACAAATCGCCGACGGCCAGTTAGCGGCCAAGACGCTCGGGCTCGAAAACCTTGAGCTGCGCCACGCTGACATGATGGAGATTGACGCATCGTGGGGGCGGTTCGACTATATCCTCTGTCACGGGGTCTATTCTTGGGTTGCCCCGGCGGTGCAGGAGAAGATTCTCGCGATCTGCAAGGAGAATCTCGCCTCACGAGGCGTGGCAATGGTCTCTTACAATGTGCTGCCTGGTTGGCATTTTCGCGGCATGATCCGCGACCTGATGCTCTATCACACGGCACAGTTCGACCAGCCGGGCGAGAAGGTATCGCAGGCCCGAGCGATTGTGAAATTCATGGCCGAAAACTGTGTCGAAGAGACGCCCTATGGCCAGATGTTTCGGGGCGAACTCGAGTCCCTCTGTTCCGCGGACGACGACTATTTGATTCACGATCACCTCGAGAGGGAGAACAATCCGGTTTACTTCTCACAATTTGTCGAGCGAGCGGCGGGCTGCGGATTGCAATACCTGGGCGACACGAAATTCGCGTCGATGTTACCCCGCTTCGTGTCGGAAGGTGCAAACGAGGCGCTGAAGAACGCACCGCTGGTGAAACAGGAACAGTACATGGACTTTCTGCGAAACAGGACGTTTCGTCGCACACTGCTGTGCCATCAGACCGAGGTTCTCACGCGCGGACTAACCCCCCGCGTGCTCCAGCCGTTTCAGATCGTCCTGGCCTCTCGTCCGAGCGAAGTACCGATCGATCTGGCGGACCGTCAGCCGTTGGATTTGTCGGTTGGTGACGGACGAATCTCCACGAACTCACCGGCGGGAAAGGCTGCGATTGCTCAGTTGATTGAATCCTGGCCAAGGGCCGTTTCGCTCGACGAGTTGCGTCAGCAGGTGATCGAAAGACTTCGAGCTGCTTCGCTGGCACCGGACTCTCAGTCGGGATTGGACCAGTTGCCAGAGGCAATGCTCAATGCATTTATTTGTGGGGCGCTGGATGTCTATATCCATCCACCACGGGTTGCCGCAGACCGAGCAGCATGCCCCCGCGCGAGCCGTCTAGCGCAACAACAGGCGGCGTGCGGGCCGCAAGTCACGAACCAGCGGCACGAGATGGTCAATCTCGACCCGCTCTCGCTGCATGTGCTAGAACGACTTGGTGGCGACTCTCCGTGGCAACAATTGCGAGAGCGGATCATCCAGGAAGCGGTCGACGGCCGCATTCCGCTTGCTCGTAGCGGCCAGCCGACCGCCGACATGGTGACGAGCGGACTGCCCGAGATGGTCGACCGTGCGTTGGTCGGTCTGGACGGCAACGCACTGCTCTGTCCGTAACGCGCTTGCCAGCGCTGGGAGGAGAGGTGCAAAGTCTGGGGTCTGGTCCATTTTTCGGCGAGCAAGACTCTGCCACTTGCGAAAAGCGTTGGCCGAAAACATGGACCTGACCCCTTCCGCGCGACTTTCAGCGCTGGCGCAATGCTAACGGACCGGCCGGTTATGACGATTACTCGGCCAATTCTCTGTGATGCCGAGGGATAATCGCAGCAAATCGCCGCTATCCCTTGCGTCGTTTTGACTTGCGCACGCGCCAAGCTAACTTTCGATAGGAAGTTCTGCACCAAGGGTGCGTCAAATGGGCGCTGACCGATGTGCAGTTTGGCTGCCGAAACCTCCAGCACGATCTCACCTGCCATGCCGTCCGATCAACCTCATTTGCTGCTCGTGGAAGAAGACCCGACGCTGGCCGACATCACGTCGTTCCGGTTGGAATTGATCGGCTATGAGGTGACCTGTGTCTATTCGGGCGAAGAGGCCCACACGGCTTTAGCGGAGCGGCTGCCCGACGTGATCGTGCTCGATCTGGCGCTGTCAGGTGCGGACGGTTTTGAGTTGACCAACCAGCTCCGTAATGACACCAGTACCACTAACATCCCGATCTTGGCGTTTTCCACCAGTGCCGATCTGGAAGATGTACAGCGAGCCTATACTGCCGGCGTGACCGATTTTCTGGTGACGCCGTATGACCCAACCGTGCTTGAGCACAAACTGAGCGCTCTTTTTGAATCGGTCGGCAAGGCGCTCTAAACCCCACGTAACGCGATCACACAGCGGAAATTAACCAATGGCCGGACGACTTGGCGACATTCTGGTCGAGCGGGGACATATCTCCGAAAACCAGCTGCAAGCGGCGCTGAAGAGCCAGGGCTCGGAACGCGGCATGTTGGGCACCATTCTGCTGCGCCGAGGGTTGATCAATTACGAGCAGCTCGGTGGGGCACTTGAAGTACAATTCGAAGTCGACTTTCGCCAAGTCGTGCCGCAAGCGGTCAATCCGCAGGTGGTGCGGCTGCTGCCCGAAAAACTGGCTCGCGAGCGCAACGCCGCGGCCGTGGGGATCTCTGCCGGGCGTTTGGAGCTGGCCATGGTCGCGCCCGACGACATTGAAACGATTTCCGAAGCGGAACTGATTACCGGTTATCCGGTGGAGCCGTTGGTGTCGCTCGAGAACGAAGTCCAAGCGGTCCTCGACTTTGGGTTCGATGATCGGCTCGTGGCTCGACAGACGATCGTCGACATGAAGCTGGCTGACTTGCTCGAGGCCGAAGAGGAAATCATCGTCACCGAAGAAGAGGCCAAGGACGGCGATGAAGAGGCACCCGTCGTCCGTCTCGTGCAGGCGATCCTGACCGGTGCGATCAATGCCAACGCGAGCGATCTGCACCTCGAGCCGCATCGCCCCGAGATGCGAGTCCGCTATCGAGTCGATGGCGTATTGCAACAGGTGATGACGATTCCCAGCCACACAGAAGAAGCGGTGGTCTCGCGGATCAAGGTCATGGCCGACATGGATACGACCGAAACCCGACGTCCCCAGGACGGTCACTTAAGCCTCGAAGATGCCGCGGCCAAGGTGAACTTTCGGGTGAGCACCATCCCGACCGTGATGGGCGAAAAGGTCGTGATGCGTCTACTCGACGAGGGAAATAAGATCTTTGACCTCGACAGCCTCGGCTTGACAGAGACCGAGCGGAAGCTAGTCCAGCATATTATCGACAAACCGCACGGCATGTTTGTCGTGACCGGCCCAACTGGCTCGGGTAAATCGACGACGATGTACGCGGTGCTGTCGAAACTGAACTCGGTACAGCGAAACATCGTGACCGTCGAAGACCCGGTGGAATACCAATTGTCGGGGGTAAATCAGGTCCACTCGGACAATGAGTTCGGAATGGGGTTCGCCAACGCGCTGAAGTACATCATGCGGCAAGACCCGGACGTGATCATGGTCGGGGAAATCCGCGATGCCGAAACGGCCGTCACTTCGGTCCAAGCCGCGCTGACAGGCCATTTGCTGATCAGCACGCTCCACACGAACGACGCCGTAGGTGCCGTTGCGCGGTTGGAGGACCTGGGAATTGACCGTTTCAAGATCGGCGGGGCGTTGATCGGTTCGATCGCGCAGCGACTACTGCGATCGATTTGTCTCGAATGCAAAGAACTCTACACACCGAACGACGTGCTGCTCGAATCGCTCACCGGCGGAAAACCACTCGCCGAAGACGCCATGTTCTATCACGGCCGGGGATGCAAGAAGTGTTTCGGATCGGGTTACGCAGGACGGATCCCGATTTTCGAGGTGATGATGATTACCCCGGAACTTTCCGATGCGATTGAACGCGGTGTGCCGATGTCTCAGTTGCGCGAGTTGGCCGTGCAAGGCGGCATGAGCGAATTGCCGACGGCGGCGTTGAACCAAGCCCTGGCCGGAAAGACGACGGTCGAAGAGGCGTACTACAAGACCACCTCGTAACACGCGCTATAGGAATGCATTGATGTCGGCAACCTCAACCGCTTCACGCACGTCGCTTACGTCGATCTTGGCCGGACTGATCGTTCGTCGCAAGAAATCGGTGGTGATTCGGCGCGTCGATCTGGCGTTCCTTATTCATAATCTAGCCACGTTGCTAGAGAACGGGCTTTCGCTGCCAAAGGCACTGGCCACGTTGGCCGCTGAGCGAACGTTGCGCAAGCACGCCACGGTACTGGACGACCTGCGCCGGCGCGTCGAAATGGGCGAAACCTTTAGTAGCGCGCTGTCCCGCTATAGCGACTCGTTCGGCGAGATGATGGTCAGTCAGGTCAAGGTGGGAGAGAAAACCGGCCGGGTCGGCGAGGCACTCATGCGGATTTCGGCACAACTTGAAAAGACGGGTACTATCCGCTCCGCGATCATCAAGAAGCTTGCTTATCCGATGGTCGTGGTCCTCGGTGGCGCGGCGTCCGTGACGTTTATGCTGATGTTTGTGATTCCCGTATTCCAGGAGACTTATGCTGGCACCGGGGTTCCGCTGCCGCTAATTACCCGAACGCTGATCGTGATTTCGGGCCTGCTTCAAACCTACTGGTGGATGATCTTGCTGCTGGTCGCGATGAGTTTTCTCACGCTCCGCATGGTGCGCAGCGACTACCGGCGCCGGCTGGCGATGGATCGGTGGCTGCTAAAGATTCCGATCGTGGGCACTTGGATGCGCGATGTTGCGGTGCTGCAGTTCATGGATGCCTTTGGAACACTGCTTGAGTCGGGCTACAACGTCGTCGATGCGCTGATCGCATCACCCCGCGCGGTGGGCAACTTGGCAGTTCGGGACTGCGTCGATTCACTCCGTTCCGCCGTGAACCGAGGCGAGCGATTCAGTCGCGAGTTGGAACGGCAGAACGAATATTTTCCTCCGGTGGTGAGTCAGTTGGTCGTCGTCGGCGAACAGACCGGTAGTTTGGCCAAAGCAACAGCCGATATTCGCCGCCACTTGCGGCGTGAAATTGAACGCAACGTCGGCCTCGCGGTCGGCACCATTGAGCCAGTCTTGACGATCGGAATGGCCGTCACGATTGGCGTCATCCTGTTGGCGATCTATCTACCAATGTTTGACATGATCAACGTGGTCAAGTAACCGCAACATGGTTGAGTTAGTGGAATGACACGAAAACACCTAACACGCCGTAGGATCGGGGCAACCGTCGATCGATCACGTGGCCTGACAATTCTGGAATTATTGGCCGTGGTGACACTAATAGGGATACTCGCAACCGTCGTTCTCGCTCGATTTGCGGGACGTGACGACACGGCCAAGAAAAATGCCTGTCATATCCAAAGAGCCAATATCGAGCTTCAGGCGCAAATCTGGTACCGCAACAAGGGAAGCTATCCGAGCAACCCGCTGGCGTCCTCTTTGGGAGCCGACGCGACGTACATTCCCGATCTGGTTATACCGACTTGTCCGGTTGACGGGACCACTTACACGATAAATACCACGACAGGACAGGTCACGGGGCACGATCACGACTAGAGATGGAAAAAAAACTTCGCATTTCGTTTAACGCAACGAAATATGAGCTACCTTTGTGTGAAGGCCACGTTGATGGCACCAAACAGATTACCAATTTGCCTTTGTTGGATCGAAGCAAACCGTTTACTAGGGAGCCAAAGAGAGCCATGAGTATCAACCGTCGAAAAATGGGTCGCGTTCGCCGTTGTGCGTTTACGCTCTTGGAACTGCTCGCGGTCGTTACGATCCTGGGCATCATCGCCGTGGTCGTTGTGCCGCGTATCACGTTGTCGAGCGCTACGGCCAAGGCAAAAGCGGATCTTCACAACAGAGCAGTGATTAACTCTGCCATCGAGCGATACTACGTCGAAATCGGCTCCTGGCCCTCGACCGACATGAGCGAGATAGACACCGGTGGAGCCGAGTACCTGAATTACTTCCCCGAAGGCCTTCCGTCCAACCCGGTCGATGCCAGCGCCTACACGATGGACGCAACAACGCACCGCGTTGACTAAGTGCCCGATCGGCGAAGGGAAGCAGTACGATGATAACACGGCGACGAGGTTACAGCTTGCTGGAACTCGTCGCCGTGATTTCAATTCTGGGCATCATCTCTGCCATCGGCATTCTGCGTTTTGTACCCAATCAAGTTGGCAACATCGCCGTGCAGGCCGACGCCCGAACTTTGGCACTCGACATGCGCCAGGCAAGACGTCGAGCGATCGCGACCGGGGACAACCACTATCTATCGCTCGTCGGCGGAAGTCCCTACACGGGCTACACCCTCTATCGCAAAGCCGACGGCGGCGACGTCGCCGTGGACGAGGCCCACACATTCGGCGATGGCGTTACGGTCACTTCGACCGGTAGCCAAATCGAATTCAATTTCGAGGGACAGGCGCTGTCCGGCTATCAAGTGACACTCACCGCGCCGGACCAGACGTGGCAGGTGACCGCGACCATTTCGACCGGAGCTGCCCGGGTCCAGCGGACCGCACCGTAAAGCGCCCGCGGGGGTCCTTATCGCGTTGACTCGAGCGCTACGTAAGCTAAGTTTTCACAGGCACTTACCGCGATTTTGTCGGTAGTTTAATTGAATACCCTAGCAAGTGCCCGAAGTGAAACTGTTATGCGATATCACGCTCGCCATCAGCACCGCCCTCGTGCGGCCCAAACGCTCCTGGAATTGATTGCGGCCAGCGCAGTGCTGGCGATCTCTTTGGTTCCGGCGTTGACTTTGATGCGCGACGCGATCGCGATCAACGATGTGCTGGAAGACCGCCACACCATGGCGACCTTCTGCGCCAGCAAGCTCGAAGAACACCTGCCGGCGTCGGTCGCCGCCTGGGACACCTCGACGGAGAGCGGTTCCTTTTCGGCCGAAGGATACGCGCATTTGCGTTACCAGGTCGTGCGGTCCGATAGTTCGCCTAACGGGATTACTGATCGATTGATGTCCGTGACTGTCACGGTCTGGAACGATGAAGACGCCGACACGAATCTTGACGCGGACGAGCCGCAGGTCGTGTACGGTTCCAAAATTGCAAGCATGGCGATTTACCAAAATGTGGCGACCGGCAGCTAAAACCCGACGTGCAATGACGCTCCTCGAAGTGCTCATCGCCAGCGCGATGTTGGCGACGATCGTGACCAGTGTGTCGGTCGTGATCCGCAGCAGTCACACCGCGTGGCTGACGCGAGAGAGTGACTATACGCAGGCCGAATCGGCCCACGCCGTGACGCGGCACCTGCTCCGCCAGATAAGACAAGCCGAGGGAGTCCTCGCTGTGACGGCCGCTTCTGACACCGATGGCTCGCTCTCTTTGCTGATGCCCTCGGGCGAAACCTACGTCTGGGCGCGCGACAGTGGCGCGGACGAGGTGCTCTTTGGTGTCGACTCGGCTGATGACCTGTTGGCTGAATACATTACCGAGCTGAGCTTTACCTGCTACACCGCCGACGGTGTGACCGCGACCACCAATGTCGAACAGATTCAAGCAATTCAATGTACGGTCGCGTACGAGTTAGCCCAGGGCGCCTCGGGCACCCGCGAAGTGACCTGCTGGGGCTGGGTGCGATCATGGTAAATCAAGAAACAATCAACAACGACATGAACCGCCAACGGACCATCACGACGAGACGACCTCACAGCCGGCGAGGCGCCGCGCTGCTGCTTTGTCTGATGGTGATGTCAATCGTGACCGTGCTCGTCGTGGGGGTTCTTCAAACCGAAACTCTGCAAATCAGCGCGCTACGCAACTCGATGGACTATGAGCGAGCGCTCTATCTGGCGGGCGCCGGAGTCCATCATGCAGTTGCAGAGCTCGAAGAAGATCCCAATTGGACCACCGGAATTTCGTCGACCGAGTTTCCCAGCGGCAGTGGACAGACCTACTCTGCGACGGTCGCCGCTGGCTCTGGCGATACGCTAGTCATCACCGGCGTCGGATCCGCTGGAACCGTGACACGCACCCTACAAGTGACCGTAATTCCCTGAGGGATATTAGGAAATGGCAAAACGTCAAAAAAATTCGTCGCGAACGATTTATGCGATCGAGGTCGGTCCGTCCGAACTCCATTTCGCCAGGGCGACCGAATCCGCCTCGGGGGGCAAGACCGAGGTGCAGACCGACACCGTGACTTGGCGCCGTGAGGCGTCATCGATCCATACCGAAGCCGGTGCTAATGAATTGGCCGCCGGGTTCAAAACGTTGGCCTCCACCCAACGCCTTGCCGGCCAACAGGTGCTGTTGACGCTCAACAGTGAATTCTGCGTGACCCGAGTTGTCACGGGGACCGAGGACGAAGTGCGTCGCGAAATGGCAGCTCTTGAGGAGCGAAGTTCGCTCTATCTATCGTTGGGTCAAGGAACTAAGACGATCGCCGGAAGCCTCCAGCAGATCGACGCTCGGCATCGCCACGCGCTGTTGACCGTCGCGAATCAAAAAGTGCTCAACACCATCGTTCGAATCGCCCAAGACATAGATCTACAAGTCGAGTGCATCGAGCCGGCACTGGTTGCTCTGAGC
>Ga0114996_10003932_pt1 | contig 18125 bp, 13 predicted proteins | sample ArcticOcean_MG_C_4_FD_87039 | JGI IMG/M metagenome (GOLD analysis project Ga0114996, IMG submission 87039) | Marine microbial communities from western Arctic Ocean - ArcticOcean_MG_CB4_134 | ecosystem: Environmental > Aquatic > Marine > Oceanic | place: Arctic Ocean: Canada Basin | collected...
ATCACCCCCCCCGTAGGCTTCGCGCCACCTCACACACATGAGGCCATTTCAGGTCTCATCACCGTGCGGGGAACTCCAGTCTGGAGGCGGTTCGAATGACTGTTGCAAGCAACTCACAGCGCCAGCCGATCAAGCTCAAGATCCGGGATCCCTTCTTCTGCAAATTCTTGCATCGCACGGTTCATGTGCAGGAATGCCTTGATGACTATATGAACGCGAATGCGCTTAACATCAAGAATTCTCCCTGCTTCAAGTGCGCGCATGGATTGAAGATGCGCACCGAGTTCTCGGCCACATAGTCTCTGATTTGGGGCTTCTGCCTTTCGAAATCGGGTCTACGCAGAGCTCCCTTGGCCGGGGTGGCGGAACTGGTAGACGCAGGAGACTTAAAATCTCCTGACTTAGGTCGTGCGGGTTCAAATCCCGCCCCCGGCACCTTTTACATGCACCGAATGGAGGGGTTGGGCGCGGGTTACTGCCCTTGGGATTGGTGCGCCGTGGTGAAGCTCCATTGGAGCTCCCAGGGGCTTTCGGCCTGAACGCCGACCAGGCGGACCGTGTAGGTCGCCGCCGTTGCGAGTGTGTCGTGGGCGTAGAGAGCGACCGTGGAGTCACCCTGGAGCCAGGAGTCGTTGCTCTTGGTCAAGAGCATGTGTGGAGTCTCCTCTCCGAAGGCCGTCAGGAGATGGGACTCCGTGATGACGACCTGAACCGCGCTGCCGAACTGGGCCGTGATAATCGGGCCCGATGGATACCCGGAAGGCGGCGCCGGGGGCTGTGGGGACTCGTAGCCATTCCAGAATGTGTCGACCCCATCCTGTCCGTCCACCGGGTAGACGTAGATCCCCCCGGACACTCCCATCACCGCCCCTGATCCCGTGTTGATCGTGTCACACTGGCTCGCCTTTCCGTAGCCCATGTCCACGGTGCGAGGGCTGGTCAACGGAAGTCGGTGGTAGAGCGTCGAGATCCATCCATCCACGGCGCTGATGGGATTCCCCCAGAAGGTCATGACCTCGGAGTAGCCGGACGCCTGATAGTTCTTCTCCGCGAGGCGGGCTCCCAGGTTTCCGTAGCACGGAGGGGGCCAGGACGAGTCCTCGTCATGTGGGCTCATGCTGCTGCTCTGGTACTCGGCCTTGTGCTCTGCGTAACACGCACAGTGATCCGATGCTGCAGCGTTGAGCGGAGCGACCTCCGCGATGAGCGGAACGCCGATGCGCTCGCGATACCAATTGACGCGATTCAGCGCAGTGACTTGATCCGGCGTGGCATCGGGGGGATGTGTGCCGCCTGTCGTCAGCTCGGGGGACGCTCCTCCCACTATCTCGCCACCGGTGCCTCCGCCAGTCGGATCCGTTCCGCTCTCTTCGCCGATTTCCCCGCCGCCTTCTTCCGGCTCCGACCCGCCTCCCTCATCGCTCGGTTTCTCGATCTCGAGCCTCTTCGCGAGAAAGGTCGTCCATCCCCCGCACTCGCAATCGCTGGCTTCGAAGAAGAAGGTGCCCTGGACGATGTCGAAATCCGCAGGCGTGGCTCCGAAGGGCTGGAACATCCCCTCCACGTGCTGGATGGGGCCGACCTCCCCGGAGATGCGCCATTCCACGTCGTTTGTCACGAGGTTCTCGCTGTCGGGGATCGCGAGGCCGCTCGAAAAGCTGCCCTCGACGGGCTTGGAGGTGCAGGCGTTCAAGAACGCGTGCTCGGAATGGGGCTTCGCACAGAAGATGTTGTGGAGCGAGACGTCGCTGATGTTCCCATCGGTCACGGTGAAGTCGATATAGTCCCCGACCCATTCCCCGTCGAGGAGAGATGATCCGGAGGCCGAGGTGTCTGCGTCTCCGCACGCGACCCCGAAACTGGCGACGAGCGCCAGCGCTGGAAGCAGCCGGGAGAAGGACGCGAATGGCCTACGTGTTCCGTGTTGCATGGACCCTCGTCAGGAAATCACTGGTATCCAAGGTACTGAGGGGCTGAAACCGGGTCAAGACGTCGATTGGGCGACGGTAACCCGCTGGGTGGGGAGGTGGAGACCGGTTCAGCGGCGAGGCGGGGCTGATTTCAATGCCTCAGTGAGCCATTCTCTAAGGGTCTCCGCGCTCGCAGGATCGGCGTGGAGAAGATCGGCGCCGTGAGCAGAGCTTGAGTCGATGATCCACGCTTCGGCTCCGGAGCTGAGCTCGGCGAGAGCGCGTGCGGAGTGCCGTGCGTAGCCGTCGCTCGCTGTCGCCACGTAGAGAGCGGGTCGGGTTCCCAGTTGGCGCGCTGAAGGGCGGATGTTCAACTTCCGGTATTGGAGCCCCGGTTGGAGCCAGGCGATGCACCAGACGCTCTCCTCCTCCGCCGCGACCAGGAGGGCGAGGGAGCCGCCGAGGTCTTCTGCGAGGATGCCGATGGCGGATGGGGTGAGATCGGAGCGTGCGCGGAGCGTGGCGAGGGCTCCGCGCACGTCTGCCAGGTGCCCGGCCCATGCGTTGCCGTCCTCCGGCGCAAGCTCCTGCTTCTCTGCATCGGCCGGGAGGGCGTCCCGGAGTCCGATCTGGACCCAGGTGATCCCTCTGTCTCTCGTCCAACGGCTCAACACCGGTGACCAGCGCTCCATGCCCCCTTTCAAACCGTGGACGAGCAGGACCAGAGGCGATCGCGGCGAGTCCCCCATGTGGATCCTTCCGGAGATCTCATGCCCGCCCATGCTCGTGAACGTGAAGTTCAGCGGTTCCTGTGTGTCGGGGGATTGGGCCGGGGTGGTGGGGATCTGGCTGCGCGATTCAGTCGGCTCTGGAGGCTCGGTTGGAGGAGTCTCGGGGGGCGAATCCGGTCTGATGTTCGTCCACAGAAACCACGCCGCGGCGCAGAAGATGAGGGCGAACGTGATGCGTCGAAAGATCATGCTTCGGGCTGGACAGCCGAGGTTCCCAGGAGTCGTGCGAGCCCGGCGACAGCCAGAGTGCCGCCCACGCAGGCGGGGATCAGCCCGATGAGGATGCCTCCGAAGAGAAGCTGTACGGCTTCATTTCCCACCAGACCGTTTTGGGTAAGCAGGATGGTGAAAAAAGCGGTCAATGCGGCGATGGTCAGGGATGGACTCGCGTCTCCGCGAGCCTCGAGAAGCGCGATCAGGAAGGTGAGAATGAGGAGCGCTCCGAGGCAGAGATTTCGGGAGAAGGGGAAGGTGGTGAGCACCGCTTGAAGACTGTGTCCCGAAGCCGGGGTCAACGACACGAGGGTCAGGGTACTGCCCGTGCGGATCTCCGACACGCTGCGAACCTTGGTCAACTGGGAGGTTGTGATGCCGGGTCGACGGGTGGTGCTGGACGGTTTCTCGCTTCCCGCATGGAGGAACTGGACATGGATCTCGTGGGCTGGCGTCTCTCCGTCCTGGAGCTGGAACGTCGCTTTCACCGTCATGGGCTCCGTCGGCGGCGTCTCGGCCTCGACCCGGATTTCCAAGCGCCCGGAGGGAGCGGCGGGCAGTTGGCAGGTGTCTCCCAGTGCGGTGAACGTGGCAAACTCGACAGGATTCCACTCGGTGATGTTGGTCGCGAATCCCAGTCCGGCGGCGAGGGCGGCCAGGATGGCGGCCAGGCTGAGAGCGATGCGCTGACCTCCTCCGAGGCTTCGGGCGCGAAGGAGGCCGTGTATCAATACACCGCCGAGGACGCCCATCGTGGCGACCCCCTTCGCCACCATGGGCGGAGAGATCGCTCCAGAGACAAAGGCGAGAGCGCCGATCGCGATGACAGCGATCAGCAGACCGATTCGATATCCTTCCATTCTAGGTTGCCCCCTCTTTTCGGGCGCGACGGTACATCTGTAGCGCGAGCAGGAGAAGGGCAAACGGGAGGATTCTGGACGGCGCCCGCGTTTGTCGGCAGCCGTCATCTCCCGCGCTCTGGATGGTCTCGCCCTGTGGGGCATCTCCCGTGGATTCACCGGGGGCCGTGTCCCCTTCCCGGGACGATGAGTCGCCGGGCGAGGGCTTGTCTGGAGAGCCAGTCGTTTCTCCCCCGCTGTCCGGGGAAGGCGGGCTGTCCTCCTGCGAGTCGCTGTCGATGGAGTCGTGGCCCTCAGTCGCGTCGTCTGTTGGCGCTGCGTCCTGTTCGGATGGGTCCTCACCATCGGCCTCTCCGACGATGTCTCCTGTCTCTTGCGCTGTGTCTCCGCCGTCCGGGGTCTCCTCCTCATCGGAGGCGCTGCAGTCCACCGTGGGTACGGGTTTCACGATCGAGAAGGTGTCGAGAACTTCGACGTTGGCCTCATCGTTGGAGAAATTCTGTGCCGCGGTCGCGATGACTTCTCCGGTCAATTGAGAGCCGTCGATGGAGACGCGGACGAAATGGTGGCGGCCACTGCATATCTGACTTCCGACCGCCTGAAACTGGCTTGAGCAGATCAGATCGTCCGTGAGGTCGATCTCGACGATCGCCAGATCGACCTCATCGTAGGTGAACGCTCCTGCGCCACCCGTCGTGATGTAGGTCGTCCCGAGGGATGGTGAAGGCGCTGGGACGCCCACCGTCGGATCGGTGCCAGCGGTCATGGGGCTGAAGCGCTCGTAGAAGTGGTTGTGTCCGGAGAACACGATGTCGACGTGGTGCTTGTCGATGACTGGGAGCAACGCCGGGTTCTGGTTCTTCTCGTTGGGCGGATGATTGAGCTCGATTTCGTCCAGGATCAGATCCAGGAGGGCGTAGGAGGTGAAGATGGGGTGGTGGAAATACACGAACTTCCAGGTGCGTGGATTCTCCGTGAGGACCTGATCCAGCCAATCGGCCTGGGCCTGGAAGGGGAGGGTCCCCCCGGTCCATGTCGAGGTAGAGAGCGCGACGAAGATCGCATCGCCGTGCGTGAAATAGTAGTAGTCCTCGGTCCCTGTCACCTCGTTTCTCGGCAACTGAAAGACCTGATTGTAGTTGGCGTAGTCTCCTTCCTTCAGGTCCTCGTCATGATTGCCCAACGACGGCAGATGGGGGGCGAGAGGCAGGAGCTCGGCGGTCTCATGGAGGTAGTTGATCCACTGCAGGGTCTCTTTGCCGTCTTTGACGATGTCGCCCGTGTCGATCACGAAGTCCGGAGCGCTCTCCAGCGCGTGGGCGTAGATATCCGGCCACTGGGGCGCGGGGCCGTAGTTGTCTTGACTTCGGTTGTCCCCGAGTACGACGAACGACGTGGGACCGCAGCCGGCCACGGGACCGGTGGTGAACGTATGGACGGGAGACCAGTTTCCGGGTTCCCCCACGCGGTAATGATGGGTCGCCTGGGGGGCGAGCCCGAGCAGCTCGACCTCGTGAACGCAGCCGAGGCCTCCATTCCCCTGGAACGCGGTCCCGGTCGCATCGATCCCGAGAGCAGGCGTGGGGCCGTGCTGGACCCATGTCGTTGCCTCACAGGTGTCCGTGTTCCACGTGATCGCCATGCTCTCGCTGGCGTCTGAACCGGCCCAGCTGAGTCGCAGCCAGCGGGGCGCGTTGTCGGCGTTTGCCGTCGCCGGGGAGAGGAGCAGCAGCCCCGCAACGAGCAGCGTTGTCAGTCCTGGATGCACGGGACCTCCTTCACCACCGAGTGGCGGCGGTGCTCCAGAGCGGGGAGCTGAGAGCGCACGCGCCGGGTTCGCTCGGGGTCGATGCGTGCGATCGCGTATCCAGTTCCGTCGGGCACCTCCGCCAAAATCGTGCCCCAGGGGTCGATGATGCAGCTGTGGCCAAACGAGCGCCGCCGTCCGCCGTGATGGCCCCATTGTCCGGGCGCGATCACGTGGCATTGATTCTCGATGGCGCGTGCACGCAGCAACGGATGCCAATGGTCTCTCCCCGTGGTCAACGTGAACGCCGCCGGCATGCAGAGCAGGGTCGCCCCCCGGTCGACGAGTTCGCGGTAGAGCTCGGGGAACCGGAGGTCGTAGCAGATGGTCAGGCCGAAGCGTCCGAACTCGGTCTCGACGATCACTGCGTCGTCTCCCGGCACGATGCGATCGGACTCCCGATGACTCTCTGCGCCAGGGATGTCGATGTCGAAGAGGTGAATCTTGCGGTAGGTGGCAGCGATGTCGCCGCCCCGGTCGATCCAGACCGATGTGTTGTAGGTGCGATCGGGTATAGGGCTCTTTTCGGAGATGCTCCCGAGGAGGAGATGAACGCCGAGTTCACGCGCCAGGGCGCGCATGGCGCTGACTTCCGAACCCTCCAGCGTCATCTCCGGATGCGCCGTCGAACTCTCGAGGGCGAGGAAGGCGAAGTTCTCGGGAAGGGCGATGAATTCGGCCCCGTCCGAGGCAGCGGCCCGGACCAGCCGCACGCTGGCCTCGAGATTGTCCTCCGACGACTCCGTCGAGCGGAGTTGAACCACCCCGGCGCGAAAGCTCGTTGAATTCGGCCCCGACATCGCTCTCCTCTCCCATTCGACCAGGCCCACCCTACAACGGGGGAGATTGAAGTGACAATGGGGCTGGGTCCTCGGCGCGTCCGTCCGGTCATTTCATTGACACCTTGAGGAGGCATGACGACACTCCAGCAGTGGTCACGCTCAACCCCAAATCCGTGGAGATTCTCGGGTCCACAGCCCGAAGGATTCGAGAATTGATCGATCTCGTCCCCGAGGACAAGTCGTCCTTCATGGAGAGTCGTTCGATCCAGGATCAGGTCACGCTTCGTTGGATTCTCGCGGTGACGGGATGTCTGCGACTCGCCGTGGAGCTGGTCAAGTCCCATCAACTGGAGCAGGGAGCGGGGCTCGGGGACTTCTTTGATTGTCTCTGTGAGGCGGACATCCTCTCGGACGACCTGGCGGACGCCTTGCAAGACATGACGGTGCTTCGCAATCAGCTTCTTTTCGATTACGACAGCGTTCCGATTCCGTCCGTTCATACGACGGCGTTGGCTTCCTCGGAGGTGATGGTGGATTACCTCGCATGCATCGCCGCGCTTCCGGAAACGGATGATCGGGCTACAGAGAGTTCCTGAGAACACGTGTCACTGTTTCTGGTAGACTGCTTGAGGCCGCTTGGTAGGCCAGGAGGTTCGCGAGAACAATGGGGGGACGCACACACGCATGGGTTGGCGCATGGCTGGCGTTGATCTGTCTGGCGGGCTGCGGGGAGGAGGGCATCCATGTCCCCCCCCCCATTCCCGAGATCCCCGCAGACATCGAGTTCGGTGAAGATGGCGCGATCCTCCTGCCGATGGGAGCGCTGCTTGGTGAGCCCTGCGGCGGAGTCGAGGTGTGCCGACCGGGGTTGATCTGCGATCCGGGCGAGGGAATCTGCATCGCCCCTGGGGACAAGGATCTGGACTCTCTGTGCATCATCTCGGCGGAGTGTCTTCCAGGTCTCGTGTGTTCTCCCGTTGGACTCTGCGCGCTGGAAGGGGAAGGCGAGCAGGGGAGCCCCTGCCAAACCTACGAAGATTGCGGCGCGAATCTCTTCTGCAATTACATCAGCCTCGCAGGAATCTGCAGCGAGACGGGGGACTCCGACATCACCGAGCCGTGCGAGGACACGGGCGATTGCATGTCGGGACTCGTATGCGACCTCTCGGTGGCGCGATGTGTTCAGCCTGTGAACATCCTGGAGAGCTACGCGCTCACGCGCATTTGTGAGAAGGACGAGGGGCCTCCCCGCGTCTTCTTCGAGATCCCAGACACGTCCCAGCTCGGGAGCGCGTGCCTTCACGGCGTGCCCATCGGCTGTAACTGCGTGACAGGCGCTCAGGGATATTCCTGTCCGGAGGAGGACGGGAGTCTCGGCGAATGCACGTGCGGAGCTCCCTGCGCAGACGATGGAACCTACGAGTTCTATCGACTGCCCTTTCCCAATGACATTCGGATGAGTGAGGGACGGCTGGATCTCGGGGGACATCCTCGAAACTGCAGCAACTTGACGGGATTTGATCCGGCGGCGGCGTTGATAGATGCCATTGAGGACGACGTCAGCGCTTTCTCCACGACGGCCCCCATCTTCTTCCGCTTCAGTCGTGCTATCGACTTGAACACGGTGGTACTTGCGTCGGACACGGAGGAGGCTCCGCCTACGGACACGGTGGTGCTCGTGGACATCGACCCCGACTCCCCCGCGTACGGAAAGCGCATGGAGCTCGCCTGGGCGGCTCGAACCGGAAAGGGAAGTGGCGGTCGATACATCTGCGACAACTGGCTCACGATTCGGCCGCTCTGGGTTCGACCGCTCCGACCTGGAAATCTCTATGCCGCGATGGCCTTGAAGGGATTGCAGGATTCGGAGGGCAACGCGATGATCTCCGATGGCGACTTCACCAAGATGTTGAGCGCCCAGCAGCCCGTGGATCCGATCAAGAAGCAGGCCTGGTCCGTGTACGCGCCGCTTCGCTCCTTTGCTCTCGACACCAGCGTTCCGTTGCCCATCGAGGCCACCCGCATCCTCGCGGCGGCGGTCTTCACGACAGGGGATGCGGGGGAACCGACTCGTGCGATTCGGGACGCGATGGGCACGACGCCGAGTCCCTCTGCGAGTCAGTGGACGCTCTGCGAGGAGGGGGTTGTCTCGCCCTGTGACGATGGATTGACTGGGGCGGATCATGTTCGTGGTTGCTTTGCATCGTCTGAGACGCATCACGAGCTCCATGCGCGGATCACGGTCCCCCTGTTCCAGGCGGGGTCTGCCCCTCATCTTCACGCGTCGGACGGTGGCCAGCTGGCCTTCAACTCTGCGGGGAAGCCGGTCGTTCAGGGATCCGCCAGCGTGTGCGTGTCGTTGACGATCCCCAAGACGAATCTTGCCCCTGCCGATGGATGGCCGGCCGTGATCTACGGTCCCCCTCTCGGAGGGACGTTTCGAAGCTCCGTCGTGGATGGAATCGCGGCCTCGATGAGCGCTCTACAGGAAGGCGGTGTCCTGGCCTCCGCGGCCGTGTTGACGATGGAGCAGGTGGGGCATGGTCCCCGTCGATGCGGCGCCTCGAATGTCTGTCCGCCGGACACGCCCGGACCAGAGTGGCTGGCCTTCAATCTGCAGAATCCGCGGGGGACCCGGGGGATGGCGCTCCAGGCGACAGCCGATTTCTACCAACTGGAGCGTCTCGTCCTGGACCTCGCGCTGGGCGCGTCGGAGTCTCCCACAGGAGAGTCGATCGGGTTGGATCCGACGAAACTGTGGTTCATGGGACACTCGCAGGGCGCCTCCACAGGAGTCCTCGCCTTCTCCCAGTCTCTCGTCACGCGCGGAGGGGTTCTGGGGGGTCTCGGGGGTGGGGTCACGAAGTCGCTCCTCGATCGCACGAGCCCCGCGCCGCTCGGAGATGCGCTGGGCGTCCTCTACGGGGATCTTCAGGGGGATGGCGCGAGCGACGTCGGCGAAGTGCATCCCGTGATGGGGCTGCTACAGCACTACTTTCTGGCGACGGATCCACTCGGAATCGCGGATCAGCTCTTCTTCCGTGTTCCGGAAGGAAACCTCTCGAAGCATGTGTTGCTGCAATGGGGTCTTGGGGACACCTTCGCTCCGGACAGCACGATTCAATCGCTGGGCGGGGCGATGCGCGCATCCCTCGCCTTTCCCTACGAAGAGAAGTTTCCGGGCGTGGGCGTCGAGCAGACTCCCATCGTCGGCAACTGGGGGGGCGTCACCGGAGTGATCGCTGACTACATCCCCGATGAATACGACGGTCATCTGGTGTTTTTCCTGCATCCGGGGGCGCGCCATCAGGCGAATCACTTCATCGGTACAGGCGTCTGCAGCGCGTACGCCAGCGCTGAGTTCTGCGCTCAATGCGCGGGACAGGTGAGCGATCACTGCATCTGCTGCCATCCGGCAGCCCAGCAGAGCATCCCCTCGGTGGTTTCCATTCCTTGAGTCAAGGCAGCTGCCCGTGCACTCCATCGACCATTTGATCATCGGAGCGGGCGTCTCAGGCCTCGCGACCGCCAATTTCCTGCCTCCGGGGGCGCAGTGGGAGATCCTGGAGCGGGAAGCGGAGCCTGGAGGCTATTGCCGGACCGTCCAGCAAGATGGGTTTGTCTGGGACTACTCGGGGCATTTCTTCCACTTTCGGCAACCCGAGGTGGAGGCGTTTCTCGTCGAGCGCATGGCGGACCCGGACATCCGCAAGGTGACGAAGAGGAGTCGGGTCCTTCATGGGGATCGGCTGGTGGATTTTCCGTTTCAGAAAAACATCCATCAACTGCCGCGGGCAGACTTCATGGAGTGTCTGCGTGATCTCGTCTTTCGCGACGAGGGCGGCACCTCCGACAGCTTTGAGGAGATGCTCTACGCCCGGCTGGGACGCTCCATCACCGAGATGTTCCTCAAGCCCTATAACGAGAAGCTCTACGCGTGCGCCCTCTCCGAGCTCGATGCAGACGCCATGGGGCGCTTCTTTCCTCACGCGAATCTCGAAGACATCGTCCGCAACATGTCCACCCCAGACAACGAAAGTTACAACACGACGTTCACGTATCCGAGCGGCGGGGCGATTCAATACATCGAGGCGCTTCTCCATGATCTCGATCCGGAACGCATTCATCTGGGAGAGTCTCTCGAGAGCGTCGATCTGGCGAATCGAATTGCCCACACGAATCGACGGGAGATCCGCTACAACCACCTCATCAGTTCCATGCCGCTCCCGCGTCTCCTCTCCGCGGCGTCAGTCTCCCATTCACCGGAGCTCTACACCTGGAACAAGGTATTGGTCTTCAACCTCGGATTTGATCGGAAGGGATGGGATGTCGATCATTGGGTGTATGTGCCGGATCCCGATTGCTGCTTCTATCGGGTGGGGTTCTACGACAACATCTTCGACACGGATCGGATGAGCCTCTATGTCGAAATCGGTCTCCCTGCCGACGCTCCTGTGGATATGGAGGCGCGGCTCGCCGAGGTCCTCGAGGACCTTGAGAAATGCGGGATCGTGAGCGGCCATGCGCTGGTTTCTCATCACTCTGTCGTGCTGAATCCTGCCTATGTGCACGTGCATCGTCGGGGGCAGGAAGATGTTTTGGAGAAGTTGGCGCTCCTTCGAGGCGCCAACGTGCATTCGATCGGCCGATACGGCGGGTGGAAGTACTGCGCGATTGAAGACAACATCGTGGAGGCGCGCTCCCTCGCGGCCCGTCTCGGAGAGGTCGCGTGAGCCGCTCGTTGACGGCTCAGGAGCATCCCCTCCTGGACGCACGGGCGTTTGTTACGCTCTTTCCGGAGGGGCTCGGCGCAGTCGCGTCCTCCGAGGCCCTGGTGTCGGGGCTGCGCCTCGGCGGCGACGCGCCGATGGAGTCGAATGACGTCGTTCGCCTGGAGATCCGAAATCTGCTTCGTCATGGCGGCTTCAAGCCTGCGGGGCGCTCGAAGCCGGCGTCCGAATATCTCCTCCGAGCGGAATCCGACGGGTTTCTCGGGCAGATCAACCCCGCTGTGGACGCGTGCAATGTCGCGTCGTTGCACAGCGGAATCCCTGTGAGCGTCATCGACCTTGAATTGACAGAGGGCGCGCTTCAGCTCTCGATCGCCCCGGAGAACACCCGCTACGTTTTCAATGCGGCGGGTCAGGAGATCGACGTGAGCGGCTTGATCTGCCTCTCCGATGTCGCGGGTCCCTGCGCCAATCCCGTCAAGGATTCTCAGCGCACCAAGACCTCGGATGAGACGCGGCGAACGCTCTCCGTGATCTGGGGAACTTCTTCCCTTCCCGGGAGATCGGAGCGCTTGTTGAAATGGTATCGCGACCTGGTGGAGACGACGGGATGTGAGACGAGCGAGGTACGGGTGGAGCCGGCACGTTGAGCGCCGGCTCCGACACGTTTCATGCCTCTTCGTACTCGGCGTCGATGACGTCGTCGCCCTTCGCTGCGGTCGCAGCAGCTCCGTTGGCTCCGGCGGCAGCCCCGCCGTCCCCAGGAGTCGCGGCCTGATCCGTGGAGGCCTGCTTGTACATCTCCTCCGCGAGCTTGTGGGACGCCGTCGTGAGCTTGCCGACGCTCTCCTGAATGCGGTCGAGATCGTCCGCCTCGATCGCTGAGCGACATTCCGCCAGCGCCTCTTCGACGTTGGCGACGTCCTCTTCCGCGAGCTTGTCACGGTGTTCGCCCAGCGTCTTCTCTGTCTGATACACGAGGGCTTCGGCCTGATTGCGCGCTTCAATTCCCTCCCGCTTCTTCAGGTCTTCGCCCTCGTTGGTCTCGGCTTCGTTGACCATGCGATCGATGTCGCTGTCATCCAGGCCGCCCTGGCCGGTGATGCGAATCTGCTGCTCGATCCCTGTCGCCTTGTCTTTCGCCGTGACGTTGAGGATGCCGTCCGCGTCCAGGTCAAAGGTCACCTCGACCTGGGGAATTCCACGTGGCGCGGAGGGGATTCCCTCCAAGTGAAAGCGTCCGAGCGACCGGTTGTCGTTCGCCATGGAGCGCTCTCCTTGGAGAACGTGGACCTCCACGGAGGTTTGATTGTCCGCTGCGGTCGAGAAGACCTCGCTCTTGCGGGTCGGGATCGTCGTGTTCCGCTCGATGAGCTGAGTGGTCACGCCACCGAGGGTCTCGATCCCGAGGGATAGGGGGGTCACGTCGAGGAGGAGGAGATCTTTGACCTCGCCCCCGAGCACGCCTCCCTGAATCGCTGCGCCCATCGCGACGACCTCGTCCGGATTCACGCCATGGTAAGGGGGTTTCCCGAAGAACTTCTCGACTTCCGCCTGCACACGGGGGATTCGGGTCGATCCGCCGACCATCAGGATTTCGTCGATCTCCGAGGTCTTCTTGCCCCCGTCCTTGAGCGCCTTCTTGCAGGGCTCAATGGTCTTCAGGATGATATCCTCCACCAGCGTCTCGAAGCGGGCGCGCGTGAGCTTGATGCTCATGTGCTTCGGCCCCGACGCATCCGCCGTGAGGAAGGGGAGGTTGATCTCCGTCTCCAGCGTGGAACTCAGCTCCATCTTCGCCTTCTCTGCGGCCTCCTTGAGACGCTGGATCACCATCTTGTCTGACGAGACATCGATGCCCTGGTCTTTCTTGAACTCCTCGACGAGGAAGGTGATCAGGCGCTGATCGATGTTGTCACCGCCGAGCTGGGTGTCTCCGTTCGTGGAGATGACCTCGATGACGTTGTCGCTCACCTCGAGGATGGACACGTCGAAGGTCCCTCCACCGAAGTCATAGACGGCGATGATCTGGTCGTCCTGGCCTTCCTTTCGGTAGGCGAGCGCTGCCGCCGTGGGCTCGTTGATGATGCGCTTGACCTCGAGTCCGGCGATCTTTCCGGCGTCCTTGGTCGCCTGTCGCTGGGAATCGTTGAAGTAGGCCGGCACGGTGACCACTGCCTCCGTGACCTCCTGACCCAGGTACTTCTCCGCGGAGGTCTTCAGCTTGCGGAGCACCTTGGCGGCGATCTCGGGAGGCGTGTAGGTGCGATCGTTGCATTTCACCGAAGCGAGTCCGCCCTGTCCGCTCACGATGTCGTAGGGAAGTGTCTCCAGCTCGTCTTTCATCTCATTGAGGCGCCGCCCCATGAAACGCTTGATGGAGAATAGCGTGTTGGTTGGATTCGTGACCGCCTGACGGCGGGCGATTTGGCCGATGAGTTCGTTTCCCTTGTCATCGAACGCGACCACCGAGGGAGTGGTGCGATTGCCTTCTTCATTGTTGATGACCCGGGGCTCGCCGCCTTCCATGACGGAGACGACGGAGTTTGTTGTGCCGAGGTCGATTCCGATGATCTTTCCCATGTCGTTCTCCCTGTTCCTTACGCGTTCATGAGGCTGTATCGCAGCCACTCTTGCGGCCCGATCCCCGGGCAGCGGAACGAAGATAGTCACGGTTATCGGGGTGTCAACCCCCCGAGGGTCCAGATGGGTGGTCGTTGGCCGGTTTTTGTGACAATATGACACGGCTCCCGCGGGGAATGACGACAATATGGCAATCGTTCTGCGTGAAATCCTTCGTAACCCGCCGGAAATACATGGAATTGGGTTGGCATACTCTTTGAAGTGATGGAGGGGGCGAGGCAACGATGAACGCGATGACCAATGCAACGACAGAGCCTGAGCCGACCTTCACGGGTCCCACCATCCTGATCGTCGATGATGATCGGGCCAATCTCGCGTCGCTTGAGAAGATCTTTCGGCGCGAGTCGCATGAGGTCTTGACGGCTTCGGATGGTCGCGAAGCGCTCGGAATTCTGAGGAACACTCGCGTCGACGTGATCCTGACGGACCTGATGATGCCCGGGATGAGCGGGACCGATCTCCTGAAGGCGGCGCAGACCGTCGCCCCAGAGAGCGATGTGATTCTGATGACGGCGTTCGGCACCGTCGAGACGGCGGTCGAGGCGATGAAGCTCGGCGCCTATGACTTCGTGACGAAGCCCTTCAAGCGACTCCAGGTCGTGCGTTGCGTGAAGCGGGCGCTCGAGAAGCAGGCTCTACTGACGGAAAATCGAGGTCTGCGTCAACAAATCCGGGCTCTCGGCGAATCCGAGCCCATCGTCGGCTCCTCGCCTCCTGTTCGGCAACTTCTCGATCTGGTGGGTCAAGTGGCTCCCAGCTCCGCGACGGTCCTTCTGCATGGAGAGAGCGGGACCGGAAAGGAGATCATCGCCCGGCGCATTCACGCGCAGAGTCCGCGAACAGGCAGGCCATTCATCGCGATCAACTGCGCGGCGCTCCCCGAGAACATCCTCGAAAGCGAACTCTTTGGATACGAGCGCGGGGCGTTCACGGGGGCCAACAGTCGCAAGGAAGGGCGATTCACGCTCGCCCACGAGGGAACGCTCCTCCTCGATGAGATCGGTGATGTCTCGCCTGCGGTGCAGGTGAAGCTGCTGCGGGTCCTGCAGGAGGGGCAGTTCGAGCGATTGGGGGGGACCCAGACGCTCCGCGTGGATGTTCGCATCGTGGCCGCCTCGAAGCGGGATCTCGCCGAGGAGGTTCAAAAGGGGCGGTTCCGGGAGGATCTCTACTATCGCTTGAACGTGATCCCGATCACGCTTCCTCCGCTGCGCGACCGCGTCGAGGACATCCCGCTCCTCGCCGATCATTTTCTCCGGGTCTTCGCTCAGAAGAACGGGAAGCGGGTTCAGGGAATTCGTCGGGACGCCATGGAGCTGCTGACGGTACATTCCTGGCCCGGCAATGTACGCGAACTGGAGAACGCCATGGAGCGTGCGGTGGTCCTGGCCCGGGAGGAGACCATCGGGATCGGAGAGCTGCCAGCGGCGATCACCGGTTCGAACTCGGAGGCTCGTCGGGACCTCTCGGTGGCAGTGGGCACACCCCTCGCGGAAGTGGAGCTCCGGCTGATCGAGGAGACTCTCCGGATGACGGGCGGAGACAAACGCGTCGCAGCACAGCTTCTCGGCATCGCGACGCGCACGATCTATCGCAAGCTGGAGGGGCGGCAGCCGGAATGAGATGGGAGGAGAAGGAGTTGTCTTTTTGTCACGCGCGCGAATGATCCCGGTCGCGCCTTTGACAAATTGGCGCAGGCAGCGCAGGATCCGCCCGCATCGCATGGGGCGCTGAAACGTGTGCTGGACTTGATTGATGAGGGTATGCCCTGGACAGTCCGGCATGGCATGCCTGTTGCAGCATTCGCGGGTGCATGGGAAGCGTGCGTGGTGTGCGCCTGAGGGAATGGGAGCGTTGGTTTCGTGGAGACATTCTTCAAGAAGCACTTTTGGTTGCTCAATCTGTTGCCGCTGACGGTAGCGGCGTATTTCGTGGCGTCCGCAGCGAACGACTACATTGGTCTCCATGTGCTCTCCGGCACCTCCGCTGAGCTCTCGATTCCGACCGGAGAGTCTTCGTCCGGGGATACGGGGTTCCGACAGATCCCCGATTACGCGCTGACCCTGAAGACCCGGCGGCCCTTCAATGCGGACCCTCTCGAGGAGGAGGCGCCTGTCGAGGGGACTCCTGTGGCGGGCGAGGGAGACAACGCGAAGACGTCGAATACGGGCGAGATGGAAGAGAGCAAATTGGATGTGAAGCTTCTCGGCACCATGGTGGTCGATCCCGCCGAGCATTCGATGGCGACCTTGAATTCGGGGGGCGCGTCGCTGCTGGTACGTGCGGGCTCCGATCTGGAGGGAAAGGCCATCGTGAAGCGGATCGCCCGCCGCTATATCGTGCTCATCGAAGATGGCACGGAGAAGGTCGTGACCCTGTGGAGCGAGAAGAAAGCGGTCAAGGCGCCGCGCCCAGCCATCGCGAGCAGCCGCCCCTCGTCGAACGCAAGGTCCGGGCGCAAGAAGAAGGACTACTCGAAGGGGGTCACGAAGGTCTCCGATACCGAGTACCAGATCAGCCGGGCGATGCTCGACGAGCAGCTCCAGGATCTCAGTCAGCTGGGGATGGAGGCGCGCATCGTCCCGAACTACAAGAACGGGAAGTATGAGGGATTCAAGCTGGTGGGCGTGCGGCCCAACAGCCTCTACCGTGCCCTTGGAATCCGCAGCGGCGACGTGATCAAGCGGATCAATGGACAAGATATCAACAGCCCGAACAAGGCCATCGAGCTTTTCGAGCAGTTTCGAACGACCAGCAGCGTCGATCTGATGATCGAGCGTCGCGGTCAAATGAAGACGTTCAATTATGGAATCAAGTAAGGAACGCGGGGGGATATCCGTGAGCCGAGTACAGTTTAAAAAGTCCATCGCCGGAGTCGTTCTGTTGGCAGGGCTGGGCTTCGCGTCCACCGGAGTTGAGGCGCAGCTGCGTCCAGTGCCGTTGCGCCCTCCATCGGGGAGCGTCGGGGGCACAGCGATTCTTCCGGGAAGCGGCTCAAACGCGCTGAACTTCGATCCGAAGAGATTGGGGGAGAATCGCGATGGAAGCGAGGAGGGGGGCACTGCGGAGGCTTCCGCCAATCCCGCATCGTCGCATGTCAACGAGATCATCGAGTTCAAGAGCAACAACCTCGCGATCGGGAAATGCCGGAAGATCCCCCTCGATACGATGATCAACATCGATTTCCAGGATGCGCCTCTCGAGGATCTGACCAAGTGGATCAGCTGCGTGACGGAGAAGAACTTCATCATCGCCTCGGGCGTGGGGAAGGGGAAAAAGATCACGATCATGAGCCCGAGATCCGTGACCGTCTACGAGGCGTATCGGGCCTTCCTGGCGTCTCTGGAGATCAACGGATTGACCCTCGTCCCGTCGGGCAAGTTCATGAAGATCCAAGACATCGCGAAGGCGAAGTCGGACACCCTCGAGATCTTCAAGGATGGACGCGCTGTGCCGATGGAAGAGCGATTCGTCACCCGCCTCGTGGCGCTTGAGCACATCGCTGCTGAAGAGCTCGTGGGGACGCTGGAGAAGTTCAAGACGTCTGCGGGAGACATCTCCATCTACGGGCCGACCAATACGCTGATCATCACGGATACCGGCGCGAACATTCATCGCCTTCTGGATCTGCTCGACGAGCTCGATGTGCCGACAGGAAAGGAGCGGGTCTGGATCCGCCCGATCGAACATGCCGAGGCGACGGAGCTGGTCGACAAGCTCCAGGAGGTCTTCGCGGACAGCGGCAAGGCGGCCAAGACGACCGCGTCCCGGAGCAAGTCCGGTAGGAAACGAGGCAAGAAGGCCTCGGCTCCGGTGACCACGACGGACCGCTCGGATGGCGTCGTGACCGTTTCCAAGATCCTCGCCGATGAACGGACGAACCAGCTCATCGTGGTCTCCAATCGCTCCAGCTACCTGAAGCTCGACCGTCTGATCCGAAAGCTGGATGTTCCCATCCCCGGAGAGGGACAAATCCACATCCACTATCTCGAGAACGCGGATGCGGAAGAGATCTCGAACACCCTGTCCGCGCTCACCCAGAGCGGCAGCGGATCCCGGGGGCGAAACACGTCGACGGGGTCCCGCGGCAAGAAGAAATCGTCGTCCAAGGGCAATAAGTCGGGTGGTTCTGCAGCGCTCTTTTCCGGCGAGGTGAAGATCAGTCCCCATGAGGAGACGAACTCACTCGTGATCGAGGCGTCGCTCAAGGACTACCTCAGCCTGAAAGAGGTGATTCAGAAGCTCGACATTCGCCGCAAGCAGGTCTACGTGGAGGCGGTGATCATGGAGATCACCTCGACGCAGGGCCACAATCTCGGCGTCAGCGGATCCGCTGGGGCCCTGCTGGAGATCGATGGTGAAGAGGTCCCTCTCCTCCTCGGTGCGGGC
>Ga0114996_10003933_pt1 | contig 18119 bp, 16 predicted proteins | sample ArcticOcean_MG_C_4_FD_87039 | JGI IMG/M metagenome (GOLD analysis project Ga0114996, IMG submission 87039) | Marine microbial communities from western Arctic Ocean - ArcticOcean_MG_CB4_134 | ecosystem: Environmental > Aquatic > Marine > Oceanic | place: Arctic Ocean: Canada Basin | collected...
ATTTTGATATCGCGTAAAAAGTTACACGGGATTCGGAGAGATATTTTTCAGCAGAACTCTTGGTACCCGTTCCGGCCAATTCCTTGCTTTCGCCATATTTTATCAATCGAGCGATTGCTTCTGTTTCGGGCAACCACAATTCCCAAGCTTGGGTCTTGAAAAAATGATATACCGCTGGGTGATAGTTTTGGGCCTGTGCTATGAAAAAATATAGCTCCGCATAAGTAACGTGGCGAGGCACGCCCTTGCCGATCCAATAGGCTTGGCCAAGAGCAACCTGCCCGGGTGCATAGTCGGCATAGGCGGCGAAGCGGTAGAACGGCACGGCGCGCTCTGGATTAGGCATTCCTAGGCGACCGAACCAAAACATATTGCCCAAGCGATATGAGATAAATGCCAATGGTTCGAGGGCGATGAATTTGGCGTCGGTTGCAGCGTCAACGTATCTGCCATCGGTAATGTTGCTGGCGATGTGGCGCATGCGCCAAGTGTTCAGGAATAGAAATATACCGACCGCTAGGATCAGTATGGTCCAAAGGCTGAATTTGAATATCCGCTTGAAGCGCATGACGCCGCCCGCATGTGATTAACGATTGTCCGGCGCGGTATCATATCCCTAGGGTATTGCACGGTAAAGATGCCGACGTTATCAGGGTGCGCTGGCCATAGGTGCCGAGCATCAGGCCCGCCGTAGCGAACGCATCCAGGGCACGGAAACCGCCCTTGGGCGTCTCCATGAGCGGGCCCTCGGTGATCCTGATAATCTTGAGGCGCATATCGATGAAGGCCGCGCCCTTCTGGGGCGCATGGTGGAAACCGGTCTGTCGGGCGCCGGCGCGGCGGGACGGGCCGAGAGCTTCGAAGCTGATCTCCGCCGGGGTGTTCTGGAAACCCTATCCAAAAATGATCCCCGGCGGGCTTTGGAAAGCCTGGACGGGGGCGCGTTCGATACTTTGTTCGAAGACGAAGGCGGCAAGGCCCGTATCCGGGACGGGCTGAAGCTGTGGTCGGGCAAACAGGAATTGCACGAGCAGCAGCGGCAATTGGCCGAAATCGAGGCCGGGCGGCGGCGCTTCGCCGATACGCTGGCGGTGGGTTTCAATGACGGTAGCGCCGATGCAGTGCATATCGAACTGGCGTTAGCCTCGGGGGCCATCGATGAGAACCACGCCGAGGATTTGCGTGGCAGGTTGGGTGACATCGAAGCCTATAACGGAGAGCTGGATGGCATCGGCCGGTTTATCCTGGGTGGGGACGAGGACCCAGGTTTTATCATTGATGGTGACAAGATTGGCGGATTTGGCCCAGACAGTAACGATGAAGGGATATTCGTTGATCCGGAGATGATCGACGGCTGGTGGAAGCGGGAGATGGAGCGCCGGAAGCGGTTCCCCGGTTTAACCACGCTGGAAGACCAGCAATCCCCGGAGTTCTCGCTAGAAATTCCCGCCGAGCTTCTGATCCATACTGTTGAGCGCACCGGCCATGTTCCGACGTCGGTGACGGACGGCCTCCGGGCCGCCATATTGGCCGGCGATCCGGCAGAGAAGGTGGCGGCGGGCAAGCAGATTGCGAAGCTCAAGAAGACCGCGCCGGAGGTGGCCGAAACCCTCATTGGAAAACTGCCGCCGGAGGAAGCGCAACAGATCACCATCATCGCCGGTATCTCAGAATTGCCTTTGCCGCCGGAACGCATCGATGGCGAACCGGCTTCAACGCTAGGGCTGAAACTGCTCCTTGAGGATTCGCTCTTCCAGGTTGTGTTCGGGATCGAACAGCAACGTAGGTCGGATGCCGTTGGTTTCGTGCACCTCAACCTCGACAACGTTCCGGACTTCGGTGAAATCGGCGACCGCGCTCACCGGCCTGAGACCGGGGTCCAAAATCTCGAAATTGATCAGGGATTTTTGCGGCAAGACGGCGCCGCGCCAGCGCCTGGGACGAAATGCGCTGATTGGCGTCAGCGCCAATAATCCGGCGCCAAGGGGTAATATGGGACCGTATACGGATAGATTGTAGGCGGTACTGCCCGCTGGCGTCGAAATCATGACGCCGTCACAAATCAGCTCATCCATGCGGTTGACGCCATCGACTTTGATCCGAATTTTGGCGGCAAGCCGAAGTTCGCGCAATAATGACACTTCGTTGATGGCAAGCGCGGTGTGTTCCGCCCCGTCGCTTGTCCGTGCCCGCATTTGCAACGGATGAAGCACAATCGGTTCGGCCCTTTGCAGCCGTTCGAGCAGGCTGTCTTCGCCGAACTCATTCATCAAAAACCCCACCGAGCCCAAATTCATGCCGAATATCGGCGTTCCCTTGCCCATATATTTGTGCAGGGTTGTCAGCATGAAACCATCGCCGCCCAAGGCGACAATCAGATCCGCTTCATCGGGAGAAACGCTTTCGTGGGAATCCATCAATAATTTTAGCGCGCCGACGGCGTCTTCATGGTGGTCGGAAACAAACGCGATCGTCTTGAATTCCATCATTCTGCTCTTGAATTGTCAGGCATTGGCGGACGCGATATTCGGCGTGCTGATTTTTGAGGCGGGCGCCGACAAAATAGCCAGGTTCAGCCGCCGGTGACGCTCATATGACGGCTGACGGCAGGGGCGGCGTTGCGGCGATCGATAACGAAATCATGTCCCTTGGGTTTGTTGCCGATGGCCCGGTCGATTGCGTCATGGAGCGCGGCGTCGCTTTCGCTCATGCGCAACGGGCCGCGGAGGTCGGCGCAATCGTCCTGACCAAGGCACATATAGAGATTGCCGGTGCAGGTAAGCCGTACCCGATTGCAGCTTTCACAAAAATTGTGAGACAGTGGCGTGATGAAGCCGATCCGTTTTCCGGTTTCACGAACCACTGTATAGGCGGCCGGCCCGCCGGTCTGATAGTCTGTGCCGTCCAGCGTCCAGCGCTTTTCAATTTGCGCGCGGACTTCGGAAAGCGGCAAATACTGGTCAAGCCGGTCTTGCCCAATATCCCCCATGGGCATGGTTTCAATGAGAGTTAGATCATAATCCTCGTCACCGCACCAAGCGATTAAGCGGTCAAATTCGTCTTCGTTGAAACCCTTCAACGCGACCGCATTGATTTTCACTTCCAATCCCGCCCGCTTCGCGGCGGCCAACCCCTCCAAAACATCTTCCAAATGACCCCAACGGGTCGCCTCGTGAAATTTGACCGGGTCCAAGGAATCTATCGAAACGTTTATGCGTTTCACCCCGCAACCAGCCAAATCTTTTGCATATTTAGAAAGTTGGCTGCCGTTGGTGGTCAGGGTCAATTCTTTCAGCGCACCGGTTTTGAGATGGCGGCCCAAATTCTCGATAAATCCCATTATTCCACGCCGAACCAATGGCTCGCCGCCGGTCAGGCGAATTTTATCGACGCCGCACCTGACGAACGCGCTGCACACCCTGTCCAGCTCTTCCAGACTCAACAGGTCACTTTTGGGCAGAAACGTCATGTTTTCCGCCATACAGTAAACGCACCGGTAGTTACACCGGTCAGTCACGGAGACGCGCAAGTAGCTCACCCGGCGTCCAAAAGGATCTATAAGATCGGTCATGGCCTCGAGACGGCAAGATTGCCGAACACCTTTGATCAAACACTGTATTGAAAGGTATGACTTTAGGCGTGATTTGTCACGGGCAATCGGCATCTGCCGTTACCAAGGCATCGAATTCCCGCACCGGGACTTGCTATCAGGCGGCGCGCGCCTGTGCCAGTTGATGCGCCGGGCGTTTGCGGGCAAGGAGGGTCGTTAGCGTCTTGGCAAGATTGCCGCTTTCCTCTTTGGCCATCCCATATAGAAGACCGGCACGGTCTGTGTCGGTACAAGCTTCCGCTTCGATAACGAGACGGTGGATGAACGCGCATTGCCTGGTGGCTGACTTAAGTTCGCTTTTTGCGGACATGATCGAATTTCCTTAGTCATGAACCGAGGGCGCCAGGGTATACGCCAACACATTACCGAAACCTTAACCCCGGCGATGCCGCGAGATAATGTCGATTATGTGTCCAAAGACTGGTTCCTGCGTTATGCTTGCACCAACGCACAGGACTGGAAGTTCGATGGCAAAATTGAAGGAATTCGCGGTAACTCCAGACCCGGACGATCCGCGTCTGGTCGAACGGGTTACGGGCACCGATCACCAAAAAAAAGCGATCACGGTTTCGGTGACGGTGGAACGGGCGTTGACGCTTTATCTCAATTCCCGGGAAATCGTGACCATGATGACCATTGGCGACTATCCAGAATATCTGGCGGTTGGATATCTGGTCAATCAGAACATGTTGTCCCCTGAAGACAAGATTACCGGTATCGACTATGAGGAAGATATCGAAACCGTTGTTGTCCGAACCGAGCATGAATCGGACTTCGAAGAAAAACTTTCCAAGAAAACGCTGACATCGGGCTGCGCGATGGGAACCGTGTTCGGCGATCTGATGGAAAAGTTTGATGAGATAGATTTGCCGGATGCAGCCCGTCTCAGCACCATTGATCTCTTTACGCTGCTCCGGAAAATCAACACGGCGCCAAGCCTGTACTTGGAAGCCGGCGCCATCCACGGCTGCGTCCTCGCTGAGGGCGACAAGCCACTTATCTATATGGAAGATGTCGGCCGCCATAATGCCGTCGATAAAATCGCCGGTTATATGCGCCTTAAGAATATTGATGGTGCCGACAAGATTTTTTACACCACTGGGCGGTTAACCAGCGAAATGGTGATCAAAACAGTTCAGATGGGTATCCCAATATTGGTTTCGCGTTCGGGATTTACCGCGTGGGGGGTCGATTTGGCGCGCCAGGCCAATTTGACTTTGATCGGCCGGGCGCGCGGTAAGCGCTTTTTGGCCCTCGCCGGCGAACATCGCATAGAATTTAATGCGGAAATGGACGACGAGGCCGATGGGCCCGCCCAAATGAATCCGAAAAAAATATGATCGAAACCATTGGCGTCATTCTTGCCGGTGGCTTGGCACGGCGCATGGGCGGCGGCGACAAGTGTTTTCTCCCGCTCCTGGGCCGGCCCATCCTGAACTGGGTTGCCGAGCGCGCCGCACCGCAAACCACATATATAATCATCAATGCCAACGGTGACGCGTCCCGATTTGATGACTACGCATTTCCCGTTGTTGCCGATCCCGTCGAAGGGTTTCAAGGTCCGCTTGCGGGTATCCTCGCGGCCATGGATTGGGGCGCAAGCCAGCATCCCGATATAAAGTGGATCGTCAGCTTTCCGGGGGACGCGCCGTTTGTTCCGCCGGGGCTGGTGCAGCGCTATCTAGATGCCGTCGAAGCTGAGGGGGCGGACTTGGCCACCGCACACTCCGCCGGTCGTTCGCACCCGGTTTGCGGATTGTGGTCCACATCATTGGCCGGTGATCTTCGCCACGCCTTGATTGAAGAAAAAATCCGCAAAATCGATCTTTGGACGGCCCGCCATTGTCTTGCCGAGGTGGCGTTTGAAACAGACCCCTATGATCCGTTTTTCAATATAAACGAAACGGATGATTTGAAACGCGCAGAGGATATCGCGCGCCTGGTCACGGCTTCATCAACGTAACGTAGCGGCCGCAATTTTTCAGTGCCGCCACCGCCCCGCCTTCTCCAATGATCCTGTGCGCCCGCGCCGCATCGGTGATCACCATTCCCGCCAAACATTCAATTCCTTCCGATATCAGCGGCGGCGCCAGCGGTGTCCCAGGACCGACAAAGGCCTTTCGCGCGTTTCCCGCCAATTCGATAATTTGTCCCGCGCTTCCATTGGTCAGCGTTGCCGCCGTGATCACCACGGCTTCGCAACTTGCCAGTATTTCCTCCATATCCTTTTCGCCATATTCGCCTTCCCGGGGTTCGCGCTCGATCACGCAATAATTTTCTAGGTGACGATCAAGACTGGGAAAGCGACCGATAACGGCAATCATCCCGTCGCAATCCCGAAATGCGTCTAGGCCATTGATATCCTGCCCTTCGATACTATAACGGTTGTTGTGTGCGTTAATCGCTGCAACCCCGACCGATATTTCCAACGGGTTGTCCGATTGCACCAGCGCCGCCAGCCTCTTGAGGCCACCTTCGGCTAAAGTCCCGGCGTTCCGAACCGGCTGGCAGCCGAGCGCATCGCGTTTCGGCGTCTGCGCCAATCCACAGCCTTTGGCGGTCTCTACAAGTGTCCAATTTATACCGATCGTGATATTGAGCACCGGCGCATTGCTGACGCCGGATAGCAATATCGAATACAGATCCCGGCCGGTGTTCACGGTTACAATTTTTCCAAACGCGCGGCGGAAAATTTCAATTCCGGGATCTTGCCAAATGGATCAAGCGCCGGATTGGTCAGCATATTTGCCGGCGCCTCGGCAAAACAAAATGGAATGAATACCAAGCCTTCCGGCATGTTGGGCTCCCGCCGGGTCGCCAATTGGATGGCGCCCCGCCGCGTGGTGACGGTTACGGTCTCCCCCGGATCCAATTCCAATCTCTCCATATCCAGGGGCGAGACATGAACTGCAGCCTCCGGCTCAAGCGCGCTTAAGTTTTCCGCCCGGCGTGTCATGGCACCCGTGTGCCAGTGCTCCAGCAGGCGGCCCGTGGTCAGCACCAACGGAAATTCTTCATCCGGAACCTCGTCCGGTGGCGTGATATTCGCCGGTACCAGCCGGCCAAGTCCGTTCGGCGTTGGAAATCCATCACCAAAAATTATCTCTTGCCCCGGCTGATCTTCTCCAAGGCACGGATAGGTAACCGCTTCTTCAATTTCCAGGCGCTGCCAGGGAATATGGCGCATCGACTCCATGCATTGTTGCATTTCCCCATGAACGTCTTGCGGTCCGCTGTAATTCCAATCGAGCCCGATGCGGCGTGCCAATTCCTGGATAAGCCACCAGTCTTGGCGCGCCTCTCCCGGCATGTCCAAGGCGCGTCGGCCTATTTGAACGCGACGGTCGGTGTTGGTGACGGTGCCGTCTTTTTCCGGCCATGCGGATGCGGGAAGAATTACATCCGCAAAATTTGCCGTTTCGGTCAGGAAGATATCCTGCACCACGAGGTGCTTTAGCTTGGCAAGCGCCTGGCGGGTATGATTGGTGTCCGGGTCCGACATGGCCGGGTTTTCCCCCATCACATACAGCCCTTCAATCTCTCCTCCCAAGATCGAATCTACGATCTCCACTACGGTCAGTCCCGGTTCAGGGTCCAGTGCCGTTCCCCAAAATTCCTCGAAAAAGGTTTGGTTGTTTTTATCGGAAACCAATTTGTAGTCCGGATACATCATCGGAATCAGCCCGGCATCGGAAGCGCCTTGTACGTTGTTCTGGCCGCGAAGCGGATGCAGCCCGGCGCCAGCCCTTCCCACATGGCCACATATTAATGCCAGCGCGATCAGACAGCGCGCGTTGTCGGTCCCATGGATATGTTGGGCTATTCCCATACCCCAAAAGATCATCGCCGCGCCGGCGCCGGCGATTTTGCGCGCCACCTGGCGTAGCTCTTCGGGCTCGATGCCGCACAACGGGGACATCCGTTCGGGCGTATATTGCCCGACATGTTCGGCAAGCTCTGCAAATCCTTCGGTGTGCGCTTCCACATATTGCCGGTCATAAAGTTTTTCTTCGACGATCACGTTCAACAACGCGTTTAAAAGCGCCACATCGCTGCCAGGATTGAATCGCAGGAAATTGCAGGCATAGGGCGCCAGGGCGTTACTGCGGGGATCCATGACAATCAGTTCGGCGCCCGCTTCCGCCGCATTTTTTATGAACGTCGCCGCGACCGGATGATTGGTCGTTGGATTCGCACCGATGACAACGATGACATCCGAATCCAGGCAACTGATAAACGGCGCCGTGACCGCGCTTGATCCAATCCCTTCCAACAGAGCGGTAACCGACGACGCATGGCAAAGCCGCGTGCAGTGATCCACATTATTTGTGTGAAAGCCGGTGCGGATCAATTTCTGAAACAAATAGGCTTCTTCGTTGGATCCCTTGGCCGACCCAAATCCGGCAAGCCCCTTGGCTCCCTTGCTTTCGAGAATTGCTTTGAACCCATCGGCGGCCGCGTTCAAAGCTTCGTCCCAAGTAGCAATGCGGAACTGATCGAACGGATTGCTCGGATCAACGGTAATTTCTTTGGTTTTCGCCGCGCTGCCTTTGCGGATCAAGGGCACCGTCAGGCGCTCGTCATGGCTGGCATAGTCCATCCCAAAACGGCCCTTTACGCACAACCTGCCGTGATTGGCGGGGCCGTTGCGGCCGTCCACCTGGATGATCTTGTTGTCCTTGACGTGGAAGCGAACCTGGCAGCCAACACCGCAATAAGGGCAGACACTATCAACGGTCTTATCGGCTTCGGCATTTGCTTCTGGCGCGTCAGGCGCGGAAGATTTGAGCGCACCGGTGGGGCACACTTGCACGCATTCGCCGCAGGCAACGCAACTGCTGGCGCCCATGGGGTCCGCCATATCGAAAACGATGGCGCTTTCGGCGCCGCGCATGGCCATGCCGATAACGTCGTTGCCCTGAATATCGCGGCACGCCTGGACGCACAATTTGCAATGGATGCATTTATTCAAATCCACTGCGATGGCGGTGTGGCTGGTATCAGTCTCAAGCGAGCGGTTCTTTGGGAACCGGCTGTCGGTGATCGCCATCTGATCCAGCCAGTTTTTAAACTCACCTTCGGGCTCCGATTGGTCGGCGAGAAGCAGTTCGAACACGGCGCTACGCGTTTTCTTCGCCCGCTCCGAATTCGAGGTGATCACCATGCCTTCTTCCGGCTCGCGGATGCAGGATGGCGCCAGCGCCCGTTCGCCATCGATTTCCACCAGGCAGGCGCGGCAGTTGCCGTCGCCGCGGTAATCGGCGGTCGGCCGGTAACAAAGATGCGGTATCTCAATGCCCAGCCGGTCCGCGGCTTGCCAAATGGTTTCACCGGCAGCGGCGCTGACTTCGGTTCCATTGAGGATGAACGTCGTGTTCTCGCTCATCAATTATCCTCCAGAAAGAAATTCAAGGTCGATAAGACGGGATTGGGCGCCGCCTGACCGAGCCCGCAAATCGATGCGTCGCGCATGGTGTCGGCCAGATCGCGCATGAGATCGCCATCCCATTCTTCGCCCGCCATCATCGTCAGCAGTTTTTCGCATCCGACGCGGCAGGGCGTGCATTGGCCGCAACTCTCGTCTTCAAAAAAGCCGACCAAGTTTCTGGCGACGCCGCGCATGTCGTCCTGGTCCGAGAACACAACGACGGCGGCCGAGCCCACGAAACAACCATGCTCCTCGAGCGTTCCGAAATCCAATGGAACATCGGCCAGCGCCGCCGGCAATATGCCGCCCGAGGCGCCGCCCGGAAGGTAAGCGGAGAAGCGCTCACCATCCGCCATGCCGCCGCAATGCTCTTCAATGAGCTGGCGCGCCGTGGTTCCGGACGGTGCCCGCACCATGCCCGGATTTTTTACCCTTCCCGAAACCGAATAGAAGCGCGGCTGCCCTTGGTCCAGGTACCATTGCGCGCCGTTTTGCATAATCAGGCTCACCCAATGCAGGGTTTCGACATTATTGATTAGCGTCGGCCTTCCAAACAGTCCTTTTTGTGCGGGGTAGGGTGGCCGGTTCCTCGGCAAGCCCCGCTTCCCCTCCAAACTTTCGAGAAGCGCCGTCTCCTCACCACATATATAAGCCCCGGCGCCGCGCCTCAGATGCAGACGCGCCGGCAGCGAAATGCCGCATTCCTCCAAGGCCGCGATTTCACGGCTCAAAATCTCGTGAATATGTGGATATTCGTCGCGCAAGTATATGTAGACATCGCCGGCTTCGACGGTGTGCGCGGCGATCATCGCCCCTTCCAGGAATTGATGCGGTTGGCCCTCGAGGCACAGACGGTCCTTAAACGTTCCCGGCTCGCCTTCGTCGGCGTTGACCACCAGGTTACGCGGCTTCTCGCTCCCCTCCAGAAATCTCCATTTTCGCGCCACCGGAAATCCGGCGCCGCCCATCCCCCTCAAGCCAGCCGATTCCAGCGCCTCCAATACGTCGCTTCCCGCCAGGCTTCCCGCCCCCAGCTTTTTCAGCGTCTCGTACCCGCCCCGTTCAACATAGTCATCGATTGATTCATAACCGGAAATTATCGGCGTTACCGCGTCCGCTTCCGCCGCCTTGCCGATATCGTCCACCGTACAATGGGGGTATTGGCGTTTCCCCATCGATGCCACCGGCGCCTTGTCGCAGGCGCCCATGCAAGGCGCATGAACAATTCGGACCGCGCTCCCCAGATTTTTTTCAAGCCGGTTGAAAAGCGCTTCGGACCCGGCCATCTCACACGCAATACTGCCGCAAACGCGGACCGTATATTGCGGTGGATTTTGGTCGGTCTCTTTAACGATATCAAAATGGTGATAGAAACTGGCAACCTCATAAACCTCGGCTTGCGAAAGCTTCAGCTCGTGCGCAAGCGCCGCCAGATTGGCCGCGGACAAGTGGCCTTGATCATCTTGAATGCGGTGCAGGAATTCTATCAGCAGAGAGGCGTCGCGGGGTTGATCACCCAATATCCCTTGTACGAACTGAACGGCGTCCGATGTGATTTGCCTGCCTTTCGGCAAACCCATTTTTCTTTTTTTTCTTTGATCGTCCGAGGGGGCATCCATGCTTCTTCGCTCGTCTCCTGCGCTGCTGTGATGGTTAAGGCTTACGTTTTGTCCGATGAGCAGAACTTATGCAAACGCGCCCCTTGTATCAAATCTATTTCTCAAATTGAGATGTTAGCCTCACCTGTGCCACAATCCGATGCAGCGAACATTGCAAAGGCGGACCGGACGGAGCATGGCCGAAATTATTCATCAGCGAATTGCGGAACTTCTTTGTTCCAAAATATGTCACGATCTCATTAGCCCGGTGGGCGCTATCAATAACGGCATGGAGTTGCTGGCCGATACAAGTTCCGGCATGCAGGACGATGCCATGTCATTGATCGGCGATTCTTCGCGCCAGGCGGCGCAGCGTCTCGAATATTTCCGGCTGGCGTTTGGCGGTTGGGGCGGCGGTGATGAGGCAACGACGGAGTTTGGTCTGCTGCGGAAAATGGTCGCCAGCCATGCGATTGACAACAAGTTGGAGCTGACTTGGCGCCAAAAACCGGACGATAGCGACCGTCTCATAATACATGTGGGCAAGTTGGTTCTCGGACTCGTATTGATCGCCACCGAATGCGCCCGCCGCACCGCAGCGCTGGAAATTGATCTCAGGCCATCCCCGGATCGTCTGCAACTCACCGTCAAAGTGTCTGGGGACCGTTGCGCGTTACACCCGGAAACACGGAACGGATTTGATCAAAACCTAGATATCGACGATATATCGGTTCGCAACGTTGTTGCCTATAATTGTCTCCAAATTACCATGGCAAACCAGTTGGCCTTGAATTTCTCCGAAGAGTCCCCAGATTCCGTAGAGTTTCACGTTACGGAATAGGCGGTATTCGAGCCCTTTTACGCAAAAATACATCATCGCCGAATTATTTGACCTGAAGGGGTTCAGATTTGCTGAATCAGTCCCCATCTGTAGGGACATGACGAGAAAAAAATTGCGGTCACTCTTGAGACCTTTGAACTGGAGCCTGGATCATGGACGATCTATTAACAGAATTTTTGACAGAAACTTCGGAAAACCTCGCCGTGCTCGATGTCGAGCTGGTCAAATTCGAGCAGGATTCGAGCAACAACGCGATCCTTTCGAATATTTTCCGGCTCGTTCATACGATCAAAGGTACCAGTGGATTTCTTGGTCTGCCCAGGCTTGAAGCCGTGGCCCATGCCGGCGAAGACGTGCTCGGCAAATTCCGCGACGGCGAACTTGAAGTTACGCCCGATGCGGTCACCTTGGTGCTGCAAACCATCGATACCATCCGCGATCTGCTTGGCGGATTGGAAGAGGCCGGATCCGAGCCGGAAGGCGACGACAGCAGTCTGATCGGCAAGCTTCGCGTCATGGCCGATGGCGAGGCGCCCGCCCCTGCGCAAGAACCCGAAGCCGAGGAAGCGCCCGCCGATGAGCCGGTCGCCGCGCCCAGCGGTCCTATATTGAACGAGCAAGGTTTCCCGGTGGCCGCCGAGCTGCTGGAAGAGGTGATGGCCGCCGAAGCGAGCGGCGCCAATAAATCGTCCGAAAAGGAAATGGCCGCCGAAATTGTTGTCGAGCGTACGGAAGAATCCGGCGTTGAGGCAAAAGCGTCATTACCGGCGGAAGTGAAAAAGACGGCGCCGTCTCCGGCAGATGAAAACGGTACCAAGGAATCGGCGATCGCACAGCAGACGATCCGGGTGAACGTCGATCTGTTGGAAAATCTCATGACTTTGGTCAGCGAGTTGGTTCTGACCCGAAACGCGCTCAACCAGATGGTCCGTGGCCGCGAAGACAGCGAGTTCAACGTGCCGTTTCAGCGCCTTAGCCACATAACGTCGGATCTTCAAGAAGGTGTGATGAAGACCCGCATGCAGCCCATCGGCAACGCCTGGGCCAAATTGCCCCGCATCGTTCGTGATCTGGCCTTGGAAGCCAGCAAGAAAATTGATCTCCAAATGGTTGGCGCCGAAACCGAGCTGGACCGCCAGGTGTTGGAGCTGATCAAGGATCCGTTGACCCACATGGTCCGCAATTCGGCTGATCATGGGTTGGAAACCCCGGCCGAGCGCCTGCAGATTGGAAAACCCGAGACCGGGGTCGTTCTTTTGCAGGCCTTCCATGAGGGTGGGCACATTGTCATTGAAATCGCCGATGATGGCCGCGGCCTGAATATGGACCGCATCAAGGCCAAAATCGTCGAAAATGGATTGGCCACCGAAGAAGAATTGGAAGGCATGCAGGATCAGCAGATTCAGCAGTTCATCTTCAACGCCGGGTTCTCGACTGCCGAAAAAGTGACCAGCGTAAGTGGGCGCGGCGTCGGCATGGATGTTGTCCGCACGAACATTGAAAAAATCGGCGGCACCATTGAATTGACCTCGATCGTGGGCAAGGGTTCCACCTTCACCATCAAAATCCCGCTAACCCTGGCCATTGTATCGGCGCTAATTGTCGAATGCACCAATCAAAGGTTCGCCATTCCGCAAATCAGCGTATTGGAATTGGTCCGCGCCTCGGCCCATTCCGAGAATGCCATCGAGATGATCAACAATGCGCCGGTATTACGCCTTCGTAACCGGTTGCTGCCTTTGGTGCAGCTATCGTCGCTGCTCAATTTGGATGGCGCCACCGAGCATGGTCCCGATGACGAGGCATTTATCATTGTCAGCCAGGTCGGCAATTATACCTTCGGCATTATCGTCGACCGCGTGTTTGATACCGAGGAAATTGTTGTCAAACCGGTCGCGCCGATTTTGCGCGACATCAATCTGTTTTCCGGGAACACCATACTCGGCGATGGCAGCGTGATCATGATTTTGGATCCCAGCGGTATCGCAACGGCCACAGGTGAGATGACGATGGGCGCCGCCAAGGCCGAGAGTTCGGTGGTTGCCGAAACGGCGGCAAACAGTGATCGCCAGGCCATGTTGGTATTCAAATCGGGCGGCGAATCGCTGAAAGCGGTTCCGCTGGCCCTAGTCGCGCGGTTGGAGGAAATCGATCTTTCCACCGTCGAATATTCCAACGCCCAGCGCGTCGTGCAGTATCGTGGGCAATTGATGCCGCTGATCCCCTACAATGAAGACTACGAATGGAAGTCGGAGGGTATGCAGTCGATACTCGTGTTCACCGACAAAGACCGTTCCATGGGTCTGGTCGTCGAAGAGATCATCGATATTGTCGAAGAAGACGTGAACGTGGAATTGCCCTCAAGCACTGACGGATTGGTCGGTAGCGCCGTAATCAACGGCAAGGCGACCGATATCATCGATGCCGGTTACTATCTGACCAAAGGGTTTTCAGATTGGTTTAACGGGAGCGCCAGGGAAAGCAGCGCCTTGTTGGGTCGGCGGCGTAAATTGTTGCTGGTCGATGACAGCTCCTTCTTCCGTAACATGATGACGCCGCTTCTTTCCGTCGCCGGATACGATGTGGTAACCGCCGAGCGCGCGCAAGAAGCGCTTGATCTCAGGGAAAAGGGTGACAAGTTCGATATTATCGTCAGCGATATCGAAATGCCCGATATGGACGGATTTGAATTCGCGCGCACCGTGCGCGGTGAGGGATCCTGGCAGGACACGCCGCTGGTAGCGCTTTCGTCACGGGCATCGGAGCAGGATTTCGAACTCGGGCGTGAAGTCGGATTTAGCGATTATGTGTCAAAATATGACCGCGACGCATTGGTTGAATCATTGTCCCACGTGGTTCGGTCCGCGGACGATTCATGATCGTCGTAGAGTAACGGAATTTAGTAGACATTGCCGTCAATCGCCTTTAATGCGTGCCGTCCTTAACCCTTTGTCCGGGGCGGCTTGATCTGAATTGAAATCGAAAAGGTCAAACGAAAAGCCATGAAATCCTGTTTAATTGTAGACGATTCAAAGGTCATACGAATGGTCGCCAAAAAAATCCTGCAAGAGTTGGATTTTGAAACCGTCGAAGCCGAGGACGGTCAGGTGGCGTTGAATGTATGCGAAAATAAAATGCCCGATGCCGTTCTGCTTGATTGGAACATGCCTGTGATGGATGGGATAGAATTCCTCAAAAATCTCCGCAAATTACCGGGTGGCGATGGTCCCGTGGTCGTGTTCTGTACAACTGAAAACGACGTCAACCATATCCAGGAAGCCATGGAAGCGGGAGCAAATGAATACATTATGAAGCCGTTCGACGGCGAAATAATACAGACCAAGTTTGCTCAAGTCGGTCTTCTGTAACGGCGTTAGAATTTATTCTCATTCATTGGCTGGCTTCGCTGATGCAATTGAGTGTGTCGGGTAAGATAAATTGAATAGTAATAACCCCATTATCAATGTTTTGATCGTTGACGACTCTGCGGTCGTTCGCGGCTTGATTTCCAAGATGATATCCAACGATCCGAATGTCGCTGTCGTCGATACCGTAGCAAATGGATTGCTGGCGGTGAAACGCGTCGATAGGGGCGATGTTGATATCGTCGTGCTGGATATTGAAATGCCGGTGATGGACGGTTTGACCGCATTGCCGCAGATTTTGGAAAAATATCCCAAAATCAAGGTGATCATGGCGTCCACCTTGACCATGAAAAATGCTGAAATCAGTTTGCGGGCGCTTGAAGCTGGCGCGGCGGACTATATTACCAAACCATCGTCATCGCGCGAAATGACAGGCGGCAAAGATTTTCAGCATGAACTGCTGGAGAAAATCAAAAATCTTGCGCCGGGCAAACTCGGCCGCGCGCCGCAACCCGCATCGGCGGCCCATCCGAAGATAATTCCGACCGCGGAAATTGTCTTGCGCCCGCAGGCGGCGGTAAGGTCGAAGCCGCGTATTCTCGTGGTCGGCTCCTCTACGGGCGGCCCGCAAGCGTTGTTTACATTCTTCAAGGGCCTGAATGGCAAGCTGCCGGTACCGGCGCTGATAACACAACATATGCCGCCGAATTTTACCAAAATCCTGGCACAGCATTTGTCCAAATCGGCCGGGTTGCCCGCCGACGAGGCCCAGGATGGCGAGCTTCTTCGGGCCGGGCATATATATGTTGCGCCGGGCGACTATCATATGCGGGTCGAGGAAGTTGATGCCGCAAAGAAAATCACCCTCAATCAGGGACCTCCGGAAAATTACTGCCGTCCAGCCGTAAACCCGATGCTTAGAAGCGTTGCCGAGCTATACGGATCCAACGTACTTGTCGTCATTTTGACCGGTATGGGATATGACGGCATGAAGGGCGGCGAAGATATCGTCGCCGCCGGCGGAACGATTATCGCCCAGGATGAAGCCACAAGTGTGGTTTGGGGTATGCCGGGCGCCGTTGCTTCCGCGGGGCTGTGCACCGCCGTGCTGCCAATCGATGAACTTGCGCCCTACGTTGCTGAGTTTATGGATAAAGGCATCTAATGTCCCCGGACGAATTCAATTTTCTACAGGAAATGCTAAAGCGTGAATCGGGCCTCGTACTGACAGAGGAGAAATCCTATCTGCTCGAAAGCCGCTTGATTCCCGTCGCGCGGAAGCTATCGGTGGACGGCATCGAGGAATTGGTCGTCCGCGCAAAAAGTGGAACCAGCCCCGAGGTCAAAAAGGCGATCATTGAGGCGATGACCACGAACGAGTCGTTCTTTTTCAGAGACATTAAACCGTTCGAAATATTTCGTGAGGCGACGATGCCTTACTATTTGGACGCGCGCCAAGCCACGCACAAAATTAAAATTTGGTGCGCGGCCGCTTCCAGCGGGCAGGAGCCTTATTCGCTGGCGATGACCCTTAACGATCTTGCTCCCAAGCTTGCCGGCTGGAACATCGAAATACTGGGAACAGATATTTCCACCGAAATATTGGATAAGGCCGAAAACGGGCTCTACACCCAGTTCGAGGTTCAGCGCGGATTGCCGGTTCAAAATCTGGTTAAATATTTTGACAAAGAAGACGAGCACTGGCGGGTGAAAGCCGATTTGCGCTCGATGGTCAAATACCGGGAATTCAATCTTTTGGATAGCTTCGCGGCCCTCGGCCAGTTTGACATCGTGTTTTGCCGCAATGTTTTGATTTATTTTGACCAGGAAACCAAGGCCCAGATATTGGCGCGAATTGCCGAATGCATGCCGCCCGATGGATTGTTGTTTCTTGGCGGCGCCGAGACCGTTCTTGGAATATCGGATTTGTTTCAGCCGATACCGAAATTGCGCGGCGTCTATGAGGTTTCCGGCAAGGTATCCGGTCCATCAGCGTTTATGGAACATCCCGCTGTAGCCGCCTTTGCATCCTAACAGACAGCGCAACACGACAATCCCGGCCCACGCACCGGTTCCCAAATCAAATGCAACAGAAGTCGTAGAGAGCTAGGCGCTTGCCTTTTCGCGCGCCGGTTTTTTCGCCTTCCCGGCATCTTCTTCCGGCTCTCTCAAAACATAGCCTCGGCCCCAAACCGTGTGGATGTAAATTTCATCCTCGCAGGCCTTGGACAATTTTTTCCGCAGCTTGCAGACGAACACATCGATAATTTTCAGCTCCGGCTCATCAATACCGTTGTAGAGATGGTTCAAGAACATTTCCTTGGTCAGGGTGGTGCTCTTGCGAAGTGCTAACAGCTCGAGAATTCCATATTCCTTACCGGTCAGATGGACGGGTTTGTCATCCACTTCGACGGTATGCGCATCCAGATTGACGGCGAGCTTGCCGCAACGAATGATCGAGTCGGAATGTCCCTTGGAGCGCCGCACAATGGCAAGTATGCGCGCAATCAATTCGTCTTTATCGAATGGCTTGGTCAGATAGTCATCGGCGCCGGTGCCGAGCCCCTTGACCTTGTTTTCCGATTCGGTCAGCCCCGATAGGATCAAGACAGGCGTTTCCACCTTGGAATTGCGAAGGCGCCGCAATACCTCATAGCCATCAATATCGGGCAGCATGAGATCAAGAATAATTATGTCGTAATCATACAACTTGCCGATTTCCAACCCGTCTTCGCCAAGATCGGTTACATCGATCACCATATTGGCCGATGACAACATCATCTCGATGCTTTGTGACGTGGTGGGATCGTCTTCCACGAGAAGGACACGCATGGCTTACCTTTCTCTAGACTTGGGCCTAAGCTAACCAATGGTTAACATAAATGGCTAGTCGGGTTGTTGCAAGTTTTCCAATTCAAACTTAAATGTGCACATTCAACCGTGAAATATCAATAGCTTAGAGTGTCGGTCGGCGAATTAATTTGCATAACAATTTGGTGACATCGCAAAACATCGCCCTCTGATTCGCAAAGCCCGGCAGGCAAAATATACAAATCCGGCATTTCGGCCCACCCGCCGGCCAACCGGTTGGCCATGATTTTTCGCCAAAATATCATGCGCCAGTAACCAATCCTTAAACCGTTGCGGCGAAAATCGGTTATAACAAAGCAACAAAGTTTGTGGGCTCGGATCAAGAAACGGCAATGTCCAACATCGTCGAAAATATTCTCAATGAAATCAAACGATTGCCCGACTTCCATGTCTATGGCCGGGTGAC
>Ga0114996_10003934_pt1 | contig 18116 bp, 14 predicted proteins | sample ArcticOcean_MG_C_4_FD_87039 | JGI IMG/M metagenome (GOLD analysis project Ga0114996, IMG submission 87039) | Marine microbial communities from western Arctic Ocean - ArcticOcean_MG_CB4_134 | ecosystem: Environmental > Aquatic > Marine > Oceanic | place: Arctic Ocean: Canada Basin | collected...
GAGGGGAGGCGCAGGCGATGGCGTCCCATCGGTAAGCCTTCCCGACACCCCGGGCGGACACCTTCGGTGTCCCCCCTAACTATAATGCGGGGGCCGCGTTTGCGGCCGCCGGGCGGACACCTTCGGTGTCCCCCCTAACATAAATGCGGGGGCCGCGTTTGCGGCCGCCGGAAGCGGGAAAGATGACCCGGAGGGCGGCTTTGCGCGGCCCCCGGATGTTGTCGCGCACCGCTTGTGATACAAAGGCATCACGGCGCGGCGCGCTCCTAACCGGAAACCGCGCAAAGCCGTCACAATGGGTGTTTATTTATGCAACTTGGTATTAGGCGCATATGGGCCGCATAATTTCCTTTATCACCATGATCGTGGTCGGATTTCTGGTGATCCTGTTTTCGATCACCAACCGGCAATCGGTGGCCCTTGATCTCTGGCCGCTGCCTTTGTTCGCCGATGTGCCGATCTATGCCGTGGTTATCGCCACCGCCGTTATCGCCTTTATCGCCGGCGGCATCGTCGCCTGGTATTCCGGCGGCCGCGCGCGGCGCCGGGCGCGCGTCGAAAGCCGCCGCGCCCACAATCTGGAAAAAGATTTGTCGACCCTCAACGAGCGCATCGACGATCTCGAAAAAAAACGCCGGGAGAAAAGCTGAATCGCTAGCGGCTTTGAGGGACCTCCGCTATAAAGAGCCCGATAAATATCAATGCAGGGACCCCGCCATGAACGTAGACCCAAAAAGCCGCATCTTCGTTCCCCTCGATACCCCCGATCTGGACGCGGCCGTGCAAATCACGCGGACACTGAAAGGTCATGTGGGCGGCGTTAAGATCGGCAAGGAATTTTTCACCGCCTTGGGGCCGGCCGGCGTGGCGCGCATCGCGCAAGAGGGCATGCCGCTGTTCCTGGACCTCAAATTTCACGATATCCCCAACACCGTGGCCGGCGCCGTTCGCTCGGCGATCGCCATGGCGCCGATGATCCTTAACGTCCATGCCGCCGGAGGCAGCGCCATGATGGCAGCGGCAGCCGATGCGGCGGGCGAAGAAGCCGATAGATTGGGTGTGCCCAAGCCGTTGATCTTGGCGGTGACGGTTCTAACCTCCCTCGACGAAACAGATCTGGCCGCCGCCGGCGTCACCGGCACGGTGGAGGATCAGGTTGTGCGCCTGGCGCGCCTGGCGGGGTCCGCCGGGTTGGACGGCGTTGTCTGTTCCGGCGCCGAGATCGAACCTTTGCGCGCCGCCATGGGCGCTGATTTCAAGCTGCTGACCCCGGGTATCCGCCCACTTTGGGCGGCGGCGGGCGACCAAAAGCGCATATTGACGCCCGCTGCCGCCGTGGCGCGCGGTTCTGATTATCTGGTGATCGGGCGCGCCATAACCGGCGCCGATGATCCGGTGGCCGCTGCCGAGATGATCGGCGACGAGCTTGCCAATGCCGCCTGACGTCAATACGGCCAACATTGAGGTTAAAATCTGCGGCCTGGCGAGCCCCGAATGCGTCGATGCCGCTGTCGAAGGCGGTGCCCGCTATACCGGTTTCGTGTTTTATCCGCCGTCGCCGCGCAACCTCGAACCTGCCGAAGCGCGCGCCTTGACCGAACGTGTGCCGCTCGGCGTTCACCGGGTGGCGCTTTTCGTTGATCCCTCGGATACCGATATTGATCAGGTTTTGGCGCAAAGCCAGTTTGATATTATCCAGCTGCACGGCTCCGAAACGCCGGACCGGACCAATAATATCCGCGCCCGAACCGGCGTAAATGTCATCAAGGTGATCAAGCTTGCCGGCCCCGGCGATTTGGCCGCCGCCGCCTCTTACCGGGGCGCCGCCGACCGGTTGTTATTCGACGCTCTAGCCCCCAAGGACAGGACCGATGCCTTGCCCGGCGGCAATGCCCTGGCCTTCGACTGGTCCTTGCTGGGCGGCGTGCGTGTCGGGCTGCCGTGGATGCTGGCTGGTGGCTTGACGGCGGAAAATCTGGCCCACGCGGTGGCTCAGAGCGGCGCCGCCGCAGTCGATGTCTCGTCCGGCGTCGAAGATGCGCCGGGGGTTAAAAACCCCGACAAAATCCGCGCCTTCCTGGCCGCCGCCGCAGCGATCTAAATTCCAGCCGCCGCGGCGCCGAATTCGCTCGATTTTCCAGTCCCAGCGCTTTAAGAAGCCGCCATGAGTGATCCCAACAGCTACCGCACCGGCGCCGACGAAAACGGCCATTTCGGCATTTATGGCGGCCGCTATGTGGCCGAAACCCTGATGCCGCTGATCTTGGAGGTGGAGCGCGCCTACCATGCCCTGGATGGCGACCAAGCCTTTTGGGCCGAGTTTGCCGGCTACCTCAAGAACTATGTGGGCCGCCCGACGCCGCTTTATTTCGCCGAGCGCATGAGCCGCCATCTGGGCGGCGCCAAAATTTATTTCAAGCGCGAAGATCTGAACCATACCGGCGCCCACAAGATCAACAACTGCATCGGCCAGATATTGCTGGCCCGGCGCATGGGCAAGACGCGCATCATCGCCGAAACCGGCGCCGGCCAGCACGGCGTCGCCACGGCCACCGTGTGCGCCCTGTTTGATCTGCCCTGCACAATCTATATGGGCGCCACCGATATCGAACGCCAGGCGCCGAACGTGTTGCGCATGAACCTGTTGGGCGCCGAGGTGAAGCCGGTGATTTCGGGCTCGTCGACCCTCAAAGACGCCATGAACGAAGCCTTGCGCGACTGGGTTGCCAATGTGAATGACACCTATTATTTGATCGGCACCGTCGCCGGCCCGCACCCCTATCCATCCATGGTGCGCGATTTCCAAACGGTGATCGGCGACGAAACCAAGACCCAGATTTTGGAGGCCGAGGGACGTCTGCCGGACAGTTTGCTCGCCTGTATCGGCGGCGGCTCCAACGCCATGGGCCTGTTCCATCCGTTCCTGGACGAGACCGGCGTGCGCATCATCGCCGTCGAAGCGGCCGGCGAAGGCATCGAAACCGGGCGCCACGCGGCCAGCCTCAGTGCCGGCGGCGCCGGTATCTTGCACGGCAACCGCACCTATTTATTACAGGACGATGACGGCCAGATCACCGAGGCGCATTCCATATCCGCCGGCCTCGATTATCCCGGCATTGGCCCGGAGCATTCCTGGCTGCACGATGTGGGGCGCGCCGAGTATGTGTCGATCACCGATGCCGAAGCCGTCGCGAGTTTCCAGCTTTGCACCCGCATCGAAGGCATCGTGCCGGCGCTGGAATCGTCCCACGCCATTGCCTACGCCGCCAAGATCGCCGGCGATCTGCCCGCCGATCACCTGATGGTCATCAATATGAGCGGCCGCGGCGACAAGGATTTGGATTCCGTCGCCAAATATCTGGAGGCGCGAAAATGAGCGGTGCCTCGCGTATTGAGCAGCGCTTTGCCGATTTGGCCGCGGCCGGGCGCGCCGGACTGGTGACGTTTTTGACCGCCGGCGATCCCGATCAGGAAACCTCCCTGGAGATTTTGATGGGGCTCACCGATGCGGGCGCCGATCTGATCGAGCTGGGCATGCCGTTTTCCGATCCCATGGCCGACGGCCCGGCGATCCAGCTTTCCAGCCAGCGGGCGCTGGCCGCCGGCGCGTCCATGCAGACGACGCTGGCGCTGGTGCGCGAATTTAGGATTTCCGACGACGCCACGCCGATCATCCTTATGGGCTATTTCAATCCGATCTACATTTATGGCTCGGAGCGGTTCATCACCGATGCCGCCGAGGCTGGTGTCGATGGTTTGATCATCGTCGATCTGCCGCCCGAAGAAGACGAGTTGCTGGCGCCCTTGCAAACCTCCGGCATCGATCTGATCTATCTGACGGCGCCGACCACCGATGATGCGCGCCTTCCGACGGTGGTTAAAAATGCCGGCGGCTTTGTCTATTACGTATCGATCACCGGCATCACCGGCACCAAATCGGCGTCGCAGAAAGACATCGCCGACGCCGTTGCAAGGCTGAAGCGGGCCACCGATCTGCCGATCGCCGTCGGCTTCGGCATCCGCAACGCCGATCAGGCCGCCGAGGTTGCGATGTGCGCCGATGCGGTTGTCGTCGGCTCGGCCCTGGTATCGGCGCTGGCCGACAATATCGGCGCCGGATGTGCCGATGCGGTGCATAAGCTGGTGCGCGAACTGGCCGCCGGCGTCGCCCGGGCGGCAATACAAAAATGAGCCAGGGGGGCGCAAGCTGCCTCGATCTGGCGGGCCGCCTCAATCGCCTGCACCCCAAAATCATCGATCTGTCCTTAAGCCGGATCGAGCGCTTGCTGGATCGCCTCGGCAATCCCGAACGCGCCGCCCCGCCGGTGGTCCATGTGGCCGGCACCAACGGCAAAGGCTCGGTCATCGCCTTTGCGCGCGCCATCGCCGAGGCCGCCGGGCAATCCGTGCACGCCTATACCTCGCCGCATCTGGTGCGCTTCAACGAGCGCATCGCAGTCGCCGGCCAGGAAATTGAAGACGCCGCGCTATTGGCTTTGATCGAGGAATGCGAGGACGCCAACGGCGAGGAAGCCATCACCTTTTTCGAAATAACCACGGCGGTTGCCTATCTCGCCTTCGCCCGAACCCCGGCCGATCTGTTGCTATTGGAAACCGGCCTCGGCGGGCGCTTGGATGCCACCAACGTCATCGCCCGCCCGGCGCTCACCGCGCTGACCCCCATTTCCATCGATCATGTGGGATTTTTGGGCGAAACTTTGCCCGAGATCGCCGCCGAAAAGGCCGGCATTCTAAAGGCCGATGTAGATTGCGTGATGGCCCGGCAAAACCCCGCCGCCGCCGGGATTATCCAGGCGCGGGCCGACGCGCTGGGCGCGCCGCTGATTGCCGAGGGCGATGGCTGGGCTTATCAAGCCACTTCTCATGGCTTCACCGTGACCACGGCTCAGCGCACAATGCAACTGCCGGCGCCGGGTCTTGCGGGCGCCCACCAGATCGCCAACGCCGCCCAGGCAATTGCCATCCTGGACCAGATGGACGCAGCCCTAATCCCTGAGGCCGCAATCGCCGAGGGTTTGAAATCCGTGCGCTGGCCGGCCCGGTTGCAGCAATTGTCCAGCGGCAAGCTGGCCGCGATGCTGCCCGATGGCTGGGAGTTATGGCTGGACGGTGGTCACAATGAGGCGGCGGGTTTGGTGCTGGCGGCCCAGGCGGCTGCGTGGAACGACAAGCCGCTCTATCTGATCGCCGGCATTCTCAATTCCAAGGACCCGTCCGGGTTTTTGGCCCCCCTGGCCAAGCATGCTGACAAGCTGTTTGCCGTCGCCATCCCCGGCGAGGAGGCCAGCCTCGGCGCAGAGGACGTGGCCAATTTGGCATCCGGGCTTGGCCTCGGCGCGCAAGCGATGAATTCGGTAGAGGCGGCCATTGCCGCGCTTAACGATGCTGCGCCGGGGCGCATATTGATATGCGGATCGCTCTATTTGGCCGGGCACGTGCTAGGCGGGCGCTAGGAAGCCGAGTTCCAGGAATTTCGGTAATCGGTGGGCGCGGAATGCGATCAGCGCGGCTTTGATGGCTTCGGTTTCGTTGCCTTCCTCGAAGATCATTTGCTGGCCGGCTTCGATCAGGCGCTGGAATATATGATCGGCGAGTTGGCTGGCCGGCGCCTCGGCGGCGCAAAGGGCAAACAGCGCATCCAGCATGGATATCTCAAAGCCGGCGCCGGCCGATGGCGACACGAACCCAAGGCTGGGTTGTTGCAGCAGCCTTTGTTTCAGCATGGCGAAATTAAAGCCCACCGGCAGCGTGAACTTGTCGGCGCCAAGGGCTGCCGCCGGGGCCGGGCTGGTGGCGGCGTTGAACGGCAATAGCTGTTCGCCGGCGCTCAAAAAGCGCAACGCGTCGATGATGATCTCGGGCCCATAGCCGCCGAAGCCGTCCAAATCGGCCATTTGCCCCGCCGTCTTGGCGCCTTGGCTCGCCGCGCCGATCACTTTTTCGAATATTTCGGCATCGAAGCTCAGATCAACCTCGCCGAAGCGGACCTGGCGCTGGAAGTTGCCGGCATCGCAAATGGTGCCGAAGGGTATCGCCGCCAGCTTGGCGCCCAGCGCCGCCTCGTCCAGCTCGGCGGCGTCTTTAACAAACACATCGCGGCGGTAATTCTGATTGCGGACCGCATCGCCGTGGGTCTCAAACTCGGTGCGGGAGCTGGATTTTCGCAAAAGATCGTGAAAGTCCGGGGGCACCGCGATATCGATGAAGTTGAGGTTCAGCACGGCGCTGCCCGAATAAGAAAGCCCGATATCATCCATTTCGGCGGCCACCTGATGGAAGTGGGAGGCGGCGATGGGGGGCGCAAACAGATCATGCGCCAGGCGGTCAATATCGGCGCCCATCATTTCGTCCAGATAAGCGCTTAAGGCCGGATTGTCCGCGAACAAGCCGGCCTGTTTGTCCCGCAGATGGGCCAGATAGTCCAAACCGGCCTGCGCCTTGGCGGTGTCATCGTGGCTCAATTGGGCGGTATGCTGGCGCGCCAGATCCCGCAAATTCGCCAGCGCCGCAAATCCCGGCAAGGCATGGTAGTTGACGAACAGGGCCCCGCCGGTGGCCAGATGCGCGCCGGTGAATTGCAACAAAGCGTCATGGATGGCCGCATCGGCCAGGGAATAAACATCGCTCAAGGCTATATAATCGAACGCGGTGAGCTCCGCGCCGGCCAGTTCCGCCAACTCCAGATGCAGAAACTGGGCGTTGCCGAGCGCTGCGTCCGCCGCCAGCGCCGCCGCGCTTTCGATGCAATCGGCGTTGCCGTCGATGCCGGTAAATTGGGCGTCCGGATACATGGCGGCAAGGCCGTTCAGGGTAACGCCGGTGCCGCAGCCGATCTGGCAATAGCGAAAGCCATCCGTCAGGTCCGGCGGTGCGTGCCCGCCCAAAAGACAAACATAGTTCAGGAAACTGGGATTAAGCTCTTTGGTAAAATCCCAGCTTTGATAGGCGTTGGTCATGGCTATGTCCGGGAAAGCGAAAACCCCGCCGGCGGGCGGGGTTTGATGATAATCGCTGGAACCGATAAGTCCAAATTCAAATGACGCTTTCGATCCATTCCTTCAATTTACTTTTCGGCAGCGCGCCGACTTTGGTGGAGGCCACTTCGCCGCCTTTGAACAGCATCAAGGTGGGAATGCCGCGCACGCCGTAGCTGGTGGGGGTCTGCGGATTGTCGTCGATATTGACCTTGGCGATGGTCAGTTTGTCGCCAAGTTCGCCTTCGATTTCTTCCAGCGCCGGGGCGATCTGCTTGCAGGGTCCACACCATTCGGCCCAAAAATCCACCAACACGTACTCGGCGGCGTCGAGCACGTCGGCTTGGAAGGAATCGTCGGATACTTGTTTGGGCATTATTCTTTCCTAATCAAATTGGGAACGCAGGGCGCGCCCCGGCGGTTGTTGAACAATGAATTTAATCTATGTTCGCCGCTCTTGGGCGTCAAGGTGTGGCCGCCTCCAAAACGCTCTCGGAGATTTCCATGAGCCGCGCTTGCACCGTCCAAAGCAAAACACAGCGCACCCGCCGGCCCGGATAAATCTCGCTCAAAGCGGTGCGGTATATGGCCATTTGCCGTATATAAATCTCCGGCACCTGGGCTTCGGTCTGGGGCGGCGGCCGGTTGGTCTTGAAGTCGATCACCCAAACCTCATTTTCTTTCACAAGTATGCGATCCAACTGGCCGGACACAATTTGATCACCGATTCGCCCGGTCAAGGGAACCTCGGCGCGGCTGCCCGGCCCGAACAATTCGGCAAATTCGGGATCGGCCAGAACCGCCAATGTTTCGCCGGCGATGGCCGCTTGCGCCGCCCCATCCAGCCCATGGACGTTGCGTGCAAGGTACGCTTTCGCCGCCGCCGGGCGCTGCGCCTCGTCCAGCTCGGGCAAGGATTGCAACAAAGCGTGCACCAGATTGCCTCTTAGGAACCGGGATCCGTCGGCGCCGTCCAGCGGCGATACGGCGGCCGGCTCGTCGCCATCGGGGCGCGACGGCACCAAAGTTGTCGGCGCATCGGGCTCCGGCGCCGGCGGCGCTAAGGCCCAGTCGGGCAGCGGCGCCAGAGGCTCGGATGGGATTTCAATTTCCGTCTCCACCGGGTCGGTCTGGCTGGATGTGAGGCGCAGCACGTCCGCCGACGCGGTCTCGCCATGGCTTTGCAAAAACGGATCGGTCACGGTTTCGGCGATATCTTCCAGCCCGCCCCGGATCAGGTGATACCAGCAATCCTCGGGCTCCGCGTTTTTGGTGCGCCAGCCGCAAACATAGAGCCGGTCCTCGGCCCGGGTCATGGCCACATATAAAAGCCGCCGGTATTCTTCGTCCCGGTGCGCCTTGAGCTTGTCCAGCTCGGCCTCGGACACGGGATCATAAAAGGCGCGCCGGGGCGGCCACAACAAGGCGTGGTCTTGTTTGTCTTCGCCCTCGGGCCACAACAGCCCCGCCGAGGTTTGCGGCACCTGCATGGTATCGGGCAGGAACACGATGGGCGCCTGCAGACCCTTGGCGCCGTGCACGGTCATCACCCGGACGGCATCGATATTGCCTTGTTCCAGATCGCGCTTGATCTCCACCTCGGATGAGGTCAGCCAGTGCAAAAAGGCTTCCAGGCTGGGCACGTGGCCGGCTTCGAATTGCAGGGCCAGATTGAGAAACTCGCCGATCGGGTCTTCCGCGTCGGGGCCGAGGCGGGCTAGAAATTTCTCCCGGCCGCGCATTTCGCCGCTCAATATTTCGCTGAAAAACTCGAACGGCTGGACGCGGTCGGCGCGCGCCGCCACATTGCTTAGATGGAGGAAGGCTTCGGTGTAGACCGCCTCGCCGCCTTGCGCCCGGCTGCGAAGCGCATCCCACAAGGTGCCTTTGCGGTCATAGGCAAGCTGAAAGAGATCGTCTTCGGTGAAACCCAATAGCGGGCTTTTGAGGACGCAGGCAAGGTTCAGATCGTCTTCGGGCAGCAACGCGACGCGCGCCATGGCCATCAAATCCATGACCGCGATCTGTTCGGTCAGGACCATGCGGTCGACGCCGGCGACGCCGACGCTGGCTTCTTTCAGGGCGCGCACCAGATCATCGACAAAGCCGGTGCGGCGGCGCACCAGAACCATGACATCGCCGGCCCGGATCGGCCGCCCATGGGCTTCGAGCAGCTCGCCGTCGCCCAGCATCTTGGCGATGCGCGCCGCCAGCAGGCGCGCCAGCCGGGTTTCGGGCACGTCGCCTTGCACCCGTTCCACCGGCGGCTTCCAAGGCGGCGGATCATCGCTATCCAGGGGCTCCACCGGCTGCCACAGCTCGACCAGTCCGCCGGCGCCGGCCCGGGATGCCCGGTGCTGGATGGGGTTGCCGTCAAGGGCGACGCCTTGGCGCGCCGTATCCCGGCCGAAGGTCGCATCGACGGCGCGCAAGACAGCGGGCGCGGACCGAAAAGACATATTGAGGTCCACATCCCGCCAGGTTTCTTGCGCCGCCGGCACCTGGGCGCCGAAATGCTCGCGCATCGCCTGGAAGGCTCTGGGATCGGCGCCCTGGAATGAATAGATGGATTGTTTGACGTCGCCCACCGCGAACACGGTGCGCCGGGTCTGGTGGGTGCCGGCGCCGGCGAAATATTCGTTGGCGATGGCCTCGACGATGCGCCATTGATCGGGGTTGGTATCCTGGGCCTCGTCGATCAGGATGTGATCGATGCCGCCATCCAGCTTATAGAGGACCCAGGAGGCAACGCCGGGGCTCTGCAACAATTGCCTGGCCTCGGCGATCAGATCGTCATAATCCAAGAGCCCGCGGCGCGCCTTACGGCGTTGATAGCCGGCCACCAGCGCGGCGCCGATGCGCAACATGGCTTCGGTGCATTCGGCCACCGTGGCCGCCTGCATTCGCTGATAGCAGCGCTGAATGCGCGCCGCTTCCTCGGCCAGGATGGCATCGACGCCGGGGGATTTTTTGGCGGCCGGCTTGGTGATCAGGGTCTTGCGGATAGCAACGTCGCCCTTGAAACGCTCGCCGGTGAGATAGGCATTGGCATAGGGCTCAAACGCGTCCAGACCACGGCTTTCCAGGGCCAGCCAGTTGCCGATGGTGGTGGCGCGCTCCTGATCGGTTTTGGAGCCGTCTGCCAGCGCATCCAGGGCCAGGCGCAACCCCATCTGATCGAAGGCATCATCGCGGGAGGCGGCCTCGGCGAGGGACGCACGTGTATCGTTCGGGCCGACGCCCAGCAATGCCTGTACCCGCGCAATTAATGGCGCGATGCCGCCGGCGCCGTCGAGCAAGCGGCCAAGGCGGCCCCGGGCGCTGGCCAGATTAGCCAGCAATCCGGTGAACCGGTCGGCATCGCCGATATGCAGGGTCAGATCGGCGAGCGCCTTGGCGATGGGCGCGGCCGCATCGCTCCTGGCCAGGCGCAACAGATCGTCTTCCGCGTCGAGCAGCATTTCGGCGGCGTCGCGCTCATCCAGAAGGGCGAAGTGGGGCGCAATGTTGGCCTCCAGGGGAAAGCGGCGCAGCAAGGACTGGCAGAAGGCGTGCGAGGTCTGGATGTTCATGCCGCCCGGCGTATCCAGCACCAAGGCAAACAGATGCCGGGCCCGGTCCATCTGCCGGGGCGTCGGTTCGGCGCCCAGCAAATCTTCAAGCTCCTCGGTTAGCGCCGCGTCATCATCCATGGCCCAGCGGCCGAGCCGGTCGGCGATGCGGGTTTCCATTTCCGCCGCCGCCGCCCTTGTGAAGGTGATGCAGAGAATTTTCTGCGGCTCCAATTCGGGCGCCGTTACCAGCAATCCCAGCACCCGGTCGGTCAGCACCTTGGTCTTGCCGGTGCCCGCCGACGCCGACACCCAGACAGAGGCCTCCGGATCGGCGGCCAGCCGCTGCTGGGCATTGGGATCATCTGAGATGTGCGGATCCAAGCTCATGCGTCCTCGCCGCCATCCGCCATCCATTCCTTGATGCGGGCGAGATGTTCATAGGCGCTGTAGCGGGGCGCTTGGGCCGGGCGCGGGCGCGCTTCATAGGGCGTGGCCGGATCATCGAACCGGGCGATCAGTTCCAGCAAACCTGCATGCGCCTCGCCCGCTAGCTCGCCCGCATCGCCGCCGGTGCCGCGCACCTGGCCGGCCGGCTCGGACCCGGACAATCGCCAGTAATCCAGCGCGGTTACATCGCCCGCGTCGATGCCGTCAAAGCCGCCGGCCACGGCGATAGCGGCCTCCAAGGGAAGCTGCGGCGAAAATCCGGCGGCGACTTCTTTGGCCGACGGCACCGCGCCGGTCTTGTAGTCGCCGATGCCGATGCTGCCGTCCGATAAAATTTCGATGCGGTCGGCGATGGCGGTCAGGGTGAAGGCGCCGCCGGGCGCTTCCAATATGAGCGTGCCCTTGGTTTCCGAATGGATGCGTGCGATGCCGGTCCGCCGCGCTGCCTCGGTCTCCACGAACCAGGCGGCGATGCGTTCGAACTTGGGCCACCAGAAGGCCCAAATCCCCGGCTGCGCCAGCATGCGGCCAAATTCCTGGCGGCCCATTTCCAGCAATTCGTCCAAGGCATTGGCCGCCAATTGTTTTGGATGGGCGGCGGTGAACTTGTCCAGAATACCGTGGATGATGGTGCCGTAATCGGCCCGGTCCGGGGCTGCGTCCAGCTCCGGCAGTTCCCGGAGGCGCAGAATATGGCGCGCATAAATGGCGTAGGGATCGCGCATCCAGGTTTCCACCTGGGTCACCGAAAGCCGGCGCGGCCTGGCTGCCAATGGCGGACAGTACGATGCCGGGTCGATGCGGGGGGTTTGGCTGGCCGGCGCATCCAACAATCCCTGCCAGTGCAGCCATTGATCGGACGGGAAAAGATAATCGCCGGCGCCGGCGCCGGTGAGGATGGTATCCAACTTGTTGAGCCAGCGCGACGGCACCGTCGGCACCCCATCGACCCGGAGCGCCCGGGTCATCACCACCTCGGGCGCGGAAAAGGCCTGCGCGAAATCATGGGCGGCGAGACCGATGCGCCGTTCCGGCGGCGCCAGGCCGAACTGGCGGCGCATGGGCCGGCTCATCCACGGATCGGCGCCCACATCCATCGGCCAGGTGCCCTCGTTCAGCCCGCCGAGGATCAGCAAATCGGTGTGCTGCAGGCGGGCTTCCAACAGGCCCCAAATAAACAGTCTGACGTGGCTGCCGAAGCGCGGGCGGACGGCGCGCCCGTTCATGAGCGCCTGCAACAGGCCCGCATAGCTGGCGCCATCGATGGGCCCCAACGCATCGGCGGCCTGCAACAACTCGTCGATAAAGGAGGCGGCGGCTTCGCCGGCTTCGCCTGACCACAAGCGGTCCGGACCGGAGTTGCTGTCCGATGCGGCCACCAATTCGGCAAAGGCGGCGTGGGCCTGGGCGATATCGCCAAGATCGGCGGGCGCACCATTTAGGATTTCGGCAAACGGTTGGGCGGCCGCATCCAGGGTTTGCAACAGTTGGATCAGTTCGCTTCGTTTTGTTTTCTCATCCCTTTCCAGGCGCAGGATTAAATCGGCCAGGCCCGGCTCCGGCCTCGGCCCCCTTAAGACGGCCATTTCGAGGGCGCGGATTTCCCGGCGCAAGGTGGCGGGCGCCCGCCCCAAGGCCGCCAAGGGGTGTTTGCCGAGGGACAATAGACCCACCGGCGTGAAGCCGCCGGCCACCAGCTCGGCGGTCAAATTCAGGAACGCGCCGGCGGGCGAATGGGCCAGCGGCAGGCCGGCGGAATCATCTACCTCGATATGCCAGCGCTTCAACTCGGCGGCCACCCGCCGCGCCAGACGCCGGTCGGGGGTCACCAGGGCGGCGGTGCGCGCCGGTGTCTCCAACGCTTCGCGCATCATCAGGGCAATGAGGCGCGCCTCATCCTCGGTGCCCGGACAATCGATGCGCTTGAGGCCGGCAAGGGTCTCCTCGCCCGGTGCTGGCAAGCGCCGCCACTGGCTGGTTTCCCGGGCCGGGCGCATCACCTCGGCAATCAGGCGGGCGCGCCCGTTGTGGGTTTCGATTTCCAATTCGGCGGGCCAGACCGGCACATCGCCCGGCGCCACGCTCAAACCATCCAGCAAGGCCATCATGCCGAACTGCGGGTGGTGGGGCGCATCGGCGACACTGGCCGGGTCCAGCTGAGTATCCAGGCCGGGCAGCACCAGGGCGCCCGCCGGTAATTCGGCGATGACGCGCAAAAGTTCCGCCGTCGCCGGAATCGAGCCGGTGGAACCGGCGGCGATCACCGGCTGGGTGGGCGGATGGCGGCGCCAGTGGGCGGCCTGGGCTTCAAGAATTTGGTTGCGGCGCTGCGCCGGATCGATGGCGTCTTTATCGGCCAGGATGCCGGGCCAATGCTGGGTCAGGATGGTGAGGAATTCGAGGGTGATCTGCCAATGCTCGGCATAGTCATCGCTTACCAGCCCGGCCAGCCCGTCGAAGCTTACCCGTTCGGTCTGCACCTGATCCAGAAAATGCGCCAGTTCGGCAGCCAGGGCCGAGGCCTGCTCGAGAGAGATATCGCCGTCATGCTGTTTCAATACCTGTTTGGTCAGCGCCAGGCGGCGCTGCATGGCGGGGATCGCCGGCGCAACGTCAAAGTGGGCCCCCGCCGGCAAATCCTCGGCGCTGACGATGGCCAGCGCGTCCTCGTCGATATCGCCGAGGGGCATCATGCGCGGCAACAAAAGCGGTTTGCCGCCCGATTGACGCAAGAACGCTTCGCGCAACGAGCGCAGCGCCCGCCGGGTCGGCAGCAACACGGTGGTGTCGGCTAATTCCGCGCCGCCGTCGCCACGGCTGCGCGTCAGCAGGCCGGCGGCCAGGGCGTCCACGAACGGCTGGCCGGCGGGGATCGTAAATACGTTCGGGCCCGGTTGCGTCTCGCTCATGGCCTAAGCCTCAACGCCGGCGGCGGCCGGCAAATTTCTGGTTCAAATATTCCTCGGCCTGGCTGAGCCCGTCCGGGGTGCCGATGTGAAACCATTCGCCGTCATTGACGATGCCGAACAATCTCCCGGCCAGGATGGCGCGGTCATAGAGCGCGTTCAAGGAGAATACGCGTCCCGGCGGATTTTCCAAAAGCCTGGGATGCAGGATTTGCAGCCCGCAAAAAAGATAGGGCGACACTTCGCGCTCCGGGCGCCGTTCCAGCTTGCCTAAGCTATCGATAAGAAAATCGCCGCGCCCCACATAGCCGTAGGCTTCGACGGTGGAATGCAGCATCAGGAGCGCATCCATGGAGGCGCTGCGCCACGCATCGCCAAGCCGGTGCAGCGCCCGCCCCGGCCCGTCCAGGAGCAGCATATCCGCATTAACCGCGATAAACGGATCGGGCCCCAGATGGGCAAGCGCCGCCGCCACGCCGCCGCCGGTATCGAGCAGCAATTCGCTTTCCTCGGAGATGATAATCTCCAGATCATCCCGGCTCTTTAGATGGTGCGTAATCTGTTCGCCCAGATAGTGGACATTGACCACCGCCTTTTCGACGCCGGCGGCGCAAAGCCGGTCGAGGCAGTGATCGAGCAAAGTGCGCCCGGCCACTTCGATCAGCGGCTTCGGCGTCTGTTCGGTGAGCGGGCGCATGCGAAGGCCGAGCCCGGCGGCCAGCACCATGGCGGTTTTCGGCCTGAACCCCGGCTCTGGCCCTGCCGCCATTAAACGTTCAGCCCTTGGATCGCGGAGCGCCGTTTCTCCTCCGGCACATGCCTGTCCAGCCAGGTCTTGAGGGGCGCCAGCAAGGGGTGCCGGCAGGCGCGGTCCAAGAGCGCCCAGACCCTTGGGATATGGACCAGATAGTCATATTTGTTGTCGCGCTCGGCCAGGCGGGTGAAGATACCGATGACCTTGCAATGGCGCTGCGCGGCCAGCACCGTGTAGGCGGTCTGAAACGCGCCCCAATCGATGGCCGGGAAGGCGGCCCGGTATTGATCCAGCAAATGCGCCGCCAGCCCGCCGCGCAAATCCCGGCGCGCATCTTCCAACAGCGACATCAAATCATAGACCTGCGAGCCGAGCACCGCGTCCTGATAATCCAGCAATCCGCAGGCGGCGATCCCGGACCGGTCCGGCAGCCACATAAGATTGTCGGCGTGATAGTCGCGCAAAACCAGCGTCGGCGCGCCCCGGTTTACGTGGGATAAAAGAGACCGCCAGATGTCTTCAAATTCATGGCGGAAGATGGGATCGGTGGGGATGCCGATCAACTTGGGCATATACCAATCAACCAAAAGGTTGGCCTCGTCCATCAGCATCTGGTCGGAATAACGGACGACGCTGGACGGCAGATGCATGGCGTCCTGGCGGCCATGCAGGTTGATCAAAAGATCGACGGCGCGGCTGTACAGCTCCACATCGTCGGCGCCGCCAGCCAGCGCGTTGGTGTAGGTGGCATCGCCCAAATCTTCGAGCAGCAGGAACCCGGACAGCGGGCTCTCGGCCAGAATTTCCGGCGCCGAATAGCCCATGCCGCGCAAATGATGGGTGAGGTGGACAAATGGCCCGACGTCTTCGGAAGGCGGCGGCGCGTCCATCAGCACGGCGGTACGTCCATCCAGGCTGACCCGTTCGTAGCGCCGGTGCGAGGCATCGCCGGCGAGCGGTTTGCGCAGCGCGCCGAACCAGCCCACATCGGCCAGGAAATCATCGATTTGGCGGCCGCGCTCAGACATGGGCTTGGAGCCGTTCGATGCGCCCCGCCCAGGCGTCCGGCGCATCCAGATGCAGCAATCGGGCGTCTTCGGACGCACCAAATTCGAAGGCGATCGCCAATCGCCGGGGCGGCAAATAGGCGCCCAGCCTTGCCGGCCATTCGATTAGCGAAATGCCGTCATGGAAGGCGCCGTCTATATCCAGCTCGAAGGCGTCTTCGGGCTTTTCCAGGCGGTAGAGATCGAAATGAAACACATTGGCTGGCGATAATTCATACATCTGCACCAGGGTGAAGGTCGGGCTCGGCACGTCGCCGGAACCGCCGAGGGCATAGATGAAGGCGCGCGCAAACACCGACTTGCCGCTGCCCAGATCACCGGCCAGGGCGATGACGTCGCCGGGGCCCGCAAGCCCGGCGATGGCGGCGGCGATGGCCGCTGTGCGGCTTTCGTTTTCAGCTTCAAGGGTACGGCTGTGGCTGTCGGTCATGTTGCGTCACTATGTATCGCCCGGCGTTCCATAACGAAAGCGAATATCATGGCATTAGTCCCCGGTTTCAGGGGTAGCGGGCAGCCGGCAGGTTACTTTGGTGCCGCGGCTGGGCGCCGACGATATTTTCATCTCGCCGCCCTGCAGACGGACAAAGGCGTCTACCAATGTCAGGCCCAGACCGGCGCCGGGCTCCGGTGCGTCGCCGCGCTCGAACGGTTGCCGCATGCGTTCGATGTCGCGCCGCTTCATGCCGGCGCCGGTGTCGATGACCTGAATCTCGAACCAGCCTTTTTTTTGCGATGCCGCCAGCAAGACCTGACCGCCATTGCCGGTATGGGTTACCGCGTTGCCGAGCAGATGCGACACGCTGTGGCGAAGTTTTTTGGCGTCGGCCTCGAGCCAGCCGATATCCGGCGAACAATCAAACTCGAGGGTGATTTTTTTGGCCCGCGCCCGCTCAATCACCATATTGAAAGCCTCGGCGAGGGCGGCGTGCAAATCGATGGTCTCGGATTCGAGGTCCTTCTCCAGTCCGGTCTCCATGCTGGCCAAATCGAGCACCGCGTCGAACATGGCCGCCAGGGCATCCGACTGGCTGGCGATCCCGGCGGCGTACTCGGCCTGGCGCTTGTTCAGCGCGCCGACATGGCCGCCGGCCAGCAACGCGGCAAAGCCGGAGATCGCGGTCAGGGGATTCCGCACTTGATGCGACAGGGTGGCCAGAAAATCCGATTTCATCCGGTTGGCGTCCTGCATGGCTTCGGCGCGCCCGCGAAGCGCGTCTTCCAGCCCGGCGCTCGCGGTGACGTCGGTGTAGGAGATGAGGGCCGCGCCGTCGGGCAGCGGGATGTGGGCCGCGTCCAACACCAGCCCGTCGGTGCGCGCCAGGCGGCTTAAGCCAGCCTGGCGGCCAAGCAGGCGGGCGATAAGTTTCCCGCGCAATCCGGGCCAATCCTCATCGGGGCTAAGATAGGCGCGGCTGGCATCGAGAAATTCGCCGAGGCCGGGCTCGCTTTTGGCTAAGTCCCAAAGTGCCCGGAAGGCCGCATTGCAAAGCCGCTGGCGGCCATCGGCGCCATAGACGGCGATACCGGCGGCGATATGATCCAGGGTCTGGCGCTGCACGGCGGCGCTTTCGTTGCGCGCCCGCTCGGCCTCCAGGCGCGGCGAAAGATCCTCGAACGACAGCATGAAGCCGCCGGCAAGCGGCGCCGCAACTTGCCGCAGCACGGTCCCGTCGGGCAGATATAGCTGATCGCTTGCGGGTTTCTCGAGGCCTTTTAGCCGCGCCGCCTCGGCTCCCCGGTAGGATTTGAAATCGTTGATTTCCGGCCAGCGCCTGGCTTCGCGCAGCCGGTTCAGGATTTCGCCGTGGCCGGGGTGCCCATGCAGCCATTTGGGATCGAGGCGGAACAGGTCCGCATAGGTTTTATTGAACAGGCGCAGGCGGCCATCTTCGCCGAACACGGCGACGGCAATGGGCAGGGCTTCGATGAGCGCGTCATCGGTCCCGATCTTATCCAGAACAACCACGCTTCATGTTTAAGCGCGGTTCGCGATTTAGGGCAAGTTTTGAGGTTAACCTCAGCCCCGTCCTGCTTCATCCTGAGGAAGGCCGAAGGCCTGTCTCGAAGGATCAGTACCCGTCATGATCGCGCGCCCTAAAAGTAAACTGTCACCGATTTAAAAAGGTGACAGTTTACTTTTTAATAGGCAGTCACAATCGCGCCTCGCCCGTTAATACCGGGTCTAACGGGGCGCCCCTTAATACCGGTAATGATCGGGCTTGAAGGGTCCCATTTGATCGATGGAGATATAGGCGGCCTGTTCCTTGGTCAGGGTGGTCAGGTTCACGCCCAGCTTGCCGAGATGCAGGGTGGCAACCTTTTCATCCAGGGCTTTCGGTAACACATACACTTCGTTGTCGTAATTGTCCGCATTGTCCCATAACTCGATCTGC
>Ga0114996_10003936_pt1 | contig 18107 bp, 18 predicted proteins | sample ArcticOcean_MG_C_4_FD_87039 | JGI IMG/M metagenome (GOLD analysis project Ga0114996, IMG submission 87039) | Marine microbial communities from western Arctic Ocean - ArcticOcean_MG_CB4_134 | ecosystem: Environmental > Aquatic > Marine > Oceanic | place: Arctic Ocean: Canada Basin | collected...
CCTTCCGTCTCGATTTGAAGGGGACAGGCGTCCAGGTCACCACGATCCACCCGGGCTTCATCCGAACCCCGATGACGATGCGCCCCGAGCACGCAACGGATCCCCGGAAATCGTTCCCGATGCCCTTCCTCATGGATCTCAAGCCCGCCGCGAAGTTGATGATTCGTGGCATCGCGAAGGGGCGAAGCGAAGTGAATCCCCCCTGGCAGCTTGCCACGGTGATGCGCATGGTTCGCCATTTCCCCAATTGGCTCTTTGATGCCGTGTTTGCGCAGCGGCGGCGTTGACCGCCGGGAGTCTCCGTCGTTACCATCCCTCGAATCCACTTTTGGGAACCCCCCATGGAAAGAGAAACCTCGGCATCGGGGTTGTACACGGAACATGCGACGACAACAGCGACTTCAATTCTCCTTGCTCTGCATTCTCTTCGGGATGGCGTTCGCGATCCACGGGGAGAGCGGGGCGTTGAGTGCGGCGGACTTCGCGACCGCGGAAGGCGTTGCTTTGAGAGCAGACGCGGCCTCCCCAGCGGATGCGGTGAAAGCAGCAGAAGCTGAGGGGGGAAACGGAGAGGAGGAGGAGACTCCTTCGTTGGATTCCGATGAACTGGGTCCCCTGGATACGACTCGTTTCAAGCCCTCCGTCCGGGAGATTCCCTTTGCGGGAGCGGAGGGAAAGGTCGTGTTGCTCGTGTCGATCCAGGGCCCCATTGATCTCGGGATCGCGCCTTATCTCGAGCGTGTCCTCGCGGGGGCAGCGGAGCGGGACGATGTCGTCGCGTTGATTTCGGAGATCGACACGCCAGGAGGCCGCGTGGACGCGGCAGGTCAGATCAAGGACGCTTTCTTGAACGCGAAGATCCCGACGGTCGCCTGGGTCCACTCCCAGGCCATCAGCGCTGGGGCGCTCATCGCTTTTTCGCATGATTTCATCCTCTTCTCCACGGGCGGAACGATGGGCGCCGCGACGCCCATTCAACTCGGCGCAGGCGGGGACGCGCAGCCGGTGGGCGAGAAGGTGGTCAGCTACATGCGCTCCATCATGCGGGCGACGGCCGAGGCCAAGGGGCGTGATGGGGACGTCGCCGAGGCGATGGTGGATGCTGATTTTCGGGTGTCTGGTGTGTCCCGCAAGGGCAAGCTTTTGACGCTGACGGACAAGCAGGCGTTGGAGATCGGCGTGGGAGATGGCGCGGCGGATTCGCTCGAGAGCGTGCTGGAGTTCATGCACCTCCAGGACGCCACGATCGAGAGACCCCAGTCCAATTGGGCCGAAGAGGTCGCTCGGGTCCTGACCGGTCCGACGCTCTCGTCTCTCTTGATGGCGCTGGGGATGTTGGGGATTTTCTTCGAGCTCTCGTCTCCAGGCTTCGGGTTTCCGGGGATCCTCGGGATTTCATCGCTCCTCCTCTTCTTTTTGGGGCATTCCGTGGTTCACCTCGCAGGCGCCGAGGAGATGGCGTTGCTCGGGGTGGGGCTGCTCCTCGTGGGGGCCGAGATTTTCGTGATCCCCGGGTTGGGGATCGCGGGTCTTCTGGGGGTCTTCTGTGTGTTCATTTCATTGGTTCTGATGTTGATCGCCATGCCGCTGGAGGTGAGCTGGGAGATGGGGGATCTCTCCAGCGCGATCCAGCGCGTGGGCATCTCGATGGCCTTGACCTTGGCTGGAATCATCGGTTTTTTCCGCTTTCTCCCCGAGAGCTCTGCGGGTCGCTGGCTTGTGCTTCGAGACACCCTGGGGGGGGATTCCGTTATCCCGATATCTTCTCCGGAGGAGACCGAGAGAGACGTTGAGGTCGGAGCGACAGGAGTCGTGGAGCGCGATCTTCGACCCGTGGGGAAGGCGCGGATCGGGGGGGCGCTCTTCGATGTCGTGAGTCAGGGAGACTACCTGGAGGTCGGAGATGCGGTGCGCGTGATCGCAGTGGAGGGTTCTCGCGTGGTTGTCGCGTCGGATTCGGGGCGGGGAGAGGTCGGATGACGGACATGTGGACCATCACTGCGTTGCTGGTGATCGGGATGATGCTCGTAGGGCTCGAGGTCACGATCTTCCCAGGCGTGGGCCTGCCGGGCCTGCTCGGAGGGGGGCTTCTGCTCGCGGGATGCTACCTCGGGTGGACAGGGCATGGTCCACTCGCGGGCATGGGGCTTTTTGTGCTCAGCGTGGTGATGGTGACGGGAATCGTATGGATAGGCTCTCGCACGTCATTTGGCCAGCGAATGGTCCTTGAGGAACAGACGCTCGGTTCGTCTGGACCCGTCCTGGACCTGGAGAAGCACGTGGGGCGAACGGGGATCACCCGATCCGCCCTGAGACCGAGTGGAGTCGCCCATATCGACGGGAGTCGACTCGATGTGATGGCGACGGAAGGAACATGGATAGACGCAGGCGAGCCCGTCGTGGTGGTCGGCGTTCAGACGAACAGCCTCCTGGTGGAGCGAGTCTCCACGGGAGAAGACAAAGGAGCGACAGATGTTTGAGGGTTCGATCGTGATCGTGGTCATGGTGGTGGTGGCCATCATCCTCTTTTTCTATTTCATTCCGCTGGCGCTCTGGGTCGCGGCGTGGTCTTCCGGGGCCTCCGTTGGGATTTTCACGTTGATCGCGATGCGCCTGCGCCGCGTGGCACCGGCATCGATCGTCAATCCGCGCATCAGCGCGATCAAGGCGGGTCTGGAAATCTCGACCAATCAACTGGAGAGCCATTATCTGGCGGGTGGTCGCGTGGAGGCCGTGGTCAACGCGCTCATTTCAGCGGACAAGGCGAAGATCCCGCTCTCTTTCGATCAGGCCGCAGCCATCGATCTCGCGGGTCGAAATGTGTTTGAGGCGGTGCAGATGAGCGTCAATCCCAAGGTCATCACGACCCCCAAGGTCTCCGCCGTGGCGGCGGATGGGATTCAGCTGATCGTGATCAGCCGTGTCACCGTGCGGACCGATATCGACAAGCTCGTCGGTGGAGCCGGGGAGGAGACGATTCTCGCTCGGGTCGGGGAGGGGATCGTGACGACGATCGGTTCGGCTTCGAACTACAAGGAGGTCCTCGAGAATCCGGACAATATCTCCCGTGGTGTGCTCTCCAAGGGGCTCGACGTGGGGACGGCGTTTGAGATCCTCTCCATCGACATCGCGGATGTGGATGTCGGCGAGAACATCGGGGCGAAGCTGCAGATGGAGCAGGCGGAGGCCGACAAGCAGATCGCTCAGGCAGAGGCGGAGGGTCGCCGGGCGATGGCGGTCGCTCAGGAGCAGGAGATGCGTGCCCGTGTTCACGAGATGCGCGCCAAGGTGGTCGAGGCCGAGGCCCAGGTCCCGCTCGCCATGGCCGACGCGCTCAAGAGCGGCAATCTGGGCGTGATGGACTATTACAATCTACGCAATATTGAAGCCGACACCACGATGCGCGAGAGCATCGGGGGAGAGGATGATTCGGGTCCCAAGGAGTAGCGCGTGAACTCGGCGTTCTCCATCCGCGAGCGGGTGCGGGCGCTGCTGGTACGCCAGGGGGCGGCCGGCAAGCGCCGTGCATTCATTCTCGCCACGCTGGTCGGTCGTCCGCGGGCGAAGGCGCGCACGGGGACTCCTCTGCCGCCGAGTGGGGACAGGCGAGGAGTGCGCCGGTGAGCGCCTCCCCGTCCTTCGCCATCTCGATGGATGTTCTGGGCGACATCTTGTTTTTCATGATCTTCGTCATCGTTCCCTGGATGCGTCGCCGCAAGCGGATCAAGGCCGAGGAGGCGATGGAACCGGCGGAGGATCGCGCCGCGCCTCCGGAGCCGACGCCGGCGGAGCGGATCCGCGAAGCGCTCTCTTCAGGCGGTGGTCTGGGGGCCGTCGGGGAAGCGCTTCGGGACTCCTTGAAAGCGAAAATTCGCGAGCATGCTCCCGACGAGTTGCTTCCGGAGGCCTCTCTGGGCGCCGATCAGGCGGCGCATCTTCGAGCCCAGTGGGAGGGCCTGGAGGAGAGAATGTCCGCCCTCCACATTCCGCCCCACGATTTGGTTCTGGCCGAGTGTGTGAATCGAATGAGGACGCATCTCGAGGGCGCACGGACGACCCTGATGGAGGGGATTCGCGACGGGCTCTCGAGGAGTCACGCGACCCTTCTCGCCCTGGTTCGCGAGGAGCTGGAGCGGGTGGGTGCTCTTGAGCGAGTCGCGGCGGGGCGTCATCGGGGGGGACATTGGCGGCAGATGGCTCGTGGGGATCGGCTCTTTGGCGGGTGGTTCGCTCCTCTCACCTTGAGCGACGGGCCCTGGCGCCCCTGGATGTTCTTGTCGGTTGCGTCCGATGTGCCCCAGGGAGCCATCGATCTGCTCGCCGAGATCGACGTGATGGCGGTCCCAATCCCGGAGGCCATGGACGCCCCGGATGCCTGGGTGCTGGCTGTCCGCGATGTCCTGGGTTCGCTCGTGTTGCGCTCCGAACGGGGATCGAGGGCTCTCCATGATTTGGTTCGTCAACTGGCTCCCGGGAACGTGGAGGTCATGCCGCCGGGGGCGGCGGGTTCCATTCATGTGTCGGATCTCGACAACCTGGTCCACGCCTGGGCGCCCGTGTTGCTGCTCGACCAGCTCGCGGGTTGGTTGGCGGGCCCCGCGCTTCTCGAGGCATGGGTGCACGGCGGGATGCCGGGCGCCGAGGCGGATCGGATCGATGTCGCCTTCTGGGGAGGACGCATCCACTCTCTTCCTCCGGAGCATATACGGGTGTATGCCCTCGCTGAGGGATTCGCTCATCGCGGTCGTGAAGCCTTCAGTCGCCACATGACGGGGACGTGGATGGAGCATCACGGTGCTCCTGCCAATCTGCGGCTCGTCCTGGACGAAGATCGGAGCGCCGGCATCCCCATGGAGTATTTTCGAGAGAGGGTGGGCGAATTCGTACGGTTGATTCAGTTCGCCCCGATCGCGGTTATTGGAGGCCGAGCGATGGGCGAAGAGGGGGCATGGGAGGCTGTCGGCTTCGACGCGGAAGAGCCGGCCCATGGAAAGATCACCAGGGGTCGCGATCTTCCGATGGGCGAGCCCCTCGGGTTTGCGGTCGCGTTGCATGCCTGGAGACGCCGCGAGCTGTCCACGCACGCATTCTGGCGTGCCATCGACGGACATTTCGAGGCGCCTTCAGAGGCTCCGGAGCGCGCCTCGTCTGTCTCTCCTGTCTCTCCTGTCTCTCCTGCTCCGGTGGGCGTGACGTCGGACTGGGGCGCGGGGTGGGTGATGAACGCGGTTCTGGGTCCCCCGCCCGGTATTCGTGGGCGAAGCTGGCGACATCGCTCTCGGGTGTTTGTGCGCGTCCCCTAGCGGAGGGTTTGCCTTCACGCCCCTGGCGGCGCATGGATTCCCGGCGACTGCGCCCCGAAAAAGAGGTGTCGCGCCATCTTGTCGGCTTCATCGCGGGTGTGCTATGATGCGGCGAATTGCGCATGACAGGCAAATAACTGCAGTGATTTCAGGTAGTTGCCCAGTCTTCGCCGCCGGAGCATTCGGACGATGATCACCCTCCGCACATACACGTTTTTGGACAGCCTCCAGCCGCAGCTCGCGTCTTTCATGGGGAAGACATCGCGGGGATTTCTTCCCGTTCCGGAGATGGCGGCGCTCTTCGTGGAGATCGCTCCAGGGATCGCGATCAACCGCGTCACGGATGTGGCGTTGAAGGCGAACGATGTCACGCCGGGCGTCCTCGTGGTCGAGCGTGCGTTTGGGCTCCTCGAGCTCCACGCGCATGACAAGGGCGAGGTGCTGGGCGCCGGGTCGGCGATCCTGAATGCTCTCGAGCTCAAGGAAGAGGAGCGTCTGAAGCCTCAGGTGGTGTCCAACCAGATCATTCGTTCCATCGAGCCCTATCAAGCACAGATCATCAACCGCGATTCGGCGGGGATGATGATTCTACCGGGGGAGAGTCTCTTCATCCTCGAGACCAATCCCGCCGGGTATGTGACCTACGCGGCGAACGAGGCGGAGAAGGCGGCGAACGTGTCGTTGGTACATTTGCGTCCCTTCGGCGCTTTTGGTCGGTTGTGGATGTCGGGCATGGAGAGCGAAATAGATTCGGCGGCGGAAGCCGCCATTTCTGCACTGGAGCGAGTCTCCGGCAAAGAACACAGTTGAGAGTTGCAGGGCCCCAACCGGGTGCCCGAAACCAGTTAACGGGTGAAAATCACCCCCTTGTAGGAGGAAGGCCAAATGGCTGATGCACTAGGCATGATCGAGACCCGCGGGTTTGTCGGCATGGTGGAGGCGTCTGACGCCATGGTGAAGGCGGCGAAGGTCGAGCTCATAGGCTACGAGAAAATCGGCGGTGGCTATGTCACGGCGGTTGTTCGTGGTGACGTGGCGGCGGTGAAGGCGGCCACGGAAGCCGGCGCCCGCCAGGCGGAGCGCGTCGGTGAGCTTGTCAGCGTGCATGTGATTCCGCGTCCCCACGCGAACGTCGACGCACAGCTGCCGCTCGGTCGCGCCGAGACTGCTTCCAAGAAGAAGTAGGGGGGAGCGCCGATGCTTCTCGGAAAGATCACGGGGACCGTCGTCGCGACGCGCAAGGACGAGAACCTCATCGGTTTGCGTTTTCTGCTCGTCGAGGAGCTCGACACGTCCATGAAGTCCAACGGACGGATTGTCGTGGCGGCGGACTCGGTCGGGGCAGGCGTAGGCGAGGTCGTCCTCTATGCGTCGGGATCCAGCGCCCGGCAGACCGTGGTCACCAAGGACAGGCCTGTGGACGCGACCATCATGGCCATCGTGGATGAGCTGGAGGTCGGGGGCCAATCGATCTTCCGCAAGGACTGAACCCTTAGGAAGGGATCATGCCGAACGACGAACAGAAAATTCAGGAAATCGTTGAAAAGGTTCTCGAGCGCGTCAGCGGAGACCCTGCCGTTCAGGCCGTTCTGAATCACCAACGCGATCGGTCTTCGACGGGCGGAGCGGTGGGGCCGACGATTCATGTCCCGCGGGCGACGATCGAGGGACGCAACGGGATCTTCGGGGACGTCGACTCGGCGATGGCTGCCGCACGAGTGGCTCATGGGAAGCTGGTTCATGACACCTCCATCGATGTGCGCAAGAAGGCCATCGAGGCCATCCGTCATCTGACGGTGGAGCGCAGCGAGGAGCTCGCTCGATTGGTGGTGGAGGAGACCGGTCTCGGTCGCATCGCCCACAAGATCAACAAGAACATCTGCGCTGCGATGATGACTCCTGGGATGGAGGCGCTCGCTCCCGTCTCCTTTACGGGAGACCATGGCCTCACCTTGGATGAGCGTGCTCCCTATGGAGTGATCGGAGACATCACTCCGTGCACCAACGCGACGGAGACGATCATCAACAACGGGATCGGGATGCTGGCCGGCGGAAACAGCGTGGTCTTCAACGTCCACCCGTCCGCGAAGAAGAGCTCGGTTCATTTCATCCGACTCTTGAACCAGGCGATGGTCTCGGTCGGCGCTCCGGACAACCTCTTCTGCTGCATCTCGGAGCCGACCATTGAGAGCGCCAACGTGCTCATGAATCACGAGGACACCCGCATCGTGGTGGTGACGGGTGGTCCGGCGGTGGTTCAGGCGGCCATGTCCACGGGCAAGAAGGTGATCGCGGCGGGCCCCGGGAATCCCCCGGTGGTCGTAGACGAGACTGCGGACATTCGCCGCGCTGCGCGCTCCATCGTGAATGGAGCGAGCCTCGACAACAACATCGTCTGCATCGTCGAGAAGGAGATTTTCGCGGTCGCGAGCATCGCTGATCGCTTGAAGAAGGAGATGGTGAGCCACGGGGCCTACGAGCTCAACCCGCGCCAGATCCAGCAGTTGGAGAAGGTGGTCATCGAGGATGGCCACGTGAACCGCCGCTTCATCGGGAAGAACGCGTCCATCATCTTGAAGGAGATCGGCGTCTCGGTGGGGGACGACACGCTCATGATCTTCGGTGAGGTGCCCGAAGATCATCCCTTCGTGCAGCTGGAGCTCCTGATGCCCGTGCTGGGGTTCACGCGCTTTCCGAACGTCGACGCCGCCATTCAAGCGGCGGTGCGTGCGGAGCGAGGGTGCTTCCACACGTCGGTGATGCATTCCACCAACATCGACAATCTGCACAACATGGCGTGCGCCGTGAACACGAGCCTCTTCGTGAAGAACGGCCCGAGCTTCTCGGGTCTCGGTCTGGGCGGCGAAGGCTACACCAGTTGGACCATCGCGGGCCCGACTGGCGAAGGTCTGACGACTGCGCGGCATTTCACGCGTTTCCGTCGATGTACGCTCGTCGACCACTTCCGCATCGTGTGAGTTGGTGAAGGACGCGTCAGCCCTCGGTCTCATCGAGACTCGCAGCATCGCACGGGGAATGACCACCCTCGATGCTCTCGTGAAGCGTGCGCCCGTGGTCACTCGAAGCGCGCATCCCATCAGTCCGGGGCATTACCTCATCATCATCGCGGGCGGTGTCGCGGAGGTCGAAGAGAGCTTCGACACAGCCGTGCGTCACGCGGGAGACATGCTCCTCGACCAGCTCTTTCTTCCGCAGGTGCATTCCAAGCTGTCCTCGGCCCTCGCGGGGGTGTTCTCCGAAGTGGGAGAGGACGTCGACGCGATGGCGATTATGGAGACGTACACGGTGGCCGCGTCAGTGCTCGCGGCGGACGCTGCGTGCAAGGCCGCCGAGATAGAGCTTGTGCGGATGCGCCTGGGTCAGGGCTTGGGCGGGAAGGGCTATTTTGTCCTGACGGGCGAACTCCACGACGTGGAGGCAGCGGTCGCTGCGGCGCACGAAGTGGTCGGAGCGGAGGCCTTCCTCTCCTTGGAGACCATCCCGCGTCCCCACCCTGAATTTGTCGCCAGCTGCTGTCGATGAGAGACCGCTCCTGGGTCCTCCCGACGGCAGTCGGACTCTTCGTTGCGCTCTGGTCCTTTCGCCCGATCTGGGACATGGACATCTGGTGGCATCTCGCTCTGGGACGAAGCATCTGGACGGGCGGGCTTCCGGTCACCGACATCCTCTCCGCTGTTCTTCCAGAGCGCTCTTGGAGCACATTCCAGGGGGGATATGAACTCGGAGTGGCGAGTCTTCACTCGCTGGGAGGATTGCGAGCGGTTCGGTTGGCGCACGCGCTCGCCATCGGCGGGGGGTTTGCGATCCTCGCCCACGTGGCTCGGAGGATCTCCGGGAGCACCTGGCTCGCCCTCGCGGTCGTCGCCATGGGTCTCGTCCTCTACGAGGATCGGATCCGCGTGCGCCCGCATGTCTTCCACTTTCTGTTCGTGATGGGGATGTTTCTTCGGGTGGCGCGCCCCGCTCCCCGCTGGAATTGGAAGGACCTCATGTGGTTGACGCCCTTGATGATGGCCTGGGCGTCCCTGCACACCCCGGCTTCTCTGTGGGGGGTCGCGCTGATCGGAGCCGTCGCCGCGGTCCGATGGCGGGAGAAGGAGGGTTGGGGAGTCCTCGGAGTCTGCCTGGTCGCGATGGCGTTGACGCCTGGCGTGATGGCGGGCGCCCTCTCGGCTCTCGACGTTCACGCGATGCCGGGAATGCAGGAGCGATTTGTGCCCGAGCATGGTCCCCTCAGCGATTACGTGTCGAGTGGGATGGGGCCCCATGGGTGGTTGGTTGTGGCGTTGGTGGTCACCTGTGGAATCGGCGCGATCGCTCGTGTGCTCTCTACTTCGGGGAGGGGTGGACAGTGGAGACCGCTGCTCTTCGTCGCCCTGGGGATGGGGTTGTTCTCTCTCCTGATGGTGCGCTTTGCGTGGCATGCCCTCGCGCCGGCGCTCGTGATTCTCGCGCTCTGGCCGATCTCCGCGCGCATGGCTCGGATCGTCGCAGTGTGCATGATCGGGCTCCTGGTCTTCGACGCCCACTCCTATGTTCAGCCTCGGTATGAGCGCGTGGACCGTTGGGGAGAGGACGTTCATCCAGGCAAGTTTCCGGAGACGGCGGTGGACTACATGGTGGAGGCCGGAGTGTCGGGGCGGATCCACAATCAGGTCGGCTGGGGGGGCTATCTGCTGCATCGACTGCATCCGGAGTCACGGACCCTATACGACTCCCGGATCGCGTTTGGGACGGCAGGCGAATATCTGATCGTCGACGAGGCGCGGCGCGCTTCTCTCAAGGAGTCTCTGCGGGATGGGACCATCGGACAAAATGAGGGGGCTCGGGCCTGGTGGGAGTGGCGCCGGGCGGTCAATCACCAGATCAACGAGGAACATGGCGTGGACCTGATCGTTCAGGCGGCGCCCGTGTTTGCGTTGCCCCCAGCGGCGCTGGCCGTGCGGGGCTGGTTGGTGGAGCTGCCATGGGTGCCTCTTCATTGCGCCGATGGCGTGGAGGTCTGGGCGCATCGGAGCAGCCCGTGGGCGTCAAGTCCAGCGCCTTGCATGGCGGCCCTTCAATCTCTAAAGAGCAGGGCGCCCACGAGCCCCTGATGACCCCACTGGCGCCCCGGCGATGGACGGGGTAGATTGATGCAGCTTCAGCATGGAAGGGGACCCGTGATGTCGGGCGCTAAGAGCAAGGAAAAGCGCGGATTCTCGCGGCGAGCGGTGCTCGCTGGTGCGGGCGCCGTCGCGCTCGGATCCGGACTCGGATTGAGGTCGCTCGCTGCCCAGGACGGACTTCGATGGGACGAGGGGGACCCCGCCTTTGAGGTCCGTCGAAGGCTCCACGTCGGGCAAGCTCTCCAAGGTCCTGTGTCCGTCCGGTTCCATGTGGACACCCCCCGGGGGACACACTCCCTCGGAGAGATACGGGTCCAGCCGGGAGAGAGCGCTGAAATCACGCTGGAGTATCCCTTTCAGGAGATCGTCGCGGGGCGTTATGTCTACCGTGCGGAGGGCTGGGATTCCGAAGGACGCGTCCTGCGAAGTGAGACCCTGGAGGTCACATTGCGGGAGTACAGGTTCGGTTGTTGAGATGAAACGCATCCTCTTCGCCGCCGTTGTGTTCCTCGCGTCGATTTCCTCGGCGCCGGTGTATGCGGCCCCCGTCTTTCCCCAGGTGAAGATCGATCGCGTCGACATGACGGATTTCCCGCGGCTGCGGGTGTTCGCCACGTTCCTCGATCGTCAACTGCGCCCCGTGGCGGTGGATCGGCTCCTGGAAGTCGAGGTATTGAGCCGGCGGGGGCGGGAGCGCCCGGAATCGATGCTCCTCTTTCAGAAGGGCGTGGCCGCAGACTCCGAGGAGGCGACGATGCTCGCCCGCGCCAAGGCCGGTCGCCCGATGGGGCTCGTGGTCGTGGTTGCAGGGACGGCGATGTCTCCTCTGGGTTTGCCAGCGATCGACGCGAGCTTGCGAAAGGCGGTGGCAGCTGTCTTCGATGGGTTGGTGGAGACGGATCAGGCGAATGTTCTCTGGTACGGCGATCACATCCACACGTACATCCCCACGGCGGGCAAGACGGGGGAGTTGAGCAACCTCTCGGATCGATACGCGGATTGTCAGGCGTCGCTGGATGCGCTCCCCGTGGAAGACGCCGCTGCGCCCACGGTGGGTGGGACGATTGAGGAGCTCGGACCGGAGGCATGTGGTCTCGTCACGGGGCATGGAGAGCTCGCGGCGATCATCGAGAAGATGCAGAACTTCGGGGGCTATCACCCAGCCCTCTTCGGCGTTCGATTCATGCTCCCGGATGTCACTCCGGAGCATCCCCTCCAGGAGGTCCCGGGGGCTCGGTCCGTGCGGCCCCTCCCTGCCTTCGCGGAGGCCTTGCGAATGCTGGTTCGTCAGGGAGAGGGGCTGGAGCAGCGGACGCTGGTGGTCATCAGTGATGGGCGCGATGGGTATCTCCTCGCGGAGGAGGACGCGAAGCTTCGATTTCAGCGCCGGGATTGCGTGGCGGCGCTGCCGGGGAAGGCGACTCGGAAGCTGGAGAAGGAACGCAGCGCGTGCGTTCAACAGAAGCTGCATCAATTCCTGGGTGCGGAGCAGAAGCGCTACGCCGAGCAGGCTGCCAAATGGCTCGCGCTGGCCCGGGCCTCGGGGATCCGCGTGCATGCCGTGGCCTATGAGAGTGATGTCGCGGACCGCGCCTTTGAGCTGGAGCGCCTGGAGATCCTCTCCGTGGAGTCTGGAGGGACCTTTCGCCGTGCCACTGGACCCGGCTCGCTCTATGAAGAGGTCACCAATCTCACGGAGGAGCTGAACGCGCAGATCGTCATCGACTTCACCTCGGCGCTCGTCCAGGGGGAGGAACTCTCGCTGCGCCTGAGGGCCAAGGTGGATGGCGGAAACGCGTTCGTAAGCGAAGACCATCCGATCGTCACGCCGGTGTTCGACGAGAGTTTCATGGCATTGGTCAATGGACGGCTCATCTGGCTGCAGAACGCCGTGGGGTATACTTGGTACGTCGTCATCCTCGTGATCCTGGGGATTTTGGGTGCCTTTCTCTTTTTCAAGATGGGAAAGAAGGCGCTCGGTGGGCTCTTGAAGAAGGCGAGCAAGAGCGCCGGAAAGGTGGGGGCATAGGATGCAGACTGGACGCGATCGCTCGCGCATCATCATCGCCGGTCGATCCCATCCACTCCCGAGCGGAGTGCGCTCGATCACCTTCGAAGATCCCGGCGGGTACAACTTCTATCGGGATAGCAAATCCAGCGGCGACATCACGCGAAAGCTGGTCTATGACCGGCGCTTGAAGGGGGCGACGGTCAAGACCCTCGAACAGCTCCAGCAGAAGGTGAAGAACATCGTCTTCCACTCGGACTGCACCGAGACCGCGGCGATCTGTTACCGCGTACTGGTCAATCGTGGACTCTCCACGCATTTCCTGATCGACTGGGATGGGACCATCTACCAGGCGGCCGATGTGCTGCACAAGGCGATCCACGGCGGCGAGGTCAACGCGACCTCCATTGGGATCGACGTGAACAACCGACTGCCGCTCTTTCGCCCGGGGGACGCCGTGGTCCCCTACGAGTCCATCTTCAACGGGCGGCATCCCGAGCAGTTTGTGGATCCCGAGCAGAAGCGTCCCCTGAGCGAGTTTCAGGAGATCAACCTCACTCGCAAGCGCAGCTATGGCTACACGGACGGCCAGTACAAATCGATCACGGCGCTGATCAAGGTCCTGGCGAGCCAACTCCCGGGCCTCTACAACGGTAAGGAGGGGGCTGTTCCACAGCCTCCGATGAACGAAAAGGGGGAGGTGGTCAACCGCGCCATCGACGGGGCGAAGGAGTGGAACGGTCTCCTCGGCCATTGGCATGTCTCGGCAGGAAAGTGGGATCCGGGACCCGGGTTTGACTGGAAGCGGATCTTCCACGCCCTCCGAGGTGAAGACAACGCGTTTCCTGTCGAGTTGACCGAAGATCAGGATATGGCGGAGCGGTTGACCTCGTCCCAGATGGGGGGACTCGCCGAGGAGTTCTACGCGAACATCGAGGGCGGAACCGGCGGGTTTTATCCCGTCGGTGTGAACCAGCAATGGCATGGCGGAGTCCATTTGCGGACAGCGGGGGCTTCCGACGTGCGGACGATGCTCGGTGGCACCGTGGTCGCCGCTCGAATGAGCTCACCGGGCGAGCTGGGGAGCACCAATTTTGTGGTGGTTCGCCATGTCCTTCCGATGCCGCGTGAAGGGGATGACCCCGAAAATCCGACCCTCTTGACGGTCTACTCCCTTTATATGCATCTGGCCTTCATCGATCTCGCGTCCGTGAGTGACGATACCCATCCGCGCTGGATCGTGGATGCTGCAAAGAAGAGCGGCGGGGCAGCAGGGGAGGCGGTCTCGGTGGATAGCGGCCTGGGGGACAGCCAAGGCGGATCGGACGAGAGCGGTCTCGGGAGCCGGCGTCGTGAGGAGCCTCCCTATACCCGGGTGGGCTCGGGATTTTCTGCGCTCCGCCGGGGACAGGTCGCGGTGTTCGAACACGATACGGGCGGCGCCTTGAAGGTCTCAAGCGGGGAGATCATTGGGCGTGTCGGGGAGTTCGGTCCGGAGCGCAATCGGGAGTCGCTGATTCACGTCGAGGTGTTCGCCGACGCCAGTTGGCGCAACGCGATCGATCTCGCGATTCATGGCGAGCATTGGGTCGAGCTCGCCGAGGACACGGGTGGGGCGCTTCAGGTCACGAATCGGCACGTCCTGTCGATTCTTGGGGGGCGTCGTCGGATTCGCCTCGGTCGCAAGGGCTTCCTCTTCCCCCGCAGTCAGATCAGCCCCTCGGACATCACCGGCTTTTTCCATGACGAGGAGAATGTCCAGGGACGTCAGTATCTGCGCCGGTCGATCACCCGGCATGTGAGCGAGTGGTCGGACCAGGTGGACTGGATCCAGGCGATGAGCGAGGCGCAGGAGTGGAAGGATCGGGTGCGCGATTTCGAGGCGCTGCTCCAGGACAGCTCGCAGCGCTACAGGACGGGGGTGTTCAGTCGCGAGATCCAGCGCATTCTACCCTTCATCTGGTTGACGCGTGAAGTCGCGGAGAACATCGGGCTTCAGGTCGACAATTGGAATGGCGTGCTCTATCACTTCCACCCCATTCACTTCCTGCAGTGGCTCTCGTTTCACAGCTCCAATCGCGTCCGGGTGATTTCCCGCGGAAAGAGTCGAAAGGCGCTGTTGAAGGACGTCGCGAAGGCGCGTGAACGGGCAGATCAACAGCGCTTGAACGTGGAAATGGGAGTCGACCAGGGTCCCGATGGCGAGGAGCTTCTCGACGAGTCTCTGGAGCTGGATCTCGAAGGGAAGCGATTTGACTCATCCACCATATTGGAGCGTCTACGAGGCGTCCGGGGCGGTGGCCGCTGGCGATGGGAATATCCAGAAGAAGATTCGCATTGATGAAATCAGACGCGCGCACGTGAAGCTGGGCCGGGACCGTGGGCGGAGGAGCAGAGGGGATGACAAGGAACGAGGGTATCCGAGAGCTGCTGTGGTTGATGGTTCTGGGCGGCGTGTTGGGTGCGGGGGCCTGGTTCGCGACAGACCCGGATTTCGCCTCCGCGCTGGGGACGAATGCCAATACCGCCACCGTCGGCGAGCATCGGGAGCGCCTGGCAGGAGCGGGGTCCTCCGAAGCGCCAGGGGAAGACGCCGGCTCCATTCCCCTGGTGACGAAGGTCGACTTCAACACGGTGATGACGGTGTATTTTGGGGCGGATAACGCGCATTTCATCGACGCACGGGATGCGGGCACCTTCGAGGCCGGTCATGTCCCCGGGGCGATTCACCTCGACGCGGAGCGCCTGGACGTGGATGAGGCACATGGTCAGGCGAAGCTCAACGCGCTTCCGCGTCAACACGCGGTGGTCGTATACTGTTCGGGCGGAAATTGTGACCTCTCCATGCGCCTTGGGCGCAACCTCATCGCCCGCGGATTTCGAAACGTGCTGGTCTACGAGGGCGGATGGAGTGAATGGGTGGCGGAAGGCGCCCCGTCTGAAGAGGGCGCGGCCCGGGAGGGAAAGTGAGATGAATCGCTGGACAAGCGACCCCCGATTTCTCTGGGCCAGCCGGATTTTCCTCGGCGCCATCTTCCTCTATGCGGGGCTCCCCAAGCTCATGGATCTCGCGGGATTTGCCGGGAGCATCCAGAACTATGCGCTCGTGCCCGAGGGGTTCATTCATGTGTTCGCGGCGATTCTCGCCGGTCTCGAGGTGGCGACGGGCGCGGCGCTTGTCACCGGGCGTTCACGGCGGGGCGCGTCGCTCGCAGTCACCGCAATGCTCTTGATGTTCATCGGGGCCATCTTCCTCGCTTATAGTCAGGGACGGAGCATCGATTGTGGTTGCTTCACGTCGGAGCTGACCTTGGAGCGGTCGGATGAAATTCGTGAGCACATGCGCCTCAGGATCTACCAGGATCTGGGGATGCTGCTGCTGGCTGTGAATTTGATGCGTGTGGAGTGGAACATTCCTTTCGAGGCCGGGGATTCGGCGGATGAGGAGGCGTCATGAGCGAGGGGATCAGTGCAGAGCTTCTCGCGCATCTCGTGTGTCCCGAGACACGTCAATCGCTCGCGCTCGCGGGCGCTGAGGAGTTGGCTTCACTCCGCGACCGTCAGAGCCGGGGTGCGTTGAACAATCGGGGGGGAAAGAAGGTTTCGGGAGCCATCGACGGTGCGTTGATCCGCGCGGACGGCGCCGTCGCGTACTTGATCATCGACGGCATTCCGGATCTCCTGGTCGCCGAATCGGTTGATGTGGACTCGGCCGGGAGTTGAACTCTCGTGGAGGGACAAGGGGGAATCGGATGAGTCGTCGCCTACTGGTTTTGCGCGTCTTTACGCTGGTCGCCTACGTGATGACCTCTGGCTCTTCTGCGTACGCCGCGAAGCCGGATCCGCCCCATTCACTGGAATCGCTGCTGGAGGCCGTCGCGATCTGCACGATTCCTTCTGCGCCAGGCTGTGAAGCCTTGAAGCAGTCGGTGGCACGGGTCGCAGACGATCCAGACATTCTCCTGCCTCATTTGGACTCGGAGGACACCGATACGCGCATCGGCGCATCGGCAGCGATGGGGTATGTCGGAACTCTCGTTCATTTGAAGGTCCTCGACGCTCGGTTGGGTGTGGAGATTTCAGCTGCCGTACGGGAGGCGATCGTTGGATCCGTGGGTCGCCTCGGTTTCGCCGAGGGGATCCCCATCTTGAAGAAGCTCTCGGAGGGCGGAGTCGGGGATCGGATCATGGCCGCCAATGCGTTCGTTCGCCTGGGCCACGCGGACGGGGTGCCCATCTTGCTGAGCCAGCTGGGCCATTCCCATCCAAAGGTTCAGGCTGCGGCCTTGACGGCCCTGGGCAAGCTGGCCGATGCCCGTGCGATCATGCCCATCATGGATCTTCTCGGTGAGGGCGTCATCGCGTGGACTGCAAAGGTCCAGGCCATCTTCGCTCTCGGAGAATTGAAAGCGGAGGAGTCGGCTCCCCTCCTTCTGGTGAGCATGGGCCATCCAGAGCCGGATGTTCGAAGGCGGGCGGCGCGGGCGCTCGGCTTCCTCAAGACGCCCTATGCCGTCCCGGGGTTGATTCATTACAGTGAAGACACGGAGATCGCGGGCGAAGTGGCCATCGCCATTGCCATCATTGGTGATCGGTCTGCGGTGCCGGCCTTGAACTGGGCGGCCATGAACCCCGAGCTCAGCGAGGCGCGTCGCCGTCAGGTCTTCTGGGCGCTGGGCATGATGCAGGATGAACGCACTGTGCCCCCGCTCGCGGAGCTGTGCCGCAGTCAGAATTTGCAGTTGGTCTTGTTGGCTGCTGAGACCCTGGGGCGGCTGGGACGACCCTCAGGGACTCCAGCGCTCCTCGGGCTGATGGAGCACGATCGGCACGAAGTCCGTGGGATGGCGGAGTGGTCTCTCAAGCGGATTTCTGGTGCCAATTTTGGCGAGGATTTTGGTGCCTGGGAGAGTTGGATTCAGGCGAATGTGCCCCAGGAACAGGCGTCCCCGCCGGCCCCTGGCAAGAGCGTGCGCTAGGGCAACTCGTTGCGCTTCACGTTGACGCTGCCATCCAGACCCACCGTGACGGAGATTCTATCCGGAGTTTCCACGTGCTGAGAGCGCGTCTCCAAGGTGATGTACGCGAGGCACATGAGGATCGAGGCGAGCAGAAGCAGCGTCCCGAGGAGCGGTTGGGGGCGATGGGCGGGCCGCCAGCTCGGGCCTCTTCCGCCGCTTTCGAGAACATGTGTGGCTGGGTGATGGGATCTCTGCATTTCAACTTCCTTCGTCGTCCACCGAGTTTCTCGCGGTGTTGCCTCCAATAAGAGCAAGACCCGTTCCAGATCGTTGCCAAAACCGATCCGGTGTCGATTTATCCTGTTATTACAGTCTGTTGCGATATCAACTCTGATCTCCGGACAGAGAGTCCGAGGGGTCGAAAACCGGTCGAACCCTGACATCGCTGTCAGGGTGTGTTTCGATTCACCCGCAATGGGCGAAGCGCCAATGCGGTTCCCTTTTGGGGGGGATTCTGGTAGATCGTTCGGGCTCGGCAGGAAGGAATTTGGGGCGAGACGTGTTGTGTTTGTTCAGCGTGTTCGGACGCAGGAATGCTCCGGGAAGACATGCACCGAGGTGAACGATGGATCTGGTACTGGCGATCGCAGGGGTCTTTTTTCTGGGTACCACGTGTTTTCTCCTGATGGGTCGCGCCGACCGTGCG
>Ga0114996_10003938_pt1 | contig 18100 bp, 17 predicted proteins | sample ArcticOcean_MG_C_4_FD_87039 | JGI IMG/M metagenome (GOLD analysis project Ga0114996, IMG submission 87039) | Marine microbial communities from western Arctic Ocean - ArcticOcean_MG_CB4_134 | ecosystem: Environmental > Aquatic > Marine > Oceanic | place: Arctic Ocean: Canada Basin | collected...
AGGTAGTCTACCATCATCGCCTCTACAGGTTCTTCTTTAACTTCTTCAACTGCAGCTTCTTCGGCTGGAGCTTCTTCTTCTGGTGCTTCGTTTACTTCGGGAGTCTCTTCCTCAACCGCAGCTTCTTCGGCTGGAGCTTCTTCAGCTGGAGCTTCTTCTGCTTCGGGAGTCTCTTCCTCAACCACAGCTTCTTCGGCTTTGGGAGTTTCTGGGGTTTCTTCTGTCTCTGGGGTCTCTTCTACTGCAGTTCCTTCTGATTCGTTTATTGCTTCTTCTTCGTTGTTTTCGTTAGTTGTTTCTTCGTTAAAAATCATTTATTAGGGTTCTCCTGGTTATTGTTAATTATTTCTAAAATCATATTGACTTGCTCACTTATACTTAAATGAGTAGTATCAATAGTGATCGCGTCCTCTGCCTTTTTAAGGGGAGAGTTGTCTCTTGTCGTATCAAAGTGATCACGGCTTTTGATCTCTTCCTCTATCTGCTCTAGTGTAACATTTGAATCACTCTCTTGTAGCTCATCAAACCTTCTTTTTGCTCTAGAGTCAATCGATGCTGTTATAAAAAACTTAAATTTAGCATCAGGAAACACCACAGTTCCGATATCCCTTCCATCAATGACAATAGATTTATTTGATGATATCCTTCGCTGAATCCGAACCATTTTCGCTCTTACCTCTTTAACTGAGCTTATGTCGCTAACCAGCTTTGATACCTCATTGCTCCTTAGCCTATCAGTCACATCCTCTCCATTCAAAAAAACAGATTCCCTGTCACTCGAGTCTGATATTTCCAGATCTATAGAATCCATGACAGAGGAAACGTCAATACTATCAAGAGAATAGCTGTTTTTGATAAAATAAGCCGTTATCGCCCTGTACATCGAGCCTGTATCAAGATGCGAAATACCAAGCCTATTTGCGACAAGTTTAGATGTTGTTGATTTCCCCGATCCAGCAGGGCCATCAATTGCAATTATCACTGAGTCTCCATTCTTTAAAAAGCCCAGTAATATAAGGATAAGTTTCTATATAGAACATATTATTTTTTTCATAAAAAAAAACTCCCCAATTTGGAAGCTTTTTTTATTTAGTTTTGAGCCTTTGCTATCTATCTAAAATAATGCTTACCATCAGAAGCATATCAAACACATCAATATTGCCATCACCATTAACATCCGCCGCTGTTAATTGATCCTCAGATAGACTAAGAAATCTTCAATTTCTGAAGAATCTCTTTTTTGCTGATTTGCTTGCTTTTGCTTCTATCGATGCCCTTTAGCGTGAAGCCACCAAAGGCATATCGGTGCAGGTTGTAGACCTTCTGGTTGTACTTTAAGAAAATTCTGCGAATCTCTCTGTTCTTTCCCTCTCTTAGGATCACTCTCCACTTATACTTACCCTTGTCAAATCCAACATGCTTGATATCCGCCCTAACTCTCTCTCTTCGTGCTAGGAAGATCCCTTTTTTTATTTTCTCAAGGTCCTTGGCGTGAAGCTCATCCTTTGTGTAGGCATAGTACTTCCGCTCTAGTCTGAACCTTGGATGAAGCATCTTGTTTGCCATATCCCCATCATCGGTCATCAGAATCAGGCCCGTTGTATCTTTATCCAGCCTGCCCACAGGATAGATTCTGTGATTGGTCTTAATCAGCTCCGTAACGTTCTTTCTTCCAAGCTCATCGCTGCTGGTGCAGATATATTCTTTAGGCTTGTGCAGAATATAATACTCAAAATTTTGAGGTATTGAGATGAGGCTATCATCAAGCCTAACCTTATCACCATCAGAAACAGTGAAAGATAAATCCCTTATGACCTCACGGTTGACGCTGATCCTTCCATCTAAAATCAGGGCCTCAGATTTTCTTCGCGAAGCAACGCCGCAGTGTGCTAGATATTTGTTAATTCTCATATTAGTTTAGTGTCGAGTGGCTTCCCTCATCCATCAGCTCGGTAAGCTCATCAAGTGTAGGTAAATCCTTTAATGAATCCAGACCAAACAGCTCAAGGAACACTGGCGTGGTAACATAAAGAAGCGCCCTTCCTAGTCCCTCGTCCCTTCCCTTGATCGCCAGGAGGCCCTTATCAAGTAGATTCTTAATGACCCCAGAGCAATCCACCCCCCGTATGTGCTCAATCTCAATTCTCGTAAGCGGCTGCTTGTAGGCAACAATGGACAGCGTCTCCATCGCCGCTTTTGAGAATCGTGGCTTTCTGGTCTCCTTCAATAATTTTTCAATATAGAAGTGATACTCCTTTTTTGATAGAAGCTGATACCCGCCGGCTATCTTCTCAATGGTGAGGCCCTTGTTTGCTTTTTCATATTCCCCGTTAATCTCATTAATTATTTTTTCTAGATTAACTTTCTTATCATCCAGAACGTGGTTTAGATCCTTTTGAGAAAGTGGACTGGGAGATGAGTGGATAAGCACCTCAATAATATTTTTTACATCCATCAGCTGACCCTTGAGATGTGAATATCAGAAAATGTTTTTGTTTGCTTGATATTAATTTTATTCTCCCTCACCAGCTCCAGAATAGCCAGAAACAGACCAACAACATACATTCTGTTTGAATCTTTGCTGAATAGACTTGTAAGGAAAAATTCTCCCTTCTCATCTAGAATCTGTTTCATAAAAATGATTTGATCTTTTACGTTTATCTGATCTGCAATAAGATCAAGTTCATTGTTCTCAGGTAAGTTATCAAGAATATTTTTAAATGTTCTAGCTAGATCAAAGAGTTTTACGCCCTCTGGAATAACAAGAGCTATATCCTGGGATGGCTTATAGCTAATATTTAAACCCTTTGTAAATTTTTTCCGATGAGAGTTGTACTGAGAGTCTAAATCATCGCTCGCATTCTTAAATCTCTTGTAGTCAAGTATCCGATGCACCAGATCCACCCTCGGATCCTCAATTTCCTCTCCATCCTCGCCCATTGCCCTTGGAAGTAGCATCCTTGCCTTGATCTGAAGGAGAATTGTACTCATATAGATAAACTCTGCCGCCACATCAATATCCATGAGCTCCATTATTTTAATGTGCTCAAGGTAGTCACTGGTTATTTTTGAAATGGGGATGTCATATATATCAATCTGATCCTTATTTATAAAATAAAGTAGCAGGTCCATCGGCCCCTCAAAGTTATCAAGTCTAATTCTATAGTCATCATCCAACACTATCTAGCTCGCTTTATCAGTCCAACTTTTCTGTAGACCTTATCAAGTGTCTTTCGCGCCTGGGCGCTGGCCTTCTCAGCTCCCTCTTTGAGAATCTGATCCAGATAGCCCCTATCATTATAAATTTTATTGTATTCAGCCTGAATTGGCTTGAGCGCCTCAATCACAATCTCAGCCAGATCAACTTTAAGATCAGAGTACATTTTACCAACATACATTTTTTCAACATCAGTTGGTGTCTTGTTGGTGTAGGCGCAGTAAATATTAATCAGATTATGAAGTCCGCTTCTTTTTTCATCGTACCTTATCTCTGTCTCAGAGTCTGTCACCGCTCTTTTGAATTTTTTAAGTATAGCTGATGGCTCATCAAGCAGCGATATATAGTTATTTGGATTCTCATCAGACTTTGACATTTTTGATTCAGGATCCTGCAGCGACATGATCCTCGCGCCCTGCTTCGGAATAAAGGGCTCTGGCACGGTGAACGTTGGAGAGTATTTCCCATTAAAGCGTATCGCAACGTCTCTTGATAACTCAAGATGCTGCTTCTGATCTGCCCCAACTGGAACCAAGTCCGCCTGATATAGCAGTATGTCAGAGGCCATCAGCACAGGATAGGTGTAGAGACCCAAATTAATATTTTTCTGCCTTTTGGATTTATCTTTAAACTGTGTCATTCTATTTAGCTCACCTAGATATGTGATGGTATTAAGCACCCACGTCAGCTCGGCGTGTTCCGGGACATGTGATTGAACAACAATTAAGCTTTTATCTGGATCAATCCCACAGGCAAGATACTGGGCGACGTAGGAGTAGCACCTCTGCCTTAATTCAGCTGGAACCTGATCAACGGTAAGGGAGTGCAGATCTACGATAAGGTACACACACTCATACTCATCCTGCAACTTTACCCAGTTTTTTAGTGCGCCAATATAATTAGATATACAAAGCTCACCAGAGGGCTGTATCCCAGATAAAACTTTTTTCTTTTTTATAGATTTATCCAAATCAACTATCCTCCCATAAATAGATATTGTTTCCAGTTGTCCTGCTGCTTATTGACATAGGTCTGCAAGTGAAACAGTTTTGATGGTTTCTTTGGTTTCTTTAATAATTTCATGTCTAGGTGCTTTAATAGAGTATCACCCTTCCGTGTGTTGCAGCGTGTGCATGCCGCCACAAGATTTTCCCATGTATCTGCTCCATCCCTATTTCTGGGGATTATATGGTCAAGAGTCAGGGGAGCTCCAGGCTTGTTGCAGTACTGACACGTAAAATGATCTCTTTTAAGGATATTGCGTCTATTCAAAACAATATCCTTATATTTTAAATGAACATAAAAATTTAATCGAATCACGCTTGGAAGATCAAATGTGGCCTGTATCGATCGAATGCTCTCATTGTACCTCTCTAACATTTTAACCTTTTCCTTGATGACAAGGACAATTGCTCTTTTAGCGTTGATTACCATCAGCGGCTCATAGCCCTGATTTAGGACCAGAACCTTTCTATTTAGAACGCTATCCATCTAGATGATTCTCCATGGATTTAATCTCAACAATATAATTATCAAGTTTTTTGTGTGAATCATCATAAATAGATTCAATTTTTACACATCCTCTGCAGTGAATCACCTGATCATCTCCATACCAGATTCCAACGTGGTCCACTCCCCTTTTATCAAAATCAAAAAATATAATGTCTCCTTTTTTTGCGGCAGATCGATCAATAGAGGGAAAACGATTATCTTCAATCTGCTGCGAGGTATCTCTTTTTAGATTAATATTGATACTTTTGAAGACTTCCTGCACAAATCCAGAGCAATCATATCCAAGGGGCGTCTTTCCTCCCCAGAGGTACGGGCTCCCAAGCAGCTGATTGCAACGATCAATAACCGTGTCCCTATCAATTGGAGCGCTGATCGCCACTGGGGCTTTAAAATAGTGATCCAAGGCATCTAGCTTGAGATGCAGCCAATCATCGTTGTGCTGGCTGTGGCTTACTCTAGATCCAAAGGGAACGAGCATAGAAACATAAATAGAGTCTGGAGCGGTGTATATGGGAGTCAGTCTGTCTGTTAGTATAGTGGTATCTTCCCCGTTGCCATCGACATTACACAGATAAAATTTATGGACATAGCCCTCATATCCATCCCACTGGGATATCTTTAGCCAGTTATCATGCTCAGATTGAACCTCAAGCGTTTCAAAGAATAGGGCCTGGGTAACCATCTCTGAGCTAAAGTGCGGCTCCCTATATATATTCGCATAGGCAGTTTTAACCATTTGGGCTCCGCTCATCGATTTTTGACGTACTTGATTAACTGCTTTCCAATGGCAGTATTATCCATCATAGCATCAAAGAAATCAGCTCCGGGGCCAGATGCCCAGATTGGAACAAAATTTGCAGAGTGGTAATCAGATGTAAATTGAATATCAAGATTTCCATTCTCCGCATCATGGACAGCCACCCCCCCACACTCATGATCTGCGGTTAGAACAACGAGCACATTCTGATGCTCACGCTGATAATTAAGACACATCTCAACAAGGTCAGACAGGGACTCCATCTCACCCCTTATATACTCTGGGTTATTAGAGTGACCTCCCCAATCTACCTGTGATTCCTCTATCATTAAAAAGAATCCTGCTGTATTATTATCAAGTATATCAATCGCCTCTACCGCCATCTGCGTGGTGGTGGGGGTCCTACCCTCATGATGAGGATCTAGAGCATCCGCATTAAATAACCCAACCAGGCGTCTTGATGGGTCGTATGGCTCGCCTAGCTCAACAATGTACTGACCATTATTCTTATCTAAATCAATTAATACATCATCGCTCCAAAACTTTGCTCCTCCTCCAAATAATATATCCGCATCTGATTTGGCCATCTGCCTTGCAATTTCAGCCTCTTTCTTCCGATAATCAACATGAGCCAGAAAGCTGGCAGGCGTGGCGTGACTGACTGTAGAGGTAACCACCACCCCAGTTGACATCTTATATTCTTTTGCGATTTCCATAACCGTTTGAATGGGCCTGCCATCGTGGTCTACTGAGATCGCCCCATTATAAGTTTTTCTTCCTGTTGCCAGGGCTGTGCCACTTGATGCGGAGTCGGTCACTTTTTTCATACCATCATCCGGATGAGTGGCGACCAATCCAATATGCTGAAACTGCTTATAGGGAAACTTCTCATTTGCATAGTATGAGAGTGTGTATTGGCCTATGCCCGTTCCATCTGCAATAATCAGTATAATGGATTGGGGAAATTTAGCCTTACTGTTCAGAATAGGATTATTATCTGGATTTGGTGGCTTTTTTAGTTTATTCTCTACTCTAAGATCCTCGGCGCTAAGAATAAACAATGTGCCTAGTATAATTATTAGTAATTTCATTTAATTTTTAAAAACCTCCTCTTCCCGACTTTGAGAATATCATCATTACCCGATTCAATTAATATAAACGGATCATTAACTTTCTCATCATTTATTTTGACGGCTCCCTGGTTAATCATTCTCTTTGCCTCGCTGTTGCTTGATGCCATGCTATTTGATACCATTATATCAATGAGCTTACTTGGAGCATCCAAACTAATCTCTGGGATATCATCTGGAGCCTGCTTGCTGATAAAGAGCTGATCAAAATTCTGCTCTGCCTGTTTTGCGGTGTCCTGATCATAGTAAATAGATACAATGCACCTGGCGAGGGACCTCTTTGTATCCCTTGGATTCACGTTTCCAGATGTGAGGTCTGTAGCAATCTTCTCTAAATCTGCCTTTGTGGTGTTTGTGCAAAACTCAAAGTACTTGCTGATCATTGTATCTGGGATTGAGAGGACCTTTCCATACATCTGATCAGCTGGATCGGTAAGCGCGATGTAGTTATCATTTGATTTTGACATTTTTTCGATCCCATCTGTCCCCTCAAGAAGCGGTGCGGTAATAACAGATTGGGGTGACTGCTCATATTCTTTCTGAAGCGCTCTACCCACCAGAAGGTTAAATTTTTGATCGGTTCCACCCAGCTCAATATCGGCCCTAATTACCACACTGTCATACCCCTGTGCCAGTGGATATAGAAACTCATGAAGAGAGATTGGCTTTCCTGCGCTGTATCTCTTCGTAAAATCATCTCTCTCAAGCATCTGCGCAACGGTGTACTTGGAGGCAATCTTAATAACATCGCTAAAATCTAATTTAGAGAGCCAGTCTGAGTTGTACACAATCTCAAGATTTTCTTTGCTCAGGACAATCGTAGCCTGATCGATATAGCTCTTTGCGTTCTCCTTAGTCTCTGCCATCGTTAGCTGGGGCCTTGTTTTATTTTTCCCGGTGGGATCTCCGATCATTGCCGTAAAATCGCCAATGATAAGAACCGCGGTATGTCCAAAATCCTGAAACTGTCTTAATTTCCTGAGAAGAACTGCGTGGCCAACGTGAAGGTCAGGGCGACTTGGATCACAGCCAAACTTTACTCGCAGCGAGGTTTTATTCTTGATTGATCCTGCAATCTGGGCTTCGAGCTGTTCTTTGGGAATGATTTCCTTAATTCCACTAGATATGACATCCATCTGCTCATTTAGTGTCGGCATGCTCATCTATTTCTATATTCCTTCATTTTTCTATTGATACTTCTTTTAATGTCCTTGTCCTGCTTATCCTTGCGCTTGTCCCAGAGCTTCTTTCCCTTAGCAATTCCAAATTCAATTTTTATCAGGTTCTTCTTTAGATATAGGTTCAGGGGGATCATCGTCACCCCCTTCTCATCTACCTTTGATTTTAGTTTTGTCAGTTCCTTCCTATGCAGAAGAAGCTTTCTATCCCTTACACTCTGGACGTCCTCGTAGCCCCTGTTCTCATACTCTGCGATGTGCATTCCAATTATATATAGCTCACTATCAAAGAATCGAACATATGACTCCTTGATACTCACGTTTCCCTCTCGGACAGATTTGACTTCTGAGCCTTTTAGGGCAACCCCCGCCTCATACTTCTCCAGTATATGGTACTCATGACGCGCTTTACGGTTAGTTGCGATGCTCATTTTTTACCCATTGGATACACTGTAAATTATTGATTTTTATACTACAACATCAAGTGTATAATACACTATTATCCACTCTATCTTCTGTTTTATAAACTTTAACTTTCATCATAGCCGGTAATTTTTTAATTTATTTTAACTTTCTCAAGGGGTATATAACATTTTTAAGAAGCTACTATTCTTTGTGGTTCTATCTGTAACCATTTTTACTGTCTATCTACTTAATAATAGATTCTTCGATCTGCCTCCTCTTGGAAAATTTTTTGATCCATATCATGGATATCTTGCCCTACGCAACTCAGATCAGCTTCCAACCCAGGATCTATTTTTTGAGAGTCTACGTGACACAGTTAACGTAACCTGGGATGAGCGACGAGTTCCACATATCTTTGCCAACAACGAGCATGATTTATTTTTTGTGCAGGGATACATCCACGCATTTGATCGGCTCTGGCAAATGGAATTTCAGGTGATGGCGGCTGGGGGAAGGCTCTCTGAGATCCTTGGTGACAGGACCATCGACTACGATAGATTCCAAAGAAGGCTGGGAATGATGAGGGGCGCGGAGAATGTGCTGGAATTCTATCAACAAGATCCCACCATGCTATCCTCTTTACAGGCATACAGCGATGGTATTAATGCATACATAAGCACCCTAGAGCCCGATCAGTACCCCATTGAATACAAGCTGCTTGACTATGCTCCTGAGAACTGGTCCATAAAAAAATGTGGACTTTTGTATATGTATATGGCATGGGAGCTATCGGGATCTACTAACGATCTAGCCCACACAAAATTTCTAAAAGAATTTGGAATTGATCAATATCAAAAACTCTATGGTTTTGATACTCCGCTTCTATCGCCCATAATGCCGCGGGAGACCGAATGGGACTTCGATCCAATTGAAGTCAAGCCTCCGAGTGAGATATACTTATCAGACCCATACGGCGATGGAATGAGCTACCAGCCAAATACAAATAATGGCAGTAACAACTTTGCTGTGAGCGGAAAGCTATCTGAAACGGGGCTTCCAATTCTTTCCAATGACCCACATCTAAACTTGACACTTCCATCAATCTGGTATGAAAATCATCTAATCTCTCCAGGAATTAATGCATATGGAGTCTCTCTTCTTGGAGCGCCGTGTGTTGTGATTGGATACAACAAGGACATCGCCTGGGGAAGCACCAATGGCATGAATGATGTGATGGATTTCTATGATATCACCTTTAGGGATGAGTCTATGATGGAATATCTCCATGATGATGTATGGAAAAAAGTAATCCTATCTATTGAAGAAATTAGGGTCAGAGACTCTGAAACTATTTTAGATACCACCTACATGACGCACCACGGACCAATTATGAGCCATGATATATTTGAAAAAATGCCGCGATTTGGTAGTGCTGTATCCATTGGTAGAGCCATGAGGTGGCTGGCCTCTGAGCCATCAATGGAACCAAAAACATTCTACCTGTTAAATAAAGCAAAAACATACCAGGACTATCTAGATGCGATATCCTACTTTAACTGCCCAGGTCAGAATATTATCTTTGCCAGCAATAATAATGATATCGCCATCTGGCAAACTAATAAGCTTATTCCTAAGTGGGATCTCCAGGGGCGATTTATTATGGATGGAACCGATCCATCCCACGACTGGAAGACAAAGCTTCCGATTGAGCATCAGCCACACTCCCTGAACCCAGAAAGAGGTTTTCTCAGCTCTGCAAATCAGAATCCCGTTGATGGATCCTATCCCTATTATGTCCCGGGTGATTACGCGCCCCCCTTTCGAGGCGCACGAATAGATGAGCTACTATCAGATATAAAGGGTGTAAGCTATGATGACCTTCGAAAAATTCAAATTGATAATAAGAGCCTACTCGCGCAGAGAGTTGTGCCATTCCTTTTAAGGACACTCGATCCCCTCTCTCTCTCATCTGATCAAATTGAAATCTATAATCACCTCTCGCAGTGGGATTATTTCTACAATCCAGAGTCCGTTATGCCCACTATGTTTGATGCGTGGATAAAGAATATATCAAGGAGCACCTGGCGGGATCAGCTGGGTGATGCCGATGCGGATGTGGAGTGGCCAAACTACCGTGTTCTATCGGATCTGATTGTGGATGATCCTAATAGCAAGTGGTTTGACAATATCATCACCAATAAGATTGAGAGCCTCTCTGATATTTCTCAAAATGCATTCGCAATAGAATCAGAGCGCCTGCTAAATGAACTGGGGCCGATTGACGATGCCTGGCAGTGGAAAAATTCTAGGGGAACCGATGTGCATCACCTTGCGAAAATTCCTGGATTTGGGAATCTGCATCTTCCAACTGGAGGAGATTGGAATATCCCGAATGCAACCGCAAAGACCCATGGACCAAGCTGGAGATTTGTGGTGGAGCTTGGAGAGAGGCCTCGAGCCTACGGAACCTATCCGGGCGGCCAAAGCGGATTTCCTGGAAGCGTTCACTATGACCAATTTTTAGATTCATGGGTCAAGGGTGAGCTATATGAACTTAAATTTCCATACACAGAGGATGAGATTGAAGGCCATACCATTGGATTTAATCCAGGAAGCGACTCCTGATGAATGTAATTGTTATTTGCTGTTTTTCATTTTTTGTGCTTCCTGAGATGCCATGGTGGTTTATTTCGATTCTCGGATCGATGGCTGGTCTCACTTCAAAAAGAGTCCATACATCTATCGCAAATGGATTTCTCTGTGGCTCTATTCCGTGGGTATTTATTCTCGTCTATTACCACTACACCGGATCACAATTACTGATTCACAGGGTCTCTGGAATTATTGGAATGGAGAACCTTTCTGGAGCCCTACTTGCAACTATTTTTATTGGGGGTGTTGTGGGTGCGATGGGCGCGCTGTGCTCATACACATTTAAAAATGCCTTTAAAAATTAATTAATCAGGGAGTAGGAAATCTCAAGCTGATTGCATCCCCACTTTGAGAAGATATCTTCAAGCTGATTCTGTGAAAAATTAAAGCTATCGTTGTAGATAATCATTAGTGTATTGGTTTTTATGGATGATTCTGCATGCACTACCCCGCCCAACCTGTCAAACTCATCAATCAGCTTGGATATTACATCGCGGTTATCCAGATCATTCGACTTTATGCTAATTTCAATATTGGTTTGTGATTGAGTTGTGATGATGGCAAAAATGAAAGTGAAGGATAAAATGATTATTATAGATATGAAATTTTTCAATAATTGTATTTTGTAACCTAACTGAATTTAAGAATACCAATACATATATATCAACATTTTAATTAATGTTATACATTAAATAAAAAAATTTACTTTTTAGTTTAAGTAATACTTTATTTAAATCTTGTAAATATAGCTATAGGATGCAATGTTTTTGCCTTGAGCGTGTTTGTGAGATATAAGGGTTTAGGGGGTATTAATCAGATAGTGTCGAGGCTTTGGTTGCCTCATTTTCATCTAGTCCCTGTAGGATATAGGCGCCGGCCATAACCAGGACAACAACGATCGCAACGCCAAAGCGCTGAGAGCCAAACTCTTTGGTTAGAATTCCAAGCATCAATGGACCAATAAATGCCGTTGCCTTGCCTGAGAATGCAAAGAAACCAAAGAACTCGTTCTGTTTCTCTTTGGGAGTGAATCTTGACATGAGCGATCGGCTGGATGCCTGATTGGGGCCTGAGCATAGACCAATGAGGATTCCAGCAATCCAAAATACAGTGACGCTTGTGGTGAAGACCGCAAGGAGACACGCAATAATTAAACCAAGGTTGCTAAGTTGAATTGTGTTTTTCCCACCAATCATATCATCTAAAAAGCCACAAAGAAATGCGCCTAGGCCCGCCGCAACATTCAGCGCAATCCCAAAGTACATCACCTCATTGAATGAAAACCCAAACGTACCAGATGCATAGATTCCTCCAAATGAAAAGATTGTCACCAAGCCATCATTGTACAGCACCCTGGCAAGTAGAAACCGAACAATGTGTCGATAGTTCCTAATTTCTTGAAAGGTTGTTCTGATTTGGGAGTAAGAATTTTTAATAAGAGCAAAAGAGAGTCTCCTCTCAACTCTTCGATCTTTTAGCCACAAGAACGTGGGGACGGTAAATACAATAAACCAAATTGCCACAAAAATACTGATCGCTCTTATATTCTCGCCGCTATGCTTAATTGACTTTTCATTGATACCTGACTCATTAACTACTTTAAGTCGACCATCTCTATAGTAACACAGAGTGCCCAAATGCTGGCCGTTATCGTACACCGGGCCCCTAATCTCAAACTCTTTGTTCTCATCGAACAGATGCCCAGTTAACTCACTGAGCATTGATCTGTCATGCTTGCTCCAATGCGGAGGTCCAATCAATTGAATCGTTCTATTTTTATGATTCTTGAAATTTAAATGGTTCCCAAACACAATAAATGAGTTTGTTCCCTTTTCAACATACGCAACGGTGTGTAGCTCAGTCTGGCTATTGTATATAATGTTAGGCATAAAAGCAGAGGTATCAGTGAGACTAAAGTTAATCAGTTTAATCGGCATCCCCATATTTATACTATCAATTACAGTATTATTAGATGAGCTAATCATAAAACGAGTAAATCCATCTCCCGCCTCAATGTTTTCGATGTTCACGACGACACTGTTGACTGAGCTTCTCTTTTTAAGGTCAAATACGGGTTTCTCCGGTTGAACAAACAAGAACAGAGATACCATTAGCGCAATAAGTCCCCCCACATATCCAAGAGACCATCCATATCCAGATATCCGTCCAACCTTCTCTTTTGGGGCAATATGGGGGAGATAGGCATTGCAAAATACACTTCCCATCTCAAAGCCAATATTCGCTATCACAACCCAGAAAAGTGTCCTATAAATTTGACCCTCATAAGAAAAGAATAAAAAGAAAGATCCCGCAATGCAGACCCATGTCCAGAAAATGAGTAATGTCTTTCGGTATCCACCCTGATCAGCGATGGCTCCCATCAAAGGAGAAATTAACGCCACAAACAACGCCGTTATCGTAATTCCTATGGACCACAAAAATGTGCCATCATGGATGTTTGGTGCGATTGCCTGCGTGTAGTAAGCACTAAATATAAAAGTTATAATAAGTGTGGTGAATGGCTGGTTGGCAAAATCATACATTGACCAAGAGAATATTGTTCGCTTATAGTTTTTATTCATCTCTATCACTTAGCAGTTTTTTTAGCTCTCGAAATCCTGAGAAAGAAAACATGAAAAACATTACAATAAAAAATAAAAAACCAAAGATAAATAGTCCCTGCCACAATAGCTTCCAAGTAATCATTGTCTCGCTTCCTTTCTGTCTGGAATTAGAAGTGAAAATACAATCATCAACAGGATTGAGAGTCCCAGAGTCATTAATCCAATCTCCTCAGGCTTAAATGAGCTGATCATTGGAACTGAATTTCGAATTGGCTCCAATCCAAGAAGCGCACCGAGACCACCTAAAAGCGAGGCCATCGCACCCGCGGAGCTTGCTCTCTGCCAATACACGCCAAACAGAATAACCGAGATAGCACCGGTAAAATAGATCGCTCCTGTGATTCCTAGATAATCCCAGATAGAATCATTCCCATTGTACATCAAACCCCAGTATAGTATATACACCCCAAGCACAACAATGATAATTCTACTGTAATTTATTTTCTGTGATGATGTTAATTTTCCACCTTTAAGCGGATCAATAATATCGTTAGTGATAATTGTGCTCCAGCACAATAAATAACTATCATGGGTGCTCATGAACGCCGCAAGCATCGCGGCGGCCATTATGCCTAGCAAGCCCATCGGAAGAATTTCAGAGAGATATCTTGGCATCATCGCTAGTCCTTCCCATGAACTCTCTGGAGCTATTCCATTAAAGTGCACATAGGCACAAATGCCAAGGAAGCAGGGGATCATAAATCGAATTAAGAATGAAACTGATGACCATAAATACTGTTTTTTGACAGTTTCTGAGCTATCTAAGGATAGTGCTCTTGTGATTGCCGTGGGCCATATTACTGCGCTGACGAATCCAAGAATAACCTGCCAGGTAATATAAAATCCACCCCTGCTTTGAATGGGGTCATAGATTACACTAGGATCCTTGGCCAGCATCTCAACTTGAGTAAAAATATTAAGCCATCCTAAATGATATATAGAGAATAAAATGCTGAGGATCATTCCAATTGACAGCACAATAAATTGAATGTAATCAGTAATAATAACAGATATCATTCCCCCTAAAGTTGTATAAATAAGAACCATCGTAAGCAAAACAATCATAATCACTGATAATACAAGCTCACTCTCAGCGATACCAAACATACTTTGAATGAAGATGGCTCCCACTTTTAGAAATAACCCCATATTTAGAATTCCACCAACAACCAGAATGATTGCGCCAACAATTCTTACTTTATTTCCAAATCTAATTTGATAGTATTCTGGAATGCTCTTGACTCTTAATTCTCGAAGCTTTACCACCACAATGCCTGTTACTCCTATGAACATTGTAACCACAAGAGCAAATAGCCCAATATGAAATGCCGCAAAAAAATCTTTAAAGCCTGTCTGAGCGTTATACATTACGGTGATCAAACCAAGCTCGGTGCCAAGCATTGTTGCGACCCCGAGGGAAAGCCCGACCTTCCTTCCCGCAATCATAAAAATGGAAAAGTTTGAGGATCTGTCTCTATATCGAATTCCTATATAAAATATAGAGAACAAATACAGAGCAACAATCAGATAATCAAGGGTGGTCATGGATACAATCTAAATGGTTTTATCATCTCATTAAATTTTTCGGACTCCTCATCCCAAGTTAATACTAATTCTTCAATACTAGAACCACTAAAAATACTGTTGATAAGCGCATCTGATCCATAGAGCTTATTTAAAAAACCATTCCTAGCAACTCTAAATTCATCTGGATGAATTTTGTAAATCGATTGAAGCAGAGCAACCGCCAGCTTTAACGGATAAAATGCATCTCTATCTGTGATGCTAATGCTTATTCCATTGCACGATTTATCCATGTACTTTGGATACACTGATTTCCCTGGAATTGATTTTGGTGTGAAGGTGATAGTATCAAGCCTGAACCCATTAAAGCTATATGAATCTATCGTATTAATTACTTTCTGTGAATGAAGCCAGGGTGCGCCAATAACTTTAAATGGATTTTCTGTGCCCCTTCCTTCAGAGAGATTGGTTCCTTCAAGCAAGCACATCCCATTATAGATGATGGCGGTTTCCAAATCTGGGATATTGGGTGATGGCTGATTTTTAAGATTGATGTAGCCCCCATCCCATCCACTAAGCATAACAACCTCAAGATCAAGTTGATCGCTATTATCGATCCATTTCATTTGTTTAATTATTAGAGCAAACTCGCCGATGGTAAGCCCGTGCCTCGCAGGGACTGGATGCATCCCCACAAATGACTCAAATTCCCCTTTAAGGGTTGGCCCTTCAATATTTTGACCAATTGGATTTGCTCGATCCAAAACAATAAGCTTTACCTTGTTATTTAAAGCTGCCTGCATAACATAGGTTAGGGTGCTTATGTAGGTGTAGTATCTAGAGCCTATATCCTGCATATCAAAAATCAACACATCAACCCCACTGAGCTGCTTGTTTGTGGGCCCCTTGGTTCCACCATATAGACTATGAACGGGGATCTGATTAAGCGTTGTGTTGGCCACAATCTCTCCAGCCTCATTTTTTCCGAACAATCCATGCTCCGGAGTAAAAATGGAAACAACATTTAAATGTAATTTCGAAAGATGAAAAAGACTTTCCCCATCTTTATTGATGCTTGTGTGGTTCATTACAAGCGCAATATTTTTATTCTTATACTCTGATAGATCACCATGAAAAAAGATGTCAATTCCACTGCTTAATGGACTTATTTTCAATGAGCATGATATGGATAGCATCAAAAGTAAATAGGTTAGCTTATTCATCTGTAGGAAAGATTGGTGATAAAATAATTGATAGGCTCATTGTAATGATGGTTGAACCAAGCACAAACCAAGTCCATGAGACTCCCGCTGATTGCATAATAAATACACTAAGTATTCCACACAATGAAGCTATAATTAACTCCAGGTTCTTTGGCTTAATATTAAATAACCTCAGCAGGAATAGGCTCAGAAGAATGCCATATGTAAACGATGCAATCCTAAGCCCTGTTATCAGCAGAAGATTATTGCTCTCATCAAAAACAGAGGCTATAAATATTAATGCAAATGCCCAAAAAATACTAATTGCCTTAGATAGGTTAATATTATCTTCTACATCTAGAATATCTCTAAGTGTTGAAGAGGATAATGAGTTAATTGATGAACTTAGTGTAGACATCGCTGCGGAGAGAACCCCCACAAGCAGTATCCCCCTTATTCCTATTGGAAGATAGGAATTAATAAGAAGCGGGAGCTCCCTATCCTTGAGCACATTAAAGCTACTATCAAGATAATCTGAGGCAATATCTGGATTGATTGCTCTCAAATCAACAATCTGAAAATATTGATTTAGAAGTGTCCCCACTAATAAAAAAATTGAAAATTGAATAAAAACAAAAATACCGCTGCCTATCATTGCCTTTCTGGCCGAAGGTAGATCTTTGCAGGAAAGGGCCCTTTGAACCATCATATAATCAACTCCATGAGAAGCAAAAGACAGGAAAGTTCCCCCGATAAGGCCATTAATAAATAAATTGCTATCTGAGAGTAAAGATCCACTAAAATGAAAAATTGAAGAAACGGAGTTTCCTATAGATGATGATATGATCTCAAATGGAATATGTGTACAAAGATAATAGATTGATAATAGTCCACCTGAAAGATAAATAATAAACTGTATACTGTCTATCCAGAGTATAGATCTAATTCCTCCAAAGTATGAATAGATTAATGTAATGATACCCATTGCAAAAACAGATGGAACAATTCCCCAGCCTGTGAGAATATTAAATATAATTGCAGTCGCTAGAAATCTTATTCCATCAGCCAGCAAGCGAGTGACAAGAAAGATGATAGATGATAATTTTTGAATGGGTTTTCCAAAATAATTTCCAATAACCTCATAAATTGATATTATATCACTGGAAAAGTATTTCGGTAAAAGAAAAATAGATACAAGTATCCTGCCTATCATATAGCCCAATGCAAGCTGAAGAAACCACCATCCAGATCGATAGGCAATACTTGGGACGCTTATAAATGTTAATACAGAGGTTTCAGTTGCAACAATTGAGAACATTGCAATCGGCCAGGGGATGCTCCCCCCACCTTTATAATAATCAGATGAGCTGGTATTAGATTTACTAAAATAAAAGCCTATCCCTAAAAAAACAACAAAGAATAGTATTATAATAAATAAATCCAAAATCGTCTACAAAATGGCTTTCATTATTTCAGTGTGAAATTTTCTTCTTATCGTATACATCCCACTCTTCTCTCTTGTTGGATGGACCCGATTGGTTAGAAGGATAACAATAATATCCTTTTCTTGATCTATCCATAGAGATGTTCCTGTAAAACCTAAATGTCCATAGGAATGTTCAGAGAAATAATCACCTGCAGAGCTTTTTCCATTCCTGCTTGGGGTGTCCCAGCCTAATGCTCTATCAGAACTAGATGGGAGCTCCTGTCTTGTTGAAAATTCTTGAATTTTATCATATGAGAGAAGTCGATTTCCAAGCCATACCCCACCATTTAAAAATAATTGAGCATACTTTGCAAGGTCATATGAATTTGAAAATATTCCAGCGTGACCTGAAACTCCATTTAGAAGATATGCATTCTCATCGTGAACCTCCCCCAGAAGTACTCTGTTTCTAA
>Ga0114996_10003939_pt1 | contig 18098 bp, 19 predicted proteins | sample ArcticOcean_MG_C_4_FD_87039 | JGI IMG/M metagenome (GOLD analysis project Ga0114996, IMG submission 87039) | Marine microbial communities from western Arctic Ocean - ArcticOcean_MG_CB4_134 | ecosystem: Environmental > Aquatic > Marine > Oceanic | place: Arctic Ocean: Canada Basin | collected...
ACAAATCAGAACTTCAAAAAGAATCCGCCATGCGTAGCGAAGATGTTCCCGCTTATGTATTTTGTTCGCAGCCGGGTGATGTAATTACCTTTAACATGAGGTTGTGGCACGCGTCTTTTAATGGTTACGAAGACCGCAGAAACTGTTCTTTTGCTTTTTATAGTTATCCCAGGACGGCCGATGAAAAAGTGGAGATGCAGCTTCAGTTGAAAAATGCCAAAAACACCGCAAGAGGACTGAGAATGGAATTGAAGGATTCGAAATACTACCATCCCTGGTGGTTGGAAAATCCCGAGGATAGTCCGAAGCGCGCGCGTTGGATAAAATCGCTCGATGAATTGGGCTTTCTCAAAGCAGTGGATAATTAAGCAGTCTTCTGAACTTTAGCATGATCCAGGAGAATTACATACTCACCGAAGAGCAGATTCAGCAGTTTGAAACCTTTGGCTTTCTTGTCCGTCGCCAGGTGTTCAACGCTGAAGAAGTGGCGGAAATTGACGAGGAGTTCAGCCGACGCCGTTTAACCATCCTGGCGCAGCTCAATCCTGAAGAGAAAAAGAATTTCAGACAATGGCCGATCAGAAACCCGGAACTTCAATTTATCTCCAGCTTGCTTGAAGACCCACGCATTTATGGTCCCTCCGAGCAACTTATCGGTGAAGATTCGGTATTATTCCAATCGAACTGCAACAGCTATGGGGTAGACACTGATTGGCATTCGGATTCGAAAGATCGCCATTTGCGATTGATCAAAAATGTCATGTATTTACAACCCACCACCGCTGAGCGTGGGGCTTTACGCCTCATACCCGGTTCACACAAGAGTCCTTTATATGACGAGTTGGTTCGGATCGGCCTCGATCTTTATGTCAAAGATCAAGGGTCCTATTTTCTAAAGGATTCCGAATTCAGTGGTACAGATATTCCCTGTTATATATTTTCTTCGCAGCCGGGCGACGTTATCATTTTAAACCAGAACACATGGCATGCGGCTTATGGTACTTTCGATTACAGACGGACCTGCACCTTTAATTTTATCTGCAATCCAAAGACTGCCGAAGAAAAAGCGGAATTTCATGTCTTGGCTGAACGGGCACGGAATCGTAGCTTTAATGAACAACCCGTTGAGGGACCTCAGTGTCATCCGCAGTGGTTGGCTAATCCTGAAGGCAATGCCAGGCGCGCACGGTGGATAAAAAAGTTAGAAGAGTGGGGGTTTGTCGAAGCGGTGAAGGTTTAAAGGGAAGCTTAAGCTCTTCCCAGGTCTCTGATTCAGAGTATCGCGCGGAGTGCTTCGGTCACCGCGCAAGCGCATCTTTAAATATTAATATCCCGATCCCTATATCCTGTGCTATAGTGAACTAGGCTAGTCATCGCGGAAGGGGATGAAGGCAGGGACTTTTTTCGCGCCCAGTCGCGGCAGGTCCTCAACCATCTGGCGTATGCGGGGACGATCGCTTTTTAATAGTTCATTTCTAGGTTCAAAAATATCCTTTTTATAATAACGCAGCGAAGCGAGGTGCTTGTCCGTCGTTGGACGAGCCGCAAATTTCAACGCGACATAGCGCCGGCCATCTTTGCCATTAAACATGCCATGCCAGAGACTCTGGCAGAAAAACATTACGTCACCCGGTCGACATTCAAAAGGAAATCCGGGTATGTCCTGTCCGATGACATCGAATGGCTTAACAAAATCTCCGTGTTGATGACGATTCTCCGGTTCTATTTGCGTGTGAAGGGGCAAGCGATGGGAGCCTGGAATCACGCGCAGGCAGCCATTATCTTTATCCAGGGCGTCGAGGTAGAGCATGACTTTAATTCTGAGGTAGGAAACTTCCTCTTCATCACCCGGCCGGTCGGGATGCCAACCGTGCTCGCGATGATGGGTGATCTGACCTTCTGATCCAGCCCAGACAAAGCCGGGACCGAGCAAACCGGTGATCGTATCCTGGATACGATCGTCATCGAGAAGCGGCAACAGCGGTGGGTGTCGTTCAACGAACTGATCCAAAGTTATACCCTCGTTTTTCGAAAGTGAGTTTTCCTCCAAGACAATATCGGCTTCGCTTGTTATCTTATTGATCTCATCAGGAGTGAAAGCCTGGCGGAGAATAAGAAATCCAAAGGTATCAAAATGTGCTTTCTGTTCGGGCGATATCATGTGTGGTCCGATATTGATTTATGAATAGGTTACCAGGTAAAATCTATTGCTCAATTAATTTTATTCTCTTCTCGTCGATGATAGAGCGAAGCTTTGTAATCATCACTAAAGGGGACAAAGGCAGGTACTTTTTTTGCATCCAGTCGCGGTAAATCCTCAACCATGCGTCGGATATTGGGATTATCGCTTTTTAATAATTTATCTGCGGGTTCAAACATGTGCTTTGTATAATGGCGCAGGGAGGCGAGTTGCTTGTCCGTTATCGGGGGTGCTGCAAATTTCAGCGCGAGATAGCGCCGTCCTTTTGTCCCATTGAACATGCCATGCCAGAGACTATGATTAAAAAATATAATATCACCTGGACGACATTCCAAAGGAAAGCCGGGCCTATCCGGCCCGGTGATGCCGGCTTTACATGATCCTCGTGCTGGTGGCGCTCCTCCGGTTCTATCTGCCCATGAAGGGGCAGGCGATGAGAGCCCGGTATCACGCGCAGACATCCATTGTTTTTATCTAGGGGATCGAGGTAGATCATGACTTTTATCCTATGATAGGAGAGTTCTTCTTCATCACCGGGTCTGTCCGTATGCCAACCATGGTAGCGATGACAGGTAACTTGTCCTTCAGATCCAGCAAAGATAAAATTGGGGCCGAGCAAGCCCTCGATCGTTCCATGAATTCGATCGTCCACGAGAAGATTCGTCAGTGTGGGACGCAGCTCAACGAACTCATGTGAGCTTAACCCGTCGTCCTGCGAAGGATTTTTCTTCCTGCGTTCTTCCCAAATTATTTCAGCTTCACTTGTTATCTTTTCAATCTCTTCACGATTGAAAGCCTGGCGGAAGATAACAAAGCCAAAGACGTCAAAATGTGCTTTTTGTCCCGGTGCTAACATAGTGTTAATTATAAATAGAATAGCGGATTTAATTTAAATCTCAATTAAATAGATTGTCTTGTTGTTGGTGATAGAATGATATGCGACAACGATGAAAACTGTTATGGGAATAGATGGAGGAGGCACACAAACACGTGCTGTAATTCTCAATGCGGACGGGCATTTGCTCGGACTCGGGTGCACCGGGCCTTCAAATCCCAATGCAGTAGGACTGGATCAATCTCTCGTCGTGCTCAAGGAAGCGATGGCCGCTGCCTGTGACGGTGCCGAGCTAAAGTTAGATGAAATCGATTCCGTGTTTCTCGGACTCTCGGGACTGCCGCGAATTAATCGTGAAGCCTTTAAAGAGACATTGACCTAGAAACTGGCGTTTACCGCGTCTCAATCTTTTGCCATCGATCATGATTTGCACATCGCCTTGACGGGAGGATTAGCTGGCGAGCCGGGAATGGTTCTCGTTGTCGGAACCGGGTCGGCCTGTTATGGATTGAAGGAAGACGGCAGTCGAAGTCAGGCCGGTGGTTGGGGCTACCTCGTCGACGATTTTGGCAGCGCCTATTGGATAGGATTACAGGCCCTGGCCGCGGTCGCGCAATCGACCGATCACCGCGCCGGTCCCACTGCGCTTACCTATGCGATCAAAGAAGCGATGGAGCTAGATGATATGAACCAGTTAATCAGCCGTATCTACGATCCCAATTTCAGTCGGGCCGAGATTGCCTCGCTTGCGCCTCACGTTTTCTACACCGCGACTGCAGGAGATGCTACCGCCCTCGCAATCATTTATCGAGGCTGTGAAGAACTGGCACGCATGACGACAACCGTGGCTCAAGAACTCCATTGGAACAATACGCCTTTAAAAATCGTAATCACAGGCGGTGTGGCGCGCGCGAAAAAACAATTCATGGATCCACTCAAAGCGGCCTTAAAAAATAATCTGCCCCAGGCCACGCTGATTAAGCCAATCCTTCCCCCCATTTTTGGGGCCGCACTGCTCGCTTATAAGTTGGTAGATATATCACCCGATGAAACGCTGATCGAGAAACTTAAAGAAGAAGCTGTAAATAATAAATTGTAAGCGAAGATTACGATCGAGGTGACTGGTCTTCGGTCGACAGATTATTGCATGCCTTGTCAATTTAGTTATAGCAAAGGCTTGGAAGGGTGTCGACCCGGTTGAATTAGACAACTCGTTTCCAATCAACACAGGGGCAATTTTTCTAACACCCTTGAGAAGATTAAAGGAATCGATATTGGACAATATTACGTATTGTCGATCGGACCTTTAGCTGCTGACCATAAAGTCAGTCCAAAATGTTTTTCTTTTTCCGGTTCATTGAAGAATAACAATGAACCATAACCGACAATCAGAAACGCGAACATTCCGGGAAAAGAAACCCATTGAAAACTCAATTCGCCTCCCTCTGTAAAACGAGCAGAATAATACCAAAAGCTCGTGCTCAGTGTATAGCCTATGGCACACATGGCTATCACTGCGGCACCGAAAGCGTAAATTCTGCCACTGGCTTTGAACGCGGCAGCAAGGACAAGGGAAAGCCCAGCTACGCTGAGGGGTATCAGAATCCAGTTAAGAGATATTTCTCCAACCCATCCACTCTGTGATATTACATACCAGGTTATCATTCCAGAATTGACCCCGATACCGGCGAACAATCCAAGCCAGATGCCAAAGTTGGTAATCTTTCGTGAGGTTACAGTAATGAAAAAGGCGGGTGCTAACAAAATAGTAAAGGAACCCCAAATCGAGCCGGCTTCAACCATTTCTTCAAACCAGGCCGGATCATCATAGATCAAACAGGAGACGGCCTCGAGACCCATCCAGTTGCGGATCCAACCAATAAAGACTGCCGCCGGGAAGAAAGAGCGGGTAGCTGCGATTTGGATCTGACCAGCGGTTCACACAGTCATCCCAGTCGTTTGGGAAGCGATCGGGATCGTCAGGATTAAGCCTGGGCTTGTAATGCTTGAGCCAGCTTTCACGGTCCACGAGCAAGTGCCCTTCGTGACTGGGAATCGAACTCATAAACTTTTTGCGGAGCACACGGACCCCATCTGACTGTTGGATCACTTCGTAATCACCGCGATCTTCAATGACCATCTCTTCAAATGACGGCATTAAACCTACTTCAATCCCCCTGCCGATTATATCGTCTCTACTAAAGCTAAATCCCGCTCGACTCTTGGGACTCCGGGAAATGCTAAACCGGGTTCGCCTATCCATGCCAAATTACTATCGTCTCATCCCAGAAAGTGAAATCCATGATCGGCGACCGATCGCGCGGTTGATAGTGCATGGTAGCGAGGAATCTTTCGCGATCATTCATTATTAGAATCCTTATTTAATATTCACTCATTTCTCACTCTATCTGGCAGCCCATTGTAATCCACGGATGATTATATTCCTGACTTCGGGCACCGCGAAATCGGAAACCCCATGTCCGATCGAACAATTGAAGACACGGCCCTTGCCCCAACTCTTTTTCCAAACTACAGGAATCTCCACACCCTCTGCCCAGGGGTAATCACCTACTGGTTTACAAATCGTTGTCGTTGCTAATATATCTATAATAGGATCAAAGTGCACATAATACTGCTCCGAATGAACCTGGAAGTCCTTTAAATCTGCCACTATTGGATCGGTTGTTTCGGAAATATTGACGGTATAGAGTTTTTGGTTTCCAGGATGACAGACAAACTTTCCTCCTACCATGAAATGGAAATTGTAATTGGCACGAAAACCATCAGCCATTCCGCCATGCCAGCCACCGACACCAATCCCAGTCCGAACAATTCGATCGAATACATTCCATTGATCTCCGGTCAATTCGCCGTCTGTCCAGTTCGGGATTATTAAATCATAGTTACTCATTCTCTCTTCATCGCTGAAACAATTCAGACTATCACATAGATCAATCTCAAATCCTTCACGATCGAGCAATTCTTTCATAAATAGTGAACACTCTTTTGGTGTGTGCCCGGAATAGCCTCCGTATACGATGATGGCCCTTTTACTCATGTTTATTTATATTTAGGGGTTATAGGTTTACCGAGTAAGGCAGACTTACTGCCATACTCTAATACTTGCACAACTCGCCTTGCCCATTCCGGGGTGATTATCAATTCGGTCCCTCGCGAAAGATGGGCATATACGTTTTTATAAAATTTATCGTAAAGAGTAGTTTCTAATGGAATCTCTATCTTTTGAATTTCGCCTTTATTATTCGGCTTATAGTAAAAGAGATCGTTGCGATCAGTAGATACTAGCGCACCCTTCGTCCCCATTACGCGTATCGTGTCATTTCCCACTGGTAAAACTGTGCTGTGTGTATGTGAAGCAATGGCACCGTCATAAAATCTAATCGTAACTTCTAATTCGTCTTCATTGGTATTAGGCCAAACCTCGTTGATACTAAAACCCGAGATTTCTTTGATTCGGTATCGCATGCTATCAAGCATGTTTTCCATGTAATGCGCACCCCAATCATAGATCACTCCTCCCGAACTAGCCTTTTCGTTTCTCCATATCTTTGTTGGCCTGGCGTATCCACCGGTGAAGGACTCCCATCTGTAAGGGCGACCAATTTTCTTCAAATGCTTTCTTAAGGCAACGGCGATAGAATCCCAATGTCGATTATGATAAGCTGTAACCACAAGATTACGCTTATTTGCTTCGTTAATCATTCTATCGCATTCATTAACCGTAAGCGCAAAAGGTTTCTCAACGACTACATGACGTCCCGCCTTAAGGCATTCAAGCGTGATTCCCGCATGTAGATGATGGGGAAGTATAACAACCAGTAATTCAGCTGATGACTTTTTCAGTAATTCCTTAACCGTTGGATAGGTCTCAATCCCCGGAAAATCTTTTCTCGCAGATTTTAACCGACTCGGATCAGAATCGCAAACCGCAACGGGGACAAATTTCCCCGCACTCATCATCATATTTAGATGATGTTTGCCCATATTGTAAGAGCCACCGTAACCAATCGTCCCGACTTTATAGCTTTTCATTTTGGATAAATAATTAACTTATATTTAGTTTGTCTATGCATCTATTACTTCTGAAATCATTTCACATTGAAATGGTGTGTTCAGGGGGCCGGCCGTGCAGTACATCCAACACACCCCGAGCAACCTGGAGTGACATGTTCTCTTGGGACTGCTGCGTCAATCCAGCTATGTGGGGCGTGAGCAGGGTATTGGGAGCCCGGCAGAGTGGATGGTCTAAGAGGGGGGGCTCCTCTTCAAAAACATCCAGTGCCGCTCCGGCCAGGGTACCCTCGTGCAGCGCCTTTGCCAGGGCGACTTCGTCGATCACCCCGCCTCTGGAGGTATTGACGATGATGCAGTTGGATTTGCATAGCTTCAGGATACCCTCATTGATCAGGTGTTGGGTCTGAGGTGTCAGGGGTACGTGAATACTTAGGAAATCTGCGATGGGGATAAGGGTTTCCAGAGAATCTTCGATGATGACCGGACCCGAGTAGCTCGCTCTGTCCACAAAGGGGTCGTAGCCGTGGACAGTCATGTTGATTCCGAGGGCGGCTGTCTGACTCAGCCGGGCGCCCACTCGGCCCAGCCCGATAACGCCCAGGGTTTTCCCGGCCAGCTCCAGGGCCAGGGTCTGGGTCAGACTGATGACGCCGGCCTTGGCCACATTGTAGGCGGCCACCAAGGCGGCTGGACTCTGGCCGTTGATCGAAGAGATATTTACGATGCAGCCCGCTTCCTGATCCTCCATGATCCTGCCGCCGGCGCGGCAGCAATAGAACGCTCCGGTCAGGGTGACGTCCATTACTCTCTTCCACTCCTGATCGGGCATTTCCACGATGGGACCGACCTTCTGGCCGACGCCGGCGTTGTTGACCAGGATGTCCAGGCGGCCGCGGTCGGCGGCCAGATTCTCGAAGAAGGTGTTCACCGCGGTGCTATCGATGACGTCCAGGTGGGCGGCCTCTACTTTGTAGCCTTGTTGCTGCAACCGGGCGGCCTCTGGGGCTTTGTCGAGTTGGAGGTCGGCGATGATGGTGCTAGCGCCGTTGCGGGCCAGTTCTTCGACCATACCCAGTCCGGAGTCCCTGGGCGGCGCCGGTCACCACGGCGAGGGAGCCTTCCAGGTTGTGTGGGGACGTTGTAGTAGAGTTCATTTTCTTATCTCCTTGGAATGTTAAGGATCGATTCTCAAGCCGCGTTATTAACTAGCGCTCACATGTCAACCCAGGTCGAACCGTTGTCGCAGGACTCCACGGTTTTATAGATGAACTGCATGCCGCGCAGACCGTCGTGGACAGTGGGGAAATTATAGTCCTCGGTCTTCATGGGATCGCCGTCAATGTGCCGCCGCACAGCCTCGGCCATGCCGTCGTAAATGGTGGCAAACGCTTCGAGATAACCTTCCGGGTGGCCGGTGGGGATCCGCGTGGCCCCGGCCGCGGCGTCGGAGAGGTAGCCCTGTCCGCGGGTCAGCACCTGACGCGGTTCGCCGTAGCGGTTAAATTCAAGGTAGTTGGGATTCTCCTGGACCCACTTAATGGCTCCCTCCGAGGTGTATACCCGCAGGATCAGTCCGTTCTCTTCACCCGTGGCGATCTGGCTGATGCTCAGCACACCCTTGCCCCCGCCTTTGAAGCGCAGCAGGGCATTGACGTCTTCATCGAGTTGGCGGTCCGGGAGGAAGGTGCTCTTGTCGGCGCACAATGAAGTGATCGGATCGCCAGTCACGTACTCCAGCAAATTAACGCAGTGGGTTCCTACGTCGCCCATCGTGCCACCGATGCCCGACTGCGCCGGGTCGACGCGCCATTGTGCCTGCTTCATGCCAAGCTTCTCGTGCGGTACCATAAGGAAGTCCTGTAGGTACTCGACGATCACCTTGCGCACTGTGCCCATTTGGCCAGATTGAAACAGGTGGCGTGCGTGACGGATCATCGGATGGCCGGTGTAGTTGTGCGTCAAAGCGAAAACCAATCCCGAGTTTTCTACCAGACTGACCAGTTCTTTGGCCTCGTCGAGAGTGTAAGTCATCGGTTTGTCGCAGACCATGTGGAAGCCGGTGTCGAGGAAGGTTTTAGCGATGGCGAAGTGGGAGACATTGGGCGTTACGATGGTCACAAAGTCGATGCGCCGATCATCGGGAAGCGCAGCTTCGGCCGCGGCCATGTCGGCGTAGGTAGCGTAGCAGCGGGATGGGTCGAGGTAAAGCTGCTCGCCGGTCTGACGGGTGTTCTCGTAATCCTGCGAGAAGCAGCCGGCAACAAGTTCAATCTGCATATCGAGGGCGGCCACCATACGGTGTACTCCGCCGATGAAGGCGCCTTGGCCACCGCCGACCATGCCCATACGTAATTTACGTTTCCAAGAATCCATGATGTTTTCCTCCTGTAATTATAACTTTGATTTAACTTAGTCCGACAATGCGTCGGTTCGCTTTTACATCCGTTTGACCGCCCGCGAAATCATCGAAGGCTACGTCCGTGGTCTCGATGATGTGACGGGCAATAAAGGGGGCGCCTTCAGCTGCACCCTGTTCCGGGCTCTTGATGCAGCACTCCCACTCCAGCACCGCCCAACTGTCGTATCCAGCTTCGGTGAGCAGGGTAAAGATGCGTGAAAAATCGACTTGGCCGTCTCCAGGTGAACGGAAACGCGCGGCCCGTTCGGTCCAGGGTTGATACCCGCCGTATACCCCGACGCGCCCGCTCGGCCGAAACTCAGCATCCTTAACATGGAAACCCTTGATGCGCTCGCCGTAGAGTTGGATGAACTGCAGGTAGTCGAGTTGCTGCATGAGAAAGTGACTCGGGTCGTAGTTCAGGCAGGCGGCCTCGTGATCGTCGGTGTGATCGAGAAACCTCTCGAAGGTGGCCCCGTCGAAAATGTCGGACCCGGGGTGCAACTCGAAGGCGATCACTTTGCCATTGTCGCGCGCCAGGTCGAGGAGGGGTCGCCACAGATTGGCCAACTCTTTGAAAGCCTCGTCTATAATGCCATCCGGGCGCTGCGGCCAGGGGTAGAGCATATGCCACGCCAAGCTTCCGGAGAGCACGGGTATGACCTGGGTGCCCAGGTGGACCGATGCGCGGATGGTTTTTTCTATTTCGCCAGCTGCCCAGGCAGTTCGCTCCTCGCCTTTAAGGCCCGGGGGATGGAAACCTTCAAAAAGAATTTCATAGGCCGGGTGCATGACGAGGACCTGTCCCGCCAGGTACGCGGCGAGCTCGGTCACTTCGAGCCCCATCTCATGGAGCTTGCCTTTGTATTCATCGCAGTAGGTTTTGGATTCCGCGGCCTGGTCGAGGTCGATGGCGCGCGGGTCCCAGGCAGGGATCTGGACCCCCTTGTATCCCAAACCTGCTACCCACCGGCCGATATTGTCGATGGTGTTATAGGGTGCTTCGTCCCGCATGAATTGGGCCAGGAAAATGGCCGGGCCTTTGATGTGCGCCATGGTTTACTCCTTTTCTATGGGTTCAGGTTTGTGTTCGATGAAACGGGAGCGGGCAAAGGGCAAGTGGGTGGCGCCTCGAACGAGGATTTGGTTGCCATTGCCGCCGCTCCATTCGGTATAAGAACGGGCGTTGGCGTAGTGACTGACAAAGGCGCGCCGATAGCGATCCTTACTACGGTTACGGTGTGAGCGGTGGATGAGGTGGCCGTGGAAGAAAATCACATCGTCACTCTTGGCTTCGGCCAGAATTTCCTTACTTTTGTCCACGCCCGCGATTTCGAAAAGTCGGGCATGAAAGTCTTCGGTGTTTTCAGGAACAGTAGTATTTTCATAGATGGGATCGAGATTAGAGCCGGGGATAAAGGACATGCAGCCGTTTCCCTCGTCGCAATCATCGATTGCGAACCAGGCGCCGCAGAGCGTATCAGGGGCGGAGGTTATAAAGCATGAATCCTGGTGAAAGACCTGCCCGGGATGGCCCGGTGGTTTGAAAAAAAGCATCGACTGCATAGCCATCAGGTCTGGGCCGATGAGTGCTTCGAGGACATCGAGGACGCGCGGGTGAAGCATGAAGCGCTCGTGGATTTCGAGGTGGCGGTGGAATTGGATGAAGCGGAAATATTTTTCTTCTATGTCGGCCGGCGAGGTGCCGTCGTTTCTAGGTTCCAGCCCTTCGATTTGGCTCAGATCTACTTTGTTTTGAAGCAGATTCATGGAGTGTGCATCCAGTTCCCGCAACTCCGTGTCGGAAAGCAGACCTTCGACCTTGAGATAGCCGTTACAACCAAAAAAATGTCGTTCATCAAGACTCACCTGGTATTTTTCTCTGTCAGATGTCTTCATGGGCTAGACTTCCCTGTTTTGGGAATGGGTGATCATCTCGGTATCGGGAAGTTGACGCGCTTCCAAAATTTCTGTCAAGCTTCTAGCTTGGTTGTAAATAAAAGCGGTGGGTAATTCAATACGACTTTTTTGAGAATGCCCAACCGGCTTAGGTTTGTTTTTTCTCTCCTAACTTCCGGTGCTCTCAATTTTTTTACGTTAGATCTGAACTCATTTTTTGACATTGCGAGTAAACAGATCAGAATTTTAAAAAATTGAAGGAAATTAAGTCACAAGAGGAAAGGTGAAATGAGATTCATTCAAATTGGTGTAGGTGGATTTGGCAAAGGGTGGGTGCAAAGGTTGACAGATAACCCATCTGTCGAGCTTGTTGCACTGGTAGATGTGAATCAGACAAACCTGACCGCTGCTCGCAAAGTTGGGAATTACGGAAAAGAAATTTGCTTCTCAAGACTGAACGAAGCGCTGAAGAACATCAAAGCGGATGCCCTCGTATGCGTTACTCCACCGGAGTATCACAAGCAGTGTGTAGTCCCGGCCATGAAGGCGGGTCTTGACGTAATTACCGAGAAACCGATGTCCAGCAATCTCCCCAGTTGCCTGTCCATTATGAAAACATCGAGAAGTACCGGACAGACATGTGTTGTCAGTCAGAATTATCGCTATAAACCCGAAACTTGGACACTCGCCCGTCTGGTCGAAAGTGGAAGGATTGGCAAAATCGGTCAGGTTAAAATAGATTTCTATATGGGTCATGATTTTGGTGGTGGGTTCCGCCATGAAATGGAACATCCCCTCCTGATCGATATGGCGATACATCACTTTGACCTCGTGCGCTTTGTTACCGGCCTGAATGCCCTGTCTGTCCGAGGGGAATCGTGGAATCCTGCATGGTCAAACTACAAAGGAGACAGTTCTTCTTCGTTGGTGTTTGAGATGGAGAATGATGCTCGTGTTGTTTACAACGCAAGCTGGTGTGCCAAAGGTCAATTCAGTAACTGGGATGGCAACTGGCATATTGAAGGTAGCAAGGGAACCATCTCATATGAGAACGGAAAGATTTCTCTCTACGAAGTGCCCAAGCTTTACAAGGTTGAGAAGACAAAAACGGTTGCGGCAAAAGGACCGAAGAACACCGCGCAAGCGTTTGTTCTTAACGATTTCATTTGTTCAGTAAAAGACGGTAGACGTCCGCAAACAGATGTATTTGACAACATACACAGCATCGCGATGGTTTTCGCGGCAGTCAAAGCAGTTGGAACCGGAAAACGAATACCTATCCTGGATAAGCGTGTGCAGCAGTTGAGTAGAGATGCATAAAATCCTCATTAGTTGGAGGGAAGCGACCTTAAAAAATCAATCTCCCCCAGACCACACTGATCAAACCAATTTCCGGGGCTGCTCTTCTGGTTAATAAGATAATAGGTATCTCAACCGATGAATCGCTTATCGAGAAACTTTAACAAAGACATATCATGAGGCGCATACAATGAACCCGATGACCCAGTCCAATAAAAAGGGATGGGATGGCCTCGCAGAGAGCCATTATAAAAATTATCCCACTGATAAATTGATGGACGGCAAACCCCTGTTGCATGATTTTATACTAAAAGAGGTCGGTGATGTCAGGGGCAAATCATTAGCGCATCTGCTCTGTCATATCGGAACCGATACCCTGTCCTGGGTACTGCTCGGTGCCAAAGTGACGGGTATAGATATCTCGCCCGAGTCTTTGAAATACGCACGCATGTTCGCGGAAAAATTGGGGATATCAGCAGATTTTATCGAAGCGGATATTATGGATGTGATGGATAAGGTGAACGATAAATTTGATATCGTATTTTCGTCTGTCGGTGTCCTATGTTGGCTTCCGGATATTAAGCGTTACGCGCAGACCGCGCGGCATTTATTAAATGATGGCGGGTTTTTTTATATTTATGACGGTCACCCATTCAGAAGCGTGATGGTAAATGATGCGGGATCGACAAAGCCCAATACTTTTCAAGGGAGTTATTTCCGTAAGGAAGTGTGGGAATTTAAAAACATGGGAGATTATATTGATCCGGATCTGAAAATTCCCTTTAAATCCTACGAGTGGAACTGGACGATGGGAGATATAATTTCAGCATTTTGTGATGCAGGTATGCGGATTGATTTCCTGCACGAGTTCCCGCAGTACCTCGATCATGGTATGTCTCTTTATGATATGGACTATGATAGAATTGAATTGTACCCCTGTACTTTCAGTCTTAAAGCGACGGCAATTTAATCCTATGAATTAAAACTAACTATGACCTACAATCCGAACCCAATTCAAACGTAATTATAAAAATATGTATTTATCATAATTCAATTAAAGTCAGACAATGTATAAGTAATCCACTTTAAAATTTAGGATTCACTGAAATAAATAATAAAAGTTTTGGTCCTAAGAGAATAATCAATTAAGTGGTGAATAATTAACGCAGCTTAATGAATCGAAATAAGTTAATGTTACTAAACTAGTCCCGGGTTTTTGATATTAACGAAACAGAAAATTCTCTACTTAGATAACATCAATAACATTACTGATAAAAATGATTTGTTATGACTTTTGTTATGAAAATTGAGAACAAAAATAACACATAAAGTATACTTTATTCATCATCAAAGCCTTATAAAAATGGTCGGGGTGACCGGACTTGAACCAGCGACCTCTGCGTCCCGAACGCAGCGCTCTACCAGGCTGAGCTACACCCCGTCTACTACAGGTAATACTTATATTACTATTTAAAGTATCAATGAAAGCTAAATATTTGTGGGTGCTGATTTCCAAAGGAGGAAGATTAATATTGGAACGCGCGGTTTTATAGCTTAACACTTAACATCCTTGGCACGCCATAGCGAAGCTGTCGCTGCTCAGGGGTATCTTTTAAATAATGTTGTGCAGATGAATCAGTTACCTGTATTTTAAGTCAAGAAATGAATTCGAACCACATACATAAAGTCCTGAGCGGTGGTTGCCTATGCGGCCATGTGCGTTACGAATACGAAGGTGAACCAGAGGGGGCAATTTATTGCCACTGTTCAACCTGTAGGAGAATGACGGGGAGTGCCTTCAACATTGGCGTGCTCAAGCAAACTTGCTGAATATCATATCAGGCAAAGTTAAGGGATACACGAGGAAGGCAGACGATGGTAATGAGATTACTCGCGAGTTTTGTCAGGAATGTGGATCACCTCTGTTTACAAGGTTACCTTCAAATCCACAGTTTATATTCATAAAGGCAGGAAGTCTCGATGACCCGACTTGTGTGAAACCAATATATCAGGTGTGGACTGAAGAAGCAGTCCCTTGGGCTCATATAGATGAGAATATTACAAGCTACCCACAAAACCCGACGCCGCTTGGTGATGACGTAACGCCGCCAATTACAATACTCAAAAAGCAAGCAGAAATTTTAGAAACACAGACAAATGGAACGCTTAAAGGACTAGTTTGGCAGGTCATAGCTGCAAATAAAATCTCTTTAAGACTTGATCTCTTAGCGCAAAATTTAGACAACTATAGTGTAACCTTGCTATAGTATAGAACAGCCACTTTTACTTTATCCGCTAATAATTCATAACGAAATATCAAATAAAAAACATGACGTCGAAAATGAAGAAGAATTTATTAGTACTCTTCATTCCATTCTATCATCGGATGATGTTAATCGAGTAATCAAAGTAATTCTTTCCCAAAGCAAAAATTTAGATTAACATTTTGATTTCAGAACCTGTCGCGAGTAGTTGAAAATTCACAATAGGTGCCAAATATTCTGTTATTTTTGGCAACTGCCCCTGAACCCGCACAGATAAAGAGGAAACACTGCAGCCCGAATGCAACGCTCTGCCAGGTTGATGTAATCGTCGTTATTTACAGGGTAATACTTATATTACTTTTAGAGGTGTCAACGAAAGCTAAACATTCGTGGGTGTGACTAATTAATAAAGCGTGCTAGGGACAGCCCGCTCCACCTTATTGCTTAAAACCTAAAACTTTTGAAAGAGCGGTTATATAGTGGTCGGCTCACGGTTGCTGCCGGAGTTCGAAACCATTACCTTCGCAATCCTGGAAAAGGGCGACTCTAACGGGTACGCCATTCCGGGGTTCGATAAGTTCGTTCAAGCGACCTCCCAGGTGCTCGATATCTGCTTGTAACTCTTCAATGAGGTCAACTTCAAGATTCAACCCCGCGTGAGGTAGTGGGCCTTCCTTCTCGGCAACAACGGGAAGAATGTGTAGGGCCAGCTGAATAGCGCCGAAATCCAGCATTGTCCAACCCGGAGACTCCACTGACGGTTTTACGTCAAAGACCTTTGTGTAAAATTCCACTGCGCGATCCATATCGTGGACGTAATGAATGACTATAGGATTTCTTGCTTCCATGTTTTTCTTTCCTCGGCAGCTGATCATGGAATCTGGGCGATTCTTACAGACTTTAGCTATTTATGTATCGGTAGTCTATGCCTATTTGCTCCTGTAATTGAAGAAGCGCGCTAGGGACCAACCGTCGCCGAGGCTATGGCCGGCAGGCACCGCGCTCCATCTAAACGTATACACGCATATTCACTTCAACCCTTTTACTCATCACCGCTTTATTACATAATCAAACAGGCTTGAAGCTCTACCTTTTCTGTGATTAAAATGACTAGCAGTAGAATTCAAATGCAAAATAAATAAGGAGGAGTTATTACACTTGAAGAAATTCGAGCAACCTTAGCCTGGTGCTCAGTAATAAATATAGGCTTATTACTCTGGTGGATTTTAATCATCATTTTTGCGCGTGACTGGGTATATAGAATGCATTCAAAGTGGTTTAATATTCCGGTCGAAAAGTTCGATGCCATTCACTATGCAGGAATTGCATTTTTCAAAATAAGCATATTCCTTTTTAACCTGGTCCCTTATTTTGCCTTGCGTATTGTCGGTTGAGAAAAGGCAAGTTATACCAGGTAACTAACACGTAGTTGCGACCAGTCTATAGTCGCTTAATTCATGATCCGAATTAAGCGCGAATGCTTTGAATACCTTACGAATACCTTAATATGTCCCTTGCATCCAGAGAACCACTATTTACTCGACGACTTGGTATTTAACCATGGCCTGGCAGCAAATATTGCTACCATCCGCTTCTGCATAGACATAAGGACTGCCATAAGGTTGATAACCATCACCGAGTAATTCTTGCATCATTGCTTCCATCGCGAAGGGAATGCGGGCTTCAATTGTTCTGTATTCGGTTACTTTTTTTTCCATGATTAATTTTCCCTTATATTTAATTATTGTTAGGCAATTCCGGAAAATATTTTACTCAATTCTTTAAGTTCTACACAAATATAAAAAAGCGTGCTAGGGACCAACCGTCGCTAAAGCTATGGCCGGCCGGCAGCCTGTCCACCTGATTATCAATAATTCTAATCATTGAAATCTTAATATAATATGGTGGAACGCGGTGTCTCTACCGCGTTAGGGTTTTATTAAGAAGTGTATTATCAGGCATTGAGCAGCCCTTCATAAAAGCGGGAAGGTAATTGTGCAGATAGATGACTCAGTGCATTCCTCGCATAGCCGCATACACACGTCCCCATAATTACTCAATTCTCATTCGTGTCCAGGAGAGTCTCTATTGAATTATTCACGGCATGGACTTTGACACCATTAATCTGAGAGGGGGGTATATTCAAATCAAGCGTTATAGAAATTGGTGATATGACGGTTAGCACCGGGCCAACGGGAGATTCAGCGATAAACTCGTAATTGAATATGCCTTCAGCCGTGGGATTGTTGAAATTGAAATCGACAAGCATCGGGTTTGTCCAACCGCTGGTCGTGACCATACCATCTGCGGTAATGCTTACGGTATCCGGCGCTGCTGAATCTATCGAGAGGGCTATCCCATTCACTTCCAATATTTTTCTAAATAGGGGGATGTCTATAATCTCATTGGCTGCATTTTCAAAAGTAGCTTGTATGCTTGCAGCTGGTATATTGGTTGAATCCGATTTGAAATTGTCCTGGGAAATGATGGAGCTGAATCCTGTATCATCGGCTCCTAAGGCAACGAGGACATTCGCCTCATTACTTTGAAGGAGGTCACCCCCAGCAATTATCAGTGCTCCATCATATTGAATTAACGAAGATCCCTCTCCCAGTATCAAGTGTGGGACGGCATCCCCCGATGCATCGATATCACCAATAATTGCACGCAACGATACCGGTACTCCGGGTGCTTTTATTCCAGTCTCTCCCGTCACATGGTTAAAGCGCGTGTTCGCGCAGAGTATACCGCCAAAGCCGGTCGAATTTGTGATCTCCAACAAAGCCACGTCGGCCATCGCATCATAGGTCTCCCCATCGGGGAACAGGCCCTGGTTAAACGCATTGATCGAACCCACGGTGAAGATACTTAAAAAGGTATTTTCGTCCGCACCCTCGACGCGTACATTAGGTCGGCCTTTAACATAATTTACCGTGGGCTGATTATACTTGGTTGGCGGTGCGGCCTCTTCGAAAGTGTCCGGATCGAGAGTGACCGTCACTATCGCGCTGCCAGAGAATTCGACCTGCACGATGTCATCATTCAGGTCGAGGAAAGAGACGCGTGTAATTTCTGATCCATCTGTTCTTAAGGTAACACTTTGTCCGGTTAATAAAACTTGGTTATAAATGTTTCCGTTGGCGTGAGTAATGTTTTCTCCGACCACAT
>Ga0114996_10003943_pt1 | contig 18094 bp, 17 predicted proteins | sample ArcticOcean_MG_C_4_FD_87039 | JGI IMG/M metagenome (GOLD analysis project Ga0114996, IMG submission 87039) | Marine microbial communities from western Arctic Ocean - ArcticOcean_MG_CB4_134 | ecosystem: Environmental > Aquatic > Marine > Oceanic | place: Arctic Ocean: Canada Basin | collected...
ACTCTCGGTGAACTTATGAACAATCCGGAGCTCCGCCCTGCCCTCGATGGCGTTCTAGACATCAGGCTGGTCACAGCGATAGCGGAGAAGATGGGTCGTGAGCTGGAGGAAATGCCTGCTGACATCGTGCAGGTGTCTCTCGACTCCCGGTTGCTGCCTCAGGAACTTCTACAAGTCATCGACCCAGGTGAGCACATAAGCGCGATCCACGAGCTTCTTGACGAAGCCGACTTTCAGCAGCGGCTGGCTTCGCAAGAACTCATGTTCCGCAACCACTTCCGAAAGGTCAAAGAGGACGGGCAGAAGTCCCAGCTTCATCTGGCGGAGGCCAACCTCCGCTTGGTAGTCAGCGTCGCCAAGAAATACATCGGCAGGGGGATGTCTCTTCTGGACTTGATCCAGGAAGGAAACATCGGCCTGATCCGCGCAGTGGAAAAGTTCGACTACCGCAAGGGGTACAAGTTCTCCACCTACGCAACCTGGTGGATCCGGCAGGCGATCACCCGGGCCATCGCTGACCAGGCTCGGACCATCCGTATCCCAGTCCACATGGTTGAGACCATTAACAAGTTGCTCCGGGAAAGCCGGCGGTTAGTCCAGGAATATGGCCGCGAACCCACCAGTGAAGAGATATCCAGGCGCATGGAGGTTACCCCGGACAAGGTGCGGGAGATCATGAAAATCTCTCAGGAGCCCGTGTCCCTGGAAACGCCCATCGGCGAGGAGGAAGACTCCCACCTAGGCGACTTCATCGAAGACCGGGCTACGATGGCCCCCTCGGAAGCAGCATCCTTCCAGCTCCTCAAGGAGCAGGTCCAAGAGGTTCTCCATACGCTCAATGACCGTGAGCGCCGAGTGCTCCAATTGCGATTCGGGCTGGAAGACGGTCGCAGCAGGACGCTGGAAGAAGTAGGCCGGGAGTTCGGCGTAACGAGAGAGCGCATTCGCCAGATCGAGGCCAAGGCCCTGCGCAAGCTGAGGCACCCCTCCAGGTCCAAGAAGTTGCGCGACTTCTTGGAGTAGTTCTTGCCTAGATGAGTGGACAGGCCCGTGAAAACACGGGCCTGTCCTTTTCTTAAGGGCAGCGTCGCTGGACACACCAGTCACTGCTGCCTAGAATTGGCGTGCTTCCCAAGCCTCCTAAATGGCCCGCAAGGCGATAATGCTTGGACCACTATTGGGCCTGCTCTCAGCGGCTTCGTTTGCGCTGAATGTAACGGTCATTCGAAGGGCCGTCCTTCGCGCTTCCGCCTCTCAGGCAACCATCGTCACTGTATTCGCCGGGGTTCCCATCGCCCTCATCATGGCGGCGGCGACGGGGCAACTTTTCCGTATCTCCTCGCTTTCAGGCACTTCAATCTTGCTTCTCATCGGGGGCGGGATCAGCCAGTTCGTCATCGGCCGGTACGGCAACTACAGGTCCATTCAGTGCCTAGGCGCCACCGCCTCTGCACCACTGCGTTCCCTAGCAGCGGTATTCTCCGTTGCCCTGGCGATTATCTTCCTCGATGAGCAGGTGAACTTTCTCATGGGCGTGGCGATCACGCTGCTCATCATCTCTCCCCTCTTCACCCTCCAGATTGGTGGTGGTTCCCGCAAGTCATCTATCGCGACCTCCGCTGATACCCCTCTGCCACCTCCTCCCAGCGGAGGGAGTTCTTCAGAAACCCCGCCAAAAAAACACCCTGTTTTCGTGCGGAAGCAGGCAGAGGGGTATCTTTGGGGATTGGTGATGGGCGTCGGCTACGGAACGACTGTCCTGTTCATCCGTGCCGCGCTTAAGGACTCCGGCATGGCGATTGCAGGAGTGTTGATTGCTTATGTGGCGGGTGCCGTAGTGCTGTTCATCATCTTTGCAGCCACCAAGCAGCTGGCCGACGCAAAAGGGGTAACAAGAGAAGCAGCGCCTTGGTACATGCTGGCCACGGTCTCCATCCTGCTGGCTCACACGTTCCGCTTCATTGGTTTCAGCATAGCGCCCGTCACCCTCATCGCACCGTTTCAAGAAATCAGCGCCCTCTTCGTCATGTTTTTCTCCTACTTCATCAACCGGCGAGCTGAGGTCTTCGGCTCTCGCGTTTTCTTGGCTATCATCGTCGCCATTTCAGGCGCTGCCCTGCTGGCGAGCCAGGCATAGCGATATTCACAAAGGAGGCTTGGCATGAATTTTGGAGCGCATCTTCCTCTGATCGGCTTCGAGGACGCACCCTATTCGCTCGATATCCTTCTGGAGTACACCCGCACGGCCGAAGCCCTCGGCTACTCCACACTGGCGACCAACGATCACCTGGTCTTCCAACGCCCCTGGATAGATGGCCCCACGGCTCTGGCAGCCGTCTTGTCAGCAACCCAAAGCATGGCTCTGGCCACAACGGTTTCTTTGCCTGTCGTGCGAGGCCCGGTGGCACTGGCAAAGTCGTTGGCAGCAATCGACGTGCTTTCCGGAGGGCGTCTGTGGGCAGGGATCGGCCCGGGGTCATCGGCGCGTGACTATGAAGCGGTAGGAGTTCCGTTCGAGGAACGGTGGAAACGGGTAGATGAAAGCGCTCAGGTGCTCAGAGCCCTGTGGCGACACGACTCGGAGCCTTTCGTGGGAAGTTTTTACTCCACCGAAGGAATAGCACTGGAGCCCTACCCTGCCAGGCCCAATGGCATTCCCATCTGGATCGGAAGTTGGGGCTCAGAGGCAGGGCTCCGCAGGGTCGTTCGCTTGGCGGACGGGTGGTTGGCCTCTGGCTACAACACCAATCCACCGCAGTTCAGAGAGGCGTGGGCCTCCGTGAAAGCAGGACTGGTTGCGGCTGGCCGTGATGCAGACAGTTTCCCCAACGCCATATCAACCATGTGGTGCTACGTCACCGAGGACCGAGCAGAGGGTGAACGGGTCCTTGAACAGGTGGTGGCTCGGATGTTGAACCGCCCTGTTGAAAAGCTCAGGGGCCTATTATCGATTGGAACCGCAGAGCAGTGTGCAGAAATCTTCAATGCCTACCAAGACGCCGGCGCCCAACTCACATTTATCTGGCCCCTGCGCGACCCGGTACGCCAACTGAACCTATTCATGGAGCGAGTTGCCCCTCTGGTGGCAACGAAAAGGTGAAGGATGCAGTAGGCTTAGTGCTCCCCTGGCTTGGCTGGCGTAGAGCTACCCCTTGAGTACACGCCCCGCTGCGACTCCGGCAACAGATCGGCTATTCGCCGCATGATCATGTCCGCCATAGCATCGACTTGAGCCTTCTGCAGCTTCTCTTCGAACATGGGCAGGCTGAAGGGTGATCCAATGGTCACCTTGATGTTCCCCGTTGGCGTGAAGATGCGGTGGTATCCCCTGAGGTGCCCTGAGCCCGTGATAGCCACAGGCAAAATAGGCGCTTGCGACTTCAAATGCAGCTGTACCACGCCTGGAACTGGCTTGATCAAACCGTCAGGATTGCGAGCGCCCTCGGGGAAGATAGACAAAGCCTCGCCTTTTTGGAGTTGGTCCAGCGCCCAGCGGAAACCCTTGATGTCCCTTCCATCCCTGTTGATGGGGAACGCCCCGTACCCCTTAAGGATGTATTTCACGAGGGGTGTCCGGAAAGCCGACTCCTTTGCTAAGAAGTGCAGCCGCCGGGGAATGGCTATGGCGAGAAGCGCAGGGTCTATGTAGCTCATGTGGTTGGAGACGACGAGCATGCCCCCCCGAGGCGACACGCCCTCTCTACCTTCCACCTTATAGTTCGCAAAAGCCCGCAGGCCCGAGTGCATGATGAAATTTCCGACTGGGTAAACCCAGCCGTCAGGAAGCCGCATCGTTCGCCATCTCCATAATTCGCTTCACCACCTGGTCAATCGTCAGAGCGTCGGTATTGAGGGTCACTGCGTCCGTGGCGGCCATCAATGGCGACGCCTCCCTTTCCGTATCAATTCGATCGCGGCGCTCCAGGTCATTCCGAACCTCTTCATACGAAAGTGATCCGCCTTTTTGGCTCAGTTCTTTGTGGCGTCTCGTCGCTCGCTCCTCCACTGAGGCTGTCAGAAACACCTTGACCGGTGCATCAGGAAGCACCTTGGTGCCGATATCACGGCCAACGACAACCGTCGGGGCTTGGAGAGCCACTTCCCTCTGTCTTGCCACCATCGTCACGCGTACGCCCGCCACTTTAGCAACTTTGGACACTGCTCGATCGACTTCTGGTGCTCTCAGCGAATCGGTTACGTCCTTGCCGTCCGCAAGGACGCGTTCCCCCGCCTCACCTTCCAAACGAAAGTCCATCTGAGTCGCCAGGCTCACCAAGGCTTGTTCGTCATCAAAGTCGAGTTGGCGCGCAAGGGCGACCCACGTGACCACGCGGTACATGGAACCCGTGTCCAGAAAACGCCATCCCAACTTCTGGGCCACCAGCCGTCCCGCCACAGTCTTACCCGACGCCACCGGACCATCGATAGCGATATTCTGAATCTGCATGCTCGCCGCTCGTATAGGAGTTGTTCCCGGCCAGTATACCGGGGGCTTCCCGTTGTCACCAACGAAGCCGACTACTGTTCCTTCGCTTTACGCGCCCAGCGGCGCTCCGACCAGCGGAGGAACCATGCCGCTAATGGCATTTCCTGTTGCAGGGCCTGCATCGTATTCTCAACCCTCCAATGCGGGGCAACCTTGGCAACGCGAAAGCCGTGGCGAGCCCGGTAGAAGAAAAAATATGTCCACGGGCCCGCTCGGTTGAATATCTGGTCTGTGGCCACATGCAGGCCGAAAGCCGCAATCAATGCGGCCAACCACCACGGATACCCCACCCATGCTCCGTAGGCTATCAACATGGCGACCCACTCCCAGGCGTGGAGAGGGTAGATAACAGTGGGGCTACGCCTCAGAACAAGGGAAGACCATAGATCGGGAGCATGATCCACGTCGATGAGCACGCCAGCAGCAATGGCAATTGGTATTGCCAGGGGCTCGCCAGAGGCGGCCCACACAACACCGCCAACACCTGTCGAAAGGGCCAAGTGTCTGCTAGGTTTCATCGAAGCTCAGATATCCCCATGCGGCAATCCTAGTCGGTGAGGCCCTTGGCTTCAAGGACGCCTACGCCTTCACCTTGTTCAGCCGCTATAATGGCCACGCTATCGCTATTTCTATGAAACTCCTGATTAGAGTGGGCATCCTGGTCCTCTTGCCAATGCCCCTGATCATCACAACGCAGAGCCTGTTCCCATTCATTTCCGGCAAGGAACTTTACGCACGGCTGCTGATAGAGCTTCTGACCACCCTTTGGCTGGTTCTCATTTGGATGGAGCCCCGCTACCGGCCTCCTAGGTCGCTTATCCTCATCGCTCTTTTCCTCAACTTGTTGGTGGGCCTATTCGCGGCGGTTGCTGGAGTTAGCTTCACCAGAAGTCTTTGGTCAACCTACGCCCGAATGGGCGGGGTAATTGACTTGGCGCACTGGACTGCCTATGTCTTCGTGCTGGGTTCTGTCCTACGAACTATGCGTGACTGGCGCCTAGTCCTCAACTTCGCTCTGCTAATCAACGCGGCCATGGCCATCGTCGGGGTCATCCAGTTCTACGGCGGTCCCCTGCCCCACTACCTTGCTACCTCTGGTGTCCGCATTGGAGGAACCCTGGGGAACCCGACGTTCCTGGGCGCCTACCTCTTGGTCAACATTTTCATTGCCCTGGCCCTACTCGGCGACTCGTTCTCATGGGCTAGGCCGGAGCACGGTTCACGCGTCCGCGAGGAGGATGCTGCACCCCAAGACCGCCGATCGCGGCGGCAACAGCAGCGCCGGACCGGCGCTGAAGGACGAAGAAGAAGACCTCGGTCCTTTTGGGAAGATCCGTTTACGCGAACAGTGCCTCTGCTTGAATCTATTGTCCTAGGGCGTGGCCTTTGGGCCATCCGCTTTTGGTGGATCGGCATTATAGGCATTAGCGTTTGGGCCCTGGCCCTAACTGGTACGCGCGGGGCTTTCTTCGGACTGGTCGCAGGACTCCTTGTGGCCGGAGTCATCTACATCCTGTGGGGCCAGCACGCCCGTCTCAGACAAGCGGCAATCGCCTTGTTGGCTCTGATGGTCCTCGTCGCTGCTCTGGCTGGCGTTCTTCGAGACAGTAGCTTCGCCGACCGTGTGGCTCCTTCCATACCCATCGTTGGAAGGTTCGCCAGTGAGAATCTGGAGACAGGGAGCAGCTTCAAATCCCGGGTGGAGTCCATCAAGGCAGGCTTCAGAGCCTTCGCGGAGCGCCCACTCCTAGGCTGGGGGCCAGAGAACAACACTGTCGCCTTTGACCTTTACACTGACGCAGCCTACTTCGAACATGCCACGGCCTATCTCGACAAGGCCCACAACAAAGTGATGGAAGAGTTGGTTACAAAGGGAGCCTTGGGACTGCTTACCTACGGCGCTTTTTGGGCCGCCATGCTATGGGTTCTTATGCTCAAGATCCGGAGCCGGCCCCGTGAAGGCTTTTTCTTCATAGCTATCGTGGCGGGGTTGGTCGGCTATTTTGTGCAGAACCTTCTCCTGTTCGACACTCCGGCGCCACTCCTCATGTTCATGACCCTTGCTGGGTTGGCAGTTGCGGTGGAGAGTCACATGCTTGCACCAGCGCAGAAACCCCGCATTCCTCTCCTCGGTTGGTGGAGAGGTGGCGCAGAGCCCGATGCTGTAGACGCGAGTCGGGGCAAGCCTGGGAGTTCTGGCTTGCTAGGGAGACTGCGAGCGAATCCGGCAGGAATGCAACTTGCGACGATCGGCGTCGTTCTCGTGCTGACTGCTCTTACCAGCTTCTTGGTCGTGCGATCGATTTACCAGCCCTGGAAAGCGGCGACCCACTTCGTGCCGGTACTAACCACAGCCAGCCTGGAAACACTCCCTTGGACGGCACGGGCCGACATTTCCCAAGAGTCGTTCTCCAGATTCCCGCAGTTGGCGGACAAAGGCCGCATGTTCTTCTCCGATATGTTGAGCAGTAACTGGGTCTCGGTGCCCGCAGAAGACCGAGAGTACGTGTTCACGATTGCAGAAGAGGAATTGTACCGGGGGCTTGAGCAAGAGCCGATGAACCTGCGGTTGAACCTTAGCTTGGCCAGCCTCTACCAGGCGGCTAGAGATATGGACCCGTCCTATCTAGACAAGGCTCAAGAACAGCTTGATATCGCTTTGACGCTTAGCCCAGACCGCACACAGGTACTCACCGCACGAGAGCGGCTGGCCGCGATCAAAGAACAGCTTGAGGGCGGCTAACTACTCAACGGTTACAGACTTCGCCAGGTTGCGCGGCTGATCTACGTCGCAGCCTCGCAAAACGGCAATGTGGTAGGCAAAGAGTTGTAGGGGAACGGTCGCCAACACCGGACCGAGGTGTGCAGGCGCCTTCGGAACATACATCACGTGGTCCACTTGACCGGCAATTTCCGTGTTTCCATCGGTTGCCACCGCAATGACCTTGCCGCCCCGGACCTTCACTTCTGAAATGTTGGCCCCCATCTTCTCTGGAAGGCCATCATCGAGTGTCAGTGCCACCACAGGCAGGTGCTGGTCAACAAGAGCTATAGGGCCGTGCTTCATCTCCCCCGCCGGATAGCCCTCAGCGTGAATGTAGCTAATCTCCTTGAGCTTCAAAGCACCTTCCAAAGCCACCGGGAAGTACATGCCTCGTCCCAAGTAGAGAAAGTTCGACGCTTCGAACCAGTGAGCCGCCACAGCCTCGTATTGGGCCTCTCGGGCCACCGTCTCACCTATGAGCTGGGGCAGGTGAGCCAGACCCGTGACCGCTTGATCCATTTCCTCCTGAGATAAGTGTCCTCGCTTCCATCCCAAGTACGTGGACAGGAGGTAGAGACAGACCAGCGAACTGAGGAAGGTTTTGGTGGCAGCCACGCCAATTTCGGGACCTGCCCGCATAAGAAGAGTGCCGTCTGCGACTCGGGTAGCCTGGCTTCCCTCGACATTGCAGATGGCAATCTGACGAGCCGATTTGCGCTGGGCTTCCTCCATGGCGGCCAAGGTGTCCGCCGTCTCTCCGGACTGCCCCACGGACACAACGAGGGTACGTTCGTCAACCAGGGGGTCTCGGTAGCGAAACTCTGCCGCGTTGTCCACTTCACTGGGAATACCCGCCAGGGACTCCATCATCAATCTGCCAACCTGAGCCGCCAGCCAGCTTGTTCCCATGCCAACCAACACGACCCGTTGGATGTCCTGGATCTCTTTGTCGGTGTAGGGGATCTCGTCTAGGACAAGCGCGGGCGGGTCGAAAGAGACTCTACCCCGCAGGGCATTCATAACGACCTCTGGCTGTTCAGCTATCTCCTTCAGCATGAAGTGCTTGAAGTCACCCTTAACCGCTGATACAGGGTCATGAGAAACAGTCCTGTGCTCTTTGACCACAGGGCGGCCCTCCAGGTCAGAGAAACTCGCTCCATTTTTGCTGAGGGCGACCATCTCCCTGCTCTCCAAAAATGAAACGTCCTGCGTGTGGGGAAGTAGGGCAGGGAGATCGCTTGCGAGATACGTCCCATTCTTGCCGTAACCGACGGTCAGGCCACCAGCATTGCCCAGGCGGAACGCCGCGATCTCTCCGCCACCAGAGGCTGACAGGACAACAACAGCATGAGCACCCGCTAGCTGCAAAGCAGCGAGCCGCACAGCCTCCATCAGCGGCCGATCCCCTTCGAGGGCCTCTTCCACCAGATGAGCGATGATCTCGCTGTCGGTCTGGGAGCGGATGGTGTGGCCCGCATCCTGGAGGCGGCGCTTCAAGGGCAGATAGTTCTCAACAATGCCGTTGTGTACTACGACGATGTTGCCGGAACAGTCTGAGTGGGGGTGAGAGTTGGTCTCATTGACCTCACCATGAGTGGCCCACCTTGTGTGACCAATTCCAACGCTACCTTCTGGTTCGTTCCCATGGATCGCTTCGGCCAGGGCATCCAGCTTTCCCGGAGCGCGGCGGATGTCTATCTTGTCCCCTGCACCCATAACGGCGATTCCCGCGCTGTCGTACCCTCGGTACTCCAAGGTGCGCAGCCCGCCCATGAGAATCGGCGTTGCCGAGCGAGTGCCGCAGTACCCAATGATGCCACACATAGGCGATACTCTCCTCTGAGATCACTCTGGGGTTCAATCATAGCCAGTGGCGTCGTATCGCCACAAGTCGAGAAGCGTCAGGTGAACCATTAAAGCTCGGTTGAATCGATCCAGGGCTGTGACAGGCTCTCTGGCACTCGCAGGCTTGGCCGCCCTGGGACTGTCCATAGCCGCCAGTACGACAGACCGGTTCCTAGGCGACCTCCCTATTGCCCTTTGGGTACAAAGCTTCGCCACTCCGCGGCTGGACCAAGTTGCCGAAACGTTGGCCGAGGCTGGCAGGACGCTGCCCAACCTTCTGATTCTCTTGGCTTTCTCTGTGGGGCTGGCCACTCGGCGCCTCAGGCGAGAAGGACTATGGCTGTTCCTGACCGTGACGGCCTCCTTCCTCCTAGGGTTAGCCATCAAGGCGCTGGTCGCCCGACCCCGGCCGGACCATATCGACCTCCGCATTCTTTTCGATGAGACCACCAAGAGCTTCCCCAGCGGGCACGCTTTGTACACAACAGCCCTCTGTGCCGCGCTGTTCTACCTCGCGACAGTGCACATGACGGCTTCACTGGGGAAACGATTGATCCAAGGCATTCTTTTGATCCTGCCTGTGGCGCTTGGAGGAGCCCGGATATATCTGGGCGTTCACTGGCCCAGCGATATCCTTGGTTCAGTCGTCATCGGCATCTTCCTTGTGGGCCTTGCTGCCTTAGTCTTTCTTCCCCCCACTGGTTCACTCCCGGCGCAGGGTAAAAGTGATGACTCCGTGAAAGAATCTCGTTAGGCTCCTCTTGCCTCATGTTCCCCGCGTTTGAACCTTGTGCTAAACTCGGGTTAGGAAGGAAAACACATGAACTGGCTCGACATAGTCATCATAGTATTCATTACCGTCGCCACCTTTTCAGGCTGGCGCATGGGCATAATAAAGGGAGTCGCAACCCTCGTTGGGATGATCGCGGGCGTCTATCTCGCAAGCGTCTACCACACTCAGGCAGCCGATGCGGTCGGGGCCATTGTGGAAAACGAGACGCTGGCAACGGTCCTGGGATATGCGTTGATCTTTGTCATCATCATGATGGTGGCTTTCGCCGCTGGCTCGGTCTTGAAAAAAATGCTCAGCCTTGTACTCCTCGGCTGGGTCGACACCCTAGCGGGAGCTGGGGCAGGTTTCCTTGTGGCCGTGATTATTCTGCTTGCACTGCTCGTTCCTCTGAGGAACTCGGAGAGGCTGAGCATTGGCAGCACTATCCAAAATTCCAGCCTAGCCTCATCCATCACCAACGCCGCGCCTCAAGTTGAGGCTCTCTTGCCGGGTGGCTTCGACGATCTAACCAAATTCCTAACCGAGCAGTTGCCCACGGCCAGTGATCTGTTGCCAACAGGGACAGAGCAACCGCCCGCGGGCACTGAGCCGCCGCCAACAGAGTCGTAGCGATCCAGCCGGAGGGCCGGCGTGATCAATTTGCCGGTGTTGGTGCTCAACCAGAACTACGAGCCGTTAAACGTGTGCGACGTTCGGCGGGCCGTAGTGCTCATGGGCAAGGGAAAGGCCGAACTCCTGGAGAACGGTCGCGGGGACTTGCGCACCTTCCGAGCCACCTACCCCATTCCTACCATCATTCGGTTGTTTTACATGGTCAAGCGCCCTCCGCCTAAGGCCCGCCTCTCCCGAAAAGAGGTCTTTGTCAGGGACCGCCACACCTGCCAATATTGTGGCATCGTAAGCACCGATCTCACGCTTGATCACGTGCTTCCCCGCCAGCAGGGAGGGCAACACACTTGGGACAACCTCGTGAGTGCCTGTAGCCGATGTAACAATCGCAAGGCAGCGAGGACCCCACGAGAGGCCGGCATGGTGCTGAAGCGAGAGCCGCGGCCGCCGAGACCCAACCCCTATCACATCTTCCAGCACCTCTCCCTGCTCGAAGAGTGGCGCCCGTTCATTCCCTGGGCCTAACCCGCGTCGTCGGTGCGAGAGCGGGCCCGCTCGTGGCAACCGCCAGGGGAGGAAAACCCTCCGCGGTGAGTTCTCCCGAAGCGCTCGGATCAGCCACCTTGTCTCTGTGCTCCAGGGTTTGACAGGGGGTCGCGACTCTCAGAGAATGGCCCAGCATTTCTTGTCTGGAAGGAGCCCGCTTGATACCGAAAGCAACCCTCGGCCGCACGGGCCTAGAGGTCACCCGGCTAGGCTTCGGCGCAATGGACTTGCGAGGGCTCGCCGGAGAACCGCCCAGCGCTTGGAGCGGCCTCCCCAGCCGGCTTCCCAACGAGGAGCACGCTGGCAAGGTCTTGAATGCCGTCCTGGACGCGGGCATCAATTTCATAGACACGGCGCCCAGCTACGGTAGGAGTGAGGAGTTCATTGGCCGCTACGTCAGCCAGCGCCGCAGTGAATTCTTTCTGGCCACCAAGTGCGGTAACTACTGGCGCGATGACCCTGATTGGGCGGGTTGGTCGCCTATGACCCTAAGACGTTCGATTGACGAAAGCCTCCGCCATCTCAAGACCGACTGCGTGGACCTCCTACAACTCCACAACCCATCGCTAGAAGAAGCCGAAGAGTCAGGCTGTATCGAGACGCTCAAAGAGATCCAGGCCCAAGGGAAGACCCGGTTCATAGGCATATCTACCATCTTGTCCCGCATGGAGACATTCCTCGACCTTGGCATCTTTGACACTTTCCAGCTTCCTTACTCCCTGCTTCAGCCAGAGTACGAGGGGATCATCAGCAAGGCGGCGCATCTCGGGGCAGGCACCATCATCCGGGGAGGTATGGGCGAGGGCGTGCCCGCTGGGGGCCATCCCACGCGCGTCGACTACGACAAGCTCAAGGGCCGCTGGGACGAAACCGGGACGGCCAAACTCGTCCCCGATATGGAGCCAGCGGAGCTAACGCTTCGGTACACCCTTAGCCATCCAGACGTTCACACGGTTATCGTGGGAACCCAAAACCTGGAACACATTGCCGCCAACGTGAGCGCCGCCGCTCGTGGCGGCCTTGAGCCCAGACTTGTGGACGAACTCCGGGGAAGAGTGATCGCGGGCATCTAACATCCGGCCTCAGTATCAATAACCAACTGACCCTAGACATGGAGTAATCATGCTACCCAAAGTAATCCTGGGCCGGACGGGCCTGGAAGTGACTCGTCTGAGCTACGGAGCCATGGAGTTGCGGGGCGTTGCGGGCGAGGAGGCCAGCCCTCGCGGCACCGTCGGACGGCTTCCCAGCGAAGAGCACGCAGGCGTCGTCCTCAACGCCGTCCTGGACGGCGGTATCAACTTCGTGGACACCGCCCCGCGCTATGGCCGCAGCGAGGAGTTCATCGGGCGTTTTATCAGCCACCGCCGCGACGAGTTCTTCTTGGCCACCAAGATGGGAAACCCCCAGCAGAAGCAAGAGGACAGGTCGGACTGGGAACGGGCCAACCTACTACGCTCCATCGACCGCAGCTTGGAGTTGCTGAAAACGGACCGCGTGGACATTCTTCAGCTGCACAACCCAACCCCGGAAGACCAGGCCCGCTATGACTGCATTGGCACGCTGAAGGAAATCCAAGCCGCGGGCAAGACGCGATTTATCGGAATATCGACAACGCTGCCGGAAATTGAAGAATTCCTAGCCTTGGGGGTCTTCGACACTTTCCAAATCCCCTACTCCGCCCTATCAGCGGAACACGAAGAGATGATATCGAAGGTGGCTCAGGCAGGGGCAGGCACCATCATCCGGGGCGGCGTCGGCGAAGGAGTTCCCGCTGGGGGCCAGTCCACTCGTCAGCGTTACGAACTGCTCAAGGGCCGGTGGGACCAGTTGAACCTAGAAGAAATCGCCGGAGACATGAGCACATCAGAGCTCACACTCCGATATACCTTCAGCCATCCGGATGTTCACTCGGTCATCGTCGGCACGCAAAACCCTGAACACCTTAGGGCCAACCTTCTCACTGCTGAACTCGGAGGCCTCGAAGACGCTTTGGCCCAGAAGGTCAAAGAGCAACTTCGGTCATTGGCCTGATCGAGGGAGGCGATTTTCAGCCCTGGTCTTAACCTGAATGAGGTAGTTCTCAAGAAGCCCAGCCATGAAGTATTCCAACGCGTAGGGGCGTTCAATTGAACGCCCCTACCACGGTCGGCTAACCCAAACGCGCTGCTTGGATTTCGTCCCATGCACTCTTCCGCAAACCATTGCCGATTCCGAGGATAGAGAGAATCGTGTCAACTTCCCGACAAGAACAGTCGTATCCTCCAAGCGGCAGCGTCCTGCCCCGCCAGGCCATCCTCGACCTGCTGCACGGTGAGCCTCCGCTCCTCGCAGACTACCTGGACTTGGCCAGCCAACTACAACCACAGGGCTTCGACCTCACGTTGAGAGAGGTATCGGCCTTTGATGGGCCCGGGCAGATAGGCGTTAGCAACGACGAGAGAGTCCTCCCACCTGCCAAGCCCTTAGCCACCGATCCGCTTGGCTACTTCGAGCTTGGCCCGGGGGCATACCTGGCGACGCTTAACGAGGTCGTAAACCTTCCTCTGGACATCATGGCGCTTGGACGACCCCGGTCGAGCCTACTGAGAAGCGGTGTAACCGTGGGCACCGCCGTATGGGACGCGGGATATCACGGGCGGTCGCAATGCATGTTGATCGTAAGCAACGCAGCGGGATTCCGCGTTGCCAAAGACGCCCGGATTCTACAATTGGTGTTCTTCCGGCTTGCGGGAGCAGCAGAGGAGGGGTACGAGGGAACGTATCAGGGCGAAAACCTGTAGTTCTCTACCCTAGCCACTCAACGACCCTGTCCAGTATCTGGTGGGCCACTTCGTATTTGGTGAGCAGCGGCATCTCCTCCACCAAACCGTTCCGATCCAGGAACGTCACCCGGTTGGTGTCGACGCCGAAGCCGCTATCTGGGTCCGTGATGTCGTTGGCCACGATGAGATGCAGGCCCTTCGCCTGAAGCTTCCCTCTGGCATGTTCCACCAACGACTGGCTTTCGGCTGCGAAACCGACACTAATCAACCCCGGCCGCGCAGCAGCGGCGAGGATATCGAGCGTCGGGGCAAGCTGCAGCGTCCACCCTTCCGTTTTCTTTTTCACCTTCTGGTCGGCTGGAGCCTCGGGCCGATAGTCGGCAACGGCGGCAGCCATGACCAAGGCGTCTGCATCGGACGAGTGATGGAGCACAGCGTCGTGCATCTGGAGCGCTGTACCTACGCGCACCATTTCGATTGCTGCGGGGTCGTCTAGGACTGTTGGCGCCGCCACCAGAACCACAGTGGCTCCTCGGTCCCTCGCCGCCTCTGCAACCGCGTAGCCCATTTTCCCTGATGACCGATTGGCCACGACACGAACGGGGTCTATGGGCTCCTGAGTCCCTCCGGCGCTGACGACGATCTTGCGTCCGGCCAGGTCGCCCGTGCGGCCCAGCAGGGCCGTTATATGCCCCATCAGTTCTGCTGGCTCAACAAGACGTCCCAATCCCACCAAACCGGAGGCCATGCGTCCCTCTGCCGGGCCAACGATAGTAAAGCCCCGCTCAATGAGTTGGGTGGCATTGTCGAAGGTGGCGGGATTCTGCCACATGTGGCCGTCCATTGCCGGAGCAACCAACACCGGCGCACGCGATGCCAAGACGGTCATACTCAGAGCATCATCAGCGAGGCCGTGAGCGAACTTGGCAAGGGTATTCGCCGTAGCTGGAGCCACGACAATAACGTCGGCTCGTTCAGCCAAGACAACATGTTGCAGGCTCATCTCAGAACTGAGGTCGAAGGCGTCTGTGACGACCGGGCGGTGCGTGATGTTCCTAAACGTTAGCGGCGTCACAAACCGGGTGGCCGACTCGGTCATGATCACGTCTACCAAGGCCCCACCCTGCGTGAGGCGCGACGCCAAGTCCACTGCCTTGTAGCAAGCAATGCTTCCACTCACGCCCAGGACGATATGTTTACCTTCGAGTGCTCTCATTGCCTTCAGGTTACCCTTGATTCAAATCGTAGATCTGCCTCAATCCTAGCAGAGTTAGGTCAGGATTAACGTAGTCGAAAACCTCGGTGTCCTGAGCAATGAGCGACGCCTGGCCCCCTGTGGCAACAACGCGGGCGTCGGAACCCAAGTCTTCTTTGAACCGGGCCACCATGCCCTCCACCAGGCTGACGTAACCGTAGAACAACCCTGCCTGAAGGCTGGCGATGGTGTTGGTGCCCACGACCCGCTTGGGCCGTACCAGTTCCACACGGCGCAGTTGGGACGTGTTCTGCACCAATGACTCGGCGGCGATCAGTATGCCGGGGGCGATGGCCCCTCCCAGGTACTCTCCCTGTCCAGAGACGGCGTCGAAGACGGTGGCCGTACCGAAGTCAACGATAATGGTGGGTCCTCCGTAAAGCTGGAAAGCGGCGGCAGCGTCCACAATCCGGTCTGCGCCGACATCCCGGGGGTTGTCGTAAAGGACGCGGACTCCGGTCTTGGTACCAGTGCCGACGACCAGCGGCTCGACTCCAAACAGTGACCGGCACACTTCCTCGAAGGCTGGCGTCAGCGTAGGAACAACGCTGCACAACGCGCAGCCCTCAATTTCAGAAATGGTCACCCCTTTCAAGGGCAGGAGACCGTGAAGCTCCAGGCCATACTGGTCTGAAAGTCGGCGGGGGTCCGTGGCCAAACGCCAGGTGGCCTTGAGTTGGTCTCCCTCGAAAGCGCCGATGGCAACGTTGGTATTTCCAATGTCGATTGCTAACAGCATGGGGGGATTATAGCAGGGGGTCTTTCAAAGCCTTCATCACGCGAGGAAACAGTGGAAGCAGGTCAGAGGCGAGCAGGCCGGAATCACCCAGTTCTGCTGCAACACGCTCACCAGCGGCGGCATGAACATACACTCCGCAAGAGGCAGCATCAAAGGTGTCCAGCCCCTGAGCCAACAGGCCTACGATTGCGCCAGCCAGCGTATCACCAGTTCCCGCCGATGCCAGGGCCGGGTTCGCAAACGGGCTCACCCTCGCCCGGCCGTCCGGGGAGGCTATGACCGTATAGGCGCCCTTCAGCACCACGACCTTTCCCCATTGCTCGGCGTAGGTTCGGGCGCAAGCCAGCCTGTCTCGCTGCACATCGGCAATCGAGAGCCCGGTGAGCCGGGCCATTTCGCCAGGATGCGGCGTGAGCACGCCAGCGCCCGTCATTTGCCCTGACCACCCGCGCAGGCGGGCCAATGCGTTCAGGGCGTCAGCGTCCACCACTGTGGGAATCTTCGAAACAGAATCGGATAGCAATAGCTGCTGGATGAAGCTTCTGGTGGCGGCCGTGTCACCAAGACCGCACCCAACCAGCAACGCCTCATACTGGCCCAACGCGGCGACCACCTCGGCTGCCGCCTCCGGAGCGACAGTCCAATCGCTCTCGGCAAGCTGGAGGTGCGTGACCTCTGGAAGCATGGGGGCGACCGTCGATCTCACTAGGGGGACGCTGGCCAGGGTGACCAGTCCCGCCCCCACCCGCCCAGCGGCAGCGCAGGCAAGGTACGGCGCTCCCAAGTAGCGGTGCGACCCTCCCACGACAAGCGCCCTTCCAAAGGTCCCCTTATTGGCCCCGATAGGCCGCCGTGGGAGCAATGGGCCGATCAAGTGATCGTCCATTACCTCCGTCGGGAGGTCTGCGTCCAAGCCAGGAGGTAGTCCGATGCCCCCAACAACAATTCGCCCGACGACTTCAGCAGCTGAAGTCGTATATAGACCAATCTTCGGCGCGCCAAGAGTTATGGTCAGTTCAGCAGCGACGGTTGCCGGATCAACTTCGCCGCTGTCAGCGTTGAGGCCCGTGGGAATATCGACGGCCAACAGCTTCAGGTCTGGCCGGCGCGCCTTGGCTTGAGCCAACAGCGCAAGTTGCCCCTTGAGTGGAGCATCGACAACCCGCGCCTGACCGATCCCCAACATCGAGTCGATAACAAGGGCTGCACGATCTAGCAGGTCCGGCAGAGGGTCGGCGCCGTCAACGGATTGGACGATCTCAACGCCAGCCTCAACGGCCAATTCCAGCTTGGACGCCAGCGCCTTTCCGGGTACGCAGATGCAGGCGACGACGTTGGCCCGCCAATTCTGAAGGTGCCGGGCCACTACTAAGCCATCGCCACCGTTGTTACCAGGACCCACGAGAATCACGACCAGACGGCCGCGATAATCGGGCAGGAGCTGAACTGCCTCCTGAGCGACGGTCAGGCCAGCCTTTTCCATGAGCGTGTCGGTGGAGACGCCGGACGCCTCGGATTTGGCCTCCAGGGCCCTCATTTCTTCAGCGGTTACTAACTTCATCTCTCACGCCTACGACAAAGGCTACGGCATAATCCTTGGAGTGGGAGGTCGTCAGGGAAAGCTCTTGAAGACCCAGGGCCTCAGCCTTCAGTTGGGCTCGGCCATGAAGCTGGACCTGCGGAGCCTGACCCCGTTTTCGCACCACTTCCACTTCTCGCCAGCCGACGCCTCGAATGCCCGTACCCAGCGCCTTCATCACTGCTTCCTTGGCAGCGAACCTGCCTGCCAGCTGGGGTATCCGGCCGCGACAGAAGTCCACCTCCCCCTGGGTGTAGATGCGGCGGAGAAACCGGTCGCCATAGCGTTCAACCACGCGGGCGATTCGGTGCAACTCAACGATGTCGACGCCCGTAACGAGCATGGCGCTCCTAGTGCGGTCTTAGGCGTTGCCATTATAAGGAGGCCCGCTTCAAGCCGTCCATGACGAGGTTCCCCGCTCGACTCTATAATGAAGGTATGAGCGACGAAGTCCTGATCGACAAGCACGAGCATATCGCCACGGTGACCCTGAACAGGCCAGCCCAACGCAACGCCATCAGCTATCCAATGTGGCTGGAGCTTGCCGAAGTCTACGGAGAGCTTGAACAGGACTCAAGCGTTCGAGTTGTCGTCATCACTGGCGCAGGGGATGAGGCTTTTTCCGCCGGCGCAGACATCAAGGACTTCCAGGAGCATCGCAACAACCCAGAAACCGCCAGAGTATACGCTTCGGCCCTCGAATCGGCTCTCAG
>Ga0114996_10003944_pt1 | contig 18090 bp, 19 predicted proteins | sample ArcticOcean_MG_C_4_FD_87039 | JGI IMG/M metagenome (GOLD analysis project Ga0114996, IMG submission 87039) | Marine microbial communities from western Arctic Ocean - ArcticOcean_MG_CB4_134 | ecosystem: Environmental > Aquatic > Marine > Oceanic | place: Arctic Ocean: Canada Basin | collected...
CATAAAAAGAGAGTCACTTAATTCTTTCGAATCAAAAAGAATCCGCCCATTAACAACAAGATACCGAGCCATCGGGCTTCACTCATTTTTTGAATGGGAAAACCGAACCATCCAAAGTGGTCCATTAAAACCGATGCGATTAATTGGCCAGCCAGCAGTAACCCGACCAGGGCAAGCATTCCTATTTTGGGTCCTGCAAGTATGGACCCCAAAACCACCGCGGCACCGATGAGACCTCCCCCCCATACCCAAACAGGCATTGCTACAAACTTGCCAATCGCGGGCAAAGGAACTTTTAACAATACCACACTTGCCAACAGACATAATGCACCTACAACAAAGGAAACCAACGCCGCTAATAGCGGACTGTTGACAAACCGCGCCAGCTCCGCATTAATGCCAACTTGCACTGGCAACAGGAATCCCACAAAAAGTGCCAAGAAAGTATAAAGATAGTTCATAACACCTCCGTCCAAAAACTGCTAGTTTCCTCCTACCCAACCCATTCCAATCTGCAAATAAAAGCAGGTGCTTTGTTATTCTTCCGCCAATTCTTCCGCCAAATCAATGACTAACCTGAGGGTTCCTATGAGGTACAAACGATCTTCCTCCTCCATATCCTTCAACCAATTTTCATAACCATATTGATCTAGTTGATCCCTTCCAGAAAGTCCATTTCCACGGTCAGCATCAAAATCACTCAGGCACAAAAACTCCTCCTGTGCCTGAGTGGCAACCTGGGAATAGCTTTCTGGGCCCTGAATATATTTGAAAGTTGTTGAAGTTTCTAGCAGCTGCTCTGACAATTCTATTAAAATGGGATTAGATTGAGAATTCATAATAAAAAAAACTCTAATGGGGTTGATAATTGTTGATTTCTTCCTATAATTACAATCCCGAAGGGAAAATATCAATGATTATAGGATACTTTTTTTTCTATGGCTCATAATTCACTTACAAGATAATAATGATGAAACCAGGCCAGACTTTGGATCTCGATGAATTCATGCAGGGTTTAATAAAAAGGAATCCTGGAGAAATAGAATTTCATCAGGCGGTTGAAGAGGTTGCCGCCAGTGTCATCCCTTTCATCAACGAGCACCCCCAATATGTCGAAAACCGAATTCTGGAACGAATGACCGAACCGGACCGAACAATAATTTTCCGGGTTTGTTGGGAAGATGATGAAGGAAATGTCCGTACCAACCGGGGTTACCGCATACAATTTAACAACGCCATCGGGCCTTATAAAGGGGGGCTTCGCTTTCATCCCTCTGTCAACTTAAGTATTCTCAAGTTCCTGGGCTTTGAGCAAACATTCAAAAACAGCCTGACCACTCTTCCCATGGGTTCCGGAAAAGGCGGAGCAGACTTTAACCCAAAGGGAAAGTCGGAGCGGGAAATTATGCGTTTTTGTCAGGCATTTATGACAGAACTATCAAAACATATCGGTGAAAACGTGGATGTTCCTGCAGGAGATATAGGGGTTGGTGCCAGAGAAATCAGTTATATGTTTGGCCAATATAAGCGACTAAAAAACGAATTCACAGGAGCTTTGACTGGGAAGGCTCTTGAATTTGGCGGAAGCCTCATACGAAAAGAAGCCACGGGTTATGGTTGCGCCTATTTTATGGAAGAAATGCTGAAACATCAGGGCGACGCCATTAAGGGGAAAAGTTGTCTTGTCTCAGGATCCGGGAATGTCGCCCAATTTTGTGCCCAAAAAATAATGCATTTAGGAGGGAAAGTTTTGACTCTATCGGACTCCTCCGGGTTTATCCATGACCCAGATGGATTGAACGAAGAAAAACTGGATTACATTATTGATTTAAAAACCAACCGCCGAGGAAGAATTTCTGAGTTCGCCGAAAAATTCAAATGCAAGTTCCATAAAGATAAAAGACCCTGGTCCATAAAAGCGGATCTGGCATTCCCCTGTGCCACCCAAAATGAGCTTGAATTACCGGATGCCAAACTACTCATAAAAAATGGATGCAGGGCCGTCGCGGAAGGTGCCAACATGCCCACCACTAAAGATGCCATTGACGCCTTCCATAAAGCCAAAATCATTTTCTCACCGGGAAAAGCCTCCAACGCGGGAGGCGTCTCGGTATCCGGGCTTGAGATGACCCAAAACAGCATTCGCCTTTCGTGGCAAAGGGAAGAACTGGAGGAGCGACTAAAAATAATTATGCATGATATCCACCAGCAATGCGTTAATTATGGAACGGAAAAAGATCACGTCGATTATATTAAAGGAGCAAACATAGCTGGCTTTGTAAAAGTCGCCGAAGCCATGGTTGCTTATGGCGTGATCTGATATTTTTTCAAACAAACCGGAAACCCCTTAAATAGTCGTAGCTACCCAAACCTCAAAATTAAGAACATAAAATATGGCCTCCAAAAGCTCATCCTTTGACATTGCATCCACCACCGATTTAGCCGAAGTCCAAAATGCCTGCAACCAGACAATGCTTGAAATCAGACAACGCTTTGATTTCAAGGGAAGTAAAAGCCAGGTCGAACTGGATACGAAAAAGGCAGAGGTTACCATTCTTGCAGACGATGGGAACAAACTGAACGCCGTCATCGATATTTTGCAAAGCAAACTGATCAAGAGAAAGGTATCCATCAAAGCAATGGACTATGGCAAAATTGAATCCGCTTCCGGAGATTCAGTGCGACAGGTTATTACCATCCAGCAGGGGATCCCTCAAGACAAAGGAAAAGAAATCGTGAAGTTTATAAAAGGACTGGGGTTGAAAAAAATACAGGCCCAGATAATGGATGATCAGGTTCGGGTGACCGGAAAAGATAAAGATGACCTGCAATCTCTCATAGCAAGCCTGAAGGAAAAAGACTTTGGAATTGATATGTCCTTTACGAACTATAGATAGTACCCAAAGGACAAAAAATATAGCGTTTAGTTGAACCCTAAAAGTTCCAGAATTTTCTCTGCAAACACTCTGCCACCGGTATCAGCCCCAGCAGTCACAACACGGTTAGATGATGTAAGGGGCTCTTCGACAACAAAAGCATCTTCGAGTTCTCGAATGCATTTTTCATCGTTTGGAGCAGAAACCTCCTGACGGGTGAGGAGTCCGGCACGAGCCAAAGAAACCACTGACAGTCCTAATGCCCCAACCACTTTACCCGCCCGAAAGTGATCCGTTAAAATTTGCGGTAGAATCGGATCATTCCATATCGAATTTTTAGCGCCCTTACCTCCTACAACCACTACCGCATCGTATTTTTTATTCGGCAATAATTTTTTATCCCAATCAACTAAAATCCCATCAGGAAGCACTCTTGTTTTCTTTTCACCGACAGCCTCATTCCCTGACTTGGAAAGGATAATAGTCTTCAGCGGTATCTCTGCAAAAACAGATTTTAATTCTAATAATTGCTGATCACAAAAACGGTTTTGAGGGATAACCAACAGGATAATTGCGGATTCGGGGGATACCATTTCCATCTTAAACTCCACCCCTATATAATAAATATTTAAGGGGATTTCTATTTATTCGGTAATTTCTATGTGGCAACTCGCAGACCTTTTGGGCTACTATTCGTACCTAAAATTCATAAGGGCCACTCGGCGTGGGGTCGATGTGCAATCGCTTTTGCTGGCTAACAAAGAGTTATCTCGGCCCCAAAAGCCCTTGCTTTCTGCCTATTCTGCTAAGGGGGCTCATGGCCGAAAACAATTTTTAGATGTGCCTTCACAATATTTAAGGAGCTTTTTATGCACATCCTAATGACTGCCCGCTATCAGGTCCGGCCCCATGCTGTAGACCGTTGCAAAAAAGCGATTCAACTCCTGGTAGACCATGTTAAAGAAAATGAGAAGGAAACACTTTTTTATATGGCACAACAGGAAATACTAAATCCGTATGCCTTTTTACATATAATGGTATTCAAAGGTGACGTAGCTCTGACCTTACATCGTTCTTCCAAAGCAGCAGAACATTTTGTTAACGTCGTATACCCCGAAACCATCGACCCTCTTGAGTTTAAAGAATACATTTTGACAGCCACAAACTTTCAAATCTAAAAAGCGCCAAAACCCGTCATCCATTTATATCCTTCAAAAGATCTGCCGCTTCCTCAAGATTTCCTTTATGATCGGGACTTAATTCACCTACCTCGATATAATCCCCAGGTTTGGGTTTACCCGCTAACTCCATTGTTGCCGGCCCCTCTTCATCACTCGGAAAATATTTTCGTAGCTGATAATGCCGGTCAACCCGAATCCAGTTTTTACCATCCCCGGAAAGTTCATCGGTTCCAAGTAAAACTTTTCGCCTAATGAAGGTGATCAGGTTTTGCGAGGATACGTTGGTGACTTTGGTTTCGCCTCTACGAATCATCACTAGTTTTAAGGGTTTTCTAGGCATGGAAAGAAAAATTAAAAAGGAATCAAACAGATGAGGAATCAGGTGGCAATTTCCCGCTAAACAAGTCCACCACCATTAAGGCCACGCCAATGGTTATGCAGGAATCCGCAATATTAAAAGCCGGAAAGTGATGCCCGTTGATGACAAAATCAAAGAAGTCGATCACTTCCCCATGAAGGGTCCTATCAATAAGGTTGCCAATCGCGCCACTAAATATCAAAATTAATCCGGTTTGCACCAGTTTTTTTTCTTTAGGGTTCTGATGAAAAATTATAAGGATCGCCAAAATCGCGATAGTAGAAATAACTATAAATATCAAGGCTTTATATTCGGATTGCTGGTCTGCAAACAGCCCAAACGCCACCCCGGAATTTCGAATATGGGTTAGATTGAAAAGGCCTTCAATCACCGCCACCGAATAATTGAGGGGAACATGAAGCGTAACCATGAATTTGGTGTATTGATCCATCACGATCAAGACCCCGGAAACAACAAATAGAAGAAAATATTTATTTCTCAAACCACTCAAGCTCCTGCTGCCTGAAGGTGACCCTCACAACGCGAGCAAATTTCACCATTTGCATTTTCTTCCTTAGCTTCTGGCTCAAAATAATGCCAGCACCGTTCACATTTTTTCCCGGGATGCATTTCCGAAAAAACCTTTACCCCTTGTAATGAATCACTCTCAAATATTTTTCCCTCCGCACCCAGGCTGTCAACCAGGTCCACCCTGGAAACGATAAAGAGATATTTCAATTCGCCTTCAAAGCTTTTGATAATGTCTTTGTATTTTTCGGGCAATTCCAGTTTGACAATGGAATCTAAAGAATGACCAATAACCTTATCTCTTCTACTGGTTTCCAGGGCCTTGCTCACCTCAACTTTTAATTCAACGAGAAACTTCCATTTCTTCACAAGGTCTTCATCAAAACCTGCGTCCTCTGGACCCGGAAACTGGGACATGTGAACACTTTCTTCATCCACGCTATTCTCAGGCAAATGATGCCAGACTTCCTCAGCAGTAAAGCTAAGTATGGGAGCTATCAACCTCACCATTCCCATCAAAAGAATATGTAGGGCGGTTTGGCCCGAACGCCGTTCAAGGGATTTAGCCGGATGGGTATATAACCTATCCTTCAGGATATCCAGATAAAACGCACTCAACTCGATAATGCAAAAGTTTGAGAACGAATGATAAAATACATGAAATTCATAGCTCTCATAAGCCGTTAATATTTTCTCCCGCAAAACATTAAAGCGATGAAGGATATACCTGTCTAGTTCAAGCATCTCATTCACAGGCACCCGATCTTCCCTGCAATCGAAATCATAAAGGTTCCCCAACAGATAACGCAAGGTATTACGGATTTTCCTATATGATTCTGTAAGGCGTTTTAAAATCTCATTGGAAACACGAATGTCCTCACGGTAGTTTTCAGATGCAACCCAAAGGCGGAGTATTTCCGCACCATGTTGGTCAATGATTTTTTGCGGAGCAACCACATTGCCTGCGGATTTGGACATTTTTTTACCCTTCCCGTCCACCACATAACCATGTGTCAGTACCGATTTATAAGGCTCCTTGCCTCTTGTCCCGATTGATTCCAGTAATGAACTGTGAAACCATCCCCGATGCTGGTCACTACCTTCGAGATAAAGATCGGCTGGCCAGTTAAGTTCAGGATTTTTTTCAATAACCGCGACATGGCTGACGCCAGAATCAAACCAAACGTCAAGAATATCGTCCTCCTTGGAAAATTCTTTTCCTCCGCATTGGCAAACCGTTCCTTCCGGCAATAGTTCTTCAGGCGAAGTATCGAACCAGAAATCCGCCCCGTACTTTCCCACCCCTTCAGCAATTTGATCGAACAGAGCGCTAGAATTTATAAAATCTCCACAGGCATTGCAGGTCAATAAAGTAATCGGAACGCCCCAAGACCTTTGCCGGGAAACACACCAGTCGGGTCGGTTTTCAATCATGCTGTAAATCCGGTCCCTGCCCCATTGCGGAATCCACTTGGTACGGCCAATTCCATCCAGAGCATTTTTGCGCAAATCCGTTTTATCCATTGAAATAAACCACTGGTTCGTTGCCCTGAAAATAACGGGCTGGTGACACCGCCAACAATGTGGATAGGAATGTTTGATATTCTCATCGCGAATTAAAAAACCATCCTGCCTGAGTTTTTCGATGATCTCCGGGTTGGCTTTCCTGACAAACATACCACCGAAGTGTTTGACATCCGACCGAAAGACACCTCCGTCATCGACGGGGTTGTAAGGTTCCAGACCATATTTCAAGCCGACGATATAGTCATCCTGCCCGTGCCCCGGTGCAGTATGGACACAGCCGGTTCCTTGCTCCAAGGTGACATGCTCACCCAGGATGACTTTAGATTCTCGATCAATGAAAGGATGACGACAAACCGCATTCTCCCAGTCTGCGCCTTTGCAAGATCCAATTATCTTATAATCCTTCAGTCCCCATTCGGATACCAGCGTCGACAACCGGTCTTCAGCCACAATATAGGTATCATTCCCGTAGGCAACCGCAACATAAATGAAATCGGGATGCAGACAAATAGCAAGATTGGCCGGGAGGGTCCAGGGGGTCGTAGTCCAGATAACCATATATGGTGAGTTCAACACTCCCACACTCTGAGGAATTCCCGACTGCACCGGAAATTTAACATAGATGGATGGCGAGGTGTGCTCGTCATGTTCCACCTCGGCTTCAGCCAAAGCAGTTTTGCAAGAAGTACACCAATGGACCGGCTTGAGTCCTTTATACACCAGTCCTTTTTCGACAAACTTACCAAACTCCCGCACAATGGTCGCTTCATAGGAAAAGTCCATCGTCAGATAAGGGTTCTCCCAATCGGCCAACACCCCCAATCTTTTAAACTCCTCTCTTTGAACATCAACAAACTCCTGGGCGTAAACCCTGCACCGTTTACGGATTTCTGATTTTTCCAGGCTCAGCTTTTTTTCTTTCAGCTTTTTACCTACCTGATGTTCAATGGGAAGGCCATGGCAATCCCATCCGGGTATAAACCCCGCATCCAACCCCTTCATATTCATGATTTTGACAATAAAATCTTTCAGGAGTTTATTTAATGCATGACCAATGTGAATATGACCGTTGGCATAGGGCGGCCCATCATGAAAAACAAATTGGGGTTTACCCTTGGCGGACTGGCGGATTTTTTCATAAAGCTTTTCCTCTTCCCAACGGGCCAACATTTCCGGCTCACGCTGGGTCAGGTTGCCCTTCATCGGAAAATCTGTGCTGGGTAAATTAAGTGTGTCTTTCATTTCCATAAGATATAGACAATAGCTCCTACGTCAGTTTCATCGCTTGTTTCGCCTGCTCCAGGGTAGACTTGGCCACAGCGTGGGCCTTGAGAGTGCCTTCCCGCAGGATTTCTTTTACGTCACCGGGTCGGGCGAGAATCGCCTCACGTTTCTCCCTCATCGGCCTCATACCTTCAAGCATCGTTTGTGTAAGCATCTTTTTGCAGTCCCCGCAGCCTATTTTTGCCGTCCGGCAATCAGCATCTATTTCATCCTGCATGGTTTGCGGGGAATAGATTTTATGAAACGGATACAGGTTGCAAACGTCAGGATTGCCTGGATCATCGCGCCGGGCACGGGCCGGGTCCGTCAGCATTGACTTAACTTTTTTTCCGATCTCCTTTTCGCTATCAGAAAGAAAAATGGCGTTATTATAGGTCTTGCTCATTTTCCTTCCATCCAATCCGCTCAACTTGGGAATATCCGATATTTTTGCTTCAGGTTCGATGAATACTTTCTTTTTGTAAAGCTTGTGAAACCGCCTGACAATTTCCCGGGATATTTCAAGATGCGGTGCCTGGTCTATGCCAACTGGAACATAGTCCGCTTTATATAAAACAATATCCGCAGTTTGGAGGACAGGATACCCCAAAAACCCATAAGAATTTATGTCCACATTTTTAATTTCGTCACGCTTCTCCTTATAAGTCGGATTTCGCTCCAGCCAGGGTACCGGCACGATCATGGAGAGAATCATGTGAAGCTCGGCGTGTTCGGGAATTTCAGACTGGACAAATATCGTGCTTTTATCCGGGTCCAGTCCGGCGCTCAACCAGTCAACAGCCAAGTCAAATGAATACTCCTTAATGCGACTGGGGTCTTCATACAGGGAACTGAGCGCATGCCAGTCTGCAACAAAAAAATAGCATTCGAACTCATCCTGCAGACTCACCCAGTTTTTGAGGGCTCCAAAATAGTTCCCCAGATGCAGTTTTCCTGAAGGCTGCATTCCGCTCAATATCCTTTTTGCTTTCATATATATTAACCTATCCGAATCAGGCAAAACTCGCCCTTAAAACTTCAATAATCATGGGAAACGTTTCCTGGCTCAGGAAAAGTACCGAATAATTGATGGGTAACATTAAAATGGTTTCAAGAATCCCCGTGTGGGCAAAATGATCCAGCAGAAAAACCCCTAAAATCAGAAAAGCCCCGAACCGGTCCAGATTGGTCATTCCTTCAGCGATTTTCTGAGAAACCATTCCTTTCAGCACGCTGGACCCATCCAAAGGGTACATAGGCAGCATATTGAAGATCGCCAAAGCAACATTGATCCATATACCATAAGCCAAAATAACAAACAAATAAGAAAACTCAGGGGAAATCAAACGAATAAAAAAACTGCAGCATACAGCAAGAGCAATATTGGAGAGCGGCCCGGCAATAGCTACATACATCATATCTCGACGTGGATGTTCGAAGTTCCTCGGGTCCACGGGTACGGGTTTAGCCCAGCCAAAGCCCACAAAATAGAAAAAAAGCACCCCAAGAATATCCAGGTGCCGTAGAGGATTAAACGAAAGTCTGCCAAGACGCTGAGCGGTGTCATCACCGAGCCGTAAAGCCATTCTCCCGTGGGAATATTCGTGCACCGTAAGAGAAAACAAAATGACCGGTGTCATTAATATCATTAATTGTGTTTTATTCAAGAAAAAAGCCTCTGGAATTCCTGGATTGGTCGATCCATCAAGGATGAAACGATAAACTTAAGAGGGGTCTCTATTTATTCGGTGATTTTCTCTAAAACAACGGCCCTTATTTTAAAGGGCCGCGCTAAAAGCAATTTTCAGAGATTCCCCCACGAGGGGCCAACTTCGGGGACATAACCCGGCAAAACCTAAACGCAATCTCATTTTAGCTCAAATTCCTCAACCCTGTCATAATTTAATACGCTAAAGAAATGCTAAACCAGGATCGAAAATATCAAATACTTTTGGTTTTCGCATATTTTAAAAAAGTATAAAAAGCAAAAGCCATAGCTAGAAATAACCCCAAGAAACCATCTCTAAATCCCTGACGAATAAAGTAGTTTTTTATAAATGCCGTAGGGGGACGAAGAACCAGATGCGACCAACCCGCCCGAAATCCATTATCCATTTTCTCACGAGCGTACAGCGTGGAATATCGATTTTGCCGTTCAATATAGTCTTCCATTCCGGAAAATGAATAATGCAGTATGGGATTATGCAGGGAACCCGCATTCTCATCGGGAGCAAGTATTTCATGCACTTGGGATTCAGTAAAACTTACCTGCCTTTTATCATAAAGTCGGGATTTTCGATCTGGGTACCATCCGCCATAGCGGACCCAACGCTGGGCAAAAAAGTTTTTCCGCGGAAAATGGTATACAGAGTGTTTGGGCGCACCCTGCCGCAGAACCTCCTTTATTTCCTCAGCCCCCTCCGGACTGATCTCTTCATCCGAGTCAATATTCAAGACCCAGTTATGGCTGGCCCTGTCTGCACACAAATTCTTCTGCTTACCGTACCCATGCCAATCCACGCAAAAAACCTGATCGGTGAATTGCCGGCAAATTTCCACCGTACGGTCCGTACTGTTTGTATCCAGAACAACAATTTCATCGGCCCATTTTACACTCATGAGGCATCTCTTAATATTCTTCTCCTCATTTTTGGTAATGATTGTGACCGATAACTTTTCCATAAATATTTTTTCCGAAAATGAAATATTCCTGAAACCCGACCCGATTATAACATCTAACAGCCCTTATAAAAACCTTCCAAGTAATTAATTTTACTGCATTTCTGGATTATTGTGCTACTATAAGGGCCGGAATAAAACCATGGTAAAACTTTGGAATTTTCTTGTATTTTATTGAGGCGAAAATGCCAAAACAGGATATTTTTGACTCAGGTCAGGCAAAAAAATCAACCCTGCGTTTAGAAAAAGGACATCCTTTTTTGCCAAAGAGGAGCTTCTTGTGCCGCACTCTTTCTATTAGACCCCAACCCACCCCATAAATATGATCGAACAATTTTTGCAAACTGCTCTTGAGTTTTTTAAAGAAATCTGGTTTCAGCTGGATTCCCAATTCGGTCTGGAAGATACAGAAGCATTTAAATTCCTCAAACCTTATCTTATTCAACTCCAAGACGACCCCCTCTATATGGGTATTTCCCTTGCCGCGCTCTTTCTTGTTCCATATGGCCTGATAAAAATCAGGAGCATCTCTAGAGAACGCGAACAGAAACTCGATGAATTGATGGAAGAAATGGAGGAGGAAGAATACGATGAAGATGATCCAAGAAGGCTTCGTCAACCTGAACCCGAAACGGATGAAGAGGATGATGAGGCGAAACCTTTATTTGGAGATGATGAAGCCTCCGCACCTTCTTATATGAAAGTTCTCGATGACATAGAGGGAAAAGATATAGCGGAAGAAGATTTTGAGGCCGAATTAGAGGAGTTTGAACTTGAGCCTTCCTCTGATAGCGAAGAAACCGTCGACTCTGAAAAAATTGTGGAGCCTGTCAGTTCACTTTTGACGGAAAACGAATTCGATAAAGAACTGAATGAATTCATGACGGAGGAGCCTGACTGGGAAAAAGAGGAAAATGGTGTTGTCTCAGAACTCAATCTCGATGACTCCTCCCACGATGAGGCCATCAAAGAACTCCAAGAAGAAGAATTGATGAAGTTGGATGAAGAACTGTCCGCCGAGGATCCCCTCTCGAACTATTCTGAACTTGACGAGGATGAACAAGACAAAGCCATTAAGGATCTTCAGGAAGAAATGGGACGGACTATCAACCAACTGACCCAACAAATTGATGAGCCCACCGAGATCCCAAGCTCCATCAAGGATTTGAGTGAAATTCATATTGGCGGGGATGCCACCATTGATGAAGAATTTTCCCCTGAGAAGGAGTATTTCCTGGAAGATTCTCCAGAAAAAGCGCCTGATGCTGATTCTCCAGATAGCCAAAGCGAAGCACCCACCCTTTCAGAAGAATCTTCTGACCCCTCAATTTCAGAGCTCTCAGACTCGGAAATTTTGGCATCTTTAGAACCTGGATTGGAAGCAGGTGGTCTGGAACCAGAGAGAAAATACTCTTCTCCCGAAGAAACTGACAGCCTGATAGATCGGCTTAAATTTTTACAGACACGTTTTGAGAACCGCTACCAACCCCTTGAACCTGCGGGTTCCCCAACGCCTATTAAAAAGAAAATTTCGGACTATTCTTCAGAGAGTCTGGCAGAACCCAGACGATACACAAGCATATCCACAGGTATATCCCCAGATAGCAAAAAGTATATGGATTTACTGGAATCGTTTATTTTTATGAAAGACCAGAAAAAATATAAATAAACCGTTATGGGGCCCAGAACATTCAAAGTATAAACTCAATGACAAACGCAATTAACATTATCGCAGTAGGAGGCGGGAAAGGTGGCATAGGGAAAAGTGTTGTCTGCACCAATCTTGCGGCAGGTATGGCTTTGAGTGGACAAAAAGTTATTCTCATGGATACCGATTTCGGCGCATCCAACCTTCACGCCCTATTGGGTATCAGCAACCCCGAGCACGGCTTCCAGGATTTCTTTAATACCGATATCGTCGACCCCAGAACACTCCTTCTCGATACCGGCATTAGTAATCTTAAATTTGTCAGCGGTGCAGGAGACAACCCTGGAAGCGCAAATATTGGTTCCGATAAAATCGGCACCATAATTTCTTTCATTAAGGGACTGGAAGCCGATACCATCCTCCTTGATTTGGGCCCGGGAACTAACTACAACGTCATTGATTTCTTCAATATCAGCACGCAAGGCGTGGTACTGACAACACCGGAAATGACTTCTGTCATGAAAACATTCAGCTTCATCCGAGCTGCCCTGTTTCGCCGGATATCGCTTGCTTTCCAAGCTTATCCAGAAATCCAGAAAATGGTAGATCATTCCGATCCAACTAATGCCGATATGGAATCCTACACCACCGGATTATTGCGTTCAAAATTCAAGGAACATTTTCCCAACTATACTGAGAGCCTCGACTCATTAATCAAGGATTTTACTCCCGGTCTCGTGGTAAACCGAGTGAGAAACCGCAAAGATCTGATGGCTGGAGACAATCTTCTTAAACTGGTCAAAAAATTCCTCGAAGCCGAGGTCACCTATCTGGGGTACATCATTGAAAGTGATCGGGTCCGGGATTCTATTGACGAAATGATTCCGTTTTTAATCAAGGACCCGCAAAGTAAACCTTCTGAAAATCTCCAGCAGATTATCGGAGCATTGACCAACACCGATCTGCAATTTGTGAAAAGAGAGGGGAGAATCTTTGTTTCAAAACAGGTCCGCCTCTCGTCCGGATGGGAAGCCTGACCCTTTCCTACGGGCCGACTGAATTTATTCCGATTTCATAGGTATTCCAGCAAGATTTAAAAAACCACGCCCATTTCCTGTACAATAAAACCACTATTAATCAACAACACTTCTTTCAATACATGGATCCATCGACCCAATCCATCCTGTTGGAACTTTTAAATTTTTCCACCAGCCAGAACCAAAAACTATATGTGGTTGGAGGCACATTGAGAGATAATTTGTCCCGAAAACCCGACTTCGACCTGACCGGGAAAAATGCCGCAGAAATAGGAAGTTGCTTTGCCCGCTCCCTCAATTTCACATGCGTTCCTCTGGATAACACCCCTGGCCGACAAACGGTTCGCGTTATCCTCGATCAAAAACGGCATCTGGATTTCACCGATTTACAGGGAAAAAACATCGAAGAAGATTTATCACAACGGGATTTCACCATCAATGCCATGGGGCAACTCTTATCGGATTTTCTATCCGGAAAAACAAACATTATTGATCCTTTCAAAGGGCGGGAAGATTTGAAAAATAGAAAAATCCGGGTACTACAAGGCCCTATTTTCCAATCCGATCCCCTTCGCATGCTTCGAGCCTTCCGTTTCGCAGCAACCCTTGGTTTTCAAATTGATGAGGAGACATTAAGCAAGATTTCTCTCCATAAAACCAAACTGAATGAATCGGCTCCAGAAAGAATCTGGCACGAGCTGACTTTATTTTTTAAAACCCCGAACACCATTTCATTGCTGGAGATCATGCATAACTGCGGGCTTCTGCACTGTCTTTTTCCAATATCTGATAAAACCAGCACCTTTGCTCAATATCAGAGACTGGAGTCTCTATTAGAGGAACCAGAAAAAGCTTTTCCCGAATATACAGAGGAGTTGAGCGCCAGTGGCTTTCTTAACAACCAATATCTTTTAAAGCTCTCGAAGTTACTGCAAGGAATGAATCAAAACTCCGCAATCACATCAACAGAGGCCTCTGATGGTCCTGTTGTCAAAGATTGGAACATTCGCGCCAGCAATGCGGAAATCAAGTTTATGGACCAAACCCTGAATGGGGCCCGGTGTTTGACCGAAGCATATTTAAAGGAAAATCATGAACCGGACAATTCTGCAACGTACGAATTGATCAAAATGATTCACGAAGAACTACTGGCTTCTGTAATCCTGTTCATTTCCGCCTTCCATTTAATAGACGTGGCTCTTTTCTGCAACCGCATATTTAAATTCTATTATTGTCAATTTCTGCCAGCAATGGATAAAAAGCCCTTACTGAATGGAGAAGATATAATTCATCAATTCCATCTTTCTCCTTCCCCACTTTTTGGTAAAATCCTGCACTGCATCCAAAAAGCACAAGTGCTTGGTAGCATAGCCACCCGTGAAGAAGCGATAGCGCTGGCCGAAGATTTTATTCAATCACAACTAGCAGGGTCCGAGTGATGACAACCAGATATTCAACCACCGAATGGAACAATAAAAAGGTCATATTGGGGGAAACAAAAATTGACGAAAAAAAACCGGTCAACCTTTTAGTCGGTTTTCATGGCGCAGGTTCCACCCCTGAAAATATACTTGTACTGGGCAACCGCTTAACACTCCAGAACACTTTGATGGTTTTTCCGGAAGGCCCGGTAAATGCAGGGGATGGCATCTGGAGTTGGTGGGAAGACGGCCCACAGCAAAAAGAGACAGTAGAAAGTTTTGTCACTTATACTTCACAAATCATCGATTCTGCCCACCAGCATTATTCAAATATAAAGGGGACGCTTCGAACCTGCCTATGGGGCTTTTCCCAGGGAGGAGCCGCCTCCCTGACTTATACCCTTCTGGGCACGCGCTCGTTGTTCAAAGTGGCTTCCATCTGCGGCTTCCTACCAGAATTTTCAGGCCCGATTATTGAGAAAAATGAGCCCCTCGATATCCTCGGCATATTTGGCAGTAACGATGAGATTGTTCCTTCTTTCCTGGCCGATCATGCTCTTGAGGAAATGAGAAGTCATGGTCACCAGGTTGCGTCAAAAGAAACCACTCAGTCTCACGAAATCAACTCGGAAAACCTGCAGGACTTGTGCGACTTTTTTAACGCCTGAAAAAATGCCATTGATTTAAAGAGTCAATAGGGGGTGGATTGACTTTTACAAGTATTTTGTTAATATCTAATAAACTTATTGGGGTCGGTCACAGGAAAGACGGTTAGAATCCGTCGCGGACCCGCCGCTGTATCCGGGTACGAATCCCGCAATTTGCCACTGTTTGTTTTCAAATGGGAAGGCGCGGAAATTCGGATGATCCGGAAGCCAGAACATCTGATTCTGACCCTGTTAACAAAACCTTCGCGGCCTGAGGTAAGTCAAGCTAAATTCCATGCTTCTCCCCTCATTTCGCTGGAACGAGGATATTCCGGTGAAATTATTTTCATTCAATTCACTTTCTTTCCTTAATAATAATTTCCGGATTCACGGGCATCGAATTCAAGTGTTCTTCATGCTTGGAGTCACCTCAAGGATATTTTCAGTAATATTCCTTAGCCTTTGGGTTGTCTTTCCTCCATCATCCCTGCTTTGGGCAGGCAACACAGTTAGCAAACCAGCAGACCGGATCATTTCAACCTCCCCTTCCATCACCGAAACCCTTTTCGAACTCGGATTAAAGGACCGAGTAGTTGCCGTAACTGATTTTTGCAAATACCCACTGGAAGCCTGTCAGCTCCCAAGTATTGGTGGCATGATCAATCCAAATATGGAGACAGTAGTTTCTTTAAATCCGGACTTGATCATCCATCAATCCGGCAATCAGAAAATCGCCAAAAACGCGAAAAGCCTGGCCATTCGCACACTCGAAGTGGACATGGGAAATTTGGCAGAAATTTTTGCATCCATTAAAAAACTTGGGACTGCCTTAAATTGCCAGGAATCGGCAAAAAAACTACTCCTGAGCTTGAATGAAGGAATCACTTTTTATCAGGAACGACATTTACCTAAAAAAGAGGTGTTATTGCTTCTGGGGGATAGCAATGATCCTTCCCGTGATTTATATGCGGTAGGACCCGGTACATTTTTAAACGAACTGCTCAATATCTCCGGGGGAAATAATATTGTCAGAGACTCTCCAGCCCAGTACCCCAAGTTATCCAAGGAGTACATCATTGAAAAATCACCGGAGATCATTATTGAAGCGGGCCCGAAATCAGACCTGCAACAAAAGGAAATTGACCTCAGGATTCAAGAATGGAGTCGCTTCCCCACGATCAAAGCTGTTCAAAACGGACAAATTTATTTTATCGGTGCTGATTATATTTTGATACCGGGCCCCAGGCTTTTGAAAATTATCGCACGGTTTGCCCAAGCCATACATCCGAAAATATTTAAGAGCCAAACAGAAAAGACAAGTTTTCAAGGAACCCCATGACCCAGGCATTGATGAGATTGGAAGACATTTCCTTCGCCTATGAAACCACACCGGTTTTGAGGGATTTGTCCATATCCATTCGAGAACAAGATTTTATAGGATTGATCGGCCCTAACGGATCCGGGAAATCCACTCTTCTCAAAATTATGGGGGCGATACTAAAACCGGATTCAGGTTCTATCCAGTTTAAAGAATCCTCTCTACCTAAAATTAATAAAAAACTTTTCGCCCAGTCTGTTTCCTGGATTCCCCAGGACCACCCCATGGTTTTTCCTTTCAAAGTTTCTGAAATTGTATTGATGGGGCGGCATCCTTATCTTTCTCCGTTATCATTTGAAAGCGAAGAAGATTTTGAAATATCCCGGAGCGCCATGGAAATCACGATGACCTCCCAATTCGCCGACAGGTATTTCAACGAAATCAGCGGAGGGGAAAAGCAGAGGGTCATGATCGCCAGCGCCTTGGCACAAAATCCGGAAATGATGCTTCTGGACGAACCCACAGCCGCGCTGGATTTAAAATATCAGATTCAAATCCTGAGTATTTTGAAAAATCTCAATGCCGGACATAAAATGACTCTGATTATGGCCATGCACGACTTGAACCTTGCTTCCAGTTTCTGCAACCGCCTTATACTTTTAAACGAAGGAAAAATTGTGCGTGACGGAACTCCCGAACAGGTACTGGAAAAAAATATTCTTGAACAGGTATACGGCATAGAAGTCGACCTGGGTTCCCACGATGGAAACATCAGAGTCCATCCAGTCATTAGTCGTTGATCTCAGGCGCCCTGATATGAATTCAAGATCTTATACAATGACCCTTTCACTATTTTTTTTATTATTCATCATCACGCTTTGCGTCACACCGCTCATCGGTTCCAGCAAAATTAGTTTGGCTCGGGCATTTTCTGACACCATAAATATTTCCAACAATACGGATGCCATCATCCTTTTTCAGGTTCGATTTCCAAGAATCCTTCTCGGTGCCTTAACAGGTGCCGCCTTGTCTGTAGCAGGTGCCATTTTCCAGGCTTTGTTGAGAAACGATTTGGCGGCCCCCTTCACACTAGGCGTCTCCAGCGGCGCAGCGTTAGGAGCGGTGATTGCCATTGCCTTGAATTTACATGTTTCCCTGCTAGGGTTTTCGATGGTTCCCCTATTTGCATTTTTAGGTTCACTCGGTGCCATTATCCTGGTTTTCAGCCTAGTCAGGACCCGGCATGGGGAATTCCCTACCGGCGTACTTCTCCTGGCCGGAGTAACCGCCAATTTTTTCTTCGCGGCAATGGTGATGTTTATCCATTACCTTGCGGACTTCAGCCAGTCGTTTAGAATTATCCGCTGGCTTATGGGAGGATTGGATATAACCGATTACAAGACGGTCTTATCAATTTCTCCGGTGGTATTTTTGGGGATATTCATCTTGATGTTTATAAGCAGAGACCTGAACCTCATCAGTACGGGGGTTCATTCTGCCACCAGCCGGGGAGTGGATGTTCCCAGGATTCAAAAGGTCGGTTTCATCACCGCCTCACTCATGACCGGAACAGTGGTGGCGACCTCCGGTCCCATCGGTTTTGTCGG
>Ga0114996_10003952_pt1 | contig 18073 bp, 12 predicted proteins | sample ArcticOcean_MG_C_4_FD_87039 | JGI IMG/M metagenome (GOLD analysis project Ga0114996, IMG submission 87039) | Marine microbial communities from western Arctic Ocean - ArcticOcean_MG_CB4_134 | ecosystem: Environmental > Aquatic > Marine > Oceanic | place: Arctic Ocean: Canada Basin | collected...
CGCGACGGAATCTTTGCCCGCAACCTCGGATACTACTATGCGCCCAACGACTATTGGGATGGAACGGCGCGAGCAACCGCCCGAGAACGGGGTGGGTTCCTCCTGGAAACCGACATCCGCTACGCCATCCGCAGCAAGCTCAGCGGCTCGGCGGAGGTCGCTTTCGAAAACGACACCCGAACGCCCGGAAGCACCCGCAGAAACTGGCGGCTGAACGCCACACACCAGCAGCGACTCTCTCCTACGATGGGGATGCGAGGCAGTGGGCAGTTCACCAGCAGTTCGACTTTCGACCAGGTCAACAGCGACGACGCCTACAGCTACTTCAACCGACAGCTCCGGTCCAGCTTCTCCGTGGACAAGCAGTGGCGGGAATCAGGACGCAGCGTCGACGCCAACCTCTCCTACTTCAACGATCTCACCACCGACCGAAACCGGTTCCAGGGCTTCCCCAGGGTTTCGTTCAGGCAAGGCCGTCGGCCTCTCATCGGCTCAAGGTCGGCAGGTCGGGCAGAGCGTAAGTGGTACCAGACCATCTTCTACGACGTCACCGGGAGTGTCGACAACCAGTTCACCCGCGGTCCCGCCGACGGAGACGACAGCCGTGATCTCTCCATGCAAGGGCGGCTGGGCGTGAATTCCCAGCAGCGGCTCTTCGGCTGGCTCGACCTCACCCCATCGGGCAGCGTCACTCAGCTCCTGTCCGACAACGACCTGGACCAGCCGACCCGGCGTGAAACCTACTCAGCTTCCCTGAGTACCGGCACCACCCTCTACGGCATCTTCCACCCGACACTGGGCCGGCTGCGCGGCGTCCGCCACCGTTTTCAACCCCGCCTCAGCTTCCGCTACAACCAGAGCGCCACGGTTGCCGGAGGCAATTTCGGGTTCGGAGGTACACGGACTGCGGGCAATGCACGGCGGTCGCTGGGGATGGGGCTCACGAACGCGATCGAGATCAAGACCGAAGTCGACGGGAAGGAGAACCGATCGACCTTCGCCACCGCCAACATCACCACCGGCTACGACTTCGACGCCGATACCCGAAACTGGGAGTCCCTGCGCACCGTCGTCTCCGTGAAACCCGACCGCCGGTTCGATGTGCGCCTGAACATGACGCACCGTCTTGAAAACGACCTTGGAAAACTCGATTTGAAGGGCCTGGATCTACAGAACCTCTCCATCACCTCCACGGTACGAATCGTCGGCAGCCGCGGGCGAGACCTTTCGGATGCCCCCTGGGACAGCCTCCGGACAACCACCCGCCCTGAGTACGGCTTCGAGCAGGATCTCTACATGGACACGGAGGATGTCACTCAGCCCTGGCGCTTCAGCCTCTCCCACTTCTACGAAACCCGCGACCTGGGCGCCTCCAACGACTCCCGCTCCTGGCTGAAAGCCGACCTCGGCTTCAACCCCACCTCCAGCTGGCGCATCAACTACGGCCTCAACCTCGACATCATGAAAAAAGACCTCACTGCCCAGAGCCTCTCCATCTACCGAAGCCTCCACTGCTGGGAAGCCAGTTTCAGCTGGTACCCCAACGGATTCAACCGCGGCTTTTCCTTTCGCATCAACATCAAGGACATTCCCCAGATAGGCGTATCGCACAGAGGCGGAGGATTTGGATTGTAAGGAAGGCCGAAGCGGGGCTGGTGTCCTGCCGGGCGGGGGGACGCGGTGCGGTCCGGGAGGATGGGCGGCGGGGAGGTACGGGTCGGGATGGGGGCAGGGCCTGCTCTTGTGTGGGCTGGGCCGCGTGCGGGGCCTGCTTCCTCTGCTTCCCCCTTGCACACCTTGCGTAAACGGACTAAATTAAAGCGAATTACGTGGATTTTCAGCTGTTCGGCGGCTCTGTAATCGAGAGCCCGTCGGAGGAGTCGTCAGAAAGGGTTTCCGACGGGGTGCGAGCGCTTATTCAGCGGGTATCGGAAGCAGGTGTGCGGATTGATGGAGAGGAGACCAGGCGAATCGGTCCCGGGCTGGTCATCCTCCTGGGAGTCACGCACAGCGACACTGCCGAAGATGCGGGCCGTCTCGCTGGAAAATGCGCCAATCTCCGCGTCTTTGAAGACAATGGCGGGAAGATGAACCTCTCGTTGCTGGACAGTGGTGGAAGCGCCCTGGTCGTCTCTCAGTTTACCCTTTATGGTGATACGCGTAGAGGTCGTCGCCCTGGGTTTTCCACCGCGGCGCCTCCCAACCTGGCAGTTCCGCTCTACGAAACGTTCGTTGGTCATCTCCGGAACCTCGGTGTTCAGGTGCAAACCGGGACGTTCGGCGCCCATATGCACGTCGACATCCAGAACGATGGCCCCGTAACACTGATGCTTGAAAGCCCGGATCCGTCGTGAGCCCACACCTTATCCTTGCCTCTGCGTCTCCACGCCGGGCCGCCCTCCTGGAAATGCTGGGGCTCACGTTCTCCGTTCATCCCAGTCATGTCTCCGAGGATCTTGAAGAGGCAGACGGGCCCTGCGACCACGTACTCCAGATTGCGACCCGGAAAGCTGAAGCCGTTGCAGTCGACTACGCATCCGGCATTGTTCTGGGCGCCGACACCGTCGTCGTCCTGGACAACGACATCATCGAAAAGCCTGTCGACACCGCCGACGCGCGGGCTATGCTGCGCAGGCTGGCCGGCAGAACGCACGAGGTCTATACCGGCGTCATTCTCATCGACGCAGAAAGCGGTAAAACGGAAACCGGCGTCCAAGTTACCCGGGTTCAGATCCGCGACCTCAACGACCACGACATCCATGCATATGCGGCTACAGGCGAGCCTCTGGACAAGGCCGGAGCCTATGCCGCACAGGGCCAGGCGGCCGTCTTCATCGAGGCGATTACCGGCTGTTTCTACAATGTCGTCGGCCTGCCGCTGACCCTGGTCTGGAGCATGCTCGAACGCTTGCTGCAGCAATCTCCCTGGAACGCCCTGGGCTCCACTGGAGGCCGTTCCGGGGATGTCGATCTGGTCACCCGCCCGTCAGCCGATACCTCCCCCTCATCCGACAGCATCGAATCCTGAGGCCTGCGCGAGACGTTATGCATGATGAATTCGCAGCGGAACTGAAAACCCGTCGAGAGGCGTCCGGGCTCACGCTTCAGGACGTATTCAGCCGTACCCGGATCAACCTCCATTTCCTGGAGGCGATCGAGTCGGGTCAGTTCGACATACTCCCCGATGTCTACATCCGCCTCTTCCTCAGGAAGTACGCCCAGGAGATCGGGTTGGATCCCGAAGATGTCACCCGGCGCTGGGAAACACTCACCGGCCCTGCCGCAGCCACCACGAGGCGAGGGCGGGCGTTTCGTGGCGCACGGAAGAAAGAGGTTGTTGAACCTGCGGCTCCAACGACTCCGCCGGAGCACGATGAGCCGGTTGACGCGCAGCCGTCGGCAGCCCCGGGCGATGCGCAATCGATAGACCCCACCGGCGCCTCCCGTCCGGCTGGCCGTTCACGCCGGCGTTCAGGAAACGAATCTCGAACGCCACTTATCGCAGGCGTCGCGGCATGTATTCTGGCGGTCGTCGTCCTCTATTCAATGCGGTCCACAACCTCTGAACCCGAGACCTCCTCAAGTTCCTTCGGAGCGCCGGCGACAGCCTCTCCGCCGAATCCATCCGGCGAGCGGGTGAGGGCCTACAGCATCCAGCTTCCGGAAACCGAAGCCGACAGCATGTCGCTGGCCGTTTCCGTGTCGGGGCGGGCCAACCTCTCGCTTGCCGCTGACGAGGAACTCCTCTTCGAACGTGCCGTTTCCACCGGCGACAACTTCTCCTGGAACGCCCGCCGCAGATTTCTCCTTGAAGTAGACCGGAGTGAGGCGGTCAGCATCAACCTGCAGGGAAAACCGCTCAACCTCAATGCAAAACCGGGAAGCCGTCTGAAGCTCTTCATCTCACCGGCCAGCGTCTGGGTGGAAGAGTCCGGGCCCGGTTCTGCCGCCTCTTTCTAACACCGTGTCTACTCCCGCCTTTGCCGACGTCGTCCCCCTCCTGCCCATCGACACGGAAATGACCTACCGTGTGCCCGATGACCTGGCGGCCTCCCTCCAGGTGGGGTGCCGCGTTCTGGTTCCGCTGGGGGTCCGTTGGACCACCGGCATCGTCACCGCCCTCTCCACCGCCTCCACCGTAGACGAGCCTCGCGCCATTGGCGAACAAATGGACGAGACGCCGGCGTTCACGGCGCCTATGCTGGACCTCTGCCGATGGATTGCCCGGTATTACTGCGCCAACCTGGGCGACGTTCTGAAATCGGCGCTTCCAGCCGGCATTCATTCGGACAGCGGCAGTGAGTATGCGTTGCCGGAGGCCAACGGGGCGTCCGACGGCCCATCTGAGGCGGCCTATGGTCTGCCCCCCGTGCAGCGGGCGGTGCTGGCGCTCCTTCGGAACGGCCCGGCCAGTTACCGACAGATTCAGCGCAAACTGAAAGGGCCGTCGGCCGCAGGCAATAAGCTCCGAAGCGCCATGGACGCCCTCTGCCGATCCGGGGCTGTTCTGCGATGCCAGAAGATGAACGCCCCTCGCGTGGACAGCCTGAAAGAACGCCTGGTGGAGCTCATCCCCAGCGACGCCCGCTGGATTACGGCGCAGGTGCCCGACATCGAAAAGCGGGCGCCGCGGCAGGCGGAATGCATCCGGCGGCTCTGGTCCGCAGGCGGAAGCCTCGCCTCCTCTGAACTGACCTCCAACGGCATCAGCAACGCCGTCCTGCGCGCCCTGGTGGAACGATCGATCGTCCGCTTCGGCTACCGGGAAGTGCGCCGGGATCCCTTTGCAGACGACGCCGCGCCAGACGCCGCGGACAGCCAGGACCATCCACCCACGCAGGCACAGTCGGAGGCCCTCCAGGCAATCACAAAGAGCCTCGGAACGTTCAAGGTCCACCTGCTTCACGGCGTTACAGGCAGCGGTAAGACACTCATCTATGTCGAAGCGGCCGCGGCCGCACTGGCGCGGGGCTGCGGCGCCCTGATCCTGGTGCCCGAGATCGCCCTCACCCCTCAGACCGTTCGCCGGTTCCGATCCAGCTTCGGAGATAACGTCGCCGTGCTGCACAGCGCCCTTTCCGACGCCCAGCGATTCGATGCCTGGCGCGATGTCCAAGAGGGGCGCCGATCCGTCGTCATCGGCGCCCGGTCGGCGGTCTTCGCCCCCATTCCCAAACTCGGCGTCGTCATCGTCGACGAAGAGCATGACGGCTCCTACAAACAGTCTGATCTGGCCCCTCGCTACAGCGCCCGTGACGTGGCGGTAATGAGGGGGATGCTTGAAGCGGCGCCCGTCATCCTGGGCTCTGCCACGCCGTCGCTGGAGTCGTTCCAGAACGGACAGGCCGGCAAGTTCAATGTCATCTCCCTGCCCGAACGGGTCTCCAACCGTCAGATGCCCGACGTCATCGTCGTCGACATGAAACAGGAAGGCGGCAGCATCTTCTCTACGCCGCTGACGCTGAAGATCGGCGAACGCCTTGAACGGGGTGAGCGCATCATCCTTCTTCAGAACCGCAGGGGCCACTCACCCTATGTTCAGTGTACGGCCTGCGGGCAGGCACTGGAATGCGGCGACTGCCAGGTCTCGCTCACCTTTCACGCCACCGGTGGACGCATGCAGTGCCACTACTGTGGACGGGAGGAGCCGCTTCCTCCGGCCTGCCCGGAATGCGGCGGAGAGACCATCCAACAGTTCGGAGTGGGTACCCAGCGCGTCGAAGAAGCTCTCAACCAGCAGTTCCCGAACGCTCGGACGCTGCGAATGGACGTCGACACCACCCGGCGCAAGGGATCTCACGACCGCATCCTCAGCGCGTTCAGAAGAGGAGAGGCCGACATCCTGCTGGGCACCCAGATGGTATCCAAGGGCCTCGACTTCCCGGGCGTCACTCTTGTGGGCGTCATCTCGGCCGACACCGGCATTCACCTGCCCGACTTTCGAGCCGGCGAACGGACCTTCCAGCTGCTGGCGCAGGTCAGCGGCCGAGCCGGACGGGGCGCAATTCCTGGCGAAGTCATCATCCAGACCTGGCTGCCTCAGAGCAAGGCCGTCCAGGCCGCCCGCCTTCACGACTACGGGGCATTCGCTGAAGACGAACTGGCGTCCCGCCAGCCGCTGGGCTATCCCCCCTTTGGCCGAATGGCCCTGCTACTATTTAAAGGCCGCGACGAATCGGAAGTCTCGAAGACCGCCTCCGCCGTCGCCCAGGAACTCCGGAGCCATGGCGGCGACGTCGATGTCATGGGCCCGGTGCCGGCTCCCCTCCTCCGCATCCGGGGCAGCTACCGGTGGCAGATTCTCCTGAAAAGTTCCTCGGCCGCCGCCCTGAATCGGCTCGCCCGTATTGCCGGCAAGGGTCGCTTCAAACAGGGCGTCCGCGGTCCTCGGAGCAGTGGTCAGGGTGGTCGCTCAAGCAATGCCGGCGTCCGCCTCGATATCGACATCGACCCCGTGAGCATGCTGTGACCTGTCACCTGCATCCAATACCGGCGTGTCGAGAGTCGCCATCCCTCACGGGACCCGTCCTGTGCTAAGCGGCTTCCGGTCCCTGGCGCGTCACACGATCGTTTACGGTGCTGGCGACATCTTCGGCCGCGCCATCTCCGTCATCCTGCTCCCCATCTACGTACGGGAACTGACGACCGAAGAGAACGGCATCATATCTCTGGCGTTCGCCTTTATCGGGTTCTCAGCCGTCTTCTACTCGCTGGGTCTCAATCAGGCCGTTGTCCGGTACCTCTCCGCCAGAGAAGGGGAGGGTGTACTGAAGGAGCGGCTGTCCACCGCCTTCATCGCCCTCTTCGTCATCGGCGGGATCTTCTCGGCCATTCTCTATTCCAAGGCGAGCGCCTTTTCAAACGTCCTTCTGGGCAGCCCTCGGCACTCCGATATCCTCCGACTGATCGCCGGCATCCTGTTCCTGGACGCGCTCTCCGGCACCCTGTTCGCCGGCTTCCGGGCCCAGCAGCGTTCGACCGCGCACTCAACAATCCGACTGATCCAGAACACGATGCAGTTAGGCCTTACGGTCTACCTGATCCTCTTCCAGGACCAGGGCGCCCGCGCCGTCTTCATCGGCAACCTGGTCAGTTCCGCGTTCGCCGTGGCGGCTTGCGGGATCCTCAGCGCAAGACATCTCGGCTTCTGTTTAAGAACCACGGAACTGAAACGACTTCTGGCTTTCGGCGTCCCTTTTGTCCCGTCCGCCTTCGCCATGCTGGCCATCGCCCTGTCAGACCGGTTTCTCATCCGCCACTTCCTGGGGCTTGAAGCGGCGGGCATCTACGGAGTGGCCTACAAGCTGACCATTCCCATGGCGCTGGTCGTCGGGTCGTTCCGGTCCGCCTGGGCGCCCGCTATCCTGGCTGAAACGCGGACAGAAGACGCGAAGGCCCTCTGCGCACGCGTCACCACCTATGTCGTCCTCGGCGGCGTCGGGCTCTTTCTGATGATGTCCGCCCTGGCCGGAGACTTCATCCGACTCGTCTCCGGCGCCAACGCCGAAACCTACATCGCCGGACGACCGGTGGTCCCGCTGATCACCTTCGCCTTCGTCCTCTACGGGCTCTACATTGCCCTTACCGCCGGCGTCTACGTGGAATCCCGTACGCGAATCCTGCCCGCCATCATCGCCGCCGGGGCGGGGCTGAACATCGGGCTGAACATCTACCTGATTCCTCGACTCGGGTTCATCGGCGCCGCCTGGAGCACCGTGGCGGCCTACGGTCTGATGACGACGATGCTCCTGCTCAGCGTGCAGCGCTTCTACCGGGTTTCGTACGAGTACCGACGTCTCCTCAAGATCGCCGTCGTCAGTGCGATCTGCACGCTGCTGATCGTCAACAACCTGGAAAACGAATCAATTTCCGGAATGGTGGGACGCATCTGTTTCGCGGCCGCTTTCCCTCTGCTGCTGTGGGGATGGGGTTTCTACCTTCCGGGGGAATGGCAGGCCGTACGAACGCTCCTGGGAAAACGGGGGAGCGCTTCCGTTCAGAAAAAACCATCGCCGGACGAATCGTGTGACGACCTGATACCGCCGAGAGGAACTTGATGCACTGGATGAACCACAAGTTAACACAAGCCAGGGGCAAGCTGAGGCGGTTCTACATCGTCGCGTTCCGCAAGCCCTACCTGGCCCGGCAAACGGTTCTCCGCCAGGGGGAGTGCAACCAATGCGGCAACTGTTGTGAGATCCTGTTCAAGTGCCCCTTCCTGGTGAAAACCGAAGAAGCTTCATGGTGCAGCATCTATGACAACCGACCGGGGCAGTGCGCCGCCTTCCCCATCGACCAGAGGTGCCTGGCCGAGGTCGACTTCGACTGCACCTATTCCTTCGAGCCGGCACCCGCCGACCAGGTCTCCGCCTCCCAACTCCTGCAGATCGAAACCTGATCCCAGGCCATCGCCATTACTCCAGCCGCCGTTGACTCTAATCACCGCAGACTTTATCGCCTCTGATTCCTATCGCTTTCGACCTTAGTCGCCGTTGCTTTTATCGCTCTTGCTTCCACTCCTTTCAAGGTCCCTCAGGATGCCCGCCGCCGCCTCAATCAGGACGTCCATCATCGTCCTGCTCACCGCCATGTTCACCCTTGTGCCAGCCGCCCTCTTCGCCGCGCTGCAGGGCGACCCTCCCGTGCGCCTGACGCTTGCCCGCGTCCACTACCAGGGCGGCGGCGATTGGTACAACGGTCCCACCGAGATCCCCAACCTGCTCGATTTCGTAGGTCGAATGACGTCGATCCAAACCGCACAGGATGAGGCCCAGGTAAAACTCACAGACGAGGACCTCTTCGCCTATCCCCTCCTCTTCATCACCGGCCATGGCAACATACGATTCAGCGACGAGGAAGTACGGAGGCTGCGCACCTACCTGGAGAACGGCGGATTTCTCCTGGCCAACGACGACTACGGTATGGACGCACCGTTCCGACGGGAGATGCTTCGCGTCTTTCCCGACCGCCAGCTGGTGGAACTCCCTCCGTCCCACGGCATCTTTCAGTCGCCGTTCGCCTTCCCCGAAGGACTGCCCAAGGTTCACGAGCATGACAACAAGCGTCCGCAGGCTTTCGGTATCTTCCACGAAGGACGGCTGGTCGTCTTCTACGCCTTTGAAAGTGATATCGCCGACGGATGGGACGACCCCGACGTCCACAGCGACCCCGATGAGCGACGGATGCTGGCGCTGAGAATGGGAGCCAACATCCTTACCTGGGCCCTCACACATTGAGTCAGCATCCCCACCAGCTCAAGGAGCGGCTGCACATGCTGCGGCGGCGCTGGGTGGCCGTGGAAGCGCTCACCGGCCTCTGCGTAACAGCAGCTGCCACCATTGGGTGCGCCCTGTCCCTGCTGGGGCTCGAGGCCGTCTTCTACCTGTCGCCTGCCGCCAAGCTCATCCTTGAAGCGGCGGCCGCCCTCCTCTGCCTTGGGGTCTTCGCCTTTCAGGTCATCCGCCCGATCGTCGCGCCTCTGTCGCCGGAGTCCCTCGCCCGTATCGTTGAGCGCACGTTCGGCGGGTTGAATCAACAGCTTGTTACCGCCCTCCAGCTCTCGAACGCATCCACCTCCGCCGGCATATCACAGGAGTTGGCCGACGCCGCGATCGCCCAAGCCAACCAGGTCGCTTCAGGCCTGGACCTGCGGGCCCTTCCAGACAGGCGGCCTCTACGGCAGTGGGGGATGGCATGCGGGACGCTCCTGGTTCTGGCGGCGAGCCCCTTTATGGTCTGGAGCAGTCTGTTGAACGCCGCCGCCGGACGATTGGCTCATCCATTCGAAACCTACATCCGCCCCGCCGACACGATCGTCTCTCTCAAGCCCGGAAACGCCGACATCATCGCTGGCGAACCGTTCGAGATCATCGCCGACCTGGAAGGCGTCGTTCCGCTCCAGACTCATTTGGAAACCCGCGAGCAACCTGTTCGCGAGGAAGCCACCCGCTGGCAGGCCCTGTCCCTGCCGGTGCGTCGGAACCGCGTCCACCACCGGTTCGACTCGGTCACGCGGAGCTTCGAATACCGCCTGATCGCCAACGACGCCCGGACAGAGGCCTTTGAAGTGACCGTACGTCCTCGACCCATGGTGGATCTGCTCTCTCACCGGGTGACCCATCCTCCCTACACCGGCCTGCCCGATGAGGTTGGACAGGGCGGAGACATCGTCGCCCTGGTAGGTTCGACGCTCCGCCTGGCCCTCAGCTCCAGTCTCGCTCTTGACGAGGCCTGGCTCGACGTCACCCGGCCTGACAGAAAGAAGGAGACGGTCCCTCTCCTCATCCAGAAGCCCGATTCGCTTCGAAACGCTGGCGCCGAGCTCGCCATCGTCTCCGACGCCCGCTACACCGTTCGCCTGGTCGACGTCCATCAGGTTGCGAACGCCGACCCGGTCACCTACCGCATTGTGGCCCTTCCGGACCGGAGTCCCGACATCCGGCTGCTCCAGCCCGGACCCGACTCCGAACTGGGCGAGTCAATGGCCGCTCTCCTGACCGTTGAGGCCCACGACGACTACGGTCTGGATCTTCTGGAGCTGGTCTACCGGGTGAACGATCGTCCAGAAGAGAACCTCATCGCCATTCCTCTCAACACGTCTGAGGAAGGGCTCCATCCACGCGACCTCATCCTCAACTATCGCTGGGACCTGTCAGGCCTGCGTCTCTTCCCCGGCGACCAGGTCGTCTACTGGCTGAGGATCAGCGACACCAACACCCTCACGGGCCCCGGAATCGGCCAGACCTCCCCCTCCACCATCCGTTTCCCCTCGTTTATGGAAATGCGGGAGCGGGCGATGCAGGCGGAGGAGCGCGGGCTTCAACAGCTGGAGGCCGCCCGGGAGGCAGGGCGCCAGATGCAGCAGCAGTTGGAGAAGATCGCCCGTCAACTGGTGCGCCAGGACAAAGTGGAATGGAGCCAGCAGAAAGAGATCGAAACCGCTCTATCGGAGCAGAAGGAAATGGGCGAGCAGCTTCAAAGCGCCCTGAAGGATCTGGAGGAGGCCGCCACCCGGCTGGAGGAGGGCGGTTCCCTGGAACCTGAGACAATGGCTCGCCTGCAGGAAATGCGCGAACTCCTGTCGTCCATCCAAACGCCCGAACTTCAGCAGGCGATGGACCGGCTCAAGGAAGCGCTTCAAGACGTTGACCCCAAGGCGGTGGAGGAGGCACTGGAAGCGTTTCAGAAGGAGCAGTCTGAGCTCCAACAGGACCTGGACCGGACGATCGCTCTGCTCCGAAGGCTGCGCGACCAGCAGAACCTGGACGCCCTTGTAAGGGGACTCCAGGAACTGGCACGTCAGGAAGAGGAAATCGTCGAGCGCGCGCCGGAGGATCCCGTGGGCATGTCGCAGGGACAGGACCGGCTTCGCAGTGAAGCGGAGAGGTTCTCGCGAGAACTGAAACAGACATCTCAGGATTTGGAATCGGGCTCCGGCCTGAAGGAAGAATTGCAGGACATGGGCCGCCAGCTCAACGAGCAGCGCATTCCCCCGCGAATGGGGGAGGCCTCGGAGAATCTGGGTCAGAATCGCATTCAGGAAGGCGTGGAACAGGCGTCGTCGATTGCCGAAGACCTTCGCGCCATGGCCGAGCAGCTCGACTCGGTACGGGAGCGCTTTCTGCAGCAGCGAAAAGCCGACGTCGCCCGCGACCTCGACAGCCTGATGCGTGACCTGATCGCCCTCTCCCGCCGACAGGAGTCCGCCGCCCGGAGGGCTCAGGGTATTCGGAAAAGCGAAGAGGCGGTTGACGCGGCGCTGGATCAGGCGCAGATCATGAGCGGAGCGGGTCGTACGGCCGAGCGCCTTCGGAACGTCTCCCGGAAGACCTTTCTGCTGTCACCCCAGGCACTAGCCGTCATGTCGCAGGCCCTTCAGCAGATGTCGCAGACTGCCCGTCGGCTCCAGGAACCGGGGCCTGCCAGGACGGCCGGAGACGCTCGGGAAGCGATGGGGTCGCTGAACACCGCCGCGATGCTTGTGAACCAGGCCCGGCAGAGCCTGTCGTCGGCCGCCTCGGCCCTGGGATTCGATGAAATGGTCGCCCGATTGGAACAAATGGCCGATCAGCAGCAGCAGATCAACGCAGGGACAGAACAGCAGATGGGGGAAAACGGGCCTCCGCAGCCTGGGCCGTTTGGAAAACTGTCGGCCAGGCAGCAGGCGGTTCAGGAAGCGCTTCGCAGACTCATGGAGCAAAGTGGTGGATCGCAGGATCGGATGTTGGGAGACATGGGTCGGATCGCAGGCGAAATGGAGGACGTTGTCCGCGACCTGACCCGCCAACAGGTAACACCCGAAACGATACAGCGTCAGCGGCAGATTCTGTCCCGTCTCCTCGACGCCCAGAAATCGGTCCGGGAGCGCGGCTTCAGCAAGCAGCGCGAGGCAGATTCCGGAAGAGACATCGCCTACACGGGTCCGGGTTCCCTGCCCTCTAACCTGGGGCAGATGGAAAACCCGCTCCGCCAGAAGCTTCGCGAGGCGTTGGACCAGGGCTTCGCCCAGCGGTACGAGGGTCCTATCCGCAGCTACTTCGAGCAGCTCATCCTGGACGCAGGCAGACCGTCACCAGGTCGACCGGCTGAGGGAGACTCGGAATGAGGCTTCCCGCGCCAATCATCAGGCTCGTCTTCGGAGCCCTCTGGGCCGCAGCGACGTGTATCACTGTGACATCCATATACGCCCAGCCACCATCGGATATCACCTTTCGGCTTAGCCAGGCCCGGGTGCACGAAGATCACGCCAACTTCAACGAAGCGCTCCACATCTACCAGGAGCTCTATCAGGCGAATCCACGCCGGGTGGACATCCTCTACCGGATCGAATCCATCCTCACCAGACTGGGCAGGCATCAGGACGTCATAAACTTGATGACGGAACGGCTTACGAAGGCGCCTGGAGAAACCAACGCCCGAATCCGCCTGGGCAACGCTCTCTACGAACTCGGAAAGACAGATGAGGCGTTCGTTCAGTGGGAGGCAATTCTCGACCGGGCCAAAACAGAGGGCCCTTTCCTCATCGTCGCCGGCCTCTACCGCAAACACAACCTTCACGACCGTGTCGAAGCCGTCTACCGCGGGGGGCGTGTCCGTCTGAACGCTCCCGTCCTTTTTGCACGCGAACTCGCCCGATTGGCCGAACGGGACGGCCGCTACGGTCTCGCGGTTGCCGAGTACCTCCGCTTCCTGGACGACAAGCCCCAGTACAGACCAGTCGTCAAACAGCACTTCCGGGAGTTCGCTGGGGATGAATCACAGCGGCTCCCCATCTTCCGGCACCTAGCCGCCGAAGTAACCGCCCGACCCTCCGACCGGGAACGCAGCCTTCTTCTCATCGACTACGCCCAGGCGGCGGGGCTGCTCGCCCGGGCCCTCCGGGCGCTGATGGACAGCGCAGAACAGATCGCCCCGGAAGCCTGGCGCCAGATCGCCCGGGTCGCCCGGGACGCGGGCGACTACGACACGGCTGCCGGCGCCTATTCTCGAATGCTCCTGCGGAACGATCAGCGTCCCACCGCCCTTATCGGCCTGGCCCTGGCAGAAGAGGGGCGCGGGCGTTACGACGAGGCCGGAGGCTACTACAGGGCGGTGCTGGAAGCCTATCCCGAGCCACCCACCGGTCACGAAGCCCGCTACCGTCTGGGCCGGATGCTTTCTCGTCAACAGAACAGGCTGAACGACGCCCTGGAGGTCCTCCTGCCCCTGGCCGATGCCGATCGCAGCACCGACTGGTCGGAACAGGCCGCCTTCGTAACGTCCGACCTGCTCATCCGCGCCAATCGGATGCCGGAAGCCGAAGCGATCCTCAGCGAGATTGTGCGCTCCCGACCGGTGGAGGAAGCCGATCGGGCACGGCTGTCTCGTGCACACATCGATTTCATGCAGGCCGAGTTCGACTCCTCCAGCGGACATCTCGCCCGCCTTATGGCCGGTGTACCAACACGAGACGTCCTGAACGATGCCCTGGAACTGGCCGCCCTTGTCCAGCGGGGCCAGGCGGAGTACCCCGAAACCCTCAAGACCCTCGCCCGGGCACGCAGAAGCCTTCGTCTGGGCAACCTGGAGGAAGCGCTCGTTTTGCTCGATTCAGCCGCAGACCGGGGGGCGGAACCTTCCGGGCGGGATCACATACTGGCGTTGCGGGTAGAGGTGCTCCAGGCGCTGAAGCGACCCGAGGCCGTTGTCCAGGCCTGTCTGAAACTCCTGATAGAGATGCCCAACAGCCCCATCGGCCCGGCAATTCACATCACCCTGGCCGAAACAATCGAATGCGATCTGAACGACACCAACCGTGCTCGGGAAGCTTACGAAAAGCTACTTCTCGACTTTCCCCTCAGCCTGGAAGCCGATATCGCCCGGGAACGGATTCGGGCGCTCAGGCAACCCGGGCCCGAATCCAACCACGAGGCCGGATGAACCTGTCACCCACACCTGCCCCACGTCGACCTGCCGCAAGAGGCCGCGCGTGTATCGTAGCTTTGATGCTGCTGGTCACTCTTTCAGGTACGGCGTCGGCTGCGCGTCTGCTGATCCCTATGGATCTGGAGCAGACCGATCATCTGAAGGCCTATGGAATTGCCTTCTGGGCACTCCAACAGGGCATCACCGTCGAGTGGCTGCTCAACTACCGTGGCGGCGCCTTCCTCACCGACGATACCGAAGGACTCGCTTCAGAAGCGCGGCTGCGAAACGTCTCCCTCAAACGGATCGACGATGCCGAGGTCGCCCGCGTCTACGCGCAGATCGAGGGGGCCAACATGAATCGGGTGAAACTCGAAACGGCTCCCCGGATCGCCGTCTACACGCCCTCGAACAAGCTGCCCTGGGACGATGCGGTAACGCTCGCCCTCGCCTACTCCGAGATTCCCTACGAAACACTCTGGGACCGGGAAGTCCTGTCCGGCGACCTGTCCGACTACGATTGGCTGCACCTTCACCACGAGGACTTCACCGGCCAGTATGGCAAGTTCTACCGCAGCCACGGAACGCAGCTCTGGTACCGGCTCCAGCAGACGCAGTACGAAGCGCTGGCCGCAGAACTGGGCTACGGCTCGGTGCCGCTTATGAAAGGGTCGGTGGCGCAGGCCATCCGCAGTTATGTCAACAATGGCGGGTTCCTCTTCGCGATGTGCTCCGGAACCGACACCTTCGACATCGCCCTGAGCGCCTGGGGTGTGGACATCGTAGATTCCGTCTACGATGGCGACCCGCCCGATGCCGATGCGCAGCACAAGCTCGACTACGATGCCGGCATCGCGTTTGAGAGCTACAGACTCGTTCTGGATCCCCTCGAATACGAACACGCCGACATCGACATTACCCCTAAGGAGATGGGCAATTCCGCCGGAGCGGATGCGGACGCCTTCACGCTCTTTGAGTTTTCTGCCAAGTACGACCCGGTCCCCGCAATGCTCACACAGAACCACGTTCCCGTGGTACCGGGATTCATGGGACAAACGACGGCCTTCCGCCGGAACCGGATCAAGAAAGCGATCACCACGATGGGCGAAATCCCCGGAACCGATTTCGTCAAATACATCCACGGAAACCTGGGCAAAGGAATGTTTACCTTCTATGCCGGCCACGATCCTGAAGACTACCAGCACTTCGTGGGCGATCCGCCAACTCAGTTGGCGTTGCATCGCAATTCCCCGGGCTATCGACTGATCCTCAACAACGTCCTCTTCCCTGCTGCCCGAAAACAGAAGCAAAAAACCTGAAGATTAAAGGACAAAGCGCCTGCTGTCCCATGTTTGCCGTCTGGCGACTGACAGCTTTCTCGGCCCTTTGCCCTCTGCCTTTTCACTTTTCACTTCCGAAAGATGCTCATGCCTGAAGACCTCGAAGCCGTCGAAAAACTCAAGGACGCTCACAGACGCATTGTGGGGGAAATCGGAAAGGCCATCGTCGGCCAGCGCCAGATCGTCGACCAGCTTCTCATAGCGCTGCTCTGCGGGGGTCACTGCCTCGTCGTCGGCGTTCCCGGCCTGGCCAAAACACTGCTGATCAGCACACTCTCGCGGGCGCTGAACCTCTCCTTCAGCCGAATCCAGTTCACCCCCGACCTGATGCCGTCCGACATCACCGGTACGGAAGTGTTGGAGGAGGATCACGCCACGGGCCAGAAGCGCTTCCGCTTTCTGAAAGGTCCTCTCTTCGCCAACATCATCCTCGCTGATGAGATTAACCGGACTCCGCCCAAAACGCAGGCCGCTCTGCTGCAGGCGATGCAGGAGCACGAAGTAACCGCGGGCGGCGAAACCTTCAGCCTGGCCGAGCCCTTCTTTGTCCTGGCCACTCAGAATCCCATCGAGCAGGAAGGGACCTACCCGCTTCCCGAAGCTCAGCTGGATCGCTTCATCTTCAACCTCTGGATCGACTATCCCACCGAGGAGGAAGAGAAGGAGATTGTCCGAAGCACCACCGGAGCCGCCTCGGTCGACATCTCCCCGGTCCTGGGGGCCGAGGACATCATCGACCTTCAACAGTTGGTCCGGAAAGTCCCGGTAGCCGATCACGTCATCGACTTCGCCGTCGCCCTCGTGCGAAAGACACGCCCCAGGGCTGAGGGCTCTCCCGACTACATTCGCCAGATGGTCAGCTGGGGAGCAGGTCCCCGCGCCTCTCAGTCCCTGATCCTGGCCGCCAAGGCGCGCGCTGTACTGGATGGTCGCTACGCCGCCTCCATCGACGACGTCATCTTCGCATCCGTCCCCGTCCTCCGCCACCGGGTTGTCACCAGCTTCAATGCCGAGGCCGAAGGCGTCTCAGCCGTCGACCTCGTCCAGCGCCTCATCGACGAAACCTCGACCTAGCCGATTTGATTGTTCGATTCTGATTATCCGCCACCGATTATCCCGCTCTTGATGTATCCGCCTCTTCTTTCCCGGTGCCCTGTGGACTACCTCAAACCCGAAGCCGTCTCTCGCCTCTCCCGCCTGGACCTGATCGCCCGCCTCGTCGTCGAGGGATTCATCACGGGTCTTCACCAGAGTCCCTACCACGGCTTCTCCGTGGAATTCTCGGAGTACCGTCAGTACATGCCAGGCGATCCCATGCGGGACATCGACTGGAAGGTCTACGCCAAAACGGACCGGCTCTACGTCAAGGAGTACGAAGAAGAAACCAATCTCAAGGCCACTCTTCTATTGGACGTAAGCGCGTCGATGAACTACGGGTCGGGCGATGTAACGAAGTTTCAGTACGCCACCTGGCTTGCGGCGGCATTGTCCCATCTCATGCTCAGGCAGCGCGACGCCGTAGGGCTGGGCGCCTTCGACGACGGATTGCGACACTACCTTCCGCCCAAGTCTGTCGGATCCTATCTGCACGCCATCCTCTCGGCGCTGGAAAACGCAACGCCCGACGGCCCCAACACCAGCGTCGCCGACACCTTCCACGAGCTTGCCGAGCGCCTTCATCGACGAGGCCTCATCATCGTCCTCTCCGACCTCCTGGATGAGCCCGATGCGGTGCTCTCGGCCCTCAAGCACTTTCGCCACCGCAAGCATGAAGTAATCGTCTTTCATATTCTCGACCCTCGAGAGCGTGATCTCAACTTCGACAGCGAAACGCGGTTCGTCGACCTGGAGACGGGGTCCAGCGTCGCGACGGAACCCTGGCACGTTGCCCCACACTATCGGACGGCAATGGAGAACTGGATTCAGCAGGTGCGGCGAGGGTGCCGTGAAAGCCTCATCGACTACGTGGCCATCGACACCACCGAGCCCTTCGATACGGCGCTGTTCAACTACCTGTCCAAGCGGAAGCGGCTGGTGTAGGACTCCCTCAGAAAAAGAATAGGGTTATTCGTGGAATCTGGTGGAAGATCTGTCTCCAGCAAAGCGTGGGAGAGCAGGCAACGCAGATGACGCGGAACAACGGCCGTGGTGTAGCGTTAGCTTGCATCATCGGTCACCGGCCTCCCAAGGGGTGGTGGGCCGTCAGCCGGACAGGTGGATGGGATGGGGAGAGAGGTGGGGACGAATGGAATTCGTGGTGGTGGGGCGGGTCCCGGTGGGCTGGATGAGCCCACCTCCTGATCCCCGGGGAACCCTGACGTAGGTGGAAG